>Ga0126377_10003597_pt1 | contig 11037 bp, 13 predicted proteins | sample PanSoiMetPlot_22_FD_92647 | JGI IMG/M metagenome (GOLD analysis project Ga0126377, IMG submission 92647) | Tropical forest soil microbial communities from Panama - MetaG Plot_22 | ecosystem: Environmental > Terrestrial > Soil > Tropical forest > Bulk soil | place: Panama | collected 2016-02-17
GAATCGAGCTTGCACGCAAGAAGGGGTTCCGCCGGATTTACGGCCATGTTCACGAACGCGTGTTGAACTTCTGGACCTATTTCGGGGCCAAGCCGCTCGGCCCGAACCGCCAGCTCAGCTTCTCTGATTTCACCTACACAGAAATGGTCATCGAGCTCGATCCGCACGACGACCCCATCACGATCGACAGCGACCCGTTTGTGATCATCAGGCCCGAGGGCGAATGGCACGCCAAGGGCGTCCTTGATGCATCGGCAATGCGACCAGTGACGTCACCGCTGAACGGCCAGAGAGCCGCATAGAGGCAACCCGCATGATGCACGTCATTCCGTTTCCCCATCGTTCTCGCACCGAGGGAGCACCGCTGATGTGCTTCCTCGATCTGCAGGTCGAATACGTCGCGGAGGGACGCGCGCTCGCACTCGAGGAGCGCGCGCCCTGGATGGAGAACTGCCGCCGCCTGCTCGCCTTTGCGCGCGCCGAGCGGATGTCGATTGCGCATTTCCGCCAGCTCTGGCGGGGTACGCTCCTGAACCCCGCCACGCCGTTTGCAGGCTGGATCGACGAATTCCGCCCGCGCCCCTCCGAGATGGTGTTCGAGCGGAACCTGCCATCCTGCTACGCGGCTGACGGATTCGTGTCGATCCTCGACAACATCGATGCTCCGCACCTCATTCTTGCCGGCCTGACCGGACACGGGGCCTGCCTGGCAACGGTGCTCGACGGCTTCCACCGCAAGCATCAGATCACGTTCGTGCACGATGCCTCGTCGACCCCGCGGCTGGGAAAGTTCGCTGCCGCGGAAGCGCATGCCTACATGGCCGAGGTCATCAACTGCTACGCCGAGGTCGTATCGGCAGGGCAGATCATAGAGCAATTGAGCGGCCCAGCTTTGAAGGCCGACGCAGTGAGTGGGGGAAGCAAATGACCGAGAAATCCGACGTCGTGGCCCTGGAGCAGATTCTCAACTACGTCGCACAAGAGGCGCAGCGCCTGCATTTGTCGCCGGTTGTGGTGCACTGTCTGCGCATGGCGGCATTTGAGCTTGCGAAGGTAACCCCCGCAGAGAAGGCAATAGAGGTCGGAGTGGAGAAGGACACATCGCTTCATTGATGCGGCGGAGCCCGCAACCGCGTCGTGGCGGGCCTAAATTGAAGGCCCTCCTTCGGGATTGTGGCAGGCGTCAAAGGAGGAGACGATGCAGCTAGCGGTCGAGGCCAATCAGCGATTCCTCAACACGGCGGCGCCGCGGGCAGCGGCCGACTGGGATTCACTCCTCGCCTATCAGGTCGATCTCGCTTTTCCGCAGGAGCTGAAATTCCTTGTTTCGCTGAAGCGCTGGCGGGACGCGACTTGCGTGCTCGATGCCGGCTGCGGCAACGGCTACTACCTGTCGCGGCTGCGCGACTTCTTTCCCGATAAGCGCTATTTCGGCGTCGACATCTCGCCGGAGCTCGTCGCCATCGCGGCTTGCCGGCACCCCGACATTGCCGTGACGATGACCGACTTTACCAAGTACGCACCGAACCGCCGCTTCGACCTGATCATCATGCGCTTCCTGGTCCAGCACTTGAAGGACTTCGGCGCAGTCCTGCAGGCCGCCGATCGCCTGCTCGCCCCGGCCGGACGGCTCCTGATCATCGAGTCGGATCTTGCTGCGAGCGGCCATCATCCCGAGCTTCCCGCGCTGACCGACATGCTGCTCACCTTCGCGCGCGTGAGCGGCGAGCAGGGAGCCATCAAGCCTCGCCTCCTGGCCGACGCGGACAGGCTTGTCCGCGACACCAATCCACGCTGGTCGGTCGAGCACCAGGAAAGCATCGCCAGTCCGCATGTCGGCCCGTTCGGCGGCAGCAAGCTGCTGGCCGTCTATCAGCTCTGGATCGATCTGTGCGAGCGTTCGAACATGTTCAGGTTCGACTTCGACCGCGTCCGCGATGAGCTGGATCGTTGGTCACGCAATCCGGCCACTTTCAGCAACGTGGCTCTGCGAATGATTGTCATGACCCGATGAAATGATCACAAGATCGCGATAAGGAAAAAGGCCTATGCGGCGCGCCGATGTCGCAATGCCGGGCGAGTAGTGCTTCTTGCGACGAGCTTGCAGCAGGCACGCATAGTCTGCCGGCGGTTGCCGGTCGCATTCAGCCTACTTCCAGTAGAAGAGCGGCAAAGTCTTCGCTGTGTGAGAGAAAGGCCATAGGTTTTTCATCACCGCCACTAAAAATTTCAACAACAGCACGACAGTTCCTTGACGTGCAGCGTTTGATCGATATAAGCACTGCTCATGACCCATCGCGCCTTGGACTGATCCAAGCCGAAAATCGGGTTTCCGTTGAAATGCCGCCACTAAGCGCGCAGCTGAGGCGCCTTGAGTGGTGAGTGCCGAACCTCACCGTTGCCGACTGGGCAACGGGCCGAGTACGGAATAAACTCATCAGCCTGAACTTATTTTTCGGCGGCGAGTGCCGTCGAGACGCGTGCCGCCCTGAAGGGCTTGCCTTCCCGGCGCACGCTGGAACGATGCAGCATGGCCGGCATGGCTGAAGTGACGGAAAGTAATAAGAAGCGACGACTTTTTTTGAGGAGCATATGACTGATAGTTCTGATGAGTATATGACCGACAGATCCGACGTCACTGCATTCGAGCACATGCTCAATTATGTGTCCGAGGAGGCGCAGCGCCTTCGTGTGTCAACGGTGGTCGTTCGCTGCCTCCAGATGGCGGTCGACGAGCTCGCACAAGCGGATGGGCAGTCCCAGAAAGCCTGGCCGGAGAATCCCTCTCTGCACTGAGCAGACCGGGTCGCGCGGGCCATACGCTGTGGCAGCTAGCGGTTGATCCGATTGAAGCGAGCAAATCGGTATTCATTGCTCGACATCGTCAGCACAATGCCGGCTAACGCAACGCAGCGCGTCGGTATCAATGTGTCGAAGCAATACGGCGACGCGCCGCCCGTGAGTACCAATTCGCGCATGTCGTCGCGATCACGCTACGTGAGCACCGCGCGCAACAACAACGGTCCCCACATCTGCTGAAACCAAACGCTTTGTTGCCACGAACGCGTCCTAGGCCGGCATGACGATCAAGGATCGGTCATGCCGCAAAGCGACTTCATCAGCCATCTCGCCCGCAAGGGCGCGCTGCGCGACGCGCAGGAGCTCGACGGTACTACGGCGGCGCGGCGTCGTGACACGTTCGGCGACATCGACTGGATTGGCATGACGAAGCTCACGCACACGGCGTTCGCGGATGAGCTCGCCACGTTCTATCACTGCCAACGGGTCCAGCGCGGAGATCTTGTGGGCGGCCGCTTCGCGGGCGAGCGCCTGTCAACACGATTTCTCAAGGATGAGCGGCTTTTTCCTTACGAGGATCGCGCCGGCGAGCTCACGCTTGCGATCGCGCGGCCGATCGAGGATGAAACGATTCGCGCAGCCGAGATCGCGCTGCAGCGCGAGGTCACGATCGCGGTCGCGACCGCCGATGATATCGACGCCGCGCTTGCCACCACGCTGGAGAACGTCCCGACAAAGGAGACTCCGCCCGCAGTGGAAGCAGCCGCCGTCGACGACAATCTCGATGATCTGCGCGATCTGGCGCGCGGCGCGCCCGTGGTCCGCGCACTCGACGAGCTCTTGCGACTCGCGGTCGAGCAGCGCGGCACCGACCTGCATATCGAGCCGCTGGATAATGTGCTGCAGGTGCGGCTGCGCATCGACGGCCTCTTGAAGCCGGTGCAGCCACCGCCGATCAGCATGGCGAAAGGCCTACTCTCGCGCCTCAAGATCATGGCGGGGCTGAACATCACGGAGCGGAGGCTGCCCCAGGATGGCCGTGCCCGCATCGTGGTCGCCGGCACAGAGGTCGACCTGCGCATCGCTACCATGCCGACAATGCATGGAGAGAGCGCGGTCGTTCGCCTGCTCAGGAAGGGCTCAGGGTTCGTCGCACTTGATCAGGTCGGCCTCGCCGCGCGCGACGAGTCGATCCTTCGCAACGCGCTGCAGGCGCCGTTCGGCATGGTCATCGTTACCGGACCGACCGGCTCCGGCAAGACCACGACGCTCGCCGCATCGCTCGCCGTGATCAACGAGCCTACGCGCAAGATTCTCACCATCGAGGACCCGATCGAGTATCACATTAAAGGCATCAACCAGACACAGGTCCATCCCGCGATAGGTCTGACTTTCGCCACGGCGCTGCGCTCATTCTTGCGACAGGATCCGGATGTGATCATGGTGGGCGAGATGCGCGATCCGGAAACGGCGCATATCGGCGTTCACGCCGCGCTGACGGGCCATCTCGTTCTCACGACGCTCCACACGAATACTGCCGCGGGTGCAATTCCCCGCCTCATCGATCTGCAAGTCGAAAGCTTTCTGCTCGCGTCCTGCGTCCGCGCCATCGTCGGGCAGCGGCTCGTGCGCATCTTGTGCGAGCACTGCAAGAAGCCGCACCGGCTCTCCTCGGGCGACCTCGCGCGCGATCAGCGCTACGCGGCGCTCGGATTCAAGGCAGGGGACACCGTTCACGCCCCCGCCGGCTGCGAATGGTGCAGCTTCACCGGCTTCCACGGCCGCCGTGGCGTGTTCGAGGTGATCGAGGTGACGCCGCGGCTGCGTCAGGCCATCGGCCCGAAGGTTGATGCGGTCGAGCTCGAGAAGGTCGCACTCGCGGAAGGCATGACCACGATGGCCGATGACGGCGTCGCCAAGTGCCGGGCAGGCCTGACCACAATCGATGAGGTGTTCCGCGTAACCGCAAGCTTGTAGGGGGTGGGATGCCGCAATACCGCTATCGCGCGCTGGCGCAAGGCGGAGAGATCGTCGTCGGGGAGGTGGAGGCGCCTTCCTGCGACGAAGTGTTGCGGCGTATCGAATATCTGGGCCACCTGCCGATCGACACTGAGGTGGTCACGCCGAGCGTACTCTCGCGCGGCAGCGGGATCGGCCGCAAGCTGCCACGGGCGCGCGACGTCACCATATTCCTGCGCCAGCTCGCGCTGCTCATTGGTGCCGGGCTTCCGCTCGAGGCGGCGCTGCAGACACTCGGCACCGACACCAGCAAGGCGCTCTCGGCATTCGCCGGCGCCATCCGGGCGTCGATCTCGGCGGGCGACAGTTTCGCCGAGGCGCTGGAACGGCAGTCCGCCGTGATCGAGCCGGCCTATGTCGCCATGGTCCGCGCCGGCGAAGCCTCCGGACGCCTGGAGCCGGTGCTGCGCGCCATCGTCGAGGACCGTTCTCGCCGGGAGCTCCTTGCCGACCGCATCAATTCGGCAGTCCGCTACCCGCTGTTCCTGGTCGCCTCGGCGATCGCCGTGCTCACCTTCTTTCTTATATATGTCGTGCCCCAGTTCGAGCCGGTCTTTAAGGACCTCGGCGGCAAGCTCAATGCCGGCGCGACTTTCGTTCTGGCCGCATCGACGTGGCTGCGCAGCAATCTCGATCTGGTATTGGGCGCCAGCGCCCTCGCCGTGCTCGCCGCCCTCCTGGTGGCCAGCAAGCACGAGTGGAAGGCAAGGATCATCGCCGCTCTGGGCTCGTTGCCCGGCATCGCCGGAACAGTGAGCGACCGGCGCACCGCCCGCATCATCGGCACGCTCGGCCTCCTGGTCGAGAACGGCGTCGGACTTCCCGCGACGCTGAAGATCCTGCGCGATGTGGTCAGCGGACCGCGCTACGTAGCCGCGGTCGATCGCGTCTTCGAGCTGGTGCGCAACGGCCGGCGCTTCGGCGACGCGCTCGCGGAAACGGATCTGCTGCCGCCGCTCGCCGTGCGCATGCTCAGGGTCGGCGACGAGACCGGCGATCTGCCGTCGATCGCGCGCCATGCGGCGCAATTCTACGAGCACAGGCTCGGCATCGGGCTCGATCGTCTGATGGGAGCGATCGGGCCTGCGACCATCATCCTTGTCAGCATCGTCATCGGCGCCTTGATCATATCGATCATGAGCGCGCTCTTGAGCATCACGGAGTCGGCGCTATGACAGCACTCGCGAACAGGCTTGCTCCTTATCGTTTGCGCTCGCTCGCTGCGGCGGCGAGCCCCGGCTACACCCTGGTTGAGATCCTGGTGGTGCTGACGATCATCAGCCTCCTTCTCGGCCTGGTCGGGCCGCGCGTGCTCAACTATCTCGGCGAGTCGCGCGTAAAGACCGCAAAATTGCAGATCGAGAGCTTCAGCTCAGCGCTCGATCTGTTCTACCTCGACACCGGGCGCTATCCCACGAGCTCGGAAGGGCTCGATGCGCTCACGCAGCGCCCCGCCAGTGTCTCGGTCTGGAACGGTCCGTACCTCAAAGGCGGACGCGTGCCGAACGACCCGTGGGGCAATGCCTACCAATATCGTGTCTCAGCAGAGCGGACCCCTCCCTATGAGATCATGTCACTCGGCTCCGATGGCCGCGAAGGCGGCACCGGCACGGCCGCCGACGTCTCGAACGTGGAGCAATGACCGCAAGGCGGGCTTCACGCTGATCGAAATCGTGGCGGTGATGCTCATCATCGCGCTGCTTGCTTCGCTTGCCATCACCATGATGCCGGGCACCGGACGCGCGAAGCTGAAAGCCGTGACGATGGAGGCCGCTGCGCTGCTGCGCCGCGAGCGCCTCGGCGCCATTCTGACCGGCCGCGAGCGCCAGGTCGCCATCGATGGCGAACGTCGCGCCCTCATTGGCGATAGCGGCAACACCGTCGCGATCCCGGCCGACGTCGTGCTCGATCTCCTGAGCGCCAGCCCTGCCCAGACGGATCGCGCGGTCGTGGTGCGCTTCCATCCCGACGGCGCGTCGTCGGGCGCGGTGCTGAGACTCTCACGTGAAAAGGCGAAATATGAGATTCGCGTCAATTGGTATACCGGCGGCGTCTCGATCGAGCCGCGCTGAGGCGCGCAAGGCACGCACGCAGCAGCGATCGGGCGGCTTCACGCTGATCGAGGCGCTGGTTGCGCTCGCGCTGGTGCTGGCTTTTGCGGCGGCGCTGACGCCGCATCTGTTCCAATCCCGTCGCATCATAGGCGATGCCGAGACGCGTGTGGCGGCGCATGTCCTGCTGCGCACGCTGCTCGATACGCCCTTCGATCGTGGCAGCCTGACGCGAGCCGAGCGCGAAGGCGAGCTTGACGGTTTGCGCTGGCGGATCGTCGCCTATCCCCTGCCCGTCACCGCGGCCGGGGCGGAACGGCCGGCGTGGTCCCTTTATCGCGTTGTCGCGAGCGTGGGCTTCGGACGCGCGCAGATGATCAGCGCCGAGACGGTGCGGCTCGGACGGCCGGAGTGATCAAGATGCGCCGCCAGCAGACAATAGCCGCTCGGGATGGCTTCACGCTGGTGGAGGTGCTGGCCGCGTTCGCGATCGGCTCGGTGATCATCGTCGCGATTGCCGCGCTCATTCACAACGTGGCGCTTCACTTCGACCGCGGCAGCAGGACTGTCGATGTCGCGGAACGCTTCATTCTCGCGGTCGACCGGCTCTCCGCCGACTTTGGCTCGGCCCGCCAGGTGGCGCGCCGCAGCGAAGCAGGCACGACGATCGCGTTCGCCGCCGAGACCGGGAGCTCACAGAAGCCCGGCAAGATCGTTTTTGTCGGAGCCGCACCGGTTGCGTCGGCGCCGCCGGGTGATGAAGTCGTGATGCTGACGTTCGAGCGGGACGACAACGTGATGCGGCTGGTGCGGCGCCGGGCGCCCTGGGGAGGGCCGAAGAGCAGCTTCGAGGACGTCGCGCCTGACAATCCGGTCGTGCTGATCGAGGGCAAGTGGGACATCAGCTTCCTCCTCGGCCGCCTCGCGCCAGGGGGCGCACTGACCTGGCATACGAATTGGGCCGGTGAATCGACGTTGCCGCGCTTCGTGCGCTTGCTCGTGCGCGGCGCGAGCGGCCGCGACGTTCTCGGCGAAGCCGATTTCGTGATCCGCGCCGATGCGCCAGCAGCCTGCGGCCGGCCCGATGCTGTGGTCGGATGTCTTGCTGCCGGACCCGGAAGCCCAGCCGATGCCGGGAGGCCGCGATGACGCGCACCGATCCGCGCCGAGGCGCCGTGCTGGTCGCCGTGCTGTGGTCGATCTCGCTGCTGGCGGCGCTGGCGATGGCGGCATCGGTCGCGTTCCGCAGCTTCACCGGCGTGATGGGCGTGGATCGTCATCGCGTCGAGCGCGATGCGCTGATCACCGCCGGCCTCGAAGTCGCCGCCGGCGCGATCCAGAGCGGCACCACGCTGCTGCGCGACGTCGAGCTCACGCTCAATCTCACGACCGGCTCGGTGCGCGCGCGCTTGAGCGACGAAGGCGGGCGCATCGACATTACCAAGGCGCCGGCCGACGTTCTTGCTGCCCTGCTGCGCTCGGTCGGTGCGCCGCCGGCAACGGCGGATAGCGCGGCCAACGCCATTGTCGAGCAGCGCGGCACCGGCAACAGCAACGCGGCGCGCCGCACCCCGGTCCCTGTCCCCATCCCTGTCGTGCCGACGACGCATGAGCAAGCGCTCGCTGGCATCGGCCGGATCGCGGGCATGCGCCCACAATGGCTCGCCGCGATTGCGCCGCTCACCACCATCTATGGCAGCGAGACCGTGAACCCACTGACGGCGCCGCGCGGCGTCATCGCGGCCCTGCCCGGTGTTGATGCGGCCAGGGTCGAAGCCTTTCTGGCGGAGCGCCGCGCTGCGCCATCCGACGCCAGCCGGCTCTCGCAGATGCTCGGGCCGGCGCAGCGTCATGTCACGGTCAAGCCGCAGCGCGTCGCAGCGGTCGATCTCACGGTCACGATGGCAGAGGGTCAAGGTGCGGCGGCACGCGCCGTGATCGCTGTCCTGCCGCAGGACAGTGAGCCCTACCGTGTTCTGGTCTTCACGCCAGGCCTGCGTTAGGCGAAGCGGAGTGCGCGGATGCAAGCCGATGCGATCATCGCGGTGTTGAAACGGTGGGTCGAGGTCCTCGCCATGCTGCTGCTCGCCTGGCGCGAGCATCGGCGCTCGCAGCGCATCATCATGATCAGCGAAGACGGCGGCACGCTGGTGGTGCGGCAGGCGGGCCCGGACGCGGCCAAGGACACAAAGTCGCGGCCGAAAGTGCTATCCGCCTCCACCGCGAAGCGCATTGCGCGATCGGCGCGCGGCCGCTTTGTGATTCTCGCGCTCGCAGCCGACAAGATCGTGACGCGGCGCTTGAATGTGCCGGCGCAGGCGCGCGAGTTCCTGGCGGGAATCGTGCGCAACCAGATCGAGCGGCTGTCGCCCTGGCCCGCCGGCGAGGTGATGTACGGCTTTGTGGCCGACAAGAGCGACGACAACGACACGACGCTCGATGTGCGGGTGCTGATGACGTCGCGCGCCACGATCGAGACCGCGCGCAGCACACTTGCTGCGTCTGGCCTTGAGGTCGATCGCATCGTCACGCGCCCTGGCACAGAAGAGACCGAGCCGGTCGCGCTGTGGTCGCGTATCACCGACGCCCCGCACGAGGACCTCGCGACCGCGTCCCGGCTGATCGGCGCCGGCATCGCAGCCGCGCTCGTCTGGGCGGTGATCCTGAGCATCTTTGCCCTGACCACGGCGTCCTCCATCCGCAGCGAGCACGAAGCGCTCGCCGCCCGCGCCAAGACGCTGCAGCGCCAGCTGCAAGCCGGCCGCACGCCGGCCTCACTTGCATCGCTGCCTGCTCCGCAACGGGCATGGGTGTCGAAAGAAACGTCGGCCGCGAGCGTGATCCTGCTCGAGGCGCTGTCGCGCGCCATCCCTGATTCCGCGCATCTCTCCGAGATCAGGCTTGAAGGCACAACCTTGCGCATCATCGGCATCGCCGATGACGCGCCCGCGCTGCTCCCGCCGCTCGAGCAATCGGGCCACCTGAGCAATGTGCGCTTCTTTGCGCCGACAACGCGCGCTCCCGACGGGCGGCAGTTCCGGTTCCACATCGAGGCGCGGGTCGAGCCGCATACCAAGATTGCCGATGAGGCTGCGCCATGACACTCAACATGACGCTCAACCGTGAACAGACGATCTCGCTCGCGGCGCTCGCGCTGCTGCTGGCGGTGTGTGCCGCGCTGGTGCAATACGCGATGCAGACGCGTGCGGATGCCGCGCGCGAGCTCGCCGAGCGTCAGGAGATGGTGGCACAGCTCGAGGCACGAGCGCGCGCCAACGGTCCCGGCCGCTCGGTCGCGGCCGCGCCGGCCGCCGCCTTCCTCGATGCTCCGACGCAGGGACTCGCCGGTGCCCAGTTGCAGGCCCATCTGGCGCAGACCGCGAGCGCCCAACAGGCCGGCATCGTTTCGTCGGGGCTCGAGCCCACGAAACGCGAGGATACGCCCGACACCATCCGACTGCAGGCTACCATTGAGGTGGGCCTCGTCCCCCTTCAGGCGATACTCCATCGACTCGAAAGCGGCACGCCCTATGTGTTCGTCGAGGCGCTGACGATCCAGCCGGCGGCTACGGCAGCGGGCCGGCCACCTGAAGATCCACTGCTGCGGGCGACGCTCAGCGTGCGCGCATTCTGGCGGCGGAGCGGCTCATGATCGATCGGCGCTCCGGTATCGGCATCATTGTGTTGGCCGTCTGGTGCATTGACAGCGGTGCATCCCAGCTATGCGCGCAGCCACCCGAGTTGCCCACTCTGGCCAATCCGTTGGAAGCGCAGCCGCTCGATCGCTTGTCGGCGACGCGCGATCGTCCCCTGTTCTCGCCCACCCGCCGCCCAACACCACCTCCGCCGCCACCGCCGCCCGAGCAGGCTCCGGTCGCGGTCGTACCACAGCCTCCCAACCTGACGCTGGTTGGCATCGTGGTCGACGACGAAGGTGCGCGTGCTCTGATTCGCTCAAGTGCAACGAAGGCTGATCGCGTACAGATCGGCGACGACATCGGCGGATGGAAAGTCGCTCAGATCGATGGACGTCGGATGGTTCTTTCGCTCGAAGGCCGCTTCGCGACGTTCACATTGTTCAGCAACGAGAACGCGCAGCAACCGTCTCGCGACAACGAAGCGCAAGCAGGCGATGTTACCGGTCAGGCTCCGCCGGCGAGCGCGCCGC
>Ga0126377_10003598_pt1 | contig 11037 bp, 10 predicted proteins | sample PanSoiMetPlot_22_FD_92647 | JGI IMG/M metagenome (GOLD analysis project Ga0126377, IMG submission 92647) | Tropical forest soil microbial communities from Panama - MetaG Plot_22 | ecosystem: Environmental > Terrestrial > Soil > Tropical forest > Bulk soil | place: Panama | collected 2016-02-17
CTGGCCACCCGCCTCGGCACCGCCGGCCGCCAATGGACCGAAGACAACTGGCGCTGGGACCTCCAATCCACCCGAATGACCCAGATCCTCACCGCCTAGCCACGGAGTCGTAGTCCCGCACCCTGGGCGAGCACGGGAAAGATCCGCGCGTCAGCAACGTCACTGTCGCCACATGTGCCCGAAAGCGACCGCCACGTTGCACATCCGCGACTCTTGGCCGCTGACAAGATCAAGATTCGCGACCTTGGAACGCTACGCCCCCCGCGCGAAGCCCAACGAGTAAGAAATAGCAAGGCCGGTCGCCACCCACCCTTGGCTACGACCGGCCCAGCGTGCAAGTTGCAGATAGTGCGATTTCTAGAACTTCGGGGTGTCCGGTGCCTCGAGCAGACCGAGCCGCAGCGCGGTCATCAGTGCCTGCGCCCGGTTGGCGGCGCCGAGCTTCTCGTACAGCTTCGAGATGTGCGTCTTGGCCGTCGACTCGCTGACGAACAGCTGCTTGGCGATGCCCGCAACGCTCATGCCGTCGGCAAGCAGCCGCAGCACCTGGCCCTCACGCGGGGACAGCTGGGGTCCGGTCGGGGCGAGCCGGCGCTTCATCGCCTCGGCCAGGTCGGGTGCCGTGAACGCGCTGGGTGCCGAGGCGGCATGCCGGGCAGCCGCGACGACCTCGTCCGCAGGAGCGGTCTTCGGGATGAACGCGCTCGCGCCCGCCTCGAGGGCGCCGAAGAGCTGGTCATCGCCGGCGTACATGGTCAGCACCACGATGCCCATCGTGGCGTTGGCCTTGCGGAGCGCCCTGGTGGCCTCGAGGCCGCTGCCGTCGGGCAGCCGCAGATCCATGATCACAACATCGGGCTGGAGGTTGCCTGCCTGGCGCACGGCTTCGGCGGCGGTGGCCGCCTCGCCGATCACCTCGAACTGGCGGTCGCGTTCGAAGGCGTGACGCAGGCCTTTCCGGATCAGGTCGTGGTCGTCGACGAGCAGGACCCGCGTCCTAGCCGTCGGCGTCGTACTGGTCGACATAGCCGGCTGTCTCTTTCTGTCATGTGGGAGTGCCACCGCGGCGAGGTGCTGTTCCTATCACGATCGCGACCGTCGTGCCACTGGGCTGTCGTGGCCGTATCTCCAGCCGACCTCGGATACGTTCCGCCCTCTCCGCCATGATCGCAAGGCCGTACCTGCCCTCGGGGCGCTGGTCAGCCATGCCGTGACCGTCGTCGGAGACCTCGACGGACGCGTACGGCGGATCGACGATGCAGTTCACCCAAAGGTCGCTTGCACCGGCGTGCTTGCGGGCGTTGGTGATGGCCTCCTGCGCGATGCGCAGCAGTTCGGCCTCCGTGGACGCGGGCAGGCGCGCGGTCGACTCGTCGAAGGACAGGTGCACGCGCAGTCCGGCCGAGGCGGCGACGGTGCGGGCGTACTCGGAGATGGCGGCGGCCAGGCCGCCGTGGCGGTCCACCTCGCTGCGCAGCTCGAACAGGGACAGCCGGAGCTCGGTGATGACCCGGGTGACCTCGGCGCGTAGCGCGCGCAGCTCCTCACCGGCGGCCTCGGCACCGCGCTCGGGCAGTACCGCGAGCGTGTTGTCGATGCCGTACCCGACCATGACCAGCTCCTGGGCGACACCGTCGTGGATCTCGCGGGCCAGCCGCTGGCGCTCCTCGTTGGTGGCCAGCGCCCGGACGTCGTCGAAGAGCAGCGCGGCCTCCATCCGCAGCGCGGCCGGGGCGGCGAGCGCGGTCAGCCGGTTGACGACCGAGGGCGGGTACGCGCCGGCGCCGTCGGCCTCGATCGCCAGGAGCCCGACCGTGCGTACCCCCGCCGCCAGCGGCAGCACCAACGCGGAGACCTCCCCGCCCGGATGGGTACGCGCCTGGGACCGCGCCGCGTGCTGTGGCACCTGGCTCGCCCACGCCTCCGCGATCAGCGAGTCGGAGTCGAGCGAGGTCTCCCAGTCGACCCGGTCGACGCCCGCCTGGGCGAGCACCACCAGCCGGGAACCGCCGCTCGCGGACAGCACCGCCGCGCGGTCGTAGCGGGCGACCGACTTGACGTCGTCGAGCAGGTGCTCGGCGAGGCTGCCCGGGTCGAGGGTCGCCCCGGGCAGCTGGCGGGCGACCGTACGCAGCTGGGTCAGCAGGCGGGTCGCCTCGGCGTACGGCTGCGGGGTCGCCCGGGGCTGGGCGAGCACCCGGCGCAGGGCCGCCGCCATGGCGGTGGCCGCGGCCGCGAGCAGGAACCAGAGCGTGGCGACGGCGACGAAGCCGCGGTCACCGGTGTGCTCGTCGAAGATGCCCAGGGCCGCGAGGCAGACCGCGCTGAGCCCGAGCAGCGCCACCGCCTCCCGACCCTTGCGTGACACCGCCGCCGACACCGGCGGCACCACGAGATAGGGGAGGATCGCGCCGGCCGCCGCGCCCGGGGCCGCGAACACCCGGTCGTGGGCGTTGTGCGCGAAGAACCCGGCGCCGAGGCAGGTGACCAGGACCTCGACGACCCAACCGGCGGTGGCCAGCATCGCCTGCGGTGCTACGGCGAGCGACGGCAGGCCCGCGCCGGCGAGGAACAGCACGAAGACCAGCGAAACCGGGTTCCGGGTGGCGACGATGCCCGCGATCCCGACCAGCAGCAGCATCAGGGCGCGGCCGAAGATCAGTAGCCGGCGGGCGGAGACCGCGACCACCGCGGGCATCGGCACGGTGTCCGTCAGCCCGTCGTGCACCCAGGGCAGCCCGGCCGACGTGCGACCGGGCGCGTGCGCCCGCCCCGCGCCCGGCAGCGCCGCACCCGCCGGCCTCGCGGCCAGCGTGGACGGTCCCTTCGGCTCAGGCATAGATCGCGGCGATCTCGTCGGCGTACTCCTTCGATACCACGTTGCGTTTGACCTTCAACGACGGTGTGATCTCGCCGGTCTGTTCGCTCCAGTCACGCGCGAGGATGCGGAACTTCCTGATCGACTCGGCGCTCGACACCGCCTTGTTGGCCTCGTCGACCGCCCCCTGGATCGCCGCCCGCACCGTGGGATCCTCCCGCATGTCGGCCACGGTGGCGCCCTCCGGCAGGCCGTGCGCGGAGAGCCAGGCGGGCCAGGCGTCCTCGTCGATGGTGACCAGCACGGCGACGAACGGCTTGCCGTCACCGACGACCATGCACTGGCTGATCAGCTCGTGCGCGCGCAGCCGGTCCTCGAGCACTGCCGGGGCGACGTTCTTGCCGCCCGCCGTCACGATGATCTCCTTCTTGCGCCCGGTGATCGCCAGGTAGCCGTCGTCGTCGAGGCTGCCCAGGTCGCCGGTGTGGAACCAGCGGTCGGGGTCGAGGGCCTCGGCGGTCGCCTCCGGGTTGTTCCAGTACCCCTGGAACACCAGGTCGCCGTGGATAAGGATCTCGCCGTCGTCGGCGATGCGGATGGTCACCCCGGGCAGCGGCCGGCCGACGGTGCCGAGCCTGGTCGCGCCCTGGAGGTTGACCGCGGCGGCGGGGGAGGTCTCGGTCAGGCCGTACCCCTCATAGACGGTCACGCCGATGCCGCGGAAGAAGTGTGCGAGCCGGGTGCCGAGCGGTGCGCCGCCGGAGATCGCCGCGGTGCACCGGCCGCCGAGGGCCGCCCGGAGCCGGTGGTAGACCAGCCGATCGAAGACCTTGTGCATGGCACGCAGGCCCAGCCCGGGGCCGCCGGGGGTGTCCAGCGCCTCGCTGTACGCGACGGCGACCCGGTCGGCGCGGTCGAAGATGGCGCCCTTGCCGTCGGCGTGCGCCCGCTGCCGCGCGCCGTTGTAGACCTTCTCGAATACGCGGGGGACGGCCAGCACGAACGTCGGCCGGAAGGCGCCGAGGTCGGCGACGAGGTTCTTGATGTCGGCGCTGTGGGCGGTGCGTACGCGCGCGGCGACCACGCCGATCTGGATCAGCCGGGCGAACGAGTGCGCCAGCGGCAGGAACAGCAGCGTGCTGGACCCCTCGTGGAACAGGTTGTCCAGGCCCGGGATGGCGTTGGCGATGTCGGCGTACATGCTGCGGTGGGTGAGCACGCAGCCCTTCGGCCGTCCGGTGGTGCCGCTGGTGTAGATGATGGTCGCGATGTCGTCGGCGTGCAGCGCCGCCCGCCTCGCCGCGATCTCGGCGCTGTCGACGTCGGCGCCGCGGGCGATCAGGCCGGCGATGTCGCCGCCGTCGATGCTCCACACCTCGCGCAGGCCCGCGATGCCGTCCCGGGCGGCCTCGACGGCCCTGGCGTGCGCGTCGTCCTCGAGGAAGCAGGCGACCGCGCCCGAGTCGGACAGGATCCAGGCGACCTGCTCGACGCTCGAGGTCTCGTAGACGGGCACGGTCACCGCGGCGCAGGCCCAGATCGCGTAGTCGATCAGGGTCCACTCGTACCGGGTACGGCTCATCAGCGCCACCCGGTCGCCGGGGCGGATCCCGGCGGCGATCAGGCCCCTTGCCAGCGCGCTGACCTCGTCGCGGAACTCCGCGCACGTCACGTCGCGCCATTGGCCACCCTCGCGCCGGGCGAACTGCGCGACGTGCGGCGCCTGGTCGGCGTTGTCCCACACCGGGTCGGTCAGGTTGGTGGCGTCGCGGATGGTCGCGACCGGCGGCACCGAGAACTCAAGCACGCCAACTCCTCGCTTTCCGCAGGTAGGCCGGTGGGCGGCCGGTGACGGCGGCGGTGCGCCGCCGCTGCCGATACAGGGCAAGGTACCCGTCCGCGGTGCCGGATGCGCCACGGGCACGACCCGAGCCCTGCGTCCAGCGTCCACGCCGGTCGCCCCCACGCGGTAACCTGCGGTGCATGGCGGACACCTCGACCCATAAGATCGTCATCGCCGCGGCCCCGACGGCCATCGCGGAGGTGATCTGTGACTTCCCGCGGTACCCGGAGTGGGTCTCCGCCGCGCGGCAGGTCACGGTCGTGGAGGAGTTCGAGGACGGGTACGCCAGCCAGGTGCGGTTCGTCATCGACGCGGGCATCGTGCAGGACGAGTACACGCTGGCATACGAGTACGCCGAGGACATCTCCCGCATCGAGTGGCACCTGGTTGCCCCGTCCCGGATGCAGAGGACCCAGGTGGGCTCGTACGACATCGCCGACAACGGCGACGGGAGCGCGACCGTGACGTACACGCTCTCCGTCGAGCTGTCGATCGGCATGATGGGAATGTTCAAACGCAAAGCCGAAAAGGTGATCATGGATACCGCGCTGAAGGAACTCAAGCGCCGCGTGGAACAGCGGGCGGGCTGAGCCGTGTCGCGTCAGGATGACGACGCCGTCGGCTCCGCCCGCGAAGAGGCCGAGCGGCTGATCGCGGCGGGCCTCGCCGCGGCTTCGTACGCGTTGCGGCAGACCCGCCGGACGCAGAGGGACAGCGAAGGCGGCTCGCTCGCCGAGGATCTCGCCGGGCTCGCCGGGTTGGCCAGTCGGTTCATCGGCGACTCCGGCCGGGGTGCGCGGCGCGACGCGCCGCGCGGCCGCGGGCACGCCCACCACCATGACGACCACGAGCACCACGGGCACCACCGTGGCGGCTGGAACATCGCCACCGGGTCGGCGACCTGTAACATCTGCCCGATATGTCGGGCAATCGACCTTCTGCGTGATCCGCCCCCGGAGTTCGTCGACCGACTCGCTTCCGGCGCGAGTGACCTCGCCGCCGGCGTGACGGCGGTGCTGCGTGCCTTCGGTGACCGGACCGGCCGCGGCGCCACCCGCGCACCGGAGCGCGAGGAACCGGTGACGGAGGTGGCCGAGGTCGTCGTCGTCGAGGAGGTCGACGAGCCGGAGCAGGCGCCGTTCGAGCCGGTCGGGGCGGAGGAGGCACCGGCCGGTGCCGGCTCCGGGGAGGAGCCGTCGGCCGGCTACAACTGGGCCGGCGGGAGCGACTTCGGCAGCGTCTGGCAGGCCGCGACGCGCGCCGCCGACGAGGGTCCGGGGCATCGCGAAGAACCGCCGCCGGCCCCGAAACCCATGGCGAAGAAGGCCGTGAAGAAGGCGTCGCCCGCTCCTGCGGATCCGCTCCGTGGGCACGCCCCGGTGCATGCCGGCGCGGAGACACCCACCGCCGCCGCGGAGCCGGCCCCGACCAAGGCCGCGCCGGCAAAGGCCGCCCCGGCAAAGGCTGCCAAGGCCGCGCCGGCAAAGGCCGCCAAGGCAGCACCGGCCAAGGTGGCCAAGGCCGCGCCTGGCAAGGTGGCCAAGGCGGCCGCGGCCAAGGGGGCGAAGGGTGCGCCCGCGAAGGCGGAGGCCGCCCCGGCCAAGAAGGCGCCGGCCAAGGACGTGCCGCCCAAGGCGGCGAAGGCCGTGCCTGGTGACACCGATCCGACCACCGCCCCGGCGGAGCCGGCCGGGGACGCGGCGGAGCCGGCCGCGCCGGCCAAGGCGGCGAAGAAGGCGGTCAAGAAGGCGGCTCCCAGGAAGAACGCCCGGTAGGACGCGAGGACCCGCACCGGACCGGATGCGGCCCGGGTGCTCGCGCGCGTCCTACCATCCGTACGAGCGAATCAGTTGATCGTGGTCGCACCCCACCAGTGAAGGGACGATCGGCGTGGCGTTGACCATCGGCGTCGACATCGGCGGGACCAAGGTGCTCGGTGGCGTTGTGGACGACCGGGACGGGACGGTGATCGCACAGGCCCGCCGGGACACCCCGGCCACCGACCCGGCTCAGACCCTCGACCGGATCGTCGAGGTCGTAATGGAGCTGTCCGCGACGCATCCGGTCGACGCGGTGGGTATCGGCGCGGCCGGCTGGATCGACGCGGAACGGGCCACCGTCCTGTACGCGCCGAACCTGGCCTGGCGCGACGAGCCGCTGCGCGACCAGATCCGCAAGCGCACGGGCCTGTCCGTGGTGGTGGAGAACGACGCGAACGTGGCTGCTTGGGCGGAGTTCCGGTTCGGCGCGGCCAAGGACGCCGACGACTCGATGGTGATGTTCACCGTCGGCACCGGCATCGGCGGCGGCATCGTGCTCGGCGGCCAGCTGGTGCGGGGCGCACACGGCATCGCCGCCGAGCTCGGCCACGTCCTCGCGGTCCCGGACGGCCACCCGTGCGGCTGCGGCAGCCGGGGCTGCCTCGAGCAGTACGCGAGCGGCAGCGCCCTGACCCGGTTCGCGCGCGAGGCGGCGGCGGCCGACCCCAAGGCCGCGGCGGACCTGCTGTCCAGGGTCGACGGCGATCCGGCCGGGCTGACCGGCCCGATGGTCACCACGGCGGCACGGGAGGGCGACCCGGTGGCCCTCGACGCGTTCGCGCAGGCCGGCTACTGGTTGGGCCGCGGTCTCGCGGACATGGTGCAGATCTTCGACCCGCAGGTGCTCGTCGTCGGCGGCGGTGTGGTCGAGGCCGGTGAGCTGCTGCTCGGGCCGGCGCGGGCGGCGTGCGTCGAGGCCCTGCCGCAGCGCGCCAAGCTGCCCATCGCCGAGGTGGTCGCCGCGTCGATGGGCAACACGGCGGGTGTCGTGGGCGCCGCGGACCTGGCCCGGCGGTGACGCCGGCGCGGCCGGGGGAGGCGGCCGGTCCCCGGCTGCGCGTGGTCACGTACAACATCAAGGGTGGACGGGGCCCCGGCCTCGCGGGCGTGGTCCGCGAGCTCGAACCGGACGTGCTGGTGGTCCAGGAGGGACCACGGCGGTTCCGGTGGCGGGCCAGGTGCGCCGAGCTCGCGCGCACGTTCGGGATCTACTACGCCGCCGGTGGCCTTCCCGCCCTGGGCAACGTGATCTTCGTCGGGATGCGGGTCAGGCCGCGGGAGACCTGGTGCGTGCGGTACCCGCTGACGCCCGGCCGCCACATGCGCGGCGCCGCGTACGCCCGGTGCGAGGTCGACGGCACCGAGTTCCTGGTGGCGGGCACCCACCTGGCCACCGACAGTGCGGAGCGGCCGGCGCAGGCGGCCCTCTTCGGGGCGGAGCTCACCCGGGACGGGGTGCCGGCGGTGGTCTGCGCCGACCTCAACGAGACGGCGGAGGGGGAGAGCTTCCGGCTGGTCGCGGCCGGTCGCCTCGACGCGGCGGTGGTGGCCGGCGGGGAGGCCGCGGCGACGCCGACCTACTCGACCGCCAGGCCGCGGCGGCGGATCGACGTTGTCCTGGTCGACCCGCCGCACGTCGTGGAGTCCTACCGGGTGGTCGACACGCCGGCGGCCCGCGCGGCGAGCGACCACTTCCCGGTCGTCGCCGACCTGCGCCTGCCGGCCTGACCGGCTCGCCGCAACCTGCCTGGCCGGCACGTGCAACCGCCCGGCCGGCACGCGCAACCGGCCGGACCCGGCTCGCGCAAAACGCCCCGCGTGGGCGGGCATCGACGGTAGCGTTGTGGCGATACGCCCAGATATGGGTGGTCTGCCACCCTGGGCGTGCCATGACCGGTCCGAAGGGAGTCCGTGATGCCCGACAAACGGGACATGCACCAGGCCAAGAGCCACCGCAACAGCCGCAACAAGCGTCAGAGCAGCTCACCCGGCGACCGCGGCGCACAGCGTCCGCCGTCGGCGTCCGCAGCACCCAGCGCCACCTTCGCCGCCCCTGAGGTCAGCGAGCCGTCCGACGCCCCCATGGGCAAGAAGAACAAGAGCAGGCGTTAACCGGATACACGTCGCCGGCCGTACGCCCAGGGAGGGCGCGGCTGGACAAAGTCGCCCGCGGCGCACCAAGATGGCGCAGCCGGGGGCGACGACGTTTGGGGGTCCGGGGTGAGCACGCACGGCACGGCGCAGGGACCGGCGGACCCTACCGGACCGGGCGCCGAACCCACCCCGGGCACGCTCGGCGCCGCGTGGAACGAGGACTCCGGATCGTGGGCCACCCTGGCCTGGAGGTCAACCGAGTGGACCGGCTCGAGCTCGTACACCACCGTGTGGCAGGACGACAAGCCGGTGTACGACCGGGGCGAGACGGTCTGCGTCATCGGTGCCGGCGCGAGCGGCCTCACCGCGGTGAAGAACCTGCGCGAGCAGGGTTTCGCGGTCGACTGCTTCGAGCGGGAGACCAATATCGGCGGCGCCTGGAACTGGCGGCACAGTCGCAGCCCCATGTCGGCGAGCACGCACCTGATCTCCTCAAAGCCGATGACCCAGTTCCCCGACTTCCCGATGCCCGACGACTGGCCCGACTACCCGAGCCACTCGCAGGTCAACGAGTATCTCGGCCGGTACGCCGACCACTTCGGGCTGCGCGAGCACATCTGGTTCGGCACCGAGGTGGTGACCGTCGACCCGGTCGAGGGCGACCGGTGGGACGTGACCACCCGGCCGTCCGGCGGCGGTGTGGAGCGCATCGCCCGGTACGCGGCGGTCGTCGTCGCCAACGGGCACAACTGGTCGCCGAAGCTGCCCTCGTACGAGGGGATGGACGACTTCCGGGGCGCGATGGTGCACGCCTCGTCGTACAAGGACCCGGCCATGCTGCGCGGGCGCAAGGTGCTGGTGGTCGGCGGCGGCAACACCGGCTGTGACGTCGCCGTCGAAGCGGCGCAGCACGCGGCCAAGTGCTGGCACTCGGTGCGCCGGGGCTACTGGTACGCCCCCAAGTTCGTCTTCGGCCGCCCCGCCGACCAGGTCAACGACGGCGTGGCCGGGCTGCGGCTGCCGCTGCGCGTCAGGCAGTGGATGTTCGCCACGACGCTGCGGCTCACCGTCGGCGACCTGACCCGCTACGGCCTGCCGAAGCCCGACCACCGCGTGTACGAGACCCACCCGATCGTCAACTCGCAGCTGATCTACTACATCGGCCACGGCGGCGTGCAGCCCGTGCCGGACGTCGCCCGCTTCGACGCCACCGGCGTTGAGCTGGCCGGCGGCGAGCGCATCGAGCCCGACCTGGTCATCTTCGCCACCGGCTACCTGCCGCGCTTCGAGTTCCTCGGCGGCGACGTGCTCGACGCCGACCAGGAGGGCCGGCCCCGCCTCCACCTGCACACGTTCGCCCGTCGCTTCCCGACGCTCGCGGTCGTGGGCATGGTCCAGCCGGACTCCGGGATCTTCCCGATCTCGCACTGGCAGTCCGTCGCGGTCGCCCGCTGGCTGCGGCTGCGCGAGGCCGACCCGAACCGGGCAGCGACCTTCTGGCGCGGCGTCGCCGCCGCGCCAGACCGCCGCTGGACGCCCGCGAAGGTCAAGACCTCCACCCGGCACTGGTTCGAGATCAGCCACACCCTCTACCTCCGGGCGTTGGAGAGCGTGCTCGGCGAGCTGGAGTCGGCCCGATGAGCGCCGGACTGCCGCTGAAGATCATGCGCAGCCGGGAGTGGGCCCGCCCGGTCCCGCCGGTACGCCGGGAGGTGCTGTCCGCGCGCGCTTCGGGGGAGGAGGAGCGGCCGCCGGTGCTGTTCGTCCCCGGCCTCGGGCACGCCGCGTGGGCCTTCGAGGAGCACTGGCTGGAGCACGCCGCGCAGCGCGGCTTCCCGACGTACACGATGAGCCTGCGCGACCACGGCAACAGCGGCAGCGCGGGGAAGGCCTCGCTGCGGGCGTACACGCACGACGTTGTGCAGGTCGCGGCCGGCCTGCCGCGCCAGGCGGTGCTGGTCGGGCACGGCACCGGCGCCCTGGTCGTGGCGCACGCCCTCGCCCGCTATCCGGCCCGCGCCGGCGTGCTGCTCTGCCCGGTGTTCGGCGGCTGGCGGACGCTGGGGACGGCGTTGCTGCGCAACCCGTTCGGTACGCTCCCGGGCGCCTTCGGCGGCCGCGTACGCGTGCGCCGTGGTCAGCTGTTCGGCCCGAACCTGCACGCCTCGGCTGCCCGCGTGTACGTCGGGCGCCTCGGCCGGGCGTCCACCCGTGCCCAGTGGCAGCTGCTGTTCGGCCGGGGGCCGGAGGCACCCGTGGGCGACCCGCCGGTGCTGGTCGCGGGTACCCCCGATGACAAGATCGTGTCCCGCGCGGCGCTCGGCCGGGTGGCCACCCGCTACGGCGGCGCACCGCTGCTGTTCCCGGGGATGGGTCACGACATGATGCTCGACGCCGGCTGGGCGGAGCCGATCGACGCGATCGTGGACTGGCTGTCCAAGGCCGAGCACTGACGGCGCAGA
>Ga0126377_10003599_pt1 | contig 11036 bp, 8 predicted proteins | sample PanSoiMetPlot_22_FD_92647 | JGI IMG/M metagenome (GOLD analysis project Ga0126377, IMG submission 92647) | Tropical forest soil microbial communities from Panama - MetaG Plot_22 | ecosystem: Environmental > Terrestrial > Soil > Tropical forest > Bulk soil | place: Panama | collected 2016-02-17
CAACGCAGGACCGGGCCACGCCACTCGGTCTTCCTTGATCTCATTGAAAAACCACGCATGAAAACCGCGTGCCAACATCCATTCGATCCGATCACCACGCCAGAAAATTCGCCGCTTCTCAATTTCTCGGTCCTTCATTGTTACGACGTAATCCCGAGCACGCTTCAGGTCAGCCACACAGATCGGAAGGCCGCGCATCTCTTTTAACCAACGACCAACATGGGGGTGATTGTGCGTCGAGAATTCGACCCCCATCGCTTTCGCACTCGCCAGATGTGGAAACAGTGAGATGTCAGCGATCGACAAAGGCCCACTCACAAACTGACGCCCAGCTAGCTCCTTGTTGAGTTCGTCATAGACAATACGAAGGTCAGCTCGCCCTGCCTCAAGCAGGCCATCAGGCATCTTGTCCGGTCGTTCGGCCCATTTCCAATAAGAGATATCGACGAGAATTGGATCTACGAAAGTATCAGCCACGCGCTCCCAGGCACGCGCATGGACCCGGGCAGCGGGGTCTTCGGGATACACACATTTTAGTGGGTAGCGATAATCCAAATAGGCAACGATGTCGGCAGAATTCACGACAACAATGTCGTCGTCCACCAAGGCCGGGACTTCAATACGCCCGTTAACAGCTCTGAGCGCCGCATGATTTGATTTGAGTAGTCCGTCGACGGCCTCGTAATTCAACTCCTTGTACTCCAGTGTCATCCGCACTTTCCGCGCGAACGGGCTGAATGCACTGTCGTACAGCTTAATCATGACGTGACATCCTTGGGTTCGATTGACCGCGCCCAACTCCGGGCCAGCTAGACTACCACCTCGAGCGTATATTGCGGGAAGCCGGATGTCCGCTTTGGGCCAAAAACGGACATCCACTATGTTGATCTAGTGGCGCGCAGACGAGCCTCCGCGCGGCGGACGAGGCGCTCCGTCATGACGGCAAACAACGACAGATCGCCCACGCGGCAGGAACGCAGCGCAGCACTTTTGACGCCGATGGCCCACAGCCGCAGACAGGCGAACGCGATCTGTATCCAGAACCCATACTTTAACCAGAACCGATACTCCCACATCCTCTTGACCTCGCACGATCGTCGCTATTCGTTGCGGCCAACTGCTAGTCGATCATTTGGATCGGCCTCGCTTGCTCGCGATGACCCCTGAAGTGCAGTTTGCTCACAAAGGCTTTGGGGAAGAGTGACGCCAACAAAGCGCAGCACGATCGCGATTCCGAAGAGGATGCTGGCATGTCGGGGTACCTCCCGCAGATCCTGCCAATATAGTTCGCCCCACGGTTCTCTTGAGATCTTGTCCTAGTCTAAGTACCTCCTAAGTCCGTAAAATATGACTGCCGAGAACCCAAGGATCGCGAATGGGGGGGCAGAAAATTTGCGAATTGGAATGACCGCCGCCAGAAATTTCGGGCAATATTGAACGGGGCAAATTGTATTCGGCCGGCCTCTGTTTTGACCCACTTTCCGCGCGCATTGCTGAGCATCTCGGATTTGAGATGGGGCTTTTCCCCGGATCAACGGCTGCGCCAGATCTCGTACTACTGACAGCAACTCAATTGGTCCAGCAAGCACAGCGAATTTGCCGCGTCGTCAGCATTTGGTCATCATCCGACGCGTATCTTCGATGTGAGGCTATTTGACGGCCCCACCGGTGATGCCGGAGATGAAGCGGTCCAGGAAGAGATTGTAGGCGATCGCCACCGGGACGCTGGCGATCAAGGCGCCGGCCATTATCTCGCCCCAGTAGAAAATGTCGCCGCGGATAAGATCGGTCGCCACGCCAAGCGTGATTGGCTTTTGGTCAGACGCCGACACGAACGTCAGCGCGTAAACGAATTCCTGCAGGGTCAGCGTGAAGGTGAAGATCACCACCGTCAGGATTCCGGGCAGCGAAAGCGGAATCGCCATCTTGATAAAGGCACCGAACAGGCTGCAGCCGTCGACGACCGCCGCCTCCTCGATCTCGGGGGGCAGCGCCTTGAAGAATCCCATCAGCAGCCAGGTGCAGAACGGAATCGTGAAGGTGGGATAGACCAGCACGAGCGACCACATCGAATTCTGCAGCTCCAGTCCCGCGACCACGCGCGACAGCGGCAGGAACAGAAGCGTCGGCGGCACCAGGTACGTGAGGAATATGCCGATTCCCAAGGCCTCGCCATTGCGCCCGGTCAACCGCGCCAGACTATAGGCGGCCGGCAGGGCGGTAACGAGCGTGATGGCGGTGACGCAAAGGCCGATGATCAGGGAGTTTAACAGCCAGGTCGTGAACAAGGTTTTCTCGAACAGATAGCGAAAATGCTCGAGAGTGGGCGGATCATTGAACCAGAACGGGATATTGGTGACGTTGTAGAGATCGGAGTTCTCCTTAAACGAAGTGATCACCATCCAATAGAAGGGAAAAGCGGCGAGAACGAAGAAGAAAGTGACCGCTCCGTAAAAGGAGGTTTCTCGCAGGACGCCAACAAGCCCGCTGCGTTGCATTCTCAGATCTCCCGCCGCCGAATAAAGCGCAACATCGCGACAACCACGATGAGCAATACCGGCAGCATGAAGAGCGAGATGGCGGCGCCATGCGACACGTCGCCGGAAACGATGCCGGTCTGGAATCCCTGGAATCCAAGGACCGAGGTCGCGCCCACGGGCCCGCCATTGGTCATCAGAAAAACGATCGATAGGTCCGTGAACGTGAACACGATGCCGAATACTAAGCCGATGGCCACGATCGGCAGAATCATCGGCATGATGATCTGGTAATTGCGGCGCCAGAAACCGGCACCGTCGACCGTTGCCGCGTCGAGCACGTCTTGCGGGACGGCGGTAATGCCGGCAAGGAAGATCACGATTGCAAACGGGAAGAAACGCCAAGCGTTGACGACGATTACCGACAGCATCGCCAGATCCGGATTGCCGAGCCAGTTCGGGGCCTGCGAGCGGTCAATGACGTGGAGCGCGATCAGCGTCCAGTTGATCACGCTGTAGAGTGAATCGAACATCCATTGCCATGCGACGGTTGCCAGCGCAATCGGCACGGCCCAGGGCAAGATGACCAGCGCCCTGACGAATTTGCGGCCGGGGAACGGGCGCAGTAGCACCAACGCACCAAACTTGCCGAGGATGAGACCGAGGATTTGCGACCCGAATGTGAAGATGAAGGTGTTGTACAGCGTCTCCCGGAATACGGGGTTTTCGACGATGTCTACGAAATTTGACAAGCCGACGAATTGCCACGTGGGATTGTAGATTGTGTAAGCGCTGACCGAGTAATACACCGCCATGAGCAACGGCACGCCGACCAGCAATAGCACGTAGAGAATTGCCGGGGCGACGAAGATCGAGCCGAGCATGTCGCGCCGGTCGAGAATGAAACGAAAGCGCGAGGCGGGTTTGACGATCGGTTCAGCGATGACGGCCATGGGTTAACCCGTTTTAATGGCGGCTCGCCCGTTTGCCGTCCTTGTCGAACTGACGCAGCGCACTGTTGCGGACGGCAAAAGGATGCCACTCGCCGGGCCGGATCCATTCGTCGGCGACGTGAGCGGGAGGAAGCTTTGCGGTAATCACCTGCTTCGGATCGAAGCCTTCGATGACGCCGTACACGATTCGCTCCGAGCCGAGATATTCAGAGCGGTCGACGCGGAAATTGAATTCGGTGCACGCCTCGCCGTTGATCATGTCCTTGGGCAGGAAATTTTCGGGGCGGAAGCCGAAATAGCCATCGTTTTTCGCGACGATGTTCATCGGCGGCGTGCCGACGAAGGTGGCGACGAAGCGGTCGGCGGGGTCGTCGTAGATCTCCGTCGGTTTCCCGACCTGCCGCACCCGCCCACCATCGATGACGGCGATGCGGTCACCCATGCCCATCGCCTCAACCTGATCGTGCGTCACATAAATGGTCGTGACGCCGACCCGTTGCTGGAACTGTTTGATCTCCTGGCGGGCCGAGGCGCGCAATTTGGCGTCGAGGTTGGAGAGCGGCTCGTCGAGCAACAGCGCAGTCGGCTCGCGCACCAACGCACGTGCAAGCGCCACGCGCTGGCGCTCGCCGCCCGAGAGCTGACGTGGCCGCCGGTCGAGCAGATGGCCGATGCCGAGCAGTTGTGAGGCCCATTCGACCTTCTTGTTGATCTCGGTGCGGGGAATGCCCTGCGTCTTCAGCGGAAAGGCGATGTTGTGGCGCACCGTGAAATGTGGATAGAGCCCATAACTCTGGAACATCATCGCCACGCCGCGGGCGCGCGGCGGGATGTCGTTTACGATGTCGCCGCCGATCAGAAGGTCGCCGCTGGTCTGCCGCTCGAGTCCGCAGATGATGCGCAGAAACGTGGTCTTGCCGCAGCCCGATGGACCAAGCAAAACCATGAATTCACCATGCGGCACAGTCAGGCTGATGCCGTTCACAGCAGGGACTTCCCCAAATTTCTTAATGATGTCTCTCGTTGATACTGCAGCCATTGAACCTCCCAGGATTCAACGTAAGCCAGCCGCGCCGACGGCTTTCCGGCGGCGTTTCGTTCCCTTGTAATCGGCGTCCCACAACGCCGGCATGTCCGGACCGCCCGCGGACGCGCGGTCCGGAATTTCGCTCAGGCCTTGCCTTCCCATTTCTTGAAGATGATCTCACACTGCTGCGTGGCCCATTTGACCGAATCTTCGGCACTCAATTGACCCGTCGCCGTTTTCGCCATCATGTCATTGACGATGAAAGCGTAGTAGATCTCATCCATCGCCGGCGTAGCCGGTCCGGGATAGCCCGGGATGGCGGACCATTTGTCGGAGTCCTGCAGAATTTTCAGCTTATCGTGCGGTGTCGATGTCGCATCGTCAGACAGGATCGGCATCGGCCTCGGCACGAGATTGGCGAAACACGGGTTGTTGTAGCCTTCGCTTGCCTTGAAGGCTTCGGGCCAGTGCTCGGCGTAGTACTTCAAGAATTCGATCGCGGCTTCCTTGTTCTTGGCGAACTTCCATATGCCGTAGAATTCGGATGCGGCGCCCATCATCCGACCTGCCGGGCCTTTGGGCGGCTCGATGACGTAGATGTCGTCGGCCAGCTTCTTGTTGGCCTTCTGGGCCGTCCGGTAAGCCGAGATCGGATTGATGATGTACGAGCTGACGCCAGAGACGATGTACTGGTTGTTGCTCGAGTCGTTCCATGACAGGACGTCCGATGTCATTGCCTCCTTGTAGAGGGCGGCAGCGTACTTGACCGCCTCAATCGCCTGCTTACTGTTGAGAACGATTCTCTTGCCGGCCTCGTCCTGTTCGGAAGCGCCATAGCTCCACAACAGCCCGCGCCACGTCGTGCTCGGGTCGTTGCTGTGCCCTAGCGAAATGCCGACGGGATGGCCTTTCGCCTTCAGTTTGGCGCCGCCTTGGCGCAGGTTGTCCCAGGTGTCCGGCACAATGCCGATCTCTTCCCACTGACTCTTTTGATACATGCCCGGGAAGTTGATGTAGAAATCGGGGAAGGCAGACCACGTTCCGTCGTCCGCATTGTAACCGAGCTGCTTGCCGATGACGGACACCTTGCCGTACTTCTTTTCCGTTTCCTTCACGAGATCGGAAACGTCGATAAAGAATTTACGGTAGAGGTGCGCGCCACCCGCACCGTTGAACCCGAAAAGATCGTGCCCCGATCCGGCCGATGCCTCTGCCGCCGCGCGCGCGGGAACGTTCTGCACGGGAATGTGGTCGACCGTGACCGCGATCTTGTTCTTCTCGCCCCAGTCCTTGGCGAATTTATCGAACCAGGTGTCGTATTCCGGGACGAAGTGGGCCCACTGCACGATCGACAATGACTTAGCTTGGGCCAGGGCGCCACTTGACACGAACGGTGCCGAGAGCACGGGTGCGGCACTGGCGGCGGCAAGAGTGATAGCCGTGTCTTTCAAGAACCGGCGTCTCGTGACACGCAGAAGTCTGGTAGTGCTCATCTTGATTCCTCCCTGTTCAGCTGGATGAGGCAGATCCTGATTAGGAAATTGCCGGTCCACTGGATTATGCTTTTAGGGTGCTACGATAGCGCGCGATAACCTCGCGGGGCTAGCGCCGCGATCGAAGAATCGCTTCGAACTACGTTAGGCGAACAAAGAAGTGATCGCGAACGCGCCAGCAACATTGGACTAAACCGGTCAGCAACCCTGACATGCTTTCATCTGCGTTATCTAAACAAAATTTAATTCTTTGCTTTACGCGCCGAACCAGATCTGGCCAGGCGCAATTGCGCAATTGTAATTTACAATGAGACCGCTGTCGTAGGCAGCTTTTCGCCCATAGCGCGGACATTACAGACACTCTTGCGTTGTTATTGAGCGGAGCGGCCAAGTTGAAAATCTTCATTACTGGAGCAAGCGGCTACATTGGTGGATCGGTTGCCGCTGCCCTGTTGGCGGCGGGCCATCAAGTGACCGGTCTGGCGCGCTCGGACGAAACCTCCGCGGCGCTGGCGAAGCTCGGCGTCAGGCCGGTGCGCGGCACACTCGACGACACCGAGGTTTTGGCTAAGGCCGCGCACGACGCCGACGTGACAGTCAATGCCGCTAATGCCGGCCATCGCACCGCACCCGCAGCCATGCTCAAGGCGCTTACACACACTGGCAAGATCTTCCTGCACACTGACGGTTCTAGCATCGTCGGAACGCGCTCGCGCGGTGAGCTAGTCGAGAATGTGTTCGATGAGGAGACACGGTTCACACCGACGCCGCAGCGAGCGGCGCGCGTGGAAATCGACCAGATGGTGCGGAATGCGGCAGGCGACGGCGTACGCTCGATCGTGATTGCGCCTAGCTTGATCTACGGGCGAGGGCACGGTCTCAATTCGCAAAGCATCCAGGTGCCGTGGTTGATCAAGGTGGCGAAAAAATTCGGCGTGGCGAAGCACGTTGGCCCGGGCGAGAACCGCTGGGCCAACGTGCACATCGATGACTTGGTGGGACTGTACTTGCTGGCAATCGAGAAGGCGCCTGCCGGCGCGTTCTATTACGCAGAGAACGGCGAGAATTCCATGCGCGAGGTGTGCGAAGCAATCAGCCGCATGCTTGGACAAGGCGGCCGCACGCAAAGCATGACCGTCGAGGAAGCGGCAACCGAATGGGGTGACGGACCGGCCAACGATACCATGGGCTCCAATAGCCGCGTTCGCGCTAAGCGCGCGCGCACGGAACTTAAATGGCGGCCGAAGGCTCGCTCGCTGATCGAGGAGATCGAGCGCGGCTGTTATGCGTTGGAGCGGTGATATCTTGCCGGAGGCTGGGCATATGCGGATATTGTGCCGGCGAGGCTTCCTGTCCTCGCGCATGCCGGCGTGTGGAGATTGGCGATCGTGAAGCAACTCTCGATGAGTTACCCAAGCGATGGATCGTCGTATGTGGCGCGAGGTCGCCAACGCCGCTTGAGCCGCGCGAAGTAGACAACTACGCTGGGGCTCAAATGTAAAATGGTCCGAATCGTTCCACTTATGCCGAACGCGTTCCTGGTTGGAGGAACGAAAAATGGCTACCGACAGTGCGCTTCCAAGCTGCCTCGCTGGCGTCCGTATTCTGGACTTGACCCAGTTCGAGGCCGGCCCGTCCTGCACCGAGGCGCTGGCCTGGCTCGGTGCCGAGGTCGTCAAGGTAGAAAATCCGCAGGGCGGCGAAGCGGGTCGCTTCTTGTTGCACGGGTCGTCCGGCCAGGGCCAGGACTCCTGGTATTTTCTGTTGTTCAACGCCAACAAAAAATCCATCACCGTCAATTTGAAATCCGAGCGCGGGCTCGATCTCGTCAAGAACATGGTGAAGCACGCCGATGTCATGGTGGAGAATTTCGCGCCGGGCGCAATTGAGCGCCTGGGGCTCGGCTACGAAGCCGTGCGCGCCGTCAACCCAAGCATCATCTACGCGCAGGTAAAGGGCTTTGGCACCGGTGGACCCTACGAGAACAACCTTGCGTTTGACATGATCGCGCAGGCGACCGGCGGCGTCATGAGCATCACAGGGGAGCGCGACGGGCCGCCGCTCAAACCCGGCGTGACGCTCGGGGATACCGGTACCGGTATGTTGCTTGCCATCAGTATTTTGGCGGCACTCTACCGGCGCCGCGGTACTGGCCAGGGCGAGCGTATCGAGATCGCCATGCAGGACGCCATGCTCCAATATATACGGGTGGCGCTCTCGACCCAGGCGACCCACGGGGTGGCAGCGAAGCGCAACGGTGCCAAGGTGGTAGTCGGCTTCGCCGTGCCGAGCGGCATCTATCCGTGCAAACCCGGAGGACCGAACGACTACGTTTATGTTTATACCAGCCGCACAAATCCAGCACATTGGCGGCGATTGCTTGAAGTGATCGGACGCGCGGATCTGATCGGCGATCCGCGCTTCGACACTGGCGTGGCGCGCCAAGAGAACGAGCTCGAAATCGACGAAATGATCGCCGCCTGGACGCGCCGGCGGGACAAACGAGAGGCGATGCGCGCGCTCGGCAGCGCCGGCGTGCCGGCTGGGGCCGTCTTCGACACGATGGAGTTGACCGACGAGGCGGATTTCGAACGGCGCGGCATCATGCAGACGATGGAGCATCCGACCGCCGGCGCGTTCAAGATGCCAGGCTGGCCCGTGCGCTTCGGTGGGCGCACGCCGGAGATCAAGCCGGCGCCACTGCTCGGACAACACACCGGTGAAGTTCTAGGCGAATGGCTCGGCCTTGATGCGGACCAAATCGAGCGACTCGGCAAAGACAAAATCATCTAGGGGGAAACAGACATGGCGGAACTCACTGGCTCGGAGATCCTGGCCAAATCGTTGAAGAATGAAGGCACCGACGTTCTGTTTTTTCTCATGGGCGGGCCGATGTTGCTCGCCGAGTCTTCATGCATCAAGGAAGGAATACGTCCACTCGACGTACGCCACGAGCAATCTGCCGCCTTTATGGGTCAGGCCTACAGCCGGTTGACGCAAAAGCCAGGTGTATGCATGGCGGCGAGCGGCCCCGGGGTGATCAACCTCACCACCGGCATTGCCAACGCGCTGATCGATTGCTGCCCGGTCGTAGCAGTCGGCGGCTCAAGCCCGATTGGCCAGAACGGCCGCCAGGTTTTTCAGGAGATTGACCAGCTTGCCATTATGAAGCCGTGTACCAAATGGGCGGATCGCATCTACAATCTCAAACGCATCCCCGAACAGGTGAATGTCGCATTTCAGAAAGCGATGAGCGGCAAGCCGGGCCCGGTTTATCTCGATTGCCCTGGCGACGTTCTTTACGCCAAAATTCCGGAAGAACAAGTCGACTGGAGCCTTTCGGGCCGACCGCTGTTAAACGCGCGGCCACTCGGCGATCCCAACAAAGTCGATGCGCTGGTCGACGCGATCGCTAGGGCGCGTCAGCCGATTATCCTGTCCGGCAGCGGCGTGATCTGGTCACAGGCCTGGTCAGAACTGCAGGAGTTCGTCGAAAAGACCGGCATTCCGTTTTATACCACACCGCAGGGCCGTGGTGTCGTGCCGGACGATCACGAATATTCGTATCTGACGATGCGCTCCTCGGCGTTCCGCGCCGCCGATCTGATCATCGTGGTCGGCACCCGCATGAACTACATAATTGGCCACGCGGCACCACCCCGCTTCAACATTGGTGCCAAGATCGCGCGCATCGACATCGATGCCGATGAAATTGCCACTGCGCCACGCAGAATCGATATCGGCATCGTCGGAGACTGCAAGGCGGTACTCCGCCAGCTCATCGAGGCGAGCGCCAAACGCGTTAATGCGGATCATTTCTCCGCGTGGCGGCGAACGCTGCTCGACGGCGAGACGGTGAAACGCCAGGCGCCAGGCGCCAACAAGCCGATGGGCGATATACCGATCCATCCGTTGCGATTGTGCGACGAGATCAAAAATTTCATGCAGCGCGACGCAATCCTGGTGGTCGACGGTCAAGAAATATTGAACTTCGGCCGTCAGTCGATGCCGACCTTTACCCCCGCCCATCGCCTGAATTCCGGACCGTTCGGCACCATGGGCGTCGGACTACCTTTCGGAATCGGCGCGAAGATCGCCAGGCCCGACAAGCAGGTAATAGTGGTGCATGGCGACGGCTCGTTTGGCCTGAACGCGCTCGAGCTCGACACTGCTGTGCGCCACAATATTTCGATCCTGGTTGTGGTCAGCCTCAATGGAGGCTGGACTGCTGACCCAGAGCGCAACAAGCCCGGCCGCAACTTGGGATATACGCGTTTCGACAAGATGGCCGAAACGCTCGGCTGCTACGGCGAATATGTTGAACGCCCCGACGAAATCCGCCCGGCTTTAGACCGTGCCCAACGAGAGGTCGATCGCGGCTCGGTCGCGCTCGTCAACGTCAAGACCGACGACCGCGCCCGCGCTGGCACCGTGGCGTTCGCCCAATATGCCACTTGAGAGTCAGTTTTGGGCGTGTGCCACGACAAGGCAGCGTCTTCTAGTGGTGCGATCCGGTCAGCGGCGCCTCGTGGACCTCTATGTTGTGAAGCGTGCCCATTTTGTCGAGGCACGCCCACTTCTCGCCGACCGCAGGGGCGCAGCTTCTGGCCGAGCATTCGGCGAACTGCTACCATGAATGTTTCTATTCCCGGCTGGCATGATCCCAGAGCATTCGCGTGCCAGCACGGACCCAGCAAAGCCAATCTGCGGAGGAACGATGAGAGGATTGTACAAGCTGGCTCAATCGTTGTTGTCGCGGCTATTCGTTCTGACGGCGTCTGCCCTGCTCATGGCCGGAGCGACTGCACAGGCGGCCGAGCCTATCAAGATCGGCTTCGGTGTCTCGTTGACCGGAGGACTCGCGTCGTCCGGGAAGGCGCATCTCCTCGGAATGCAGATTTGGGCCGAAGAGGTCAATGCCAAGGGTGGATTGCTCGGCCGCCCGGTGCAGATCATTTACTACGATGATCAGACCAATGCTGCGAACGTCCCCGCAATTTATGCCAAGCTCCTCGATGTCGACAAGGTCGACCTGCTGGTCGGACATGCGACCAATCTCATCGTTGCGGCGCTGCCAATGATCATC
>Ga0126377_10003600_pt1 | contig 11034 bp, 9 predicted proteins | sample PanSoiMetPlot_22_FD_92647 | JGI IMG/M metagenome (GOLD analysis project Ga0126377, IMG submission 92647) | Tropical forest soil microbial communities from Panama - MetaG Plot_22 | ecosystem: Environmental > Terrestrial > Soil > Tropical forest > Bulk soil | place: Panama | collected 2016-02-17
CATTAAAAACTGTATCGGTCTTAGCTTACCTAATTCATCAGCAAATATGATCGTTTATTATTCTTAATTTATTAAAACACAGTCAGACAAATATTTGTCAAAATGACAAATTTCGAAATTGTATAAAAAAAAATAATTTTATTTCACTCTCGAAATTCGAATTTTTCGACCTGCACAAAATCAACATCAACAAAAAAGTGCATCATCAACTTAATATTTTATACCATGTCAATAATATTTTGAATGGTGATCTCATCTTCCCTAAAGCAACTGATAATTGATGCTTCCCTTAATACACGGTCTTCGTGGGCTATTGTGAGAAATGGAGCAGTAGCCGAATTCTCAGTAAGTGCAGGTGATAGACCTGTTCGCAATTTCAATGTCAACGATAACAGATTAATTGTAGATACCCCTAAAGCCAGTCTCAAATTAGATTTTGATGAAAGTATCAAACCGATAGTAGCCGAAACAGCCGCGTATCGATGCTCTCCATGGTCACAGTGTGTATACCTATGCGTTCCAGAAGCAATTGCAAAAATGTCGAACCGTAAGATCCTGACTCATCTTGGCGTATGGAATGAGTATCAACAAGGAGAATTGTGGGACTTGGGAATTGGAAATGATAGCCTAGACTTTTGTATAGTTGTAAATCATATTGAATTGCAACAAGCTCTGAAGAAAAAGGAAGGTTCTTACGTAATTGATGATCCTGAATTCCTTAAAAAGATAGTTAAATTGTCACCATGGAGACTGGTGATGACTAAATTTGCTCACATACTTGTAAAGCAGAGAATACCAGTCCAAGGTCAAGATGTTGACGGTCCTCATACTCATCTGCTTCCTCATATAATCCATAATGGTATCGATTTTCCAATACCAATAGATGATAATTTGAGGTCCTTAATTCAGATAGATCCATTTGGTTCTGTAATTGATGCAAATGGTAAATACTTGGATTGGAGAGGATTTGAAAACGACCCCTTCCAGACACTTTTGAATGAGTATTCTGATGAAGAATCTATTAGAAATAAAAAGACTCTCAAAGATAATCTTCTATATATGATTGAGAAAAAAGATATTCAGTCAATAATAAATAAGTATTCTGACAAGAGAAATCAAGACCTTATCAGAGTGATTCTAGCCCAGATAGTTTGTAATAAGGAATACGATACAGAAATAAGAAAATCTGGGTGGTCTGTTCTTGCGAAGCTGAACGCAATTAATTCACATGGGGTAAAAGAATGGATTCGTTCCCGATCTCCAGACCTTAATGATAAAATAGATTCAATTTGATTTTTTTATTGAATCATAGAGTTCTATTCAAATGCTATAATAGAATGGTATAACGAGTTATTTGTGACTAAGATGCCCGAAGCGTTAAGAGATCCGAAAGAATTTAGAGATTTTAAGAGATCCGAAAGAATTTAGAGATTTTAAGAGGTTAATTACTAGGCTTAAAGAAATTAAGAAATATCCAGAATATTATGATCGGACATGCATAAAATATGAGTTCAAAAGATAAAGAAATGAGCTCCTCAGTTAAAGATATTGATGACATTATAAACAAAATAGAAGAATATTTTAAGTTCCATAACATAACGGTCATACAAAAAACTATTGATAACCCAAATAGTGACCGAATGTTTAATCTATTTATTCAACGCTCGAATATTGAGAGATATCAGTTTAACATTAGTTATTTCAAAAGTATGAAGACATTTCTCATTTTCAATGTGACAATGGCATTTAAGGACGAAGATAAAAGAGCACTTGATTCCATCAAAGCTGCTAATAAGGCCCTCGCAGAGCAATTTTATATGAATTCAAGAAAAGTGGTATATCCTCTTAACGTTGATTTTGAAATTGATTTACCTCGCTTTATGTTGACAAAAGAAATAACTATGGATTCTGTTAGTAATGAACAATTCTTTATGGACCAAATTCATAATTTTCTACATGTGATAGAGTTGATCAGGATTACATTTGATGAATTTTTCTTTTTTATGTTTCCTAAGGGCAAATCAAAAGATACAGACGAAATTTGATGTGGACGCACAATATTAATTCTAATCCAAAATATCACCTTACCTTTTTTTCAACAAATAGGACAAATTTATTTTGACCATGTTGGGATGAATTTAGTTGAAATAAAACATGGTAATTAGGATTAATAAAATTATGCATATAAAAACAATTTCAAATTTATTGAATCAGGCCTTGTGAAATGCTTAATACGCTATTTAGTAAAACTGAACAAGTCAGAATCTAAGTTAGAATCATAAATTAATAGTATAGATTAAATTTTTCGCATAACGCAATGACTGTCTTAAATAGCCATATGAATTTTAAATTATTATTGTTGAGATTTAAATGATGTTGGGTATTAGGCCCTAACCTAAACAGTAGTGGGCCCAAGGGTATCCGTGCCGGTATCGGTCTTAAAAAGAGATTCTAATTAGATAGGTAATATAGTAGAATTTAAAGTTTGTGTAGTATTATTCCGATAAGGTGTAGTCAAGAAGTTGACACTGTTGACTGACATTCTCTCTCTTGTATTATAATTAAAATCCTAATGAAGAACAGATCATGCCAGATTCTATGATAACCTAAATGGAATCACTCCAATTAAAGGATTCAATAACAGAAATTATTAACTAGGATTTAAATTTATTAGCTTACAAACCAGTGAAAAATACCGAATTAATGTGATAATAAATAATACTAAAATGTATCTCAAGTATCAATAGCAGTCGCAATAATGTTGTGTTATTTGGGTCTCACTAAACTATTTTTATTGCTTTTTGTTGTTGACGATGATACTGGGTTCGTAATAATTGGCATTAGTATCAGGAGTAATAATAATTATCTGAGAATATTCAGCAGCCCAATTTGTATAGAGTTGTCAATGAATAACCTTATACATATGCGCTACGAAATAGTCATATGAAATTTTTGGGTCCAGTCTTTTTAACTGCGATGCTCATTCTAACTGTCGTATTAACTACACATTCCGGTTTGGCCGATGCACAGAATAAGACGTCTTCAGAGCTCGCAGCCATTAAAGGTACCATTGCAAACGATAGCAAAGTCAATATAGTCCTAGTTCATGGCTTGTTAGCAGATGCATCTTCATGGAGTAAGGTAATCCCTATTCTACTAAATGCTGGACACAAGGTTATTGCTGTGCAGCTTCCTCTTCACTCTTTATCAGATGATGTAAATACAGTAAAGCGTGCAATTGATCTCTTGGGTGGCCCAACTGTTCTCGTAGGACATTCATACGGCGGAATGGTAATCTCAAATGCTGGTTATAATAACCCCAATGTAAAAGGCCTTGTTTACGTTGCAGCATTAGCTCCTAAAGAAGGTCAGTCTTTAAGTAGCTTTGTTGACCTCACAAAGTTTCCGAAAGGATCTTCAATAGTTGACGAGGGAGGATTTGTGTACCTAAATTCGACTTTCTTCCAGAATTTGTTTGCTCAAGATGTTAACTCGACCCAAGCTAGCGTCATGGCTGTTACGCAGAAACCGTTCAATATGTCAATTGCTAGTGAAAAATCTGGTCCACCAGCTTGGAAGCAACTTCCGGCTTGGTATCAGGTATCAGAAAATGATCGCAGTATTCCTGCTGCAGTTGAACACTTATTTGCAAAACAAATCAATGCTACTACTATATCCCTTCCTTCTGGCCATCTGTCTCTTCTATCCCATCCGAAGGAGGTTGCCCAATTAATCTTAGATGCGACGAAAGACGTTACCAAATAATACATCTGAAACTGATGCTGTGTCTACTCATATTGATTAAACCTAGGGTAAGATATGACTACAGTTGGATATAGTGTCTAATTCGTTAAGTTCGTAAATATCAACGCCAAAAAAATAAAATAATAGATATATCGAACAAAAATTAAGCTGTAAGATATCAAAATTGTAAAAATTCAAATAACAAAAATCATGAAAAAAATTGTACATTTTTCCTTATCTTGATTTCGACTATCAAAAATGTAATTATAATAATATACATTATTTGAAACACCTCAGTTAGAAACACGATATTATTATGATCTATAAGCTGAGATCCAGTTATTATGTTGGGAATTCGAGTTAGAATGAGCAATCCTGTTAATAGTAATGTCAAACATACTCCAAAAATATACCATCGAATTTTCCAATTTTCTAAGATCGGAATTGCAAAAAAATATTTGCATTATTCCTGAAATTAAAAATAATGCGTCAGTGTATGGTAACAACTGTAATGGAAATGGAAAATTTTCGGGGTTTTAGATTTGGACCGATCATTACAAAATACAAAATACCTCCAGCAATTGTAGCAATTACACAGAAATATATTAAAACCTTTTTATTTCTGTTTTTCTAATAGCATATTTTTGTAATTCATGAGTTAAATGAATTATAATATTATTTCTCAATAATGCTGCATGAATATAATAACAGTTATCAACGAAGGATACTATTTATTGTAAATATAATCTATTAATATAAGCAGCTATTAATTACTCATGACGGTTTAGTCGAAGTCAATATTAAATAATAATATAAGTAAGTAATCAATACCTTAACTAGAATAATGAATTGGTTTGATGACAAAATATCGGGAATTGAACAGATTTTAAAATTAATTGATTATATTCCTGTAATTAGCAATATTCCTAACAACGGCAGATTTATGGATAATACTACAATCGATTCGGAGATCTATTTTGAATCATTAAATCGCAAAAGTAGTTTTAGGGATATTGTAAGAATGATGAATACTGAACTAATGAGATCGACCACAAGTGTTCATAGTTTATTATTTTTTAAGCGACGTTATAACCAGCTTAAGGAAATAGGTTGTTCGTACCCAGTTGAATATTTACTATTTGACTTTTGCTTGGCAGCGTTAGATAGCGATAATGTTGATGCAGAACTGTATTTGTCACATTGTCTGCATATTCTTGGTTTGAATAAACAATTGACTCTTTTGCTTTCAATAATTATAAATGAGCAATTAGCGACTGATAGGGATGTAAGACGACTACTGGCGTTATTAGCACAAAAGTTTGAACCACGAAATGCGAAAACTTATGTTGATTCTTATGGTGATGGCTATAAGAATCGATTTAAAATTTATAGCGAGGAGTTACGAAAGTTGGTAGTCAACTAAAATGTAAGTATATTTATAACCAAGTAAAAAATCAGCTTAAGCTTCTTACGGCTAATAAAAGAAAGAAACATTTTATCTAACCGAACGACTTAAATCGAATCTTAGGCGAACTAGTTAAATTAAGTAGCCAAATATGGAGTAACAAAAAGGTTTAGAAATTACTATGGCGAAACAAAATTAACTGATACAACAAAATATAAAAAAAATGAAAATTAGTTCAAAGAAAAAGTTTATTTCTGTTTTATACAGTTGTTGAAGTCCCGTCAAATTTCGTTATTGTAAATTTGCTCTTCTCATTATATGTTATTTTTTGCTCCTCCAAAATATCTATAGCAATTTTTTCTCCTAGTCCCACTGATTCTTTATAGTCGCTTCTATAGTGGACACCAGCCAAATTTCTTCCTATTGCAACATTTGCTGCTTCTTTGTTAAGCTCTCCTCCAATTGTTAATTCTGAAGCATTGGGCACTCCAGTTGTCGTAAGAACTGTGTCGTCTGCAGGATCTGGCATTACAGGATCAAACAGATCCTTTATCTTGGTATCTTCTTGGAACCATGCTTTGAGGATTGTTACACATGCACCAGCTACTGTTGCATGTCCTGCACCATATGATGGATGTGTGGGTGAGCCTTCTGGGAACGCTTGGGGCAATAAGTATGAATTATACGCGGCAAATATCCGTGGAAGTACTTGCGAATTAAGTATTTCATTATTTATAGGATAGGGCTCGGTTGGAATTGATGGTGGAGAAACTGTATTTTTCATTCTATGAATTAATCCCCCAAATGCTTCTAAGCCCAATCTTCTGTGCACAAACCATTTTTGATACCAAACTGCTTTGAGTGCTCTGGTTGCAACTTCAGTAACTAGTGACAGAAGGTGAGGTCCGCCAAAGGTACCAAAGCCTATTTGAGTCTGGGATGTTAAGTATGGATTTCCTGGGTCTAGCGGAGCATTGTGCTCTAGCAATATCAGTGCTGCATGGAGATACGCTTCATATAGAGCGTCAACGTGGACATAGTATGCCATATCCCTTGGTGTAACTGTTTATCAAACATTCAGTTATTAATTGCTGTCTTTCTTCTTTTTTTAATCGTGGCTTCTTAGTCTGATATAAAGTCATTTTTTAAGCATAAACTTGACTGATTTTATATAGTAATTTTTCATTATATTCCAGCTTTTCAAGTTTATCTTTGGTTGGAAGACCTACCATACGATTTAAACATAATACCTTTGGTTTCGATATCTTTTAGTCTATGTTCATCTTTATTCCAGATCCAGAATGCTTTATTATTGAATATTTCAAGATTTGGCCGATTGGGTGATTCGAGTGCCTTTAGTTTCTTTTTGAGATCTTTAAATATCATAGAATAACTTATTTACCAGTACAGAAAGCTTTATGTTTTATGTCTAACATCAACCGTGAATGAGAATGGTAAAAGAATTATTTTGCCGACATATTACTAGATGCTGAATCGAATAAAATAAGAGTCCGTGCTATATTTGCTTCTTGTATGTGACCGGTCACATGATAAAAGAAATTTCAGGTGGAACAGGTGGAGAAATTTTTTTATTGTTGATTAAATTTTATTTGTACTTTTCCAAACTTGAAATAGAGAATTGATGACGCGATGGGAACTTACCTATTGATTATCTGTTAAGATTAGTCTGCAGTCGTTCTGCAGCACCAATTAATAAGACCTTTTCTTCTCTTGGTAATATTTCTCCTATCTTATCTAATTTGTAGATAAATTGCTTGATTTGTTCTGTTGTATTATCATTATATCCATTCTGAACCTTCATTGCTTCTTGTATTTGATCAATATTTTCCTCTAATTTCTGTATCTGGTTATTATTATTTCCTCCTCCTTCTTTCATATCTCGATAGCTATTTCTCTTGGCTAATTCCATTACTCCATCTTTCATTTGTTGTATATCCATCTGCACTAATGCGTCGCGGTATCCAACCTTCATTAGCTCTTCTACAGTCCTGTATGAATAATCAAATACTTTATCATTAACTTCATTTTCATCATCCATACGATCTATATGTACAACTTTGGTCAATCTAAATCGTCCTTCTAATAGCTCTCCATATATTCTTCTCTTTCCTATTGTGTTTATACTAGTTGCATCGCTATTTAGAATATGATTTATCTCCTTTGTAGATGCACCTTTTTGTTCAGCTAAGTTCTTTAGTCGCCTAGTCAGATCAATATAATCTGTTATCACACTTGCCACTTGTTCATCATAATCTGTTTTACCATCAAGGATTAAATTCCACTGTTTGTTCGCTACAAAATCCCGATCAAAGGATATTGGATCATCCTTAAGTTCGGATGGCCATAAATCAGCTATGTATATTTCAAGATCTGGCACGACATTATCATATTTTTGATTATAATGTTTTTTTTCTTCTTCTATGTTACTAATTTCATCTGATTTATCAGTTATTTGCTTTCGATGTTTTGTGTCTCCTTCTCTTTCTTTTGCTTTATTTAACCAATAATCTCTGTGAGCTTGTAGGACTTCCCTTAATGGTGTATTACTCCTAAATCCCCCGTCCCAGAATATGTGTTCATTATTCTTACCCTCCATCTTAACTTTAAATTTTGGATAGTCAAAGAAGTCTGGGAATGTTCCACTTGCTAGTGCATGGTCTATTTCAATACCTCTATCATATGATATAACATGCTTGTTTTGTCCATCGCCATATTCTGAGTAATGCTTTGTTCCTAAACCAAGATCCCTTTTTTCGTAGCTATCGAAGGTAACGGCATCACCAGTTTTCACATCAACGGTTACTAGAAGCAACCTTGGTTCTTTTCTCTCCAAGGGAGATGTCTTGATTGGAAAATCTGCAAATTGCTCCAAAGTTCTTTTAAGAGAATGGGAAACATAGTGTTTGTTGTCAGGTCTAGGCATGTAATTTTGCTGTTCTAAGAAATCAAGGAATTTGCCAAAAGCAAACCAAGGATAAATTCCACTAGCAACATGAAATGGTCCTAAATTGAACCGAAGAAATTGCTTTGCAGAATAGTACCTTCTTGCAGCTTCAGCAGTAGCTGGTATATACCAACCATCTACAATATAGTCCTTCAAAAGACTAGGCTCCCACAGAGACAAATTTGTCACTATATTTTCATATAATTCCTTAAGATCTGGATTAATCATATTCGAGTAGAGCTCCATTAACTTGGCAAATGAATCCTTGAATATTTTGCTTGTGTTATGCATAATATCCCAAGAGTTACGGTAGAATGGGTTCATGTCAAGAAGGTCAGCATAAGTAGGCGGCTGTTCTTGGTACTTCCAAAATTGTACAACCTGCTCAGCCGAATCTTTCCAGTTTTCAGGATCTTCTAATCTCTTATCTTCATAGTTCTTCTTTATGATACTGCTTACCACAATTGCAGCATTCATTGCACCAATAGATGTACCAGCAACAATATCAAACAGAGGCCTTTTTTCAGTATCTAGACCCATTCTTTTTTTATCTTCATCGTTTTTAATAAGTTTCTCTACTATAGCTTGGAATACTCCAGCTTCATATGCTCCTAGTGCAACTCCTCCTTGGAATATCATAGCTCTCTGAACTCGTTTTACAATCACATTGGCAATATAAGGACTTATTTTGCCACTCTTATCCTTGATAGTTAATTCAAATCTCAACCTAGTATTGGGCTCATTACCCTTAACATAGGGAACGGCAAAAGAAATTCGATCGTTTTCAATGCTAGGATCAACGCTAGGTACACTATCTGTTTGTATACAAGACTGGAATACGCTTTTGCCAATATCGATATCCTCATCCTTATTACTTATGAAATCACGCAAGTTAAAAACAGCAATCGAGCCTTCTGAAACAACATAGTTAAAACTAGTCGACTTCATATCTTTTTTAGTGTCACTTGGGATTTCTTCATTATTTTTTCCTATCATTGTCATTTCTATACCTTACGCGAATGACCTTATACATAAGGAGATCTAAACAATGAATTGAAGTTATAGTAAATGTTTTATAATTTACTTATATGGTGCTTGTTGGCGAATCTGGATAATAAAATCCCTATAAGTAAGATGGGCTCTGAACCAATGTGTCCTCTAGAAAAATTATACTAGATAGTATCTAACAATAGTAATTTTTAGGCTCCGAAAACTCTAGATATTACATTAGATGTTTTTTTTGAGACATATTAACGATTTAGTAAATGAAATTAAAGATGAATGCAACAATCTTAGTAGTCATAAAGAAGATTATTTTGATGATATGGCGTTAAACGTACCATAATTATTTTAAGGTTCTCAGTATGATAATAAATATCTCTTAAATGATTCCAATATCAATAATTATTAATTGCATTTAGACAGTTAAATAGTAATAGTATCAAAAACATTAATAAAAGTTTAATTCCAATTTGATTGTACCAATAACGTTAAAAGTTTAGCCAATGGATGTATTTGGATAGACCCATCCGAACAACCAATGGGATTCTTGCCCAAGTGATAATACAGAAAAGATTCTCGAGTAATTGGAAATTAATTAACAGATTAATTGGCATGAGGAACCGTTACTCATCGAATGGAAGATCAATAGGTACACATGTATGGGTTAGATAAAATAAGTCTCATGACCTAGATAAAAGTCTCATCAGTAGTTAGTATCTGTTAAGACAGAAATATATACAATCCAGCAAATTAATAATAGTAAAAAATAATTATGATTAATGAACCGAAATAAGTAGAACCCTTTTTAAATGAAATTAGTGCTACTCCATCATCTATGGAGTATAAAAATAAAGCAATAATACAATATGATATGGAAAAAAAGGTCACTGATAATATTTCACATATATTTCGTCACTGGAATTCACGCATGAAATTAGTTCTCATGACTTATCAAAACTGGAGCAAGTGATCAGTGAAAATGAATCATATAATTATAATTTCTAAAGGCTCAAATCAAACACAATTAACAGCAGGAATAATCATTCCTGATAATACGTCTAAATTTAATAACAAATTCTATACAAAAAAGGTGGTTGGAGTATGTGGATAATAGATTATCTCAAAAATACTATTACTATTTTCAGTATCATGTGTTTTGTTAAGGGCTGCCTTCAAAACAATAATAAAAGAAGGTTAAGTAGGATAGAAAAATACTCCTGCTGGGCTATCCTTTTGATAAATGGAGTCAAAATCGAGGCAAAAATATTTCATATAGGAAGGGGTAAATTCAAAATAGTCGAAGACATATACAGAGCAAAATATGTTAATAAAATAGTAGACGCATCGGATGTGATTCACTGTAATCTCAAATCCGACGATATACGTTATCACATGAAATATAATAGAGCACAGTTTGAAATCAAATACATTGACCTTAAGCTGTAAGGATATTTAGCAAACCATATGTCACTGTGACTAGTCAAGTGCTAAGTTCGATTATAAAAAAATCAATTACCCTGTTTCCTGGTGACTACACGGCTGCTTGACTTATCTCAACTCGTTGCGATTGGGAGCAAATTTGCTTGTAGTCTGGTCAAATTGTCTGACGGGATGATTAAGGGATACTTATTCTTAAATGCAAGTTAAAGTGGCTTTATAAATTATAATAGATACAGGATGTCTAAAGTATGGAATTTAGAAATAAAACATGCTTTATAGGTGATGAAGTTATTAAGGCTAATAATGACTCATGTAGCAGAAGTAATTGAAATAGTAGGAAATTCTGAAAAAGATTGGACTGATGCTGCACAGGTTGCGTTAGATGAAGCAAAGAAAACCATTCATGGAATTACTGGTCTTGAAATTGTCGATATGACTGCCAAGGTCGACCCAAATACAAGTCAAATCACATCTTACA
>Ga0126377_10003601_pt1 | contig 11034 bp, 6 predicted proteins | sample PanSoiMetPlot_22_FD_92647 | JGI IMG/M metagenome (GOLD analysis project Ga0126377, IMG submission 92647) | Tropical forest soil microbial communities from Panama - MetaG Plot_22 | ecosystem: Environmental > Terrestrial > Soil > Tropical forest > Bulk soil | place: Panama | collected 2016-02-17
AGGTTATACAACTTTGGAAAGCATTGATCCTTTGCCGAGCTATAGCAGAGAGGCGCCAGGATGAATGTTCGTGTACAGAAGGCTTATCTAAGGCGGGTACCATGTACCACGGCCGAACCAGAATTGCAACATTTCGCAGCGCCCACTATGCCGAAATTCCGAGGCACGTAAGAATGCAGCGGGCGTGGGGCTCACCTTACTGAACAGAGAAACTGATCCAAAAGTAGCGAAAGATATCAGCAGCGCCTCTCTGAAGATTGGCTCGTGATGCGGCATCGGGTGTTGGCCGCTAAGCAGACGACGTTATTCAAAATTGCGAGCGACCACCTGACGCCGTCTCCCCGTTAGCCGCTCCGTCAATCGAGTTGGCCTTCCTTTTCATCCATAAACCTCCGAGTATAAACTTGGCAAAGCAAGCGCAATGGCGCATATCGGAAATAATCTCTTAACCGGGATCAATGGCGCAAGTAAGCTGTCATGTAGCCTCAATCCCTCTATCCTTGGCAGGAGATCAACGATGAACAAGATCCGGCTCGATTTGAACCTGCTGGAAGTTTTCTGCCACGTCTATGAAGAAGGCAACTTCTCGCGGGCAGCCGAGAAGCTGTCTCTATCGCAATCAACTGTGAGCGGCCATATCCAGAATCTGGAGAGGTATATCGGCGCAAGACTCTTCGACCGATTGCCGCGCCGGATCGTGCCTACACGGGTAGGCCAGATCCTTTACCGGCGCGGCCGCTCGATCCTTGATGAGAAAGAAGCCGCGCTGCGGGAGCTCAAGAATTTCCTCGATTGCGCCGAGGGCCCACTGACCATTTGCGGCAGTACCATCCCCAGCGAGTACCTGCTTCCGCCGATCGTCGCCAGATTCCATGCCCGCCGCCCGGCGATCAGAATCGAACTGCGAATCTCAGATTCCCAAACCGCCTGTAATGAGGTGTTGAGCGGTAGCGCAGATCTCGGGTTTGCCGGCGCCAAGCTCGATGCGGTGGACCTCTCTTTCCTCCACTTCGCCACTGATGAATTGGCGCTGGTGGCGCCGAACAACAAAGAGTGGCGGAGGATCACCTCAATTTCACCAGAGATCCTGATGAGGAAACCATTTCTCGCCCGTGAAGTGGGATCAGGTACCAGGATGACGTTTGAAAAACAGAGTGGCCTAACCCTAGATGATTTCAATCTGATCGGCAGCTTCAGCTCTACCAATGCTGTCAAAGAGGCGATCCGAGCCGGGCTGGGTATTTCTGTGTTGTCACTATTGGCGGTCGCCGGAGAAATTGCCAGTGGAGAATTCAAAACACTGCAGATCGAGGGTATTGGCAAGATCCGACGTGATTTTTTTGTGGTCCTCAACCAAAAACTGAGCTTATCAAGTATCGCTGCGGCGTTCCTTGACTTTGCGCTAGATGACTCGAGCCACGCCACACAGGCCACACTGATTCCAAATTTCCGATAACGAATGACAAATTCAATCGGAATTACCTGTTGGAAGACTTCTAATGTTTCCTGATAGACTTCCTGCCACCTCAATGCGCGAGAATCCATAAATGACAGTTCGCGTCAATCGCATTTCCAGGTGTATATGCCTGAGCAAGTTGGTCTTTCAAGATTGATACAACAGGAGAGATTCGAATGAGAATATTAACCCAAGGATGTGCCGCTTTCGTGCTGGCGCTAACACTCTCATTGGTCCCAGTGATAACCGAAGCTGACGGAGTCCGTAAAGTGGACGGGACCCCCGGCGCCAATGCTGAACCTAAGAGACGAAGCTTCGAGTTCACTTATAAAGTCAGTATCGCTGAGACTCCTCCTGGCGCAAAGCAGTTGAAGGTGTGGCTGCCTTATCCAAAATCTGACCATAATCAGGAGATCTTCGACATCCGCATCTCCAGCCCCGCCAGCGCGACGGTTTATACCGAGCCGAGGTACGGAAACGCGATCCTCTATGTCTCACCACCTGAACTCCAGGCCGCTCCGCTCAACCTTGAGATGAGCTTCAAGGTGCGCCGCGCTGAGTATCTACGCAAAGACCTCGGCCAAAGCAAGCCAGTCCCGGGCGGCGCGCTTGACCCGGATGTCAAGAAGTATTTGAACCCGGACCGGCTCGTCCCCGTCAATGAGCAAGTCAGACAATGGTCGTCCGAAGTGATCAAAGGCAAGAAGACCGATCTGGAGAAGGCGCGCGCGATATACGATTACACCCTCGCCACGATCAAGTATGACAAAAGCGGAGAAGGGTGGGGGCGCGGCGATATTTTATACGCGTGCGACGCCAAGCGGGGTAATTGCACCGATTTTCATGCTGTCTTCATTGGCTTCTGTCGGGCCGCTGGCATCCCGGCCCGTTTTGAGATCGGTTTCCCACTGCCTGAAAAGCGTGGTTCAGGCGAAATATCCGGTTATCATTGCTGGGCGGAATTTTACCTCAACGGGTACGGCTGGGTGCCGGTGGATGTGAGTGAAGCCTGGAAGCGACCGGAGAAGAGGGAATATTTCTTCGGCGGAAATGATGAAAACCGTGTGCTGTTCTCAATCGGTCGTGACATCGTTCTCAGGCCGCAGCAACAATCCACACCGCTCAACTATTTCATTTATCCTTATGTTGAGGCCGACGGTAAGCCTCTGACGGCGGTCAAAAAGGAGTTATACTTCAAAGACCTCAATGATGAAGGGGTAACCAAAGTGGAATAATCGAAGTGAGATCACCGAAGTCAACTGAAGCTGGGCTTGTAAATGTATGACGAGACGTCATTGCATCGTCGTGTCACTCAATATGATCCATTCGGCTAATTAAGTCCGCGGCTATTGCCTGTAAAAGAGGTTGTCGGGCCGGACGCATGAAGAAGTGGTCGCCAGGAAACATCTGCAGCTTGAAGGTATCGCGAGTATGATCGCTCCAGGCGCCCAACTCCGCTCTACTGGCTATCTTATCCTCCAGCCCGCCGAAAGCAGTAATAGGACAGTTAAGGGGAGCGCTTTCAGCAAAAACATAGGATTCGAGAAGCTTGATGTCCGCTCTTAAGATCGGGAGAAAAAATTCGATCATATCCGGTTCACGCAGCACGTTCTCAGGTATGCCATTGAGTTCTTTAAGTTTCTCAAGAAAAAGGTTGCGCGGCAGATCATGAATCGGCGGCTCAGGATTTGGGAGGTGCGGGGCGCGACTGCCAGATACAAAAAGTTGTAAAGGACAAACTCCCCTCTTCCGGCATAAGCTTCGAGCCAGCTCGAAGCAGAAAATGGCGCCCATACTATGGCCAAAGAGCGCAAAGGGTTTCTCCAGATCAGGAGAAAGAGCGTCATCTAGCGCCTCGATCAGTGACGATAGGTCTGTGAAGGGAGGATCCCGCAGCCGGTCTTCACGTCCTGGGAGCTGAACCGGGCAAACTTCAATTTCAGGAGGTAAGCTGTTCGACCACTGACGAAAAACAGAGGCCCCTCCTCCCGCATGGTGAAAACAAAAAAGATAAATCCTGGCTCCGGGAGTCGGTTGGCGGAAGGCTAAATAGGGATTGGATCGGATCGGACTTGGCATATTGTGAAGCTTATTTACCTTGGCGATTAACGGCATCCTCCGCGACGACATACCCCACATACTCACTATATCTAACACTCAGATCGCGCACAAATCAACCAAGCCGACAATTTTAGAACTCATGGCCTATAGCGAAGTAACCGCCGTATTTTTAATAGTTTACGAGCGCCATTCACAGATTCTGGTGGGCGCGCCTCTAAGACCTTTGTTTTCATCGATCTCAATAATCAGCTACCGAGTACCGCCTATTTTGCCGTCGTGATATTGAGTGAAAAACGTGAATCAGTGTCATTGATCAGCAGCCAGACCGATCCGCCATCTGATTGCTGACCGAGTGATTGCTCCTTGACCTTGAATCCTAAGCGGCAATGTGAGATTCTATGGCGCCTTATATAGAAACCGGCAGTGACTCAGTCGGAAAGTTGTCCAACGAAACAAGGAGCTTTTGAAATGGCATTGACAAAGCCATTCGAATGGTTGTCATCAGCGCTGCAGAAGCGCGCCTTTATCGTCATCTTTGCGCTGTCAGTAGCCATCATGTACGCATGGAGCGTTCTCAATAGGCCACTAATGACTGAAGCGGCGCCAAACGGCATCCTCTCGTTTGAAGTCGCGGGAAACATGTCGAAAGCCAAGAGCATAGTACTTTCCTGGGGTCATGAGGGCCAACTCTACGCCGCTGTGAACCTCGGTTTCGATTATCTGTTCCTGGCAGCCTACGGAAGCGCGATCGCATTGGGATGTGTGCTCGTATTAGGAGTTTTCTCGAAATGGCGGTGGCTGACTACGCTGGGACTACTCCTGGCCTGGGCGCAGCTAGTTGCTGCTCTGCTGGACTCGGTGGAGAACTTTGCCCTGATTCGTATCTTGCTTGGGGCCGACGAAAGCTGGGCTCCAGTCCTGGCTCGGTGGTGTTCGATGCCGAAGGCCGTATTGTACGGGGCTGGGATGGTATATGCCCTAATCGGCGCCGCCCTGTTTGCCGTCCGGAAGATTTTCCGGAAGCGTTGAGGCTGTGTCAGGCGCGCACCGGGGCATAAACTTTGGAAAAGGCGCGGCGCTAGGAACAATGATAAGCGGGAATGACAACCAAACTCCTTCTCATCGCCATGCTTGTAATTCCCTACTTGGCGCGCGAAGTTGCGCATTGGGCAGCGAAGCGAGGTCAGCCAGAAGGCTTTCGAGTGGGAGGAGTAGTTAGCGTCTGTATATGGATCCCATCTCACCTGATTCTTCTGGCTTTGGCGATTCGCTCTGTTATAACTACGCCTATAACATTTCGAGGTTGGGTCGGCTATTTGATTTACTGTCTGGCGATCCTACTGAGAATAGCGGCATTTCAGGCGCTCAGAGCGTTCTACAGTCCTGATGTAGTGATTCGTGAGGGACACAAAGTCATCGAAGACGGGCCATATAAGTATATTCGGCACCCACTGCACACGGCCTTGATTTTTGAGATGCTGGGACTATTGATAATGTCAGGGAGCTGGTATGCCGCCCTGCTTGTTATGCTTTCCCTTCTCGCCCACGTTATAAGAAGCCGCCGGGAAGAAGATCTGCTTGAACACTACCTCGGCGAAAGTTACCGGAGCTATCGAAACAAGACTTGGGATGCGCTCGATCTTTTCCCGGGGAGAAGGAGATAATCTCACCTTAGGGCTTTAGGTTTTTCGCATTATATCTTAAGGTTCTGATTGAGCCAGGCGCACAAGACGTCGCGCAAGGTCTAAAGTCGAGAGATTATAGACGATTTTGTCTGCGCCACTGAACACTCAAAAGGGGGTGGTGGAGTGATATTTCATAAGACGCCGCCTCGAATCCCAGCTAGAGGCGAGCTGGCAGGTCAGCTTATAAACACAACCGTGGACTCCGAGGTAGCAAAATATTATCTCGAGCAATACCTCCAAGATCGCAGGAATAACCCTGACTTGGACCTTATTATCAATCAAGCCCATATGGGCGATAGCGGCGCAATTCCGAGCCGCGATTATCTCAAGTATCTCTCACAGCGGATTTCTCCTGATTTTGCCGCGCTCTACCTGGCAAAAAAGATTTTGGAAGACAGCGCCAATATGTCTATCTATCGTACATTTGAGGAGGAACTCGCGCGCGCAAGAATCGATGTGAAGACCGGGGAATACCGCTTAGACCCCGCTTTCCGGTCTTACATTATTCTCTTCGTTCCGGGCTGGGTTTATAAATCTGAGCCTGAATCGGGAGCTGATTTCGCTAAACCGCGAGCAATAATAACCAGGTACGGGGTGGAGAATCATTTGATTCAAATCGAGGAAACAGGAACTATCGAAGAGAATGCCGATTACATTGCAGAGGAGCTGATTCGGGTCAACCGGATGGAACGGGAAATCATTTTGGTCAGCGCGAGTTCAGGTGGAGCAAGCGCCAGCTTGGCGCTTGGTAAGCTGTTGGGGCCTTCCGACCTGAAGAATGTCAAGGCCTGGGTTAATATTGGCGGCCTCCTGCAAGGGAGCTTTCTCGCTGACGCCTCAATTCGCTGGCCGAATCGCTGGGTTACCAAGATCATCCTATTCTTCAGGAACTGGGATTATGACAGCATCGAGAGCATGACGATTGAAAGGAGCCGTGAACGGTTTCGCGAAATCAAGCTACCAGGCGAGACATTCTGCGTAAACTACGTTGGCATTCCTCTGTCGGGGAACATTACAAAACGAGGGAAAGGCGGTTATTTAAGCGCGCGCGCAGAAGGACCCAATGACGGTATGACGCTTCTTGTCGACGCTCTAATGCCTGACTGCTTAACGATACCGATGCTTGGAATAGATCATTATTTTGGCCAGGAAATGGATGTTAAGACAATCGCGCTCTCCAGAACCGTCATGAGGTACCTCAAACCGAAGTCCGCTGGTGGCCAATATTAGCTGTCGCCAGAATATTTGGTCGCTGTGCCTTCTAGGCGTGGCCGAGGCGCCGGCGCATCGGCCAATATTTTTATAGCATCAGTAACGCGCCAAGCGTGCGCGGAGACGGAAGTGGATGGGGTTCTGGTGTCCCCCGAGGATATAAGTCCGATGGTTCCGGGTTAGCGCCCGGGGCGGTGGGTTCGATTCCCACACACTTCCGCCAAATTCTACAAAGGGCATCCGAGTACTCAGCTATTAGCGGAGAACAGAGAGCATGGGGCGATATCCTTTGAACACATCGGAAACTGTCTCCACATTCGTCGAACTTCTTTGTCAACGAGCGGCGGAGACTACAGACCGGCTTGCCTATTCTTTTATACCGGGCGGGAGAAGCGAAGAGGTTCATTTTACCTATGGCAGTCTGGAACTTCGCGCCCGGGCGATTGCCGCCGAGCTTCAGGCGCTGGGAGCCGCCGGCGAAAGAGCGATTCTTCTCTATCCTTCGGGGCTGGATTACATAGCAGGCTTCTTTGGCTGTCTGTTTGCGGGGGTCATTGCTGTCCCTGCTTACCCGCCGATGAACAAACACCAGGCTGAGAGGATCTGGGCGATTCTTCGGGATTCCGGCGCAACCGTGGCGCTGACTCAGAACTCTGTTCTCTCTGAGGGGAAGCTACAAGCTTTAGGTTTGCAGGGAGCCGGTCTTGAGGACGAGGGGTGGGGCTCCCGAAATAAGCCAGTGAAGGTTCTGGTCACCGACCTCGTTCCTGACGAGATGGGGGGGAGTTGGCGGAATCCTGGCGCTGGACCAGATGACCTGGCTTTCCTCCAATACACCTCCGGCTCCACAGCCTCTCCCAAGGGCGTCATGCTGAGCCACGGCAATCTTTTGCACAATTGTTCCAGTATCCATTCTTTCTTCGGGTTAAGTCCGGAAGGCCGCGGGGTGAGCTGGTTGCCCCTCTTCCATGACATGGGACTCATCGGCATGATTTTGACGCCCTTATATTGCTGCGGCCCCTCGACCCTGATGGCGCCTATGACGTTCTTGAAGCGTCCCGACGCGTGGCTCGAGGCCATCTCCCGCAAACCAGAGACAGTAACGTTTAGCGGGGGGCCGAACTTTGCCTTCGATCTGTGCGTCCAGAAAATCCAGCCCGAGCAGATAGAGACTCTCAATTTGGCGAATTGGCGCGTCGCTTTCGTCGGGGCTGAACCGGTACGGGCGCAAACCCTTGAGAGCTTTGCCAGAACTTTTGCGCCCGCGGGTTTCAGGATGGAAGCTTTCTATCCTTGCTACGGCCTGGCGGAAGGTACTTTGATTGTTTCGGGAGGTAATCACTCAACTCCACCCATTGTCCGATCGTTTAGCGCCGATGGATTTCGACAGAATAAGGCAATACCTATGGGCGAAGCGCAGCAGGGCGCGCGCCAATTGGTTGGTTGTGGCCGTCCTGCGCCAAGTCAGACATTGGCGATTGTCGATCCCGAAACGTTGAGTCGTTGCTCGGAAGGGGAAATTGGTGAGATCTGCGTCTCCGGACCTAGTGTAACTCGAGGGTACTGGGAGCGACCGGAGGAATCTCGGGAGGCGTGCCAAGTCCGAATTGAAGGAAGCCTTGGGGGACCATTTTTGCGCACCGGAGATCTGGGTTTCATCCTGGAAGGAGAGCTCTTCGTCATTGGCAGATTTAAGGACCTAATTATTATCCGCGGGAAGAATTACCATCCTGAGGACATCGAGATGACGATAGGCGCCGGAACCCCTTACTCGTCTCCGAGGGCGGCTGTTGCATTTTCGATTGAGGTGGAAGCAGAAGAAAGGTTAGTCCTCGCACTGGAGACTCCGACGAAGACAGGCCAAAAGGAAAAGGAGAGGGATATCCAAACGATCCGCGAGTCAGTTACCGAAACGCATGAGGTCGAAATTTACAGCGTACTGCTCGTCAAGGCAGGAAGCCTTCCCAAAACACCTAGTGGAAAAATTCAGCGCCGAGCCTGTCGCGAAAAATACCTTAACGGAGAGCTTCCGATTGTCGCTCAGTGGATTTCCAAACCGGCGGACTTGCCGACCGGAGACGAAAGATCGAGCGTTGAGGCGGCTGCGCATGAACCGAGCGGCGACGTGTCGGCGCTGCGAGATCGTTATGAGTCGTTGCTCGTATCCTGGGTGGCTCGACACGCCAAGCTGGCGGAGAACGCCGTGGACGTGAATGCAAGCTTCGCCCGCTACAATTTGGGATCAGTTGACGCCGTCAGGCTGACGGGTGAACTGGAAAACCGGTTGGGCCGCCGCGTTTCGCCCACGGTGTTTTATGACTACCCTACTATCGAATCCCTCTCCAACTATCTGGCCGGGCTTCCCATCCCGCTGACTGTGAGGTCAGAGCCGCGTGAATCCCGCGCCCACTCATCAGAAATCGCTGTCGTCGGTCTGGCCTGTCGCTTTCCGGGCGCCAGCAATCCTCAATCGTTCTGGCAGGTTCTGCGTAACGGCCGAGATTGCATCACCAACCCGCCCATCTCCCGCCGAAACCTTCTGGGTCAGCGCCGCTACCAGCGACAAATCGCGGCCGGCAAATGGGGTGGATTCCTGGAGGAGATAGACAAGTTCGACGCCGAATTTTTCGCAATCGCGCCCAGAGAAGCGATCCACATGGATCCGCAGCAGCGAATTTTGCTCGAGGTAGCTTGGGAGGCTCTGGAGTCTGCGGGACTGGCCGGTGAACAATTGAGGGGAAGCCACACCGGGACCTTTATCGGAGTCAGCGCCAACGAATATCACCAATTGGCGTTGGAGAGCTCCTCCAGCGTTGACGCCTATCTAGGGACGGGGAATGCCGCCAGTATCGTGGCCAATCGTCTCTCCTACTTATTCGATCTTCGGGGGCCTAGTCTGTCTGTTGACACCGCCTGCTCCTCGTCGCTGGTCGCGGCGCATTTAGCTTGTCAAAGCCTGCTCGGCGGCGAATGTGATTTAGCTCTAGCGGGCGGGGTCAACCTGACGCTGGCGCCGGAGCTGACGCTTGCCTTCACCAGGGCTGGCATGATGTCAGCAAGTGGGCGCTGTCGTACTTTTGACGCCGGCGCCGATGGTTACGTCCGGGGGGAAGGATGTGGCGTCGTCGTCCTAAGGCGCTTATCGGACGCCTTGCGGGATGGGGACCCGATTCTTGCTGTGATTCTGGGATCGGCAATTAACCAGGATGGTCACAGCGCGGGACTGACCGCTCCAAACGGCCCGGCCCAGCAGGCCGTCATCCGGCAGGCTCTGGAAAGGAGCCGAGTCAGACCATCTCAAGTGAGCTACCTCGAAGCCCACGGCACAGGAACGCCTCTTGGAGACCCGATCGAAGCTGAATCAATCAAGAAGGCGCTGATCGAGACGCGCGCTCCGGAACGCAAGTGCGCGATCGGATCAGTCAAGACGAATATTGGCCATCTGGAAGCCGCGGCAGGCATCGCAGGCTTGATCAAGGTGATACTTGCCTTGCGGCGCAAAGAGATTCCTCCCAATCTCCACTTTGAGAATCTGAACCCCAATATTTCTTTTGAAAGCACTCCATTCTTCGTCCCAACCGAGCCGCTTGTCTGGAACGAAAGTGAGCCGCCCAGGATAGCCGGCGTCAGTTCCTTTGGTTTTGGAGGCACAAACTGCCATATGATCGTGTCCGAGGCGCCTGACGCGACCCGACGGAAATCGTCCATGGCAGATCGCCCGTCGCATCTCTTCACTCTTTCGGCAAAAACAGCTCAGGCTTTACGAGAACTGGCAGGCGGTTACGAGTCCTTCCTGACCGATGCGCCGCCTGAGGCGCTTGCTGACATCTGTTATACGGCCAACGCCGGGCGATCTCATTTCGAGTTCCGGCTGGCTGTCGCCTGCGCTTCCACTGAGGAGCTTAGGAAGGCTCTCCGATCTTTTGAAGGCAAACGGGATCGTTCATTGATCAGCGGGGAGGCCCACAAAGGCGCCCGTCCCAAGATCGCGTTTCTATTCAGCGGTCAGGGGAGCCAGTATCCGGGCATGGGGCGGGAGCTTTACCAGACCCAGCCCACTTTTCGCCGCGCGCTCGACCGATGTGAGGAGATCTTGCGGGACTATCTGCCGGAGCCGCTCCTGGCGGTGATCTTCGCGGATGAGGCCGAAGGGCTGTTGAATCAGACGCTCTACGCACAACCGGCGCTGTTCGCCGTCGAGTATGCGCTGTTGGAGCTATGGGGGTCGTGGGGCCTGCGGGCGGGAGCCGTGCTGGGTCACAGCGTGGGTGAATATGCGGCGGCGGCGGCGGCGGGAGTCTTCAGCCTGGAGCAGGGTTTGAAGTTGATTGCCCGGCGGGCGGAGTTGATGCAGGAACTGGCCGGGAGCGGTCGGATGGCGGCGCTGTTTTGCGATGAGCGGCAAGTGGGTGAGATGGTGGAGCGTTTCGGGGGAGAGGTCTCGGTGGCGGCGCTCAACGGCCCGGAGAATGTGGTGGTTTCGGGCAGCGGTGAGAGTCTGGAAGAGTTTTTGAAGCAGTGTGAAGCGTTAAAGCTGCGTTGGCAGAAGCTGGAGGTCGCGCACGCGTTTCATTCGAGCTTGATGGAGCCGATCCTGGATCGTTTCGAGGAGGCGGCAGG
>Ga0126377_10003602_pt1 | contig 11033 bp, 4 predicted proteins | sample PanSoiMetPlot_22_FD_92647 | JGI IMG/M metagenome (GOLD analysis project Ga0126377, IMG submission 92647) | Tropical forest soil microbial communities from Panama - MetaG Plot_22 | ecosystem: Environmental > Terrestrial > Soil > Tropical forest > Bulk soil | place: Panama | collected 2016-02-17
ATTCTTTCACTGAAAATGGCCAAAGCTGAAAGGACAGCAGCGCTAAAAATACCGAGCTACAGTTCACCGCAGAGGCGCAGAGAACGCAGAGGGAGCGCGGAGAGGGAATCAGGAGGCGCTTTCTTCCTCCTCTCTGCGAAGTCTCCGCGGTCTCAGCGTCTCTGCGGTGAAAAATGCCCAAGTGTTTTGTGAAAGAACTTTTGGCCACCTACTTAGCCTGAAAGTCGCTCTGGCGCCTCTGCTTCTTCTTTTCTCAACCTGCCACGCTGGGCGCTCAACTTGTGATGGATCGTGGTTAATCTCTCCCGCTGATGCTTCAGCATCGCATTTTGGTATAGGCATGTGCGGCGGCCATCTTCAATCGCCCAACTGCTGAATTCGCATACCCTGGCGCTAAATTCGCAAATGCGCGCGCTCTGTTCAACTCTTTGCCAAGTCTCTTCCTTCATGCTTGACTTACTGTCGTGGACAGACTGCGTTGGTAATCCGGGCAAGCTGATACTCATGGCAAACTATTATCGCATGCCCGTAGACTACCGCCTACTAGGAATGAGCGAACAGGCGACATGTCGGACTCGGCGCCCACGGGCGCCACGGCCATTTCAGTATAGGTCGGCGATACCAAATACGAACCCTGCCACCACCGACACCCGGGGCGCCTCACCGCCGATGCCGAAGCGCAGTCCAGCGTCAAAGCGCAGCCGGCTATTGACCCGGTAAGTCACCCCGCCGAAAGGGTAGACGCCGCGCGGAAGAGCATATTCCAAACTCTGCCCCGACAATTCTCCGAACAGGCCAACGTGGTTTTCGAATCTGTAAGAGAGGGCGATGGAGAACTGCCCGCCGTCAGCGCGGCGGCCGCTATCCTTTCGCCCCACGTTCAGGTATGCCGCGTTGACATTCAGGTTGAAGTGGCCGAGTCGCTCGCTGATCAGCAACACGGCTTTATGGTCGACGCGACCGGAGCCGAGCTCTTTCTCTTTGCTTGCGTTGGGCAGTTTCGAGTGATACGCGAACGCAAATGTCGGGTACCCGTTCTTCTTAAACGCTATCACCTGAAGGCCGATTATGGCGTCGCCGACCCCGGTCATTCGCCCATCCGTCCGGTCGACTTGAGATTTAACGGCCTCCATTTGGAAGTCTAGCAGCAAACGGCTGAGAGCCGCGAACCGCAAATCGAGCGGGGTCGTCTGCTGATTACGGAACTCTTTCGCGTCGAATTCTGCGTCCAGCCCAAACTCGAGTTGGAGAACACCCACTCTCTGGATGTCGGCTGGCTCGGATACGGTAGGCCGGCTCGGCACGATGAAGTTGTCTTTCTGTTGACGGTTAACGCTCGAGGCGAGAGGCGGGGCTGTCTCGGCGGATCCTCCCGGCGCCAATTGTTGCGCATTCGCGTGAATAGTTTGGCTGAAGCGCGTAAAGGCGAATGCGAAGATAATGATCGCGACTGGCGTCTTTTTCCTCATCGGTCCGTGATTTTGCCGGCGTCTCCATCGAGCCGATGAGTCAGCCCACGCGCCCTACTCCGTCGAAAAGCCTTCCCTCACGCATTTAAGTTTACGGCGCCCCGGCGTTTTAGATCGGTTTCCAAACGCATGTACGGATCAGTACCGCGAGCGGTAGCGATCGCGCTTCAAGTTAAGCCACGCTCGCTACCGCTCGCGGTACTGATCCGGCCAGCCTTCCCGCACACGCGATCGCAAACTGATCTAAAAGGCGTGGCCCCGGCGCCGCGCCAACTCCCAGGCCGCGGCGGCGGAACGCTGATCTTAACCTCCCTATTCGCATGCGTCAGTTCGTTAGCGCACACAGGTATCAAGTTCGGGTTCGGTCCGCGGGCATATCGATAGCGCCAATGGTTGAAATTGTTACCGGTAACGAATATACTCCGCTCATAGCTTTTACGTATATCAACGAAACTTCTATCACCGACCCTTTCTGAGAGCCATATGGACAACAGTGAAAATGCGTTTCTAGCCAGGCGTAAATGGTTTAAAGAAGTATCTATTCCTCTTATAGGGACTTCGCTCGCTCCGGGACTGCTCGGCGCGAACGGCGACGTGGCTGAACAATCGAACAACCCCTCGGGCAATGACAGGAGCTTAGGCGCACGCGTCTACAACGTCCGTGACTTTGGCGCGAAAGGCGACGGCGCCACGCTCGACACCGCCGCAGTCCAGGCGGCCATAGACGCATGCGCCGGGGACAAGGGTGGAACGGTGTTGGTTCCCGCAGGCGACTTCGTGATCGGGACCATTGAACTCAAGAGCAACGTCACGTTACATCTGGCCGCGAAGGGGAAGCTCCTGGGCAGCGGTAGCGCGGAGCATTACAGGGCGGGTAACGGCATTCCGCCAGGCAACGGTAACATCGTGATGATTTCCGCCGCTAACGCCGAGAACGTCACGATCGAGGGGCCGGGGACTATTGACGGGAACGGCGCAAAGTTCTTTACGGGTAGAGGGGACAACACGGGCCCCGGACAAAATTCCGCCGAAGGGTACTTCCAGCGCCCACATCTGCTGATCTTCTACCGATGCAAGAATTTGCTGATACGAGACGTTTTCCTCACCGCCAGCGCGTATCACTGCGCGCGAATTCTACAGTGCTGGCGCGTGCGCCTGGACGGGGTCAGGATTTATAACCGCGTCAACTTGAACAACGACGGTTTTCACATCAACAGTAGCGAGTACGTCCACATTGCGAACTGCGACGTGGTTTGCCAGGACGACGCGTGCGCGCTCTTCGGAAGCAACAAGTTCGTGACTGTTACGAACTGCGCCTTCAGCACGCGCTGGTCGGTGTTCCGCTTCGGCGGCGGGCAGGCCGAGAACATCACCGTCTCCAACTGCGTCATTTACGACACCTACGGTTGTCCGATCAAGATGCGGTGCGGCGCCCGTGCGCGGTTCGAGAACATTACGTTCTCGAACCTGATTTTGAAGAATGTGACCGGCCCGATCTCCATCGGCCTGGATTCGAGCCGCGGCGGCGCGGGCGGGGCGACGCCGCCGGCGAAAGGCGTAGTTCGCAACATCGCCTTCAACGGCGTCCGGGCCACGGTCGTCGCTCAAGGGCGGCAGCACGAAGACCTGCCGTGGCCGCAAAGGTTCCGGCCTGGCGAGACGCGATCATGCATCGTCGTCAACGGCGTCAAGGATGAATTCCTGGAAGAGATCAGCTTTCAGGACGTTCACATCGTCTACGAAGGCGGCGGCACGGCGGAGGAAGCCGCCCGGGAAATCCCCCAGATTGCGGGCGAGTATTTTGAAATCGGGACCCCGCCCGCCTACGGCGTCTATGCCCGTAACGTGCGCGGCCTCACGCTTCACAACGTCAGGCTCGAAGTGACCTCGCCCGACCTCAGGCCGGCGGTCGTCTTCGATCAAGTGACGGACGCCGCCGTGAACGGCCTCAGCGCTCAAGGCAGCCCGCAGGCCGGATCGTTGCTGCGCTTCATCAACACGCGGGAAGCCTTGCTGACTGCGTCTCGCGTCCTCACGCCGGCCGCCGTTTTCCTCCGGCTTGAAGGCGCGGCCAGCGAGGGGATTACCATTGATGGAGGCCACCTCTCAAAGGCCGGCAAGCTCATGGCCTACGGCGGCGGCGCGACTGTAAAAGCCCTGAAGCTGCGCGTGTGAAGCCGGATTGGGGCGCCAGTACAGTACCGCGCGCGTAAGCAAGCGGCTAGATGAGACGGCCGCCCAGCAATCGCGCGCGGTACTGTACCAGCGCCTTTTTCCCCTTTTTTTGAACACCAGATCTAAAACCATTGTTAACGAGGTTGCTGATATTAAAACGTTTCCGTAAACCTGCCGCGTGGAGGAGCGTGATAATGATTTCTCGAATAGCGGTAATTTTGTTCCTGATAGTCTCGGCCACCGCCATAGTTTCTGCGCAATCACCACCGAAACAATTAACCAAAGAAGAAGAGCAAAAGAAGCAAGAAGAACTTCGGAAGAAGATCAAAGAAGCTCTCGGCGCCGCCGTCTCCGATGTCGCGTTATTGAAAAATCTTGAAAACAAAACTTTCTTTCAAATAAGGATCGCCTGTCTACTTTGGAGCTACGATGAAAAAGACGCTCGATCACTCCTCGATGATGCGCAAGGTTTGACGGCAAGCATGATCAATGATCCTAAAATCAGCGTTCACCGTAGCGACTTTGATAGAGAGACATGGGAGAGGCGCGTCCGGCTTCGCGACGAGCTTATATCAATGATTGCGGAGCGTGATCCGCAATCGGCCCTGGAATTTTTGCGGCAGACAACATTCGTCATTCCACAAGGTGGTATACAAAGTGACCGCGCCAGTGATGTGTTGCGCTCCGAAACGCGGTTGGAACAGAAACTGGCGTTGCAAGTAGCAAAAAATAATCCGAAACGCGCGTTCGAAATTGCCGAAGAGAGCCTGAAGAAAGGGATTTCCCCCAATTCCAATGAGCTTGTCAGAGTCATTTTTGAGAAGGACAAAGAGGCCGGGAAAAAGCTTGCCGGAGCTATTCTGAGTAAATTGAAAAGCACAGATCTTACAGATAGAGGGCCCGGCGTAGGAGTCGGTCTAAGCTTATTGGAAGAAGAATATGCTTCTCGCAGACCTGGATCGTCTGTAGCCGAGAATATGCCTGGCGCCAGAAAGCGCCAACCGGCGCTGGATGATCAAGCTTTACGAGAATGGAACAATCTGCTTATTCAAAAAGTTATCCTTATCGGTAAAGGTATTCAAACTGGCAGTTTATCCGACAAGGGATACTTTGATTACCTTTCAATACTAATGAGGCTGCTTCCGGAGATCGAGAAACTCAGCCCGACGCCTGCCGCGAATTTCAAGCAGTGGTACAGCCAACAGAGGTACGACCAACTTTCGCCGGGAACGCTCAAAGATTCCGTATTCATTCGCGGGCCGGAAAATGCCAAAGCCGAAGATCTGCTGGCGTTTGCTCTAAAGTCGCAAGGTGATATCCGCAGAGATTATATAGATAGGGCGGTAGATGAGGCGCTTCATTCAGAGGGAAATTTCGAATTAGCTCGTAAAATCACGGAAGAGCATATTACCGATCCGGATGAACGTAAGGATAAGTTGGAGCGGATTGATGAGAAGGCAAAACAATATTTTCTCGAGCATGGGAAGATCGAAGACGCAGTGGCGTCGCTGATGTCCCTGGAATCAGACGCCGAGCGCGCCGGAAGTCTAGCGGATTTAGCCGGCAGGGCATCGAAAAGCGGAGATAGAAAACTCGCGGCCGAATTGCTGGAAAAGGCTCTTAGATATTTGCTGCAACCGGTCGAGACGAGAGATGAATACGAAGCCATGATCCGCATCATCCACAATTCCATCGGCGTCGATCGTGAACGCAGCTTTGAAATGTTCGGCTCACTGATTGATCCGATCAATCAATTGGTGGCGGCCACCATTCAACTTAACCGTTTCGAGGGAAAGCGATCCGACCTTCTAAAAGACGAAATACCGTTATATTACCTTCGCTCAGATTTTCCCTCACATGAGTCTCGCGGGGATTTTCCCGCAAAGGGGTTTGTCGAAGTGATAGTTCCATTATCCAAGGCCGATTTCGATCGCGCGATTGGCCTGGCGGACCGGATTCGTCAGCCCGAGTTGAAATTACATATGAAGATCCTGGCGATTCAGGCGGCCACGTCGGAATAGGTTTTAATGAAGATCAGAATATCGAGCGGGCTGGCGAGCAGTCGCATTGCTTTTACAAAATCATTGACGCCGTTAGCGGCTGTTTGTATCCTCAGCCCCGCTTTATTCTCCCGCCGCCCCCGCGGAGAACTCTTCAGACAACGAAATTGGCAAAACAATTAAAACCCCTCTAGAGAGAGGTATGCGGAGGATAAATGCGTCGTTTAACGATAGCCGCCTTATCCACTTTGATACTGCTGTGGGCGCCCTTCTCAAATCCCCATGGTTGTTGGTCGCATTCAATCGGCTGGACTCCACTCATGACCAACCTGTTATGGGTTGAGGCGCCGCCTGCGCAAGCCTCCGCTCGTGAACGCGGCGCGTCGCCAAGCGCTCAGGAGAGTATTTCACTGGAACCAGGCAAGCCAGTCGAACTAGAACTCTCCGGCGGCCAATCGCATTTCTACAAGATAAACCTGACCTCCGGTCAGTACCTGCAAATAGTGGTAGAGCAACGGGGGATAGATGTGGCGGTGGCGCTGTTTGCGACTGACGGTAAGAAGATCTGCGAGGTGGACGATGAGCGGGCGACTGTAAAGGCAGAAACTATCTTGGCGATGGCAGAGGCGGCAGGCGCATACGGGATTGAGGTTCGTACTGCTGAGAAAACAGCCAAAACAGGACGCTACGAGATCAAGATAAAAGAATTGAGAGAGGCGACCGCTGAAGATAAGTATCGTGTCGCCGCAGAGTCAGTCTTTCGAGAGGCGGAGAAGTTAAGGCAAGGAACGGTAGAGGAAAAAAGAAAGAGCGTCGAAAAATATCATGAAGCGTTGGAACTGTATCGAAGAGCAGGCGACCGCAGTAGGGAGGCCGCAATATTCAACAACATCTGGCTGGTCTATGCGCTTCTGGGGGAGTTGCAGAAGGCTCTGGAGAACTACAACGAGGTTCTGTCACTCAGTCGGGCGGTGGGCGACCGCCGTGAGGAAGCCCGCGCGCTCAACGGCATCGGCTCGGTCTATTCGGCGCAGGGTGATATGCGGAAGGCTCTGGAGAACTACAACGAGGCTCTGCAGCTCAGTCGAGAGGTGGGCGACCGCCGTAGGGAGGCCGCCATACTCAATAACATCGGCCAGGCCCATTTGCTTATGGGAGAGATGCAGAAGGCTTTGGAGAAATGCAACGAGGGTCTGCCGATCAGTCGGGCGGTGGGCGAACGCAGATGTGAGGCCAAGCTCCTCTCCCACATCGGCATGGCCTATGAGTCACTGGGGGAGACGCAGAAGGCTCTGGAGAATTACAACGAAGCTCTGCTGATCTGCCAGACGCTGGATGACCGCCTCGGGCAGGCCGCCATGCTCAACATGATCGGCGAGATTCATTCCTCACTGGGGGAGACGCGGAAGGCCCTGGAGAAATACAACGAGGCCCTCCCGCTCAGTCGGGCGGTAGGCGACCTCGGTAGGGAGGCCAACATACTCAGAAACATCGGCGAGATTCATCGGTCACTGGGGGAGACGCGGAAGGCCCTGGAGAAATACAACGAGGCTCTGCCGCTAAGTCGGGCGTCGGTCGAACGCCGTGAGGAGGCCAGGGTACTCAACGGCATCGGCGATATCTATCGGTCGTTGGGGGAGACGCAAAAGGCGCTGGAGAAATACAATGGGGCTCTGGCGATCAGGCGGGCGTTTGGCGACCGCAACGGCGAGGCTGATACGCTTCTGGGGATTGCGCGAGTTGAGCAAACACGTGGCGACCTGAAGCAGGCCCACCAGACCATTGAACAGGCCATCGGCATCGTCGAATCTCTGCGCGCCGGTATCCGCGAGGAACATCGCGCCTTCTACTTTGCTTCACGGCGGGAGTACTATGAGTCTTACATCGACATCCTGGCCGAGCGGCATCGGCGGAACCAAACTGCGGGATTTGACGCAGCGGCGTTCATGGTCAGCGAGAGCGCGCGGGCCCGATCCCTGCTGGAACTATTGACGGAATCGCGCGCCGAGATCCGTCAGGGCGTTGACAGTCCACTCCTGGAACGCGAACGCTCCTTGCAACAACTTCTCAATGGGAAGGCTGCGGCTCAATTCGCCCTGTTAAATCGCAAGCACACTCCCGCCGAGGCCGAAGCCGCCGCCAAAGAGATAGACTTCATCATTACCGAGTACGAGGAGTTAAGGGCGAAGATTCGCGCGCGCAACCCCCGGTACGCAGCCCTGACCCAGCCCCAGCCGCTCGGCCTGGCGGAGATTCAACGGCAGGTGTTGGACCCGGACACTCTGCTCCTGGAGTACTCGCTGGGAGATAACGTGAGTCATCTCTTCGTAGTGGGCCAAACGTCAATCACCTGGCGCCAACTGCCGAAGCGGGCGGAGATAGAAGAGGCTACACGGCGCGTCTATGAACTGCTGATCGCGCCGCAGCCGCAGCCAGGCGACACCGAGGCTAAATATCGTGCCCGCGTCAAAGAGGCAAGAGAGGGCTACTGGATGAAGGCCGCCGAGTTGAGCCAGATGTTACTGGGCCCTGTCGCCTCTCAGCTCGGCAAGAAGCGATTGGCGATAGTGGCCGACGGCGCGTTGCAGTACATCCCCTTCGCCGCTCTGCCTGTTCCTTCTCCCGGGAATGACAAGGAGCGGAATACCGGAGCCGAGCCGCTGCCGTTATTCGTCGAGCACGAAATCGTGAGCCTTCCGTCAGCTTCCACGCTCGCGACACTGCGGCGTGAAACGGCCGGACGCAAGCCGGCGGCAAAGTCGCTGGCGGTTCTGGCCGACCCGGTATTCACTGATGACGATACTAGAGTCAGGCATGATGTGGGCAAGGCGGGCCCCAAAGAGAAAACCAGATCCGCCGATTCGGATAAGACAGACATCGGATTCCTGCAGATGACAAAGTCCGGCCGGGAAACGGGAGTGATTGGCGCCGAAGGTGGTTTCGGGCGATTGCTCAGCACAAGGCGTGAGGCCGCGGCGATATCGGCCCTCGTCCCAGAGCGGGAGCGCATGCAGGCGCTGGATTTCGAGGCGAGTCGGACGACCGCGCTGAGGCCTGAGCTGGGCGAATATCGCATTGTGCATTTCGCCGCCCATGGAATGCTCAATAACATCCATCCCGAGTTGTCGGGCATCGTGCTGTCGCTGGTCGACAAAGAGGGACATCAGCAGGACGGATTTCTCCGGCTGCAGGACATATATAACTTGAAACTGCCGGCGGAGCTTGTGGTGCTTAGCGCATGCCAGACCGGATTGGGCAAGGAGGTCAAAGGCGAAGGGCTGATAGGGCTGACGCGCGGTTTTATGTACGCCGGCGTCCCGCGTGTTGTCGCAAGCCTGTGGAAGGTGGACGATCGGGCCACCAGCGAGCTGATGAAGCGATTTTATCAAGGAATGCTCGGTCCGGGGCAGTTGAGCCCGGCCGGGGCGTTACGTCAGGCTCAATTGTCGATCTGGAAAGAGAAGCAGTGGCGAGCGCCATATTATTGGGCCGCCTTCGTCCTGCAGGGCGAGTGGAAATAGCGATGAGTGAGTCGATTTCCCGAAAGAAGGGATAGGTCATCACCCATGATGCGAACGAAATTGGTAAAACAATCAAAATCCCTCTTGAAAGAAGTATGAGGAGGATAAATGCGCCGTTTAGTAATTACCGCCTTATCCGCTTTTATATTGCTGTGCGTATCCATCTCAAACCCACATGGTCGTGGTTTGCATTCAATCGGCTGGACTCCAGTCATGACCGACCTGTCATGGGTAGAGGCGCGGCCTGCGCAAGCCTCCGCTAGTGAACGCGGCGCGGCGCAAAGCGATCAGGAGGGCATTTCGCTGGAACCAGGCGAGCCTGTCGAACGAGAACTCTCCGGCGGCCAATCGCATTTCTACAAGATCGCCATGACCTCTGGCCAGTACTTACGGATAACCGTCAGCCAGCGAGGAGTAGACGCGCTCTTGGCGCTGTTTACGCCCGATGGTAAGAAGATCGGCGAGGCGGACGGCGAGCGAGCAACTGTGGGGTCAGAGACTGTCTCGACGATCGCGGAGGCGACAGGCGCATACAGAATCGAAGTGCGTTCCGCTGAGAAGACGGCCCAAACAGGACGCTACGAGATCAAGATAGAAGAATTGAGAGGGGCTACGGCTGAAGATAATCATCGTGTCGCCGCAGAGTCGCTCTCTCGCGAGGCGAGGCCGTTAAAGGAAGGAACGCTGGAGGAAAAAAGAAAGAGCATCGAAAAGTATCAAGAAGCCTTGGAGTTGTATCGCAGAGCCGGGGACCGCAGAGAAGAAGCTGAAACAATCAAAAACATCGGCGACGTACATTATTTTATGGGGGATATAAAGAAGGCCTTGGATATGTTCAATATGGCGCTGCCGATCAGCCAGGCGATAGGCGCCCGCAGCCAGGAAGCCGAAATGCTCTTGAGCATCGGTACGACCTACCTGGGGTTAGGAGAGACGCAGAAGGCGCTGGACAAATACAATGAGTGTTTAGTCATCTTCAAGGCATTGGGTGATCGCAGGAATGTGGCTACTACACAATACGGCCTCGGCACGGTCTATTATTCATTCGGAGACATACAAAAAGCCTTGGAGGAGTTCAACGAGGTTTTGCCGATCGTACGAGCCACAGGTGACCGAAAAATGGAAGCGATCACACTCGGCCAGATCGGCTTGATCTATTATTCATTCGGAGATTTGCAGAAGGCGCTGGACAAATACTATGAGGCTTTGCCGATCAGGCGCGCGCTAGGTGATCGCAGCGGAGAAGCTAATATGCTGCATGGAATTGGCCTGTGTTACTGGCGATTAGGAGAGATCCAGAAGGCGATTGATAACTATAATGAGGCTCTGTCGATCAAACGGACGTTAGGCGACCGCAGGCAAGAAGCTAATATACTTACTAACATCGGCTCGATTTATAGGTCATTAGGCGAGGACCAGAAGGCGTTGGAAAAGTACAACGAGGCTTTGCCAATCTTCCGGGCGGTGGGTGACCGCGGTGGGGAGGCAGCCGCACTCCTCAACATTGGCGAGGTCTATCAGTCGCTGGGAGAAACGCAGAGGGCGCTGGAGAAGTACAACGAGGCTTTGCCAATCACCCGGACGGTGGGCGACCGCCGTAGGGAGGCCGCCACACTCAACGACATCGGCGAGGTCTATCAGTCGCTTGGGGAAACGCAGAAGGCGCTGGAGAAGTACAACGAGGTTCTGCAAATCTTCCGGACGGTGGGCGACCGCAGTGGAGAAGCCACCACACTCAACAACATCGGCGAGGTCTATCGGTCGCTGGGCGAGACGCAAAAGGCTCTGGACAAGTTTGATGAAGCTCTGTCGCTCAGGCGGGCGGTGGGGGATCGCATCAGTGAAGCTGATACCCTGCTGGGGATTGC
>Ga0126377_10003603_pt1 | contig 11033 bp, 7 predicted proteins | sample PanSoiMetPlot_22_FD_92647 | JGI IMG/M metagenome (GOLD analysis project Ga0126377, IMG submission 92647) | Tropical forest soil microbial communities from Panama - MetaG Plot_22 | ecosystem: Environmental > Terrestrial > Soil > Tropical forest > Bulk soil | place: Panama | collected 2016-02-17
AGACAAGAAGTTCTTCTTCCGCCGGTCGTCAAGCAGACACACGACACTCGCGCCTGATCTATTGACAGAGTTAAGAGAGGAGATCTTCGCTACGCGCAAAGGTCAATGCTTAAATTCGCAGCAACTGAAGAAGATCTACCGTACTCACAAGCCTGTGCCCCGTTCCACCTTAAGTCACCTGGTGAGTTGTCCCCGTTGCCTCGACGAAGCAAACCAGCTACTCGGATTGACTCTCTTGCGCGAGCGAAATGCGATTGATGTTTTAGGCAGGTCGAGTGATGCGCCAACAGTGAATGGCGTCTACCGGCTGATGAGGCTTTGCTTGAGCTTCCTTAGTGGCTGGACGTTATGGCTTTTCCTCAATTCATCAGTCACAGATTTTCTTTCCTTGTGATTTCTAAACACGGTTCTGAGTCCATAAGCTGAATTCAGTGTCACCCTCTCTGCGCTACCCCCGCGACGCTGAGGTTGCGCTGAGAGTTTTGAATTTTTCTATTGGCTACCTTTGTGTGGTGCGTTCTTTGGCAGGCTCCTTTAAAAACTCGGTGGTATTCTCAGTAATACTCGAAGCCGGAACAAACGAGTTGAGATCAGGTTCGCCAAGCGCTGGTGGTGGACGTCTTTCTTCGAGTGCCGAGGCCTCGCCAAGTCGCTTCAATCGTTGTCGTAGCTTCAAACCAACGATGAAACTCGATGCCTGCCAACCGGCAATGCACAAGCAGGCTGCAGCCGCCACATAGATCGACCATTTCGCTTCGCCGCTTCCAAGATAAGTAACGTAGAGAGCTATCGCGGAGAAGAGGGCGGCGAAAGCGCTCAGGGCATTAATAAACAGGCCGGTGAAAACATTCTGCTGCGGAGTCTCTCCGCCGAATGCAATTCCGCCGCGGCCTCTAATGTCTGGCAGCCATTCTCCGCAGCGCCTGCAGTAGGCTTTGGGGCTTTGGCTGTCGGCGCCACACATCGGACAAAACATATCAGCTGAGTCTCCCGTCTGCTGCATTCTACTTTGGAGTGCCGAGAATCGTCACCGCTTTTGGGATCGGAAATTTGCGATTACAAAGCGGTGACGAGGCCCCCGCACTCCAAAATCTGTAACAAGCATTTAAGGTTACCTAAACGATTCCTTAACCTCGAACGGATAGAAGCTAACCACTTGTGTCTCGATGATCGGCGACACCATTCTTCATTACCAAATCTTGGAAAAACTCGGCGCTGGCGGGCAGGGCGCCGTCTACAAAGCCAGGGACACAAAACTTGGTCGCACCGTGGTGATCAAAGTGCTACCCCGGGAGGTGACCACGAACAAGGTAAACCTCGGCCGTTTTGAACGCGAAGCCCGGTTAGCCTCTTCCCTCGACCATCCTCACATCTGCACCATTTTTGATTTGTACGTCACCGACGACATGCACTTTATCGTCATGCAATTCGTCGCCGGCAAGAATATTCGCGAGTTGGTGGATGGCCATCCCCTGGATTTGAAGAGTGCTCTGTCGATTGGCTTTCAAGTGTGTGACGCACTGGCCGCTGCGCACTCGCGAGGCATCATTCATCGCGACATCAAAGCGCACAATGTGATGGTCACAGCCGACGGCCAGGCGAAGATACTCGATTTTGGCTTGGCTAAACTCGTCGACGAACAAGCAGCGCGCACGGAAGACATTCACCTGACAGAATTAACCGAAGTCGGAGTGCCTTATGGCACCGCCACCTATGCAGCACCTGAGCAAGCACAAGGATTGCCAGTGGATGCTCGGGCTGACATTTTTTCCACTGGTGTGTTGCTCTACGAGATGCTCACCGGGAAGTGGCCCTTTCACGGCAAAACTGTGATTGATGTGCGTTACGCAGTACTGCACGAGACGCCGCAACCCTTGGTCAAGGCACGACCAGAAGCTACGCCACCTCGGCTGCAGGATATTCTGGATCGAGCCATGGCGAAGGCTCCGGAGGATCGTTATCAAAACATTGCTGAGTTCCGCGACGAGCTCCGGCGCTTGCTACAAGATCTATCACTTGGCGGCGAGACGACACTCCCCGGCGAACTTTCCACTTCGAACCCATCACATCTAAGGACCGCTGGTCCAGTTGTTCGCGCCGTCCGCAAGTTACCTCTTGACCGCACGCCACCAGTTGTGCGGGCTGGTTTAGTTGCCCTCGCAGTGACGGCGCTGGCGGCAATGGCGATCTGGTTGATGTTTGGCTCGAAGTCATCAGGAAGCGTGGCCGCAGATACAGTCATTGTCAGGTTACATGGGTCAAATACCATCGGAGCAAAACTCGCGCCAGCCCTCGCTGAAGACTTCTTCCGGCAGTTGGGAGCCAAGGACGTCAGAACCGTTCCCGGAGACGCTCCTGAACAAGCCACAGTCTGGGCCACATTACCTGGCGAATCAGCTCCGAAAGCGATCTCTATCGAATCTCACGGCTCAGCCACAGCGTTTACCGATTTGGCATCGGGGTCGTGCGATATCGGTTTGTCGTCGCGGAAGATCAAACCGGAGGAGGTGCAAAAACTGGCCCCACTCGGCAACATGCTTTCGGCTGAGAGTGAACATATTCTCGCCCTCGATGGCATTGCAGTGATCGTCAATACTAGCAATCCGATCGACTCGTTAACCAAGGAACAAGTAGCGAATATTTTCTCCGGCGAAACTACGAATTGGACCCAGGTACTGAGCCCGCGAGGTCACATCAAAGTCTACGCTCGCGACGATAAGTCAGGCACCTATGATTCTTTCAAAGCCCTGGTGTTGGGCACCAACGCTTTGGTGAGTACAGCGACCAGGTTCGAAGACAGCGTGGCCCTTTCTGATGCAGTCGCGAACGACCCCGACGCGATCGGTTTTATTGGTATGCCCTACGTCAGAAATGCTAAGGCCATTGCTATCTCTGAAAGCGAAACCACTCCGTTGCTACCCAACCGGCTCACGGTTGCGACAGAAGACTATGTTCTTTCCCGCCGGCTTTATCTTTACACGATGGCCACTCCCAGGAACCGTTGGGTGGGCCAATTCGTGGATTTTGCGCTCTCGAAATCGGGTCAGGAAGTCGTCGCCCACAACGGACTTGTGGCACTTGAGGTCAAGACGGAAGAGTCTACGATCGTTAAGACTGCCCCGGACAAATATAAGAATCTGACTAATGGAGCGGAGAGGTTGTCATTAAATTTCCGATTTCACAAGGGCGGCAAAGAGTTGGACAACAAAGCGAGACTGGACCTCGATCGCGTCGTCGATTTCGTGAGTGAGTTGAAATTGACGGGCCAAAACCTGCTCTTGTTTGGTTTTGCCGACGACGCTGCGGGTGACGATCAGAACCTGGCCCTGTCAAAAGAGCGCGCCACCATTGTCGCGGAACAATTCAAGCGTCGCGGCATGTTGCCGGCGGTCATCGATGGCTTTGGTTCGTGGCTTCCGGTGGCGTCGAATGCAACCGAAGAAGGTAAAGAGCGGAATCGTCGCGTCGAGATATGGCTGCGAAAGTAAGATGAAGCGTCGGAGAGCTTGGATCTCGAATAACAAGATCTCAGATCTCAAAACCTCACCCTAGAGAACGTTCGACTTGATTGAGGCGAACTCGAGTTGCGAATCGAAGCGAGGTTCTTTCTCTTGCGGCTTCAATCGCACGTATGTGCCATCTGCCTTCAACTCTCTCGCGTTCACGTTGTCCTTGAGATACGCGCCGATCACTGTATCTTTCAACTGCTTCTTGAGGCGCTCATCCTTTATCGGAATGACCACTTCAACCCGGCGACTCAAGTTGCGGTGCATCCAGTCAGCACTGCCGATGAATAGCTCCTCTCTCCCATTGTTGGCGAAATAGAAGATGCGACTGTGCTCGAGAAAGCGACCCACAATGCTGCGCACCCTGATGTTTGACGAAATCCCGGCTAGACCAGGTCGCAACATACAAATGCCGCGCACTATCAAGTCGATCGAAACACCTGCCTGAGAAGCCGCGTAAAGGGCGCGGATGACCGCCATATCCGTGAGACTGTTTACCTTGGCTATGATGCGTGCCGGACGGCCTGCTTTGGCGTTGGCGGTCTCTCTCTGAATGAGCTTGATCATTCGTTTACGCAGGTTGACCGGAGCGACCAGCAAAGAGTCGTAACTGGAAAAATCCGAATACCCCGTGAGAGCGTTGAATAGATTCGTGGCATCCGTCGCAATCGTCTCATCGACGGTAAGCAAGCCCAGATCGGTATAGATACGCGACGTGGTTGGGTTGTAGTTGCCTGTGGCTAGATGAACATACCGCCGCAACACGTTCCCTTCACGACGCACTACCAAGGTCAGCTTGCAGTGCGTCTTCAAGCCAACTATGCCATAGACCACATGCACCCCCGCCTCTTCCAACCTGCGGGCCCACTCGATGTTGCTCTCCTCATCAAATCGAGCCTTCAGCTCAACTAAGGCCGCGACTTGCTTGCCACGTTCGACCGCATCGATCAAGGCTTCTACTATCGGTGAGTTGCGACCTGTGCGGTACAAGCAAATCTTGATTGCCACGACATCCTTATCCTTCGCCGCCGTGCGGATGAAATCTGTGACTGTGCTGTAAGCCGTGTAGGGATGGTGTAACAAAATATCCTGGCGCCGGATGCCGGCAAAGACGGACCCGCTCGCTGTCAACTCTGATGGCACCGTCAGATACAACGGTTTGTCTTTGAGCTCCGGTCGATCCATTCCATACAATTGCATCAAGTCCGGTATGTTCAGTGGTCCATCAATTTGGTAGACATCATTCGGCGTGAGCTGCAACGACGTCGTCAAATATTCAATCATCTCAGCTGGCATGGAGGTCGACACCTCCAGCCGCGCCGGATGACCAAAACGCCGGCGACGAACATGTTGTTGCATCGTGCGCATTAAGTCGCCCGCTTCGTCTTCCCGGATATCAAAGTCGGCATCGCGCGTGATCCGGAACAAATGCGGCTTACCAATTCTCATTTTCGGGAACAAGGCGTTGAGGTTGGCCGAAATCACACTGCCCAGCAGCGCAAACTTAACGCCCTTTTCATCCACTGGTATCAGCACTGGCACACTTGGTGGAATCTTGATACGCGCAAAGCGCGATCCGGGAATTCGCAGAGTCGGCTCGACACTCTTCGAATTACCCGAGCCAATCATTACCCCAAGATTCAGGCTGAGATTCGAAATGTAGGGGAAGGGGTGACCGGGATCGACAGCCTGAGGTGTCAAGATGGGGAAGACGGATTCCAAGAAATACTCGTCTGCCAGATTCTTTTCGCGCTTGGTCAGTTCGCTGTATTGCTTGATTACTATGCCTTGCGCTGCCAACGCCGGCATGATCTCAGACTGCAAACACTTCGTCTGCGTCTCAATCATCGGCCGCAACTTCTGACTGATCTCTTTCAACTGCTCTGCCGGCTTCATTCCGTCAGGCGACGCTTCAGCTTCCGCCTCCACTGCCTCCTGCAAGCCTGACACTCGCACCATGAAAAACTCGTCCAAGTTTGTTGAAAAGATGGCGAGAAACTTGAGTCGTTCAAGCAGTGGGTGACGCGTGTCCAGCGCCTCGTCTAGCACGCGCTTGTTGAATTCAAGCCAACTCAGTTCGCGATTGAAAAGTAGACGTCTTTGATGACGCAGATTTCGTGGTAATGCGACTTTAGGAGAAGTTTCAACTTGCGGTTTTTGCTTGGCTTGAGTAAGAGCAGCACTCATATTAGATACTTTACCTGATGGACACGATTCCCGCATCTGTGATTTGTGAATCGTTGGGAGGTCTGAACAGGGTGTTACAAGTTCGGCGATATTGGCGGATAAACTAAGGTAATTCCTGATTTTAGTTGGATCTAGATCCGATCTCGGACGACGTGAAACGACATGCGGGCAGTAGTTACGGAGCTTCTACCCAGGTAGAGGAACACGGCTACCCAAAGACCTTCCAAAATCAATATCGACGTGGTCGTGGTGAGTGTCTGCAATCCGCTAATAAGATTCGGCGCGCCAATTTCAGTCGGCACAGCGAAAGCAAGTACCGCTAGTGCGCAACCCAACGAGGCTAAGGCCATAATTTGATACGCAGAGATTCGCCCCCCACCACGATAGTCAGCGCGCAAAGTCTCTGACAACGCCCGCCAGAGCTGCGTGACAACTACGGGTACCAGCAAGGCTGCGGTCCACTGCGAACTCAAGAAGAGTAGGACGCCGCCCAAGCCAGCGAGTGCGGAAACAATTGCCGTCACCGCCTGGATTGGCACCAGTGGCTGTCCGCTGAGTTCACTTTCGTAAGCCGCCTTCTTCGTGTGCGCGCGAAAAACAAAACAGGCGTTTCCCAGTGTCCGCTGAATCACTGCCGGGACGTGCCAGATCAGTTTTCCGTAACAACAACCAAAGCTGATGCAAGCCAATCGTCCGAGAGCTTCACCGAAGGCATAGGCAATAGCGATCGCCGCGAGCATCTGCACAAACGGCACCCGCACGCCAAACCGGTGCCCGACAAAACTATTGAAGGCCGGAACCAACAGTGGAAGGACCAGAAACCCCACGAATGAAGCACCGCCAACAGTGAACGTATGTCGCTTTCCCTCGACTACTCGCGCCACAATCTTGGCTGCGGGAATACAAATGAGCAGCAGAGCAACCACAACGCCAAGACTGGCGCTTAGCGGCACAGCGATCGAGCCCATCAACAATATGACAATCGCGCAACTGAAGACACAGGCCGAGGCATTGAAGAACCCGTAGTAAGTTAAGTTGATACCACGCCAACTACCTTGACTTAATCGTTGCATAGGCACAGTGGCCATGAATTGCCAATCGTCGCGCGGTAACTTACGAAAGCCCCACGAGAAAAGAAGGGCGAAGAAGGTGGCGAGCGCCACGACAAATAAGATACTACTCATACTTCACTTCCTTTTGCTGCCGTGGCAAGGGGAGACCTGACGGCTACTTCGGTTTCCACAATCGTCTGGTTGAAGCCCAACGAAAAGCGGCTCTGCGCATCAGCCCGAAACCTATTACTGATCAGATCTGGAGCAAACTTTATCCGCCCCTTTTGAAACAGCAGAATCACCGTACTGCTACCCGGTCGGAACAAGCTCTTGGGCTGTCCGCGTCGCACAAACATTCCGCGTTCAATTGGCTCCGGCTCACAATAACGATCGCTGCTGTAGCATTGCTCGATCTGGCCCACCATCAGGGCCACCACTTCCACCATTGCTATCAAACCCAAACCATCACCGCCGTCGACATCTGTGTTCAGAATTGTGACGACACGACGATTTTTCGAAAGGGGGTTGGTGAGAGAAATCACTGCACCAGGATTGCAAGAGTGGTAGCGACCGCGGATTTCATAGAAATCTTCGACGATTCCGGACTCCGGTATATGAACGTAGTGATACTTCTCCGGCGTGAGTCGAAATACCGCAAAGTCACCGCCAGTAAACGCTTCACACCATGGTTCACGATCGATGCTCAACAAATCCCGGAGGTCGAAAAACTTTTCCTTGATGAAGATCGTCGAAGTCTCCTGCAATGAACCTACCAGCGCCCGCGAATCAGCCGGGCAAACAGCCATTGAATCGTAGGCGGGCATTGGCCGGCAGTCCCAATAGCGAATCTTCCTTTCGAAAATCTCGCGAACGGTGGTGAAACTCTCAGGTGAGTCAACACATTCAGTGAGATCAACCCCTGATTGGCGGAGGAAACGCAGCATCCCGGTCACCTGACTGCCCAGGGTGCTGTAGTTCAACGTAGCCAACCCATCGGAAATCCACTGGCTCGAGGCCACTCGCGTCAGCCAGGCTGCCCTTTCGAGCGACGACGAGTAGAGTGCACGAACTACTCGATCCGCGTAGAGTTTCTCGTCACGCACTTGCTGCGTATGGCGATCGATGTACTGGTGATTCAGCATAGATCTGTTTGCAATCCGCCGTGAATGGTCCATCCAGTTCGCCACTCTCCCACTTGATGACTAACAGCACCAGCGAGACAAGAGCGCGAAGTTGCTCCGGGGTAAGTTCATCAGTCACTAACAAACGTTCTATTTCGTTCAGAAAGTGTGAAGGTCTTAGATCAGGAAGGATTAACTGCAATGATTCTCTGTCCAAATCCTTAAATCGATCCAGCGACTCACGAACAAAATCGAGTGCTTCTCTGAGCAGTTGTTGCTTCAAGTCCTCGCGGTAGAACTGTTCCGCCGCAAGATTGAATTCTCGTGCTTCAAGTTTGAATGCCTGGTCCTTGCCGGCTTTGCCCAGGATGCCCTGGAGCAGTTTGCCGTAGGTCCTGCTTTCGTGGTTGCGTAAGCGCTCCAGGATGTCAGCAATGAGAGACTCCAGGCCAAGCATCTCAATACAATCCGCCGCGTCCTCCTGCAACAATCGCACCAGCGCCAGGCAATACTCCGGCAGTGGTACACGCAGATAGCCACCGTGACGGCTGGCAGTTGTATTTGCGGTTAGGGCCACGATCCGGCGAAGAAAATCATTTGGAGTATTTGCCCGGATGTTGAAAGCCGGAAGACCCAGGGCGGCGCAGAAAAACGGCAAGCGGCGCTCGCTTTCCGAAGATGGTTCGTGGGGAATATCGAGATGCGCGTACTCACCAGCAAGCGCGTACTTGTAAGCGAGCAGAGTTATCAAGCGCTGTAAGTCGGCCGCTGGTGCGAAATCTCCCGCCATGCTGGCAAAGAGACTGTAGTGTCGTCCTTCGAAACCGGAGAACCCCATCGTCGCGAACTCTCGCAGACTAATCGGAAGATAAAGTTTCAGGTGACGGTCAGAGACTCCCATACTTTCCAGGTCGAGCTTCAGTCGCTGAGTATTTCCCAGTTGGCCATCGAGGGCCGAGGCGCTTTCGGTGCAAAGCCAGGCGACCGGAAAGTCGATCAATCTGTAATCGGTCACCAGGTCTCCACGCAGGGTAAACGCCGTGGCCAAAAAATTGTCGAGCCACTTTGGACCATAAGGAGTGATAGCGTGTCCGAACACCCGCAATTGCGCCTTGCGTTTCCAATGCCGCCACAGCATGCGCAGGTGGGTGTAATCAAGTTCGTGTGGTAGGAACCCGAGAGCCAGTTCCGGATGAAAATCCGAAAATCCAAGCCGGTAGGGAGCAGCAGTATATGTGCCGACGAACAGAGGCAAGAAGTGCTCGCAGATCTTTATCACCAGGTCGCCCAGCAACTTTTCATCGTGAGCGGTAAATCCCGAGTGCGGATCGGTTAGGTGTTGCGCGAGGACCTTGCTGCCGAGACTTAAATGCGTGCCGTTGTTCGCCAAACTCATACTCGAGGTATTCGGCAGAACGACGAGGTTGTTAGTAATTATCCCTGCCTCTCGCAATTTGGCGACGGCATTGATTTGGCTGCGACTCGTCACCTGGTGCGCTCGCAACATGTACTCGTGTTTTGTTTCTCCGTCACTCCAGCCCGACAGGCACGGACTGACAAATAACTCGCGGTAGAAGCCGTCGGAAACACAGTTGTTAAGTTCGCGCTGGCGTACTGCCGGATGAGGCGCAAAGTTGATGGCCGCCCGCTGGCCCACTGACTCGAGGTTGATAATCTTATTCGCCCACTCAACCAACAGGTGGGTGAGCAGGAAGCGAGTGGACATTTCCGCCGCTATCGCCTGGCCAAATCCTTGGGACCTCTTTGAATCAACGATATGAAACGAAAACGTTTCGGGAGAGATAAGGTCGTTTGAGAAATGAGGTAATAGACGCAAAGCTGTCGAGTGGACTGATCGGGGTAGATCCGGCTGCCTACCAACCACATCGGTGAGGGCCAGCTTGACCAAATAGCTGATCGGAACTCTGATCCAGTCGCCCCAACTGCCGGCAAAAACGAATTTGTCGCGGTCCGACCGCGTCACTCCGCCCGAATCTTTGCGACCGGTGAGGTCCTGGTCAAACATTTGATTGGCGAATGCGCTCAGGCTATTCCTGGGAAAACGAACCCAACTATTGTCCCAGGTTTGCTCCTGGTTGCCAGCCAGAAAGCCTTCCAGTTCTCGGATTAGATCGCGTGGTGCTTCGTCGCAAGCTACTCTGCGCGCGACGTTGACGTAGTACTTGGAACGTTCAATGGTTACCGGCAAATCGACGGTGTGGCGTTTGCCGATTACTATCGCCTGCAATTCGTTTTCAGTTCCGGCCGTTGCATCTCCTGGAGCAAAGGGCAAAGATTCGATAGCGACAGCGCCGCCAACTCGCTCAGTCCGCAGATCCAGCAACGGAAATCCACGAGCGTAGCCGTGCTTCATGACGCGGAAGTTCTGCATCGCAAAACCAAAGTAACTTACCCCGAGCGTTCATCGGGCCTGCCGGCAGTTACTCCATTGCCCGACTGCCTCGCACCCACGAACCGGTAACTCGATCCTCCCACTGGTTCAATAACGTCACCACAGATTCCGATGATTGAGCGAAGGCGGCGAACCGTAACATTCATCGCGCGCGCATCTGCGCGATGACTGGGTCCCCAAACTTGATCTACAAGCTGTTGTCGAGTAGTGACCTCACCAGGATGGGCAGCGAGTTCTGCCAACAATGCAAAGTCGAGTCCGGCCAGTCGTATTGGTCTACCATTGCAGAAAACCAGCATCTGACCAAAATCGATCCTCAAGTGACCATCATCGTAGATAGCGGAGGTAGTTAAGCAGGCTCGCTGAATCAGCGAACGGACCCGCTCGACTACTTCACAAACGACGAACGGCTTAGTGATGTAATCGTCCGCCCCCATATCCAGGCCAGCCGAAATATCCTTCTCAGCACTCTTCGCTGTCACCATGATGATAGGAATGCGCCTCGTATAAACTTCCAGGCGCAGGCGCCGGCAGATCTCGCCGCCGCTAATCCCAGGCAGCAGCTGGTCCAGGAGGATTGCGGCTGGCGGATTCTTCTTATCAAGTGAAGCGGACAATCCTTCCTCACCCGTCAAAGCTACGCGAGCAGAAAGACTTGCGTTCTCTAAACCAAAACGGAGGATCTCAGCTATGTCCGGGTCGTCTTCGATAATCAACACTGGTCCGGTCATTCTCATTCTCTCCAGTGAATCGG
>Ga0126377_10003604_pt1 | contig 11031 bp, 11 predicted proteins | sample PanSoiMetPlot_22_FD_92647 | JGI IMG/M metagenome (GOLD analysis project Ga0126377, IMG submission 92647) | Tropical forest soil microbial communities from Panama - MetaG Plot_22 | ecosystem: Environmental > Terrestrial > Soil > Tropical forest > Bulk soil | place: Panama | collected 2016-02-17
ATCCGCAGTTCAAAATGTTGTTAACACCAGAGTTTTAGCTGCGGATTTCACGGATTTCGCGGAAGAACAGACAGCCACGCCTTGATATCCGCAGCTGGACTGCGTTAGTGCCTAGCCGACGGTGCTACTCGCCGACGCAGTGTCGCGAACGGATACGGCGACTGAACCAGCAGCGCCGTGTCCGACTCGTTCCGCAGATACCGGCCGAAGAACGCCGACAGATATCGCGCCGTCAGCTCGTGCGTTCGCGCAGCGTCGAGGCGCAACCCGAGGCGAACGGTGAAGCGATCGCGCGCGGACGACGCGAGCGCGGCGTCGGCGAAGCTCATGTGCTCGAGCCCAGAAACGGTGAGCCAATACGCCGTCGCCGACCGGTCGAAGAGCATTTGCTCATGAATGTGCCCCGGGTCGCGATTGACGGAGAACTTCGGCGGCTCGCGACGGAAGTTCTCCGTCCACGGCAGCGCGGACATCAAGAGAAAAAACGGACACGGTGTACCGTTCCGGAGTGCGCGCCCGAAGATCGATCCGTCCAAATCCATTCCCGCGACGACGCGCGCGTCGCGCGTGCACACCTCCGCCGCGATCGCACCGCCGAACGCATGACCAAATGCGCCGACCCGTCGAAGGTTCATCCTGCCGAACAGCATGTCACCGCTGGCTTGCCGGCTCGTCGCGAAGTCCAGCCCATCGAGGAGATCGGAGGCCAGCGGTCCGACCTGAGTCGCGAAGCTGAACGGCTCGCTGTACTGATGCCGCACGGCCAATACCGCGTAGCCGCGCGCCGCCATTCGGCGAATGAGCCGGTCATACGCCGGCGGACTCTGTTCGTACCCCGGCGAAAACAACAGCACCGCCAGCGTCTCACCAGGCCGGACGTCGCTCGGGTGCCAGAGATCCATGGTATGAACGCGTCCGCCGCGTGACCGCCAGGTGAACGCATGGCGATCGACGTTCCGCGCGCCGGGGTTCGGCAGGATCAAGCCATCTGGCCGGACGGTCAGCGCCGCGCCCCCCAGCAGCAGCGCGATGCAGGTGATGACGACGACGCGCCAGCTGATGCGTGGCCGGAACAAGCGCATTTTCACGCAGAAAAGGTATCGGCACGTTTCCTCAACCCTCGAGGCCCTCCATGAAACGCATACTTTTCGTCGGACTCGTCGCGCTGCTGAGCGTCGGCTTCGTGCGCGCGCAACCGCACCCGTATCGCGTCGTGTTCGATCTCACGAGCCGCGACACGCTCGATCAGAAAGCCGTGCTGCGGTGGATTAGGGAAGTAGCAACGGCGCACCCTAACGCGCAGATGGAAGTCGTGATGTACGGAAAGGGCTTCGAGCTCGTGTTGCCGGAGCGCTCGGCGTTCACGGCGGATGTGCAGGAAGCGTTGAAGAACCCCAAAGTGGCGTTCAAGGTGTGCGCGATCGCCCTGAAGAACAACAACGTCGATAAGGCAGAGTTGGTTTCCGGCGTCCAGACCGTCCCCGATGGAATCTACGAGCTCGTGTCCAAGCAGCAGGAGAATTGGGGGTACATCAAGGTCGCGCACTGACGCCCAGTGCGCGACCGCTGTTCTCGGCTACTTGGGCTCGACGGTCATCACCGAGCGGGCGTCTGTCGTCTTGGACCAGTAGGCAATCCAGTGCTCGCGGATGTTGTTCGCGGCCGAGATGAGCTCTTTCGTCGGCTGCTTTCCGGGCATGGTCATCACGACGATGGCTGTGTTGAACTTCTTCTGCGCGTGCTCGACATCCGGCACGCGCGGTCCCATCGCGGCAATCACATCCTGAATGGTGACGGGGGTCTTATCGCCGCGAAAAATGGGATGGCCGTTGGCGTCCTGTTGACCCGTGCGCTGCAGATTCCGCAGGATGAAGAACGGCTGCACCTCGTCCGGCTTCGCTAGACCCATGAGATAGAGGGCGAGCCATGACCAGCCCTTCGCCGGCGAGTAGTAGTCGCGGTCGAGCTGCGTAAAGGTGCCGTCGCCGTTCTCCTTCCACGTGCTGCCGCCCATCGCGTCGGCTTCTTGAGGATTCGAGTATGGGAACGCGGCCGGCAGATGCACCCCGGTCGCCCAGTGCACCGGACCGAGCTTGATCGTTTCGCCATTGACGAGCGCGCTGGCGTCGGCCGCCCAACGATGGCCGAGCTCGTGGCCGATCTGCGACATCGCGTAGTTGTAGTCGCTCATGCGGCCGTCGGGCGACCGCTCCTGGATCTGCACGGCCGACGTCGACACCGGCTCGACGAACATCCATTGGAGCTGTCCCTTGCTGCAGTAATTCTCGAGACCACGCGTGTCCGTCCCAATCCCCGACACGTTTCCGCCGCGCGGTCCCGTGCTCGGCGTCCCGCCTTCGGGGTTGTCGACGCGGAAATCCGAGTACGACGCAATAAAGTCGAACTTGTCGCCGAGCGCGGAGATGACGGAGCAGGCGACGTCCTGCGCGCGGGGAATTTCGGGCCAGTGGAAACCTTCGAGGGCGACGCGGAATGGGCCGTTCTTTTTCGAAGACGCCGAGAGATCCATCTCGGGCGAGCGCAGATCGGCAAGCGCGACGGATTTCGCGGCGACTTGATCCGCGACCGCTGACGCCGTGCCGCTGCCGGCGTCGGCCGACACCCAAAGCTGCGTTGCGCCGGAGAGCGCCAGCGGCAGAATGCCCTTTATGGAAATCGTATTGCCGGACACCGTGACTTCGGGTTCAACTCCGTCGCCTGCGGCAGCGTACCGCGGCGGCGGATTCCCGCGTCCGCCACTACCGCCGCGTCCACCGGTGGCGCGGCGAATCATCCACACAACCGGTGCTTTCGTCACGTCGGCAGATGATGAGGGCTTGCTTCTGTCGAAGGCGATCCGATAGGACACGCTGTTGATCCCGGGGTCGCTCTCGGCGGGCACAGCGGCCGTCTTCTCGGCGGTCGCGTTGTTGACGACCGAGACGCTGTCGGGGAGCACGGGGCCCCTCGTCTCGATGACCGCCTTGAGGAACACGCCATCGACCGATGAAAGCTTCACGCTTTTCACATCGAGGTTCGCGGCGACTTCGGCGTCTTCACCATCCGCGATGGTTGCCAGTGGCTTCTCGACGTCGCCCGTGACGGACGGAAAGACGCCAACGATCGCGTCGCGCGCGGAGACATCGTTATACGAGAGCTCGATCACACCACTCTTGTGCAGCGTGGCCTGGACGCGATTTACGGTCGGCACCCAGGTGAATGCTTGAATGCCGCCCGCCGGTTCGCTGAACGTCCACGTGATGCGTACGCGGTCGGACGACTCCTTTACGAATCGCTGGACAGACCGCTGATCCACCGCGACGCGAACGAACGCCGCGATGCCTGGGATCATGTTGATGAACGTTCGCCCCACGGTTTGCATCGTGGGATACCGCTCGAGTTGAAAGCCGCTGCGCGTCGAGCCGCCCGCCCCGGTGTTGTTGCCAACGGGCACGCTGCCACTGCCGCGACCGCCGCCGCGCGACATCGTGCCGAACGTCACCGAACCCGTGGCAACGTTGAGCGTTTCCCAATTCTTTCCCGAGAACGGGAAGCTGAAATTCTTGAGCGTGGCGGTGCCGCCGGTCAGCGCGGGTCCGAAGTCCGCGTCCCACGCGAGCGCGACGTTCTCGATGCGATAGCCATTGCCATCGGGCGTGAAGCGCAGCGTTCGATGATCGAGATCGAACAAACGTTCCGGAGCGATGGCGCCCTTGTCGAGCTCGAGGTGAATCAGATTGCCGATGGTCGTGACTTTTCCGATCGGGTGCCCGGGTTGACGCTGAGCGAGCGCCAAGGACGGCAACGTGGCGAGGGCCACCAGGAGTGAAACGCGGCGGATGCGAATCATGAGAAGGAAGCGATGCGGGGAGGCGGTGGGGCGCCGGTGCGGCTTCACCGCAACCCTATAATGCCTCGTCTAACACGCCACATCCATATATAGGTGTGGCGTGCCCTCCAGTCGTCGGGAGCCAAACGAGCTGCCGCTGGGCACTCGCGAGAAGTGGACTGCGCCCGCAATTCACAGCTTCAGCGCACCGGCCCGGCGTAGCTGACCGCAGGAGGCGCTCGCGACCGCTCTGAGCGTGCTGGCCACGGGTCTGTGGCCGTCGACGAACGCGGTATCGATGGCCGATCGTGCCTTTGCGTAGTCCACGCGACAAAGGCTGGCGAGCGAACGTTGCTGGAGCGGCTCGGCTGGATCGGGCTCGCGCCACAGCATGACCGCGAAGGCGACGATGACCGAGAGCACGATCGCCAGTCGCTTGAAACCCTCGCGCAGCGCCAACCCGCGCGACTGAACGTCGCGCTGCAGCAGTTCGTTTCTCGAAGATTCCATGCCTCTATCTATGATGCAGAGATCTCTTATACCTGAATGCTCAATTGGCGGGATTCCTGCCCGATTACCATCGCCTCAGTGTTGATGATCGAGGAGTCTACCCAAGATTCCCTGATGGATGCTGGCCCAAATTGGCCGAGTCGTCAACCTTGACGGCTGAACTCACCGTTACAATCGCGCGATACGGGCAGGCACATTATCTTGTCGCAAGATGAGCGCACATCCTCACCTGGCACTGCCATCACTGCCCTGCTATCCGTGCCCGTACAACGCGTCGTGCTGCGCGTACGGCACAACGGTCTCCGAAGAGGAGGCCCGCGCAATCGAAGCAAATCACGGCGAGGGCCTAGTCTATCAGACGCGGTGGGGAGAATGGCGGACGCGCGTGCGCAACAAGCGCTGCGTGCTGTTTCAGGGCGGCGGCTGCCTGATTCACGACAAGCCGTATTATCCAGCCGTGTGCGCAGGCTTCCCGTGGACTGATAGTGAAACGGGCGGGCGCTACGAGTTCGACGTCACCATCTGCGGCGAGTTCGAGGTTCGGCCCGAGCTGGTCGAACTCCAGCGTGCTATCCCCTCAGGTGGCAACGGCAAAGCCCAAGCGGCGTCAGGGTCAACGGGTAGTCCGTGATGCAATCCCACGCAAAAGCACGAGCGCGATCGGCGGACCATCATCCGTCGAGAGACCTCCGCCATTTCACCCGCGTATAAACCGGTCGAAATCCTTGACGCTCGGCGTTGCGTTGCGATGCGCTTCCCGGCTGGGTAACGACCATCGCCAACTCGATGCCGCGAGCCGCGGCGAACGCAAGTCGGGCGCGCAGGAGCTCGCCCTGTGCTCCCTGTCTCCGAGCTGCAGGAATCGTGGCCGCGCCGGCGAGCAACGCAACTCCATTATGAATATTCAACGCCGCCGTCGCCACCGCCTGCCCTTCCCGTTCGGCGATGAAACACGTGACGCCACGAGCCCGCCCGACGACCTCACCCGTGTTCTCGAGGAATTCGCGTAGCTCCGGCGCATCGCTGGCCCATCCCTCCGCCGCGACGCTCGACCAACGTGTCGTTTCACTGGCGGCGATTAGACGCACAGTGATCGGACCTTCCTCCGCCGCGACCGCCGCTGATGTCGGACGAACGAGAACGGTCGATGCCTCCATTGGTGAATAACCGCGCGCGCCGAGGAGCGCGAGTGTTTCGGGGGCGACGAAGGAGCTGACTTCGTGAAACGTGGACGCACCGCGGCTCGAGAAGAACTCTTCAATTCTTGCGAACTCGGAAACACCGAACGGCTCGAACAACCCCAAGCCGAAGGTCTGCGTGAGTGGGGACTCAGCGCCGTCGAACATCGCGTAGACGCCGCCCACATCCGACCACTCCGCGCCAACGTCTGGCTGGCGCTCGCGGCGAGAGTCGACGCACGCAGCGTTCGCCATCCCTTCCGCGCGTTCCAGACGCCGCGCGAGCGCAAGATCGACCGCAGGAAATAGCGCCGGCACAAGGGTCGACGCGGCAGTCAGAGACGCCACCATTTGGGTTTCGCGGCCACGTTTATCCGCTTGGGATCGATGAGATCGGTGATGCCCTGCCTCTTGAAGCGGTCGAGCAGCGTTTGTGTTCCTTGCTGGAGCTTCAAGTCCATTTCCTCCGCGTAGAGCGGAACGACATTCCAAAAGCGAACTACGCGACCGTCGGTCAATGTCAACGTATGTACGTCTTCGCCGAGCAACGATGGAATCGTCAACAAGAGTCCTGCTTGCTTGGTTCCCGGGCCCAATGGCTTGGCAGGATCGCCGTTGGGAACGGTGTGCGCGCCACCGAGCCATGTTCCCCATTGGTGAGGAAAACGCGCGAGCGTCTTGAGCCAGCGGATTGGCCAGTAACACCGATCATTGCGAAACGCTTCTGCGCTGAAGGGCCACTCACTCGGGAGACACATCAGCAGCTCTGCGCGTCGCGCGTCGTCGGGCACCTCCGGCGGCGCCTGCATCGGTCGCTCGCTCATCCCGGACGTCGCAATCACGTGATAGGGTCGCGTTGGTGAGGCCGCGATGTAATGCACGTCGACATGCACGTACTCCGACGCGATTTCGTGCCACACGCCATCGATCGGGGCGATGCAGCGTTCGATGTGCGCAGTGATGGCTTCGATGAGTCCGGGATCGCCCGCGACCAATCCGTCGGAGGGCATCGGCTCATCGTGCCGGTAAATCTTGGCTTCGGGTGCGAGACCTTCTTCGTTAGAGCTCACAATAGGCTCCGATGATCAGACGCGCCCGCCCCAACACGCCCAGCCCGCGACCAAGATCACAACGCCGCTGACGACGAACCGCAGCTTGCGCTGTCGCATGGCGACGAACGGAAGCCCCGCCAGCGTCAGCGCGGCGACCCACTGAGCCGGCGTGAGACCAACATAGCGAACGTCGGCCACGCGCAGAATGTCGAATGCAAACCGTACCGGCAGATAGAGCGCCGCGAACGCCGTCAAATAGAATCCCGCCGCCCGTCGTTGACCGCGCCAGAGCGCAAAGAGCGGAACGATGACCAACGACAGATACAAAAACTCATACAGGCCCAGATCGTGGAACCCCATTCCCGAATGGAACTCGGGAAGCGGCAATCCCGCGTCTGCATACACGTCGCGAATGTAAGCGCGGGCCGCCTCGCTCGTGGCGTCGATCGCCAACGGGAACGACGTGACCGTCCCGGGGTGGTCGTGCGCGAACGCGCAGCCGAGGCGCCCGAGCGCCAGCGCCGCTGGAAACGCAAACGCCACCACGTCCAGGTAAGCCAACTTGGTCTGTCGGTCCAGGTCGCGGCGCATTGCAAAGAAGAGCAACGCGCCGGCGATGCCACCCATCATTCCTCCAATCGAGCTGATGTCCTCCCAAACGCGAAGGATGAGCCACGGATCGCTCTGCAGCTTGCCCGGGAAATAGAGCAGCAACGCGAACAGATGCGCGCCGACGATTCCGCCAACGGCTACCCATCCGGCGAGGCGTTGGCCGACCTGCGGGTCGAGGCCGAGTGTTTCGAATCGTCGTTGGGCGATGCCGAGGCCCAGCCAGGTCGCTAGCCCAACGGCGATCCCGAACGCGTGGATCGTCACAGGACCGATCTGCCACGCGGGCTGCGCGAAGTACGGAATCATGGTGTCGTAGTCATTTGAGACTCCATCATGTGGACGGCGACAACCCTAGCCGTTCGACTCGACGCCAGCGAGCAGAGTCCAGCCGGTAAAAGGACGCAAACTGGCGATAGAGATCCGGATGGTTATTTCGCAACTCACCACCACAATGAAAGAAGAGCTCTGTAACAACTGCGAAGAACTCTGCTGGGTTCGTAGCGCCGTACCGGCGAATGAATGTTGGCTCGCCGTCGACAACCGCGCGACGTAAGCGGTCAAACTCCGGTTCACAAACCCGCGCCCACGACGCGCGCTGACCTGGCTCCAGCAACGGAGTCCCATCGACCGACCCATTCTCGTAGTCTAGTTGATGCGCGAACTCGTGTAAGACGACATTGCCGCCATCTCGCGTCGCGTGGTTTCCACGAGGAACGTCATCCCACGCAACCACGACCGCGCTCAGACGGGGGCCGGTTTGGCCGAACCGTGCATCGTCGCCGTCCTCCCAGATTCCCTCCCCGATGTGTCGTTCGCCACTCGCGACATACGTGTCCGGATATATGAGAATCGACGTCAACTTCGGGTAGTAGTCCGTCTCACGGCCGAGAAGCAAGGCGGCAGCGTACGCCGCGACCGTGACGCGAATCTCGTCGCTCAGCGCAAGGCCGCCGCAGCCCTCGAATTGCTTCTCCGCCAGAAGGACTTGCGTGTTTCCAAAAAGCTCACGACGCTGGGCCGCCGACAGACAATCGAAGAACACGACATTGCGCTCGATGATACGCTCCCACTCCGCGGGAAGCGGTAGTGCGCGCAACCGGTTTCGACGCCACCCATTCAATAGCCTCACCGGCTCTCGCCCCCCCCAACGCCGAACACGATGACGATCGGCTCATTGCCGCAGGTGTGCGTCGAGAAAGCGAAACACATCGCGCTCCCACACCGGCATGTTCAGGTAGATCAGACTATGCCCCTCGCGCGCCGTCGCGCCGACCGCACCGTAGATCCTCAACACGTGTTCTCGATGCAAGCGTTCCATCTCGGCAGCAAGAACCTCACCAGGCGCAACGGAGTAGTCGTTGGCCGCATGAATGAACATTAGCGGCATGTGCGCCTTGTCGACTGCCGCCACGAGCCGCGCGCGAAGGTCCGGAGACTGTTCCCAACTTGCGGCAGCCGGCCCGAATGCCACCGCGGCGCGAATCGTCGTATCGCGACCTGCCAGGACCAACGTCAGCGAGCCGCCGAATGAGTGACCGACGACAGCAACTCGCTTCGGATCGACTTCGGGAAGCGCGCGGAGGAAAACAAGCCCGGCGCGCACCTCGTTGAGCTCTTCGCCCTCGAGCAACTGGAGTTGCATGCGGTTACGTCCCGGCACACCCTCCGCCGCAAATGCACGGGTCATCAAGTCGCCATCCGCGGTGCCCTGACCGCGCGAAAGCCCGATACCCTGCCGGAAGAGGAAGAGAAGGACGTAGCCGTGTCGTGCGAATACCGGGCCGAGCGTCGCCGGCGCTTGTATGGACGTCGGATCGGCTGCGCTCGAGCTGCCGTGATTGAATAAGACTCCTGGAAAGGGTCCGGCGCCCGTCGGCCGCCAGAGCACACCGCGCAAGGTGAGCCGCCCGCTGCGAAGAGCGACGGTATCCGGACGAGGCGCTGCCTGCGCGATCGTCAGACGCGGCCATGCAAGAATGAGAATGAGACCGGACGCCAACGCAGCGGCGCGGGTCGCCATCTCGTTGTTAGAAATCGTAGGTAATGATCGACGGCGCAATCACCGAGCGCCCATTGACCCGCCGCGGACGGAAGCGGAGCTCCGCCACCGCATCCGCGACGCGGCCCAGATATTCACGGTCCCCGATACCGCAGACCATGACCGAGTCCGGCATGACACGACCGAGCGTGTCCACGACCACCCGAATGGTCGACCGGGTCCCCCGAACGCTCCTCGGGATCGGACGTGGTGGACTAAACAACCGGACCGGCTTTGGCTGATCGGGGCGGGTGACGAATGATCCGACGTCGACGGAAGAGGGACATGGTTGCGGCGCGGCGTGGCTTCCCGGCCACCAACACGCGACCAGAGCCGAACACAGGATCAGCAGAGTCTTGATCGAGCGCGACATCGTGTTGGGATTGAGGGTATCCGAAGTATTCCGGGCCAGTCAATCATGCCTCGAACCGCCGTCGACCGATAGACGAGCCGCGAATGAATCAATCGTCCGCGCATTTGCCCGAACGCCGCCACTGCTGCAAGTTCGAGTGACGGACCAACGCAAAGCCGCGATGCCCGGAGCGCAATGATCGACGACCAATCGCGACCACCATCGGATCAGAAGGAGCGATGGGCAAGCCTCGCGTCGCTCGTCGACGCCCTCCTCGACACGCCGGCCGAGCTCCGCGCGGGACGCATCGCCGAGTTGAGCGGCGGCGACCCACACCGTCGCGCCGAGCTCGAGGCCCTGCTCGTCGAATGTGAGAGCGAGCCCGCACTCTTCGCGCGCCCCGCGTCCGACCGCTTCGCGCAGCTGCTCGACGATGAAATGCCGAACTTCCCGGCCGCACTTGCCGAACGGTATCAGGTGGTCGACGTCGTGGGCCGCGGCAGTATGGCGCTCGTCTATCGGGCACGCGATCGCAAACACGATCGCGATGTCGCCGTCAAGGTGCTGCATCCGACGCTCGCCGCGAGCGTGAGCGTCGATCGGTTTCTGCGCGAGATCGAGATCGTTGCGCGCCTTCGACATCCGTTGATCGTTCCACTCTACGACTCGGGCGAAGCCGACCGCTGCCTGTTTTACGTAATGCCGTACGAGTCCGGTCAATCGCTCCAACAACGCTTGGCTCGAGACGGATCGCCGTCGCTGGCCGAAAGCGTTCGCATTCTTCGCGACGTGTGCGATGCGCTCGCCTACGCACACGAGCGCGGAATCGTTCATCGAGACATCAAACCAGCGAACGTGCTGCTGGCCGGCGACCACGCAGTCGTGGCAGACTTCGGCATCGCACGTGTTGCGCCCAGTCCCGATAGACAACACGCGGCGACGGCGGCGGGTTTGATCATCGGAACGCCGGCCTACATTGCTCCGGAGCAGGTCACCGCCGGCCAGCAGATCGACCACCGGGCCGACATCTATGCCATTGGCGTACTCGCCTACGAGCTGCTCACGGGACAGTACCCGTTCGAGGCCACCGACGTCGAAGCATTACTGCGCGCACACATGGTGCTGCCGCCCACGTCGATCACAGCGTACAAACCCGATCTGCCGCCAGCGCTCGTCGAGCTGGTCATGCGATGCTTGGAAAAACGTCCCGAGGATCGCTGGCAAAGCGCGCAAGAGCTGGTGCGCCGCCTCGACGCCATCGCGACTGGAGGCGTAGCCGTGCCCTCAGCGGCGCGACGGTGGCGCGCACCGGCAATCGCGGTCGCCGTCATCGGAATTGTCGCCGCCTCGGTCGGCGCATGGATGGCGCGTACGCCGCGATCGCGCGAGGCGCTGTGGCGGGCCGGCTGGTCGACCGCGCACATCGAGCGACTCACCGACTTTCCCGGCGACGAGGTGGA
>Ga0126377_10003605_pt1 | contig 11030 bp, 9 predicted proteins | sample PanSoiMetPlot_22_FD_92647 | JGI IMG/M metagenome (GOLD analysis project Ga0126377, IMG submission 92647) | Tropical forest soil microbial communities from Panama - MetaG Plot_22 | ecosystem: Environmental > Terrestrial > Soil > Tropical forest > Bulk soil | place: Panama | collected 2016-02-17
ATGATCATTCCCTCGATCATCTGGTGCGGGTCGTAGCGCATAAGGTCGCGGTCCTTGCCCGTCCCCGGCTCCGATTCGTCGGCGTTGCAGACGACGTATTTCGGGCGCTTCGATTCTTTAGGCACGAAGCCCCACTTCATTCCCGTCGGGAAGCCCGCTCCGCCGCGGCCGCGAAGTGCCGATTTTTTCACCTCTTCGATAACCTGATCGGGCTTGAACTCTTTGAGCGCTTTGGGGAGAGCCTGATAGCCGCCGTGTTCTATATAAACATCAATGTCGCAGGCGCGTCCGTTCAGATGAAATCTCGATGTCAGGACTTTGGTCATAACTTTTTCAATCGTATCCGTGTCACGACTAAACTACTTGCGAATCAGTACCGCGAGTGGTAGCGAGCGTGATTTCCGTATTGAGTCAAGCTCGCTACCGCTCGCGGTACTGACTCAAACCGTCGATGAGTTTGTCCACGCCTTCGGGCGTGACTTTTTCGTGATAGTCGAAATTGACCTGCAGGCACGGCGCGAGATCGCAATAGCCCAGGCATTCGACCTCCACCAGCGTGAACTTGCCGTCCGTCGAGGTCTCGCCGATTCCGCAGCCGATACGCTGTTCGATCCGCTCGGTGATCTGTTCGGCGCCCTGAAGCCAGCACGAGAGTGTGCGACAGACCTGTAATTTGTATTTGCCGATCGGCTTGCGCGAATACATGGTGTAGAAGGTCACGACCTCTTCGACCTCATTGACGCGCATATCTAGCCGCTCGGCGACGTATTTCACGTCATCATCGGTCACGTAGCCATGCTCTTCCTGCGCGATGTATAGCGCCGGCAAAATGGCCGAGCGTTTGACCGGATAACGCGTGATGATTTTGTCTAGTTTCTTTTCGTTCGCTTCGCTGAACATATAGGTGTCAGGTGTCAGGTGTCAGGTGTCAGGTGTCAGGTGTCAGTGGTTGTTCAATCGTAACAAACTACTGACACCTGACACCTGACACCTGACACCTGATTAACGATCTACGTCTCCCAAAACAATATCAATACTGCCGATGACGGCCACGACGTCCGCGAGCAACGAGCCTTCGACCATCGCGGGCAGCGCCGAGAGGTTGACGAAGGACGGGGCGCGCATGTGGACGCGGTATGGACGCTCCGCGCCGTCGCTGACTACGTGAAACCCGAGTTCTCCGCGCGCCGATTCGATGGATTGATAGACCTCGCCGATCGGAACTGTGAAGCCTTCGGACGCGAGCAGGAAGTGATGGATCATCACGTCGATGTGCTGTTTCATCAGATCGCGGTCGGGCAGCTTAAGCTTCGGATGGTCGGCGATGAACTCGCCCGGCTCTCTGACGCGGTTAAGTGCCTCGACGCAAATCTTCCAGCTCTCCTCCATCTCGTCCATTCGCACGAGGTAGCGGGCCCACACGTCGCAGGTGTCGTAGACCGGGACCTTGAAATCGTAGGTGTCGTAGCCCGAATAAGGCTCGGTCTTGCGGATGTCCCAATTGACTCCGCTGCCGCGAATCGTCGGGCCGGAAAGGCCCCAGCTGATCGCCTCGTCTCGCTTCATCACGCCCACGCCCTGCGTGCGGCGCTGGAAGATCCTGTTGCCAGTGACCAGACGTTTGCTCTCGTCCAGGAATTTCGGAAAGCCTTTGAGGAACTCGTCGCAGAGAGGAACGAATGTGCCCGGCAGGTCCCAGCGGGCGCCGCCGACGATGAAATAACTCTGGTGCAGTCGCGCGCCGGTCGCGCATTCGTAGAGGTCGAGAATCCTCTCGCGTTCGGTGAAGGCGTAAAAGAAGGCCGTCATCGCGCCGATGTCCATGGCGTGCGTGCCGAACCAGACCAGGTGCGACGAGAGGCGGTTCAGCTCCGTGAAGAGCACGCGCAGGTCCTGGGCGCGTTTGGGAACGTCAACGCTCATCAGCTTTTCAACCGCGAGGCAAAAGCCGAGGTCGTTGCCCATCGAATTGAGATAATCCGCGCGGCAAGTGACGGTCACCACCTGCTGCCACTTCTCCTTCTCCATCGTCTTCTCGATGCCGGTGTGCAGGTAGCCGATGTCGGGAACGGCTTTGATCACGGTCTCGCCGTCGAGCGTCAACTCCAGGCGGAGCACGCCATGCGTCGAAGGATGCTGAGGACCCAGGGAGACTGTCATCAGCGTGTCAGAGAGCGGATCCGGCTTTCGGAGCATCGAGATTGATGACGTCGGAACGACTATTTCTTTTGCTTGCATATCTTGATTGCGAATTGTGGAGCCTGGCCACAGAGGTCACAGAGATCACCGAGGCTTTTACTCTGTGCGCTCTGTGCGCCCTGTGGCTAAGCTCTGTAATCAATAGCCCTTCATCGGGAAATCCTTGCGCAGCGGATGGCCCTCGTAATCGACCGGCATCAGTATCCGGCGCGGATCTGGGTGGCCGTCGAATGTGACGCCGAACATGTCATAAACTTCGCGCTCCAGCCAGTTCGACGCCTTCCACACATTCCACAAAGTCGGCAATCGCACGTCGTCCTCTTCGAGGAAGACCTTTACCCGCAGCCGGTGATTGTGGACGAGAGAATAAAGGTGATAGGCGACGGCGAAGCGCGGGCTTGCGAATTCGCCCAGGTCGACGCCGCTGACGTCGCTCAGATAATCGAATCGAAAGGCAGGCTCGTCGCGCAGCCAGGTCATCATTTCAACCAGGCCTTCGCGCCTGGTGACGACGGTGATCTCGCTCGCGGCTTCGATGATCTCCTCGATTGTGTCCGTGAATTTCTGGCGAATTAAAGAGGCGTCGGCGTATCGTGGGTAATGAATCGCGCTCTGTGACGTTTCTGAATTTTGAGACATTTGTTTTAAGCGGCCTTCTCTTCCTTGAAAACCTTCTCGCGTTCGATCTTCTCTTGCAGCTTCATAATGGCCCAGATCAAGCCTTCGGGCCGCGGCGGGCATCCCGGCACAAAGATGTCGACCGGAACCACTTTATCGACGCCCTGCACGATGGCGTAGTTATTGAACACGCCGCCCGCCGACGCGCATACGCCCATAGAGATCACCCACTTGGGTTCCGGCATCTGGTCGTAAATGCGGCGCAGCACCGGGGCCATCTTAATAGAGACGCGCCCGGCGACGATCATTACGTCGGCCTGGCGCGGGCTGGCGCGAAAGACCTCGGCGCCGAACCTCGCCACGTCGTTGCGCGGGTCCGTCATCGCCATCATCTCGATGGCGCAGCAGGCTAAACCGAAGGTCGCGGGCCAGAGCGCCGACTTGCGCGCCCAGTTGACCAGTGAATCGAGTTGCGTGGTTATCACTTCAGGTAGAATTTCACCGATTTTAGTTTCTAATCCCATAGATTTCTCGATCAATACGGTACCGCGCGCGTAAGCAAGCGGCGGACTCTGCGTGCAACCGCTTGCTTACGCGCGCGGTGCTGTTAATTCCGATTCCACTCAAACAATCCCTTCTTCCAAACATAGATGTAGCCGACCAGCAGCACCGCTATGAAGATCATCATCTCGAAGAAAACAAATGACCGACCGGATTGGCCATTTTGGGTCAGCGTGCGGATCAAGGATTTGAAGACGACGGCCCACGGTATCAGAAAGACTGCTTCAATATCGAACAGGATGAAAAGCATAGCGATCAGGTAGAACTTCACCGAAAATCGCTGGTGGGCGGAACCGACCGGGTCCATTCCGCATTCGTAAGGCATCAGCTTGGCGCGAGAGTCCTTGCGCCTGCCTACTACGTGGGAAAGGACTATGTTCGTTACGGCGAATCCCGCAACAAAAATGAAGACGAGGAGAATTGGAATGTACTCTTTCATTCTGGCCCTCTGCCATTCTGTCCCTCCGCCCGGAATGTGCGCCCGGCGGATGTGATCCTTTTATTTGCTTTATTTGCTCATTTACTTGCGCTTAAGGGTGTCGAAAGGAAGCCTGTTATTAGATTGAGAATATTAGTACAACCTCTCCGGCCTTGCAAGATACGTGCGCGACGAGGCGCAAAAATGCCGACTGTCATGCGAATTAAGCGATTAAGGTGGAGAGGAAGCGGCGCCTTGACACGCTTTCTGACGCGATGATAATTTGCGAAGCGAAGATCGTGATAGCGGTAACTTGAGACATCTTACCTGTTTGAGCCGCGGGCTCCCATACTTAGAGTCGAGATGATTAGAGGATCGGAGATAGATGGGCGCAGCCGGGAAATGCTGGCGCTGCTGATCAGGACGCACATCATGACTGGTGAGCCGGTCGGATCGCGCGCGATCTCGAGGATGAGCAGTGAAGGCTTATCGCCCGCCACAGTTCGCAACATCATCGCCGATCTGGAAGACGCCGGCTACCTTGATCAGCCGCATACCTCGGCGGGCCGCATTCCGAGCGACAAGGGCTACCGTTTTTACGTCGACCGGATACTCGATCAGACCAGGCTTTCCCAATTAGAGGAGAGCGTCATTCAACAGGGTTTGCTGGGAGAGCAGGCGCAGGAGAATTGGCCCAGCGCGGATCAACTGATGTCTCGCGCGTCGCACCTCCTCTCCCGATTCTCGGAGAATGTGGGGATCGTCATCTCCCCGAACATCGCATACGACATCATCAAACACATCGACTTCGTCCGGCTGAGTGACGGGCGCATCCTGGTCATCACGGTTTCGCGCGCCGGCCTGGTTCAGGATCGCCTGGTGAGGATTGATGAAGACCTGACTCAGGATGAGTTGAACGGCGCCTCCAATTATCTCAACGCCAATTTCAGCGGCATGAGTCTGGCCGCGATCCGATCTGAATTGCTTAAACGCTTGTCCGAAGAACGGGCGCTCTATGACCGGCTGCTGCAAATCGCGGCGATGATTTGCGAGCGCGGGGTGAGCGAGACCGCCCAGTCCGAATCCGAGGTCTTCGTCGAAGGCGCTTCAAATATCGTCACCAAACCGGAATTCGGTGACGTTGAAAAAATCCGCGAATTGCTGCGCGTCTTCGAGGAAAAAGAACGCCTCATAAAAATCCTCACCGAATGTGTCGGACAGCTGGTTCAACAACCTGTCACAATCCGCATCGGCGCTGAAAATTCTCTGCCAACTCTGCGCGGCTGCGCCGTGATCACCTCTTATTACAGCTATGGCGACCAGATCATAGGCAGTTTGGGCGTTGTGGGCCCGGTGAGAATGGAATACGCGCGCGCCATCGGGGCGGTCAACTTCATCGCGCGTTTATTGGAACAGGCGCTCGCCAACGCTCCGGCTAGCGCGTTTAATTGAGAACGGGTATCATCAAAGCGGTGTCAGAACGTCAAGTACAGGGAAGTTAAAAGGAAAACAAGTTGATCAAAAGAGATTACTACGAGGTCCTCGGCGCCAGCCGTACCGCCACGGAACAGGAGCTGAAGAGCGCTTATCGAAAATTGGCGCTGCAATACCACCCGGATCGAAATCCCGGCAATAGCGAGGCCGAGGAACAATTTAAAGAGATAAACGAGGCTTACGGCGTTCTCTCAAACGCCGAAAGTCGCTCGCGCTATGACCGTTTCGGTCATGCCGGAGTCGGATCATCCGCGTCGTCAGGCGCGTGGACGGCCCCGGATTTCGGCGGGTTTGAAGATATTCTCGGCGATCTCTTCGGCGAAATCTTCGGCGGGCGCTCCTCCCGCCGCAGCGGGCCTCAGCGTGGCGCCGACCTGCGCTACGACCTCGAGATCACACTGGAACAGGCCGCGGCCGGGTTCAAAACCCAGATCACAATTCCCCGGCTCGAGAACTGCGCCACTTGTAACGGATCGGGAGCGGCGCCTGGAACTTCGCCGGTCACGTGCAATCTCTGTGGCGGAACGGGGCAGGTCAGATTTCAACAGGGGTTCTTCTCGGTCAGCCGCACCTGCCATCAATGCCGCGGCGCGGGCCGAATGATCACCAGCCAATGTAAAACCTGCCGGGGCCAGGGCAGGAATGAGAAAGAGCAACAGCTCGAAGTAAAAATTCCCGCGGGCGTCGACACGGGCGCGCGTTTGCGGTTGGCCGGCGAGGGAGAGGCCGGCGCCAACGCGGGGCCGGCGGGCGACCTCTACGTTGTGATCCACGTCAAAGAGCACGACCTGTTCGAAAGACAGGGCAACAATCTCTACGTCAGTGTTCCAGTCACCTTCACGCAAGCCGCTCTCGGCGCGGAAATTAAAGTTCCCACTCTCGACGGCGAAGAGACCCTGACCGTTCCGTCAGGCACACAGACCGGCTCCATCTTCCGGCTCAAAGGCAAGGGCATCGTCTCTCTGCAGGGCCACGGCCGCGGCGACCTGTTTGTGGTCACCACCATCGTCACGCCGACCCGATTGACCCGCGAACAGAAAAGACTCCTCGAAGAGTTCGCCCTCATCGAAGAAAAACTCAATCAGGGAACGGCGCGACGCTTCGGTAACAAGGTCAAAGACATCTTCAGCTAATCCGCAACTACCTTCTACAAGCGTCAGCGCGACGGAACCACGAAGTTCCTAAGAACCGACGACTCCGGGGGCCGCGGACTGGAATGCGCGCGCGAGGCGCTGGTGTGTCACGATTGTTTCGTAAAATTGACGAAGCCAGGCTGACGCGGGAACTTCCGGACGCGACGGCTTGAAATAGCCGTCGCGTCCGGTTTTCATTGCGTCGGCCTGTTCGCCTGGTAATCTCGCCACAACCAGCGCAGCGAATCAGGCAAAATCGCGCGACCGTGCCGGTCGCTATGGAAGCCGTGTCCCCACTCGAACTTGAAATCGTACTTGGCGAAAGCCAGCGACCTGGCCATCGTCTGGTTGGCGAGGGGCCAATTGCCGTGCTGATTGTCTAGATCGTTCTCGCCATCCTGCAGGAAGACGCGGATCGGTTTCATCTGGGTCTTGCGGATCAGCGCCTGGTAGTTATGCCCGCCTTCGCGCAATGTCGGCCCGCTGGCGATGTTGGTGAAGCTGCCGACCCACGACAGGACTTTGCTGAACTCGTTCGGGCGCTCCCACGCGACGGTGAATGAGGCGATGCCCCCGCTGCTGATGCCTCCGATGGCGCGGCTGGCCGCGTCGTGGCGCAGTTTGTAACTCTTCTCGACTTCCGGAAGGATCTCTTCGAGCAGGAAGCGCGCGTACTGATCCGAGAGCGTGTCGTATTCAAAACTGCGATTCGACCTGCCGTCGGCCCTGGCGCCCGGCGCGATGAATACGCCGACCGTAACGGGCATGTCGCCTTTCGCGATCAGGTTGTCGAAGACTGTCGGAACGTAATTTTTCGCGCCCTGTCCGTCCTGAAAGACCATCACGCACGCCGGGGTCTCCGGTTTGTATTGCGCGGGGACGTAGACCCACCAGTCGCGCGTCGTGCCCTCGAAGATTTTGCTCGTCCATTTTGGTTGTTGGATCAGTTTGCCTTCGGGTACGCCGGGCTGCTTCCTGGCTTCGGGCGGAGTGGTGTAGACCTCCAGGTTTCCGCCGCCGACCTTCTGATCGCCGAACTCATATTGCCATTTGAACGCCGCGCCCCAGGAGAATTCGGCGACCCCCGCGTAAACATTCGTCGAGCCGATGCGGTTCAATTGCAGTTGTAACTTCGCATCTGTCGAAATGACACGCGGCGCGGCTTTGGCGTTTGTCGCGTCGGGGATTTCAATCGCCCAGGCGACGATCAGTTCGTCGATTTTCGGCGCGGCGCCCTTCGACAAATCCGAAATGTCCTTGCCGAAATACTCGCGCACCTGCGCGGCAAGCTTCTCGGCCTCGGCCCCGCGAGGCCTGGCCTTAAGCGCGGCCTGCAAAGATTTCGGCGTGAGTTGGGTCTCCTGCGGCGCAAAGGCCGCCAGCGAGAACAATACTGCGACAGCGGGCATGATCCATGAACTCATTCGTGTTCCCTTTCGATTGTTTGGGGTGGTGTTGAAGCGAAGGCAATTTACCATTACTATCTTTCCGGCGAAAGCTGGTTTTACCGACATACCATCGCGGTCGATTGCTGATCGAAACAACAACAAACCAAATCCCGGCAGGTCACGTATGAGTCGAATGTTCAAATGCCTGATCTGTATTTCCTTCTCCGCGGTCATCGTTTACGGAATGACTTCGATGATTCCCGGCGCATCCGCGCAAAACAGGGGCGCCCAGGCTGCGCTGCGGCGGCGGATCGACTTCAAACTCCAGATCGAACCGATCTTCGGTCGAAGTTGTTACCAGTGCCACGGGGCGAAGAAGGCGATGGGACAACTGCGCCTGGATGAACAAGAGTCCGCAATGAAAGGCGGCGCCTCCGGCGCCGCGATCATTCCCGGCGACAGCAAACAAAGCCTGTTGATGAAGCGAATTCTCGGCGAAGGCAATGAGGCTCGAATGCCGATGTCCGGCGCGCCGCTCACCCCGGCGCAGGTCGCCCTGATTCGCCGATGGATTGATCAGGGCGCGAACTGGTCAGGCGACGGCCAATCCGCGATCATCCACAGGCAAGGGCCGCAATCCGCAATCAAGCAGCATTGGGCCTACGTCAAACCGGTTCTGCCCGCGGCGCCGCGGGTCAAAAATCAATCCTGGGTTCGGAATCCGATTGACGCGTTCATTCTGGCCCGCCTGGAGAAAGAAGGCCTGGGGCCTTCGCCCGAAGCGGATAAATCCACTCTGCTTCGCCGCGTCTACCTGGACCTTATCGGATTGCCGCCGGGCGTGAAGGAGGTTGATGAATTCCTGGCCGACACTTCGCCGGACGCCTACGAGAAGGTCGTTGACCGTTTGCTCTCGTCTCAGCATTACGGCGAACGCTGGGCGCGTCCCTGGCTCGATCTGGCGCGCTACGCCGACTCGAACGGCTACGAGAAAGATAATCTGCGCGTGGCGTGGAAGTACCGCGACTGGGTGATCAACGCGCTCAACAAGGACATGCCCTTCGATCAATTCACTATTGAACAGATCGCGGGCGACATGCTGCCCGCGGCGACAAACGATCAGAAAATCGCCACCGGCTTCCACCGCAACACGATGGTCAATCAGGAAGGCGGGATCGATCCGGAAGAGAGCCGGTTCGAGACCTTGATTGATCGCGTCAACACTACCGCGACCGTCTGGCTGGGCAGCACCATCGCCTGCGCCCAGTGCCATAACCACAAATACGACCCGTTCTCTCAGAAAGACTATTACCGGCTGATGGCGTTTTTCGATAACGCCGAATACCAGATCGGCTATCAATCGCCCAACGACGATAATTCGCGCTACATCCTGGAACCGCAGCTCAGCCTGCCTACGCCGGAACAGGAAGAGAAGCGCAAAACGATTGACGGCGAAATCAAACAGCTCGAATCCAGGCTCAGGGCGCAGACGCCGGAACTCGACGCCGAACAGGCCAAATGGGAGCGCGAACTGCTCGACGAGCGGAACAAATGGACGACGCTCGATCCGATCAAGCTCGAATCTACCGGCGGCGCGACGTTGAAAAAGCTCGATGACGGGTCCGTTCTCGTGAGCGGCGCGGCGCTTGAGCGCGACGTTTACGTCGTCACCGCAAAAACCGATTTGAAGAACATCACCGCCCTGCGCATCGAAGCTATGCCCGACGCGAGCCTGCCCAAAGGCGGGCCGGGACGCGATCCTTACGGAAACTTCCTGCTAACGGGAATCGAACTCGAAGTCGCATCGCCACCTCCCGCGCAATCTGACGCGCAGCCGCGCGAAATCGCCGCGCAGGGCCGCGAAATCGCCGCGCAGGGCCGCGAAATCGCCGCGCAGGGCCGCGAAATCGCCTTCAAAGACGCTTTCGCGGACGACCAGGCATACCGTATTGAGACCAGGGCGCTCTTCAGCAAAGCTCCCGGTGATGTCGCCACAGACCGCCCGCCGGGCTGGTTCGTAAATGCGACGAGCGATCAGCCCAACAGGCTCCTGCGCCAGGGCGTCTTCGTGACCGAAAAACCCTTCGGCGACGGGCCGGAAGCGACGCTGACGATCAGGTTGAAACATCTTGGCGGTTCGCTCAATCAGGGACTGGGACGCTTTCGCCTTTCGGTCACAACGACCGATGAGCCGAGGCGCATCGTGAGCGTCTCGGCGAGGCTTCGCCCGATTCTTTCTATTCCTGCGTCCGAACGCTCGCGTAGGCTGGGTGAGGATTTATCCGCGCAATTCCGCGCCACAGCGCCCTTGCTCAAAGCCGATCGCGACCGCCTGGAAAAATTGCGGGACGAGATGAAATCGTTGAACATCGCCACCGCGCTGGTCATGCAGGAGCGGCCCGGCTACGAACGCCCATCGACATTCTTCCGCGAGCGCGGCGGGTTCTTGAATAAAGGCGAAAGGGTTTTCGCCGCGACACCCGCCGTGTTGGCGCCAATGCCCGAAAGCGAGCCGGTCAACCGGCTCGGACTTGCGCGGTGGCTGGTCGACGAGAACAACCCGCTGACCACCCGCGTGGCGGTCAACCGTTTCTGGGAGCAGATTTTCGGTCGCGGCATGGTCGAGACCAGCGAGGATTTCGGAACGCAGGGCGAACGCCCCTCGCACCCCGAATTGCTCGATTGGCTGGCAGTCACCTTCAGCGACAGGGCGACGGGGCGACAGGGCGACAGGGCGACAGGGCGACAGGGCGACGGGGCGAACCCGCAATCCGCAATCCGCAATCCGCAATCACTGGGTTGGAGTATGAAGAGCCTCGTTAGATTGATCGTGACATCGTCCACCTATCGCCAATCGTCCTCGACCACTCCGGCGCTGCTCGAAAAAGATCCATACAACCGATTGTTGGCGCGCGGCCCACGGTTCCGAATGGAGGCCGAGATGATCCGCGACGTGACGCTGGCCGCAAGTGGTTTGCTCAGCGGCAAGCTGGGCGGACCGAGCGTCTTCCCTCTTCAACCAGAAGGCGTCTGGAAATCGCCTTACAGCAGCGAGAAATGGACTGTTAGCGGCGGCGAAGATCGATACCGCCGCGGCCTCTACACCTTCGTCCGCCGTTCCTCGCCGCACCCCGCGATGATGGCCTTCGACGCGACCAGCCGCGAGTATTGCTCCGTGCGTCGCGTGCGCACCAACACGCCGCTGCAAGCCTTGACGGC
>Ga0126377_10003606_pt1 | contig 11029 bp, 10 predicted proteins | sample PanSoiMetPlot_22_FD_92647 | JGI IMG/M metagenome (GOLD analysis project Ga0126377, IMG submission 92647) | Tropical forest soil microbial communities from Panama - MetaG Plot_22 | ecosystem: Environmental > Terrestrial > Soil > Tropical forest > Bulk soil | place: Panama | collected 2016-02-17
GTCGGCAGATTCGCTCGAGCGACCGCGGCGAGGTTCGCTGCGGAGCGCTCCATGGCGCCTCGCAACTCGGGCGGCGTTCGGTCGAGCGCCGTGCGACACTGCGCGATCGATACTTCGATGTCTCTCAGCGAAACGCCGTCGAGCTCACATGCGAGCGCGATCAGGGCTGCGTCGCCGCGCGATCTGATGTCGGCAATGATTTCACGTGTGCGATCGCGAATCGACGAGTCGAACATCGTCGAGCGATCGAGCAGGGCGCGTCGGTCGTCGGCGGTGAGATCGTGCAAAGCGCCGGTGAATCGCAGCGGGAGTCGTGTCGCGCTCATGGCATCAACCGCTCAATGCGCGTCACCAAAATCCCCTCGGCGTCTAACGCCTTGAGCTCGGCGACCGTGCGATAAATCGCAGACGCGGGGACGACGGCGTGAACCGCCACATGATCGCCGCTGTTCATGATGTCGACGACGGTCGGGCCGTTGAGACCGGGGAGCACGCGTCGAACATCGGCGAGCCGGTCACGTCTCACGTTCGCCATGAGATATCGTTGGGCGCGCGCGCGGCGCACCGACTCCAGCGCAGCGACGAGATCGCGTAGCGCGCGATCGCGCTCGGTGTCGCGCCCGACGTCGACCGCACGCGCAACGATTCGTGCCGACGACTCGAGAACCGTGGCGATTTCACGGAGGCCATTCGTGCGTAGCGTCGAGCCGGTCGATACGAGATCGATGATCACGTCGGCGATGCCCAGGTGCGGCGCGACTTCGGTCGCTCCAGAGACCGGAACGATCTCGACGGCGCGCCCCGCTTCGGCAAAATACTGCGCGGCAACGCGCGGAAACGTCGTGGCGACGCGGGCACCAACCGGGAGCTCGGCGATATCGGCAATGCCGCTCGCCTCTGTTGCAGCGACGACGAGCCGGCATCGTCCGAACCCTAAGTCCGCGAGACAGTCGAGTGAGCGTCCCGACTCGACGACGAGGTCCCACCCAGTGATGCCGGCGTCCGCGGCGCGGTCGGCCACGAACTCGGGAATGTCCTGCGCGCGGACGAAGATCGCCTCGAACATGTCGCCGAGTGACGCGGTGAGTGCGCGGTCGCCGGTGACGCGGACGTCGAGGCCCGCGTCGCGAAAGAGCTCGCGGGCGTCCTCGGCGAGACGGCCTTTGTTGGGAAGTGCGATACGGAGCATGGAATCCTGGAAAAAAAAAGACGGCCCGTCGGAGACGGGCCGCCGCATGGCGTTTGTGGCTCGTAGCGACTCGCTACACACGCACGAACGCCTCGCCGCGACCCGTGGGGCCGTGGTGATGGCGCGCGTGGTGAAATGAGCGTTTCGCGAGCATGCGCACAACGTACACACGTGACCGGCGGGCAGTCAACGGGCACGCGAAATCTGGCCGCAGATGACGGGTTGGCGATAAGCTATATGCGGATCCATTCACGCGGGGTGTGCGATGGCTCGAGTGATCGCGGTTGCATCCGTTGTGGCGGCGCTTCCTCTGCTCTGCTCGGCACAGGCGCCGAGGGGAGGTGCGACCCAGGTTCCTTGTACGTCTTGTGTCATCAAGCTGACGCCGACGTTGACCATCGACGGTCGGAGCGCGGGAAGCCGGATCGGCCAGTTTTCAGAGCTCTATCGCCTGAAGAGCGGCCGGTTCGTCGTGGGTGCGCTGGCTGACAAATCGCATGCTCTGTACGAGCCGAACGGCGCGTTTGTCGCCCGCTTTGGCAGCGACGTGAAACGTGAGAAAAACATGCCCATCGCTGCTCGAATCATCGGGGGCGAGCGTGACTCGATCTACATGTACGACAATTTTCTCGAGCGGGAGATCGTCTTCTCGCCGTCGCTCAAGACGGTACGCAGCCGGTCACTGCCTATTACCCCGTTTTCGGTCCTCCGACTGCCCAATGATACTTTGCTCATTCTTAGTAGATCGGACTCCGCCCCCGCGTCGGGCTATCCGTTCCACATCGTGGATGGGGCTGGGCGGATTACCCGGTCGTTCGGGGCCGACTATCCACTAACGGCCGATCAATTGTATAACGCATTCTCGTGGGTGGTGCCCTCGCGCGACTCCACTGCGTTCTGGACCTTTCATCGCAATCGATACGCGATCGAGAAGTGGAGTATTGACGGGCATCGCTTGTTGTCCGTTCAGCGAGACGTGGACTGGTTCCCGCCGAGGCAGCGTGAGTCAGATGCTCCAATTCGCGCTGTCAAACCTCAGCCCCGTATTGTCTCTGTCTGGGAGGGCGACCACGGACTCCTGTGGACGATTGTTAGCGTGCCAAAGGTTGACTGGAAGCCGACAGTCCAGCGACGGCCAAGAGATGAGGAGGATTTGCCGACGCTCGAGGACATGATGATGGTGTATGACAGCATCATCGAGGTCATCGAGCCTACGACCTCTCGCCTCGTGGCGAGCTCGCGTCTGTCGGATCTGCTGGGATATTTCGTGGCGGACGGCGTCGTCGTTGGCATGCGTCTGCAGGCCCGCCAACCGGTTTTGCAACTCCGGCAGGTCGTGCTCGAAAGTGGGCCTTCGCGTCGGCACTGAGGAACAAGATGTATTAACGCTTGCGCCGAGGGGGTGTGATTGCACTCGACCGAGAACTCGATTTTCACATTCGAAGACAGATCGTCCGACTCGCCGTTCATCGAACGGGTCTGGCGAGCGCAGAGCGAGAGCGCAGGACGGTTTCTTTCAATCGCGATGAGCCATTGGGAGATGGTCGTCACGAAAGGATTTGGCGGGACGTTGCTCACGCTTCGAGGTCCCGAATCGAAAGCGACGTCCCTTTCGTGTCCTGCTGGCGGCGAGTGGATGGGCATCCGGTTCCACGTCGGGACGGTCATGCCACACCTGCCCGCCAGCGGACTCGTGGACGAGTCGGTGAATCTGCCTGAGGCAGGAACTCGATCGTTCTGGCTTCACGGGTCGGCGTGGGAGGTTCCGAACTTCGAGAACGCGGAGTCGTTTGTCGCGAGGCTCGTTCGAAAAGGGCTGCTCACGCGAGATCGCGTCGTGAATGACGCGCAGCGAAGACAACTCGACGGCGTGTCCCTCCGCTCCACGCAACGGCATTTCGTGCGAACGACAGGCCTGACTCAGGACCTGATTCGACAGATCGATCGCGCGAGATACGCGACGGTCCTTCTGCAGAATGGAATGTCGACGGCGCACGTCGTGTCCGATGCGGGCTACTACGATCAGCCACACCTCTGTCGCTCCCTGAAGCGGTTCATCGGACAGACGCCGGCGCAGATCGCCGCGAGGGACGAACCGTTGTCGCTTTTGTACAAGACACGGCCTCCGCACTGAGATAGGCTTCGCCCGCGAGCGTCAAATCAAAAACTCTGGAAGCCCGAGGTGCCCGTGAGCAAGCTGATTGTCGAAATCGAAACGTCGTTGGATGGAGTGACTGGTGGCGACCCGGCCGCGTTTTGGGGACAGATCTTCCGATTCCACAGCCCAGACGTTCAGAAGTACCTTGATGAGCTCCTGCTCATGCCGGACGCCCTTGTAATGGGGAGGCAAACCTACGAAGGGTTTGCGCAGATCTGGCCGACGCGCCAGGGGAAAATGGCAGACCGCATCAACGGCATGCCGAAGCACGTTGCGTCCCGAACGCTGAAGGCGCCGCTGCAATGGGGCGCCACGCTGATCGAAGGTGACGGAGCGGAGGGAATCGCGCGGCTCAAGAACGAGAAGGAAATAACACTCCTTCAATACGGCATAGGCGAGTTGACCCGCTCGCTGCTCGAGCGCGGCCTCGTGGACGAGGTCTGGATTCTCGTTTATCCGATCGCCGTCGGATCTGGACCGAGGGTTTTCGAGCAGATGGGCGTGAACAGCTTCACGCTACTCGAGACGAAGACGTTCGACTCCGGGGCCGTCGCGCATCATTACAAACCTGAAAAGGCGACCTGAGAGCGGCGTGCAATTTCTGGCATCGTTGCGAGATCGGATCCGGAAGGGCGAGATCATGTGCACCGTCCGCCTCTGGCAGGGGCCACGCGTGAAGGTCGGAGGAAAGTATCCGCTCTCGCCCGGCCACGTCGTGGTGACGAAGGTGTTCGAGATCTCGCTCGCCGATGTCACGCCCGAGTTGGCGCGACGCTCCGGCTTCGCAGGTGTCGTGGACCTGCTGAAGGTCGCCAAACACGGCGCGGGACGGCGGGTATTCCTCGTCGAGTTTCACTACGTTCCCCCAGTGACGAAGAAGCGGTCGACGTCGCCCTTGGTGCCTTAACCGGGGATGGATTTGGAACGTGAGGAAACGGACACCAACGGAAGGAACGGACACTAACGGGACTGCTTTCCTGTGCGCTGTTGGATCCTCGGGCGGCAAGACCGAAGTGACGCAGAATCGGCGGCCAGCCGGGACGCGTCATTCAGGCTCTCCGCACTTCGGTTAGTGTCCGTTGCCCTTTCTGTTGGTGTCCGTTTCCTATTGTTAAATATTGGTAACGGGAACGGTGCGACGGCATCAGGGCACCGTGGTCGGATTCGTCGCCAGCAGCTTGGTGAGCCGGTAGAGAAACTCCTGGCCTTCGTAGTACGACTGAATGCGAATGCGTTCATCGCGCCCGTGTGCGCGCGCGTCTGTCTTGGGATCGGAGAACAATCCACTCACGCCATACGACTGAATCCCGAGCGCGAGCAGGAAGCGAGAGTCGTTCGCACCAGTGGACATCGTCGGAATGACCGGGATGTCGCCGAAGAGCTCCTTCGTGACGCGTGTGACGGGCTGCATGATTTCCGGCGACAGCTTGGCCGGAGGCGACGGCGGACGCTGCGTCTTGATGAGGACTTTCACCGTGGTGTCGCCGATTGCCTTAGCGAGTGCTGACCGCACGTATTCGGGCGAATCCGTCGGATAGATGCGACAGTTGATATTGGCTTCCGCGAGCTGCGGCAGCGCGTTGGTCGCGTGTCCGCCCGAAAGCATCGTCGCGACGCACGTGGTGCGGAGCATCGAGCTGTAACGCTCGTCGCCAGCAACCACGGCAACGGCGCTTTTGTTCTTCGGGTTCGCGACGAGCGCTCGCATCGCGCGCCCCATCGCCGGCGTCTCCATCGCCGCGGTCTGCGTGAAAAAGGCGCGCGTCACTTCGCTCAGCTGCACGGGGAATTCGTAGCGCCCTACCTTGGAAAGCGCGTCCGCGAGCGAAGTGATCGCATTGTCCTTCCTCGGCACCGACGAATGACCGCCGCGGTTGGTGACGTGTAGCGTGTAGTTCGTCGTGATCTTCTGTGCGAGCTGAATCGTGTTGAACAGCGGCTTGCCGTCGCGCAGCGTTCCGCCGCCGCCTTCGTTGAGGGCGATTCCCGCATCGATCAGATCGCGGTGATTCTGCACCAGCCAGTCGACGCCGTTGAAGGCGCCGCTCTCTTCATCGGCCGTCAGCGCGATGACGATGTCACGGTCGGGGACGTAGCCCTCCTGCTTCATCCGCAACACGTTGGCGACGAAGATGGAGGCCATCGCCTTGTCGTCGGCGATGCCGCGGGCGTAGTAGTAGCCGTCCTTCTCCGTGAACTTGAAGGGATCGAACTCGGGCGACCAATCCGCTTTCAGCGCTTCGACGACGTCGAGATGCGCGAGGAGAAGTAGTGGCTTCCTTCCCGCCGGATTCTTGCCGCGAAAGCGGGCGACGACGTTGTGCTTGTCGTCGCGTGGCCCGCCGATGAAGATGTCCGAATCAGGAATGCCGGCATCGCGAAACCGCTTGGCCATCGCGACCGCGCCAGCGGTGACGTTGCCGGTCATCACGCTGGTATTGATCTCGATGAGCTCTTTGAAGATGTCGTGTGTGACCTGCTGAGTCGGCGTGAGCTTGCCTGGAGTGTAGACCGGCGTCTGCGCGGCGAGCTGAAAGACCGGGATGAACGCCGTGACGAAGATTGCGGTTCGCATCGAACTAGTCTCCCACCGGTGCGTGTTTCGCGTAACGCGTGATCGCCGCGACCAGCTTATCGAGCTCCTTCGGCTGCGTGAACACGTGCGGCGTGATGCGCACGCCCTTCACGCCCGCGTTGTCGTAGCCCACCGTCCAGATTTTATCCTTCTCTAATAGATACTTGGCCAGCTCCATCGGATCCATCCCGTTGATCCCGACGTTCGCGATCGCACACGACCGCGCTGGGTCCGTCGGCGTGTAGAGCACCACGTTCGGCATCCCGCGTACTTTGCTCGTCCAGTAGGTCTGCAGGTAGCGAAGCCGCGCCTCCTTGCGCCGCGCTCCGATCGCGTTGTGGAACGCGATGGCACTCGTGATGGCGAGATCCGTGTGCACCGGATGCGTCCCGGTGTGATTCAACTTCATGATGTCGGCATCTTCGGTCATTCGATAATCGCCGTAGATCGGCCACAACGTCGCGATTTTGTCGCGACGGACGTAGAGAATCCCCGTCCCCAGCGGGCAGCCGAGCCACTTGTGAAGACTCGCGCCGTAGTATTCGCAGCCGAGGTCGGGGATCTTGTACTCGAAGTGGGCGAAGGCGTGTGCGCCGTCGACCATCACATCGACGTTTTTGCTGTGCGCCATATCGACGATCTTCTTCACCGGAAGAATCTGTCCGGTGATGTTGACGATGTGTGGCACCATCATGAGACGCGTACGCGGCGTGATGGCGTTCGCATACAGCTGCACGATCTCGTCGTCCGACTTGGGATCGATCGGCAGCGAGACGATTTTGTTGATCATCCCATGCCGCCGCGCCTGCAATCGGAACTGCGCGAGCATGTGGCCGTAGTCCTGCTGGCACATCACCGCTTCGTCGCCTTGCTTCCAGTCGTACCCGGCGATCACGGTGTCGAGCGACTCGGTTGTGTTCCGCGTGATGCAGAGCTCACCGGGGGAACAGCCGGCCATCGCGGCGAGTTGATCGCGGATGGCGGCTTTATTCGGCACCTGCTTGGTCCGCAGGTAATACGACGCTTCGTAGTTGATCTCTCGCACGCGCGCGATGAACGCCTCGAGGACGGGCTGCGCCTGCATGCTGTAGTAGCCGCTCTCGAGGTTGATGTAGTCGGGCTTGAGGCGGTATTTGCCGCGAATCGTCAACCAAAACGCCTCTTCCTCCGCGAGACGTTCGACGGGCATCTCGGCGTATTTGGCCCAGAGCCCCGGTGTGAAAAAGAGACTGAGGCTGGCGCCGCCTGCCGTGCGAAGGAATTCGCGTTTGTTCATCGGAGTAGGAGTCGGTGGTTCAGCGGTCTCTCACTCTGGCCACTTTGCCGGGCGGACCGAGCTCGAACGTGAGCTCCGCTCTAGCGTAGGCATTCCAGAACTGTTTCCTCGTGCCCTGTAACCACGCCTGCCACAGCCCGCTTTGCTGCCGGAGCTCGATGCTTGAAAGAGAGTTCACGTTCGGTTCGAGTTCCAGCTCAACTGTCTGTCGCACGGTATTTGGCGACCCGACCCCAGACGAATCGATCCACTGAACGTACGCGTGTGGCCATTCAACCGGACGGCGGTACCCGCGGACGCGTGTCGACTCCAGCGTGCGGATGACGCGAAAGAACCCGCTCGCGTTCCCGTCAGTCCAGTGACCCCCGTCCACTACGGTGTGATCGGGCTCGCGAACGTCGCGCATCCCGACGCGGCCTACGCGCGCGCCGGAGCATGAAGAACGGGTGCGCCCCTGCCACTCCCATTCGAGACAGGAGAGGGAATCGAGCGGCGCTTGTCTATTCAGCGGTCCGCGGCCGGCGTAGAGCGGATGGAGCGTGCTGTCTGCAGTGCCGGCGCAAACCCAGTACGAGTTCCAGAAGCGTTCGAACGGCGGGAAGACCAGAACCCAGCGGTGCCGGATCGTCGTGCGATCCAGTTGGAAGCGACCGGCGGAGTCTGTCGTGGCGCGCTGGGCCGCGCGCGAGCACGTCGAGTCTTTCCACTCCGGGGATACGGCCACCCGCTCGCCGGCTACCGGCTTTCCATCGGCGCGCCGGTACTGCCCGGCGAGCGGAGGCGAGGCTCCCTCGGTATATGAAATGGGGAGGATGCAGCCGGTGGCGCAGAGGACGAGAGCGCAGGCGGCGGTGCGATAGAACGACGAGAGCTGAGAAGGCGAGGAAGCCGTGAACATGATGCACCGTCGTTCCCAGAGCGACGAATGTACCGGACGGAATATTGAACGGCTAGCAAAAGAGGAACTGCTCATGACATCGGAGACGGACACCGTCATCGTCGGTGCAGGACCAGCGGGTCTCGCAGTCGGAGCGTCGCTCCGACGCGCTGGATCGAGGTTCATCATGCTGGAGCGCGGTCAGCGAGTTGGTGAATCCTGGCGCGGCCATTACAAGCGGCTGCATCTGCACACGCCGAAGCGTCACTCAGCGCTGCCGTACCGGCCGTTCCCGACGGATTATCCGACATATCCGTCCAAGGACCAGATGGTCGCGTATCTCGAGGACTATGCGCGCGCGTTCGAACTGCAGCCGGAATTCGGGCGTGAAGTGCGTCAGTGCACGCGCAACGGAGACGATCGCTGGGTCGTGTCGACAGACGCGGGCGAATACCGCGCGCACAACGTCGTGATGGCGAGTGGCCTATCCCGAATTCCGAACCGACCGCGGTGGCCCGGAGAGGAGATGTTCCGCGGCACGATCATTCACAGCGCCGTTTACAAGGATGGCGAGCAGTTCGGCGGCAAGCGCGTGCTCGTCGTCGGATTTGGAAATACCGGAGCAGAGATCGCGCTGGATCTGCTCGAGTACGGCGCGGAGTGCACCATCTCGGTGCGTGGAAAGGTGAACGTCATTCCGCGTGACCTGCTCGGTATCCCGATCATTGAGTTCGCGCTGCTGTGGCGTCCGCTGCCGCCGCGAGTCGCAGATGCGATGAACGGGCTCACGTTGCGATTGGCTGTTGGAGATCTCGCGAAGCTTGGCCTCGAGAAGCGCGACGACGGGCCCATCGCGGAGATCGTCGAGACGCGCCAGATCCCGGTGATCGACGTTGGCACGCTCGCACACATCGAGAGTGGCGAGATCAAGGTTCGGAAAGGCGTCCGATCTTTCGATGGCTCCGAGGTCCACTTCGCTGACGGAAAGCGGGAGCCGTTCGACGCCGTGATACTGGCGACTGGCTATCGCTCCGGCATGGCGAGCATGTTCCCGCAGGATTCACATATTCTGGATGCTGAGGGCGTACCGCGAGGTGTGGCCAAGGGCCTCTATTTCTGCGGATACGATGTGTCGAAAGCGAGAGCGGGATTGCTGCGGCAGATCGGCGCCGAAGCGCGACAGATTGCCGAAGCAATCGGCAGGAATTAGCCGCTCGACAGTTGCAAACACATGGGAAGCGAAAGTGGCCGCATCGTCATCGTTCGCGATGCGGCCACTCTATGACAACTGATGGTCGGGGCGACTGGATTTGAACCAGCGACCTCCTGCTCCCGAAGCAGGCGCGCTACCGGGCTACGCTACGCCCCGCCGAACTCGTCCCTACTTGTCGATGATGTCTTCCGCTGCAGTGCGGTCGAACGCGCCCAGAAGGACTCGAACCTCCAACCTTCTGATCCGTAGTCAGATGCTCTATCCAATTGAGCTATGGGCGCCTACAACAGCGGACGTGCAACCTATCCGGTGACCAACCCCTCTCGCAACGGCAGTGGGCGGTACAAGACTCGAACTTGTGACCTCCACGATGTCAACGTGGCGCTCTAACCAACTGAGCTAACCGCCCGGAACAACAGGGTCGAGGGTGTAGGGTTGAGGGTAGTAAAATCGCGATTTACGCTCGACCCCCCTAGACCCTGCCCTCAAGCGGGAAACGGGACTCGAACCCGCGACCCCAACCTTGGCAAGGTTGTGCTCTACCAACTGAGCTATTCCCGCGAACAAAGCACCCCACCGACTACGATCTCGGAAGCAACGGCCGATGGCAGGAATTCCCACTCTCCGGCTCCGTCGCGGCAATCTTCCGAGCGCTACAGCAGACGAGGCGACCTGCCACTCATTGCCTACGCCATGGAGGCGAGGGGAATCGAACCCCTGACCTCTTGAATGCCATTCAAGCGCTCTCCCAACTGAGCTACGCCCCCTTGGTCCCCACAGTTCGCAGGCGAAAACGCCGTAACCAAAATCACAATCAGCGCAAAGCGGTCAAGCTCCCCACAACTCCCGCTACCGCAGCAACTTTCGCCTTTTCCCGCCAGGAACCCCCAAGTATAGCCGAGGGTATACCGAGTGTCAACGAATTGGGACTGGCGAAAATCTTGTAGGCCGGTATTTTGCAGCGCCTTTCGCTGCGGGATTGCGGAAGGTGTGCGTGCTCAAACCGACGCGCATATGCATCAGTTGCACAACATCTGGCGAACCGGTTTGGACCGACCCACTCGGCCCAACCTAGACGCTCATAGATGCTCGACTTCCTAACGCGCCCCACGCGCGAGGCTACTCGTAAATGACCGAACTCAAGCGCCGTCGCCGCAGAACAGCCCCTGCCGGGATCGCTCCCAACGAACCCGAACGCGACATCCTGGACCAATACCTCTACGAGGTCTCCACCTACCCGCTCCTCAAGGGTACGGAGGAAATCGACCTCGCCAAGAAGATTCGCGCCGGTGACCAGGACGCCCTCCAGGAGCTCGTCAAGCGCAATCTCCGCTTCGTCATCTCCGTCGCAAAGAAATACCAGAACCGCGGACTCCCCCTCATCGACCTGATCGGTGAAGGCAACGTCGGCCTGCTGACCGCTGCCCGTAAGTTCGACCCCGACCAGGGCGTCAAGTTCATCTCGTACGCCGTGTGGTGGATCCGCCAGGCGATTCTCTCCGCGCTCGCGCGCCAGGGTCGCACCGTCCGCGTTCCGCTCAACCGCACCGCCGATCTTTCGAGAATCATCAAGGCGTCGGAGATCCTCCGGCAGAAGCTCAACCGCGAGCCCAGCCCTGAAGAGCTCTCGCAGCTCACCGGTCTCTCGGTCGACGTCGTGCAGTCGCTCGCCGCGCTCAATACCAGCGACGTGCGCCTCGACGCGCCCATGGATCCCGAAGGCGATCGCTCGCTCATCGAA
>Ga0126377_10003607_pt1 | contig 11027 bp, 7 predicted proteins | sample PanSoiMetPlot_22_FD_92647 | JGI IMG/M metagenome (GOLD analysis project Ga0126377, IMG submission 92647) | Tropical forest soil microbial communities from Panama - MetaG Plot_22 | ecosystem: Environmental > Terrestrial > Soil > Tropical forest > Bulk soil | place: Panama | collected 2016-02-17
CGTATTTCAGCGCCTGCCGCCGCCGCGCTTCGTCAACCAGTACGCGGCGCATCAATTGCGCGGCGAGGCCGATGAAATGCGCGCGGTTTTGCCAGCTCACGTCCGGCCAGTTGATCAACCTCACCCACGCTTCATTGACCAGCGCCGTCGTTTGCAGGATGTGACCTTGCCGTTCCTGCCGCAGGTAATGCCGCGCCAGGCGGCGCATCTCAGTGTCAACCAGTGGAACCAGCCGTTCCAGCGCCGTCTCATCGCCCTCGCTCCATGCCTTCAGCAGGCGGGTCGTTTCAAATATTTCGGCGGCGGGTGTGTTTTCCATATTCGTTAACCCTCCGTTGCGCGCTGTTCGAAAAGTTCTCAAGCCCCGCTTTAATGAGGCTTAAAAACTAAGCTGGCATGTCGTGTTTCGGAGCCGTTTTTCGCCTTGCGAGGAGGCAAGACAACTGAGCGCGTTCGCAAAGAGAAACCGGAATGTCGCGTTTTTCTGTTTTTCTGCGCGGGATGACTAGAAGTCGGTACTGCGTCCCGATGACTGCTGACCGGTTTCGTAACGACGCGAGGCTGGATTTTGTGGCGCCACAGGCAACAGTGTCAACTACGTGTTCGTGGCCGTATCCGGAATCTTCCGGACATTACGGCGCATTAGTCCCGCGCGGCGTTGGCCTGCCCCTTAACTCTCACACATTCCAGCCTCGTTTTTCTCTCTTCCTTCGCCATCTGCTTGATGTCGTTTATCGGGGGTAGTAGCATACGGATTGGTTTTACCATGCGACACCAAGCGGCTTTTTGAGCGCCATTTCGACTAATTCGATGTAAAGAGACTTTCCAATTCGAGGCCCATACGAGGTTTGATATGACTCCGCTCCATCCAGGCGCCAAATTCTCACACTATCGCATCATCGAACAGCTTGGTCAGGGCGGGCAGGCGACCGCGTACAAAGCCACCGACACTCGCCTCGATCGATCAGTCGTCATTAAAATACTGCTTCCGGAACTGGCCTCGAGCGAAAACGCTCGCCGGCGTTTCGAGCGTGAGGCGAAACTGGCCTCCGCGCTCGACCACCCCAACATTTGCGCGATATACGACATCGGCGAGGATTACGGGTTGTTTTACATTGTCATGCCTTACGCAGAAGGACGGCCGCTCAAGCAGGTCATCGCGGGACAGCCTCTCGAAATTCTAAGCGCGCTTTCAATCGCCGTTCAGGTCGCCGACGCGATCGCCTCGGCGCACGCGCGTGGCATTGTCCACCGCGACATCAAGCCGAACAACATAGTCGTCAGCGATCAAGGACAGGTCAAAGTGCTCGATTTCGGTTTGGCGAAGATGCTGGCCACTGACGAGGCCGTCGCGGACATCGACAAATCAATGACGGAGATCGGCGTGCCTTACGGGACGGTCGGCTACGGCTCGCCGGAGCAGGCCGCGGGCGAGCGCGTCGATCACCGAACTGATGTTTTCAGCCTCGGCGTCGTGCTTTACGAAATGGTCACCGGACGTCAGCCGTTCAAAGGCCGCAATCGGATCGAGATTCTGAACGCCGTGATCAACGACGAGCCGGACCCGGCGGGCGACTTGAATCCGAACGCGCCGCCGCGACTTCAAACTATCCTCGACCGCGCGCTCGCCAAAAAGCCACGCGAGCGGTTCGGGACGATGGCCGAAATGCGCGACGAATTGAAGGGACTCTTGCGCGAGCTGTCGCAGGATCTTGGCGTCGAGCCGGTCGGCGGCGGCGTGATCCTGGTGGCGCCGCGTCGCGCGCGCAGCTCGTGGCGTTTGAGCGGGGCCCTGGGCAGAGTCTTCGGCGCCCGCGTTCTCAATAAGATTCGCAACAGCCACGCGACCGGCAATTCCTCTTCGAACAATGTAGACACCCGTTCGACTCCAAGCCAGTCGGACTCTTCGCGGCCCACCTCTTCCAGGCCTCCCGGTTGGGGAAGTGAAGACAAACAGACCATCGCGGTGCTGCCGTTCAAAAATCTTTCGGGCAACGCCGAAGACAATTTCTACGAGTTTTCGCTGGCCGACGGCATCATCGCCGAGCTGGCGCACCTGCGCTCGCTGGTGGTGCGCCCGTCGCAATACATCGCACAGTATGCCGGGCAAAACGTCGATCCGCGCCAGGTCGGCGAGGACCTGGCCGTCGGCGCAGTGCTGACTGGCGGTTTCATCAAAACTCCCGATCGTTTTCGCGTCACGGCTCAACTGATCAGGACCGCGACCGGCGAAATGCTGTGGAGTGAGAAGATCGACTCCGACGCGCGTGACCTGATCACTCTCCAGGACACGATAGCCGAGCGCGTCATTTCGGGATTGAAACTGAAACTGACCGAGGAAGAGCAGCAGAAGATAGAAAAGCCGCTCACGACCAGCCCCGAAGCCTATGAGTTCTACCTGCGCGGGCGCGACCTGTTGTTCCAGTACATGTCGCACACCTTCGACGACAGCGATCTCGACGTGGCGATCAGAATGTTTAAGGAAGCAGTCAGACTCGACCCCAATTTCGCGCGCGCGCATTACGCGCTGGGCCGGTGCTACGTGCACCACGGGCAGGGCTATGGCGGGAGCGAATATTTCGACCTCGCGGAAAAATCGCTGCTGCGCGCAATGGAATTGGACCAAAACATTCCGGGCGCGCGCTTGCAAATGGTCTACGTTTATCTACATCGCGGCGAAAAGGAGCGGGCGCTGGCGACATTGGCCGACGTCCGGCGCGATGCGCCGAACGATCCTACCGTCTTCATCATCGCGGGAATGCTCTATCGCCTGAACGGCCTCTATGACAAGGCGATCAGACAATACGACCGGCTGGTCGAACTCAACCCGAACGATATCGTCATCGCCAGTTACAATCGCGGGCGGATTTACACCTACCGCCACGAATACGACCGCGCCATCGCGGAACTCGAAAAAGGCGCCGCGGTAGAACCCGACCACCCGTTGATCAAGACCTTCCTCGCGCTGATCTATTTCAATCAGGGGCGCGTCGAAGAGTGCGGGGAACTGGCCGGGGAAGTTCTACGGCAGCACCCGCATTTCGACCCGCTGCGAATCATTCTGGGCTGGCGTCACAGCGCGCTCGGAGAACATGACCTCGCCCGCAGCGTGATCACTGACCACGTCAAAGCGATCGCCGCCGCCGATCACGACGTGGCGCTCTGGCTGGCGTCGCTCTACGCCATGGAAAACATGCGCGACCAGGCGATCGAATGGATCAAAACAGCCATCCGACTGGGCAACGAAAACTACCCGCTCTTCGCCGACAATCCGCGCCTGGACAACCTGCGCTGCGACCTGCGATTCGTCGATCTTCTGAGTGAGCTGAAGAGAAAATGGGAAGAAAGGAGATGAATGAGTGACGACGCTGGAAGAGCTTCGCGAGCGGATCAATCTTCGCCTCGACGAGAGCTTCGTCGGCATCAGCGAGCAGGTGACCGATCTGCCGCCGGAAGACCTGGTCGAATTGCTCAATCAGTTGAAGCTGATCGAAGCCTCGACGGTGAGCATGATGCTGCCAGTGGCGCGCGTCATCGAATTGTTCGACCAGCCGACGATGACGCGGCGCGGCGCGATTCTGGAGAAGCTCGATCCGACGCGGGCCGCCCAGGTCATCGAAGGGCTTTCGGCCGACGAGCGCACAGACGTAATTCAGCAGATGGGATTGACCGAACGCCGCCGCGTCCTGGCCCGAGTCGGCGACGAAACGAAGGCGGAGCTCGAACACCTGCTGCAATACCCGGAGCACACCGCGGGCGGCATCATGACCACGGAGTTTGTCCGGCTCGACCCGCAGATGAACGTCGGCGACGCGCTCAAACACATCCGATCAGTCGCGCGAGATAAGGAGTCGATCTACGCCTGCTACGTTCTCGAACCTCAAACCAAGAGGTTGCTCGGCGCTGTCAGCCTGCGCGACCTGGTGATGGCCGAGATGAATCAGCCGATAACCGAAGTGATGCGGCGCAAACCCGTGGCCGTTCAATCAGGCGACGATCAGGAGACCGTCGCCAACAAGATAGCCAAGTATAATTTGCTGGCCGTGCCCGTCATCGAAGAGGACGGGGGCGTCGTCGGCTTCGTCACCGTTGACGACGTGATTGACGTGATGATCGAAGAGCAGACCGAAGACATCCTGCGAATGGCGGCGGTCGAACCGGGCGCGCTCGACCGCCCCTATTTCGATAACCCGATCCTTCACGTCGTGCGGAAGCGCATCGGGTGGCTGCTGTTCCTGTTCGTGGCCGGGACCTTGACGAGTAAGGTGCTGCACAGCTTTGAAGACGAGCTGGCCGCGGTGGTCGCGCTCACTTTCTTCGTCCCTTTGCTGATCGGCACGGGAGGCAACGCCGGCGCGCAGACCGTGATGACCGTCATCCGCAGTCTTTCGCTCGGCGAGATCGGCGTCAAAAACGCCTGGCGAGTCGCGCTGCGCGAGGCGACGACGGGATTTCTGGTAGGCGTGATGATCGGGATGGTGGCCTTCGCCCAGGCCTTCTGGGTGACGCGGGATCTCAAATTGGCTATTACCATCGCGGTCACCGTCTGCGCGATCTGCGTCTGGTCAACCACGGTAGGCTCGATCGTTCCGATCGCCGCCCACCGTTTTGGAGTCGACCCGACGGTCCTGTCCGCGCCGTTGATCACGACATTAGTTGACGCGACCGGATTATTAATCTATTTATCGATTGCGAAATTGATTCTGGATCAGATTTGATTATATTTCTGTCCCACATTTTTCAGTTTGCAAAGCCACAAACAGAAAAATGTGGGACAGAAATATATAAACGAGCGGTACGGATGCGTAACCGGAGGACGCAAAATGATCATGAGGAATCCCCGTCGAAATTCGTTACGTTTACTGATCGTCTCCGCATTTGTCGTTGCGGTCCGCCTCTGGCTGACGCCCGATTTCAGCGCCCAGCAACCTTCGCTGAAAATTTCAATTCCTCTCGGTCTCCCCTCCGACACCTGGGATTACTACGTTCCGAGGCAGAATCCGATGACGCCCGCGAAGGTCGAATTGGGGCGCAAACTATTTTTCGACTCTCGGCTGTCGGCCGACGGCCGCATTTCGTGCGCGTCCTGCCACGACCCGCAGATTGCCTTCACGGACGGCAAGGCGGTCGCCGAAGGAATCGCGGGACGTCGTGGCCAGCGCAATTCGCCGACGCTACTCAACGCGATGTTCAACACCGGCCAGTTCTGGGACGGGCGCGCGGACACGCTCGAGGATCAGGCCGTCCAACCGCTAGTCAACCCGCTTGAGATGGGGAATGGCTCTTACGGCGAGGTCGTCAACCGGCTGCGCTCGATCCCCGAATATCGCGCCGAGTTTCAATCCGTCTTCGGCTCAGAAGTGAAGATAGAGCTGATCGGCAAAGCGATCTCCGCTTATGAGCGCACGCTGGTCTCGGGCGACGCGCCGTTCGACCGCTTCATCGCCGGCGATCAGAACGCCATCAGCGACGGGGCCAAGCGCGGCTTCGCGCTCTTCCGCGGCAGAGCCAGATGCTCGCGCTGCCACACCATCAACGACGCGCTGCCCTTCTTCACCGACTTTAACTATCACAACACCGGCGTCGCCATGAACCACCCCGACTTCGACAAACTTTCCAAACAAGCTTACGCGGCCGTCGAAACCGACAAAGTCAGAGAAGTGATCGACGCGCTTGCAAAACAGGAAGGGGGACAGGAGTTGGGGAGAATCCTGATCACCTATCAGGTCTTCGACATCGGTTCGTACCGCACGCCGAGCCTCCGCAACATCGCGCTGACCGCGCCCTACTTTCACGACGGGAGCGCGAAGACCCTGGCCGACGTCGTCAAGTTCTACAAAGGCGGCGGACGCCAGAACATCAACCTTGAATGGGACCTTGACGCGCTCGCGCTAACCGAGGACGAACAGCGCGATCTGGTGACTTTTCTTGATTCGCTGACGGGAAGGCCTCCAAACGCCGGGAATGGGATCGAGAGTGTTTCGGCAGGGAGGTAAAGCGGGTGAGTCAGATTTGATCGCGGAAAAAACTTATTGATGTTCATTACTACGAGCGACGAAATCGCGCTCCGAATTTGCGCTCGATCGCCCGTGTCAATTGAGTAACCTCGCCAACTCTCAACAAACGCGCGCCGAGATAAAAGACGACGACGCCGACCGCAATCGAAACGCCCACGTTGATCAATCGCGCGAACAGTCTCTCCAGGCCCAGGTAATCTTCAATCCGGTCGCTGATGAACCAGCAGATGGCGCCCATCACCATTGAAGCCAGCGTGACTTTTACGAAGACGCTGGCCAGGCTGCGGCCTTCGATCCCGCCCAGCTTACGGCGGATGAAGAAGAAGAGGACCGCGAAGTTGACAGTCATAACGGCCGAGATCGAGAGGGCCAACCCGATGTGGCCGATCTTCCAATAGTCGACCGTCAGCTTCGCGACGGCGTAGAAGATAACGATTGAGATCAGGCTGGCCAGCATCGGAATGCGCGTCTCGCGAAGCGCGAAGAAGGACGGCGCGAGCACGCGCACGGTGGAGTAGGCCGTCAATCCGATGGCGTAGCAGGCGAGCGCCTTCGCCGTCTGGTCAGTGTCGAACGCCGTAAAGCGACCGTATTGATAGATCAAAGCGATGATCGGGCGGCTGAGAACAATCAGGCCGACCGCCGAAGGGATCGTCAGAAGAAGCGTCAGCCGCATCGAGCTGGCCAGAGTGCGGCGAAAGTCATCCAGGTTTTCCTGCGCCGCCGCGCGCGACGTGACGGGCAAGGTGGCGGTGGAGATCGCCACGCCGAAAATCCCGATCGGGAGGTAGATCAATCGGAACGCGTTGCCGAGCCAAACCACCGCGCCTTCGGCGACGCCCGTGGCGAAGATCGTGTTGATCACGAAGTTCACCTGCAGCGCCGCCGAGCCGATGGTGGCCGGCGTCATCATCCGCATCACCTGTCTCACGCCCGCGTCGCGGAAACTGACGATCGGGCGCCAGCGGTAACCGACCGCGCGAAGGCTCGGAACCTGGATCAGCCATTGCATCATTCCGCCGATCAGCGTGCCGACGGCCATCCCGACGATCGCGTTTGCCGCTCCCAGGTCGTCTCTCGTGGGTCGCTGGCGCATAAACAACGACGTGGCGGTGTTGGTGATGTATTCGGGCGCCAGCAGGTAAGCGCATGCCAGCCCGCCGACGATCGAACCGACGTTGAACATCGTCGAAGCCGACGCGGGCACGCCGAACCGCCCTCTGGTGTTGAGCACTCCCATCGCCACCGCCGCCAGCGAAACCATCAGCAGAAACGGAAACAGGATGCGCGTCATCTTGACGGCCAGGTCTACCATCAACTGTTCTTTGGCGGGTTCTATCGGAACGTCGCGTATCAGAAAAGACACGATCTCCGGCGAGAAGATGATCCCGAGGACGGCGATGATTGAAAGTACGATGATCAGGCCGTTGTTCACCAGATTGGCCAACCGCCAGGCCTCGCGCTCGCCCTCTTTGGTCAGGGTGTGTGAAAAGGTCGATACGAATGCGGCCGAAAGCGCCCCTTCGGCGAAGAGGTCGCGCAGAAGATTCGGAATGCGGAAGGCGATCTGAAAAGCCACGTTGGCGAAACTCGCGCCGAAGAACGATGAAAAGACCTGCTCGCGCACGAGTCCCAGAATCCGGCTGCCCATGACGGCCACACTGACGATTCCGGCAGAGCGGGCGATTGATTGCGGATTGCGGGTTGCGGATTGCGGGTTCTCCGATTGCGGATCGCGGATTGCGGGTCGCGGATTCTCCGATTGCGGGTTCTCCGATTGCGGATCGCGGATTGCGGGTCGCGGATTGTCGCTTTTCGCAACCAGATTGTTTTGTTGACTGTTATCCGGTTCGATCATTACGTCTTCACTTCGCGTTTACAAATCCGCAAATAGGGAATTCTCCACTGCCTGGCTCACATCACGACTCGCCGCTCACGATTCTAAAAATCCGCAATCCGCAATCCGCAATCTCAGCGGTTGGCCTCGACCAGCGTAAACATTATCGCCTTCTGCGTGTGGAGGCGGTTTTCGGCCTGGTCGTAGACGATGGAGATTTTGCTGTCGATCACGTCTGCGTCAACCTCGTCGCCGCGATGCGCCGGCAGACAGTGCATGAAAAACGCGTCTTTCGAGGCATGTTTCATGAGCTTTCCGGTGACGCGAAACGAAGAGAAAATTTCGCGGCGGCGTTCGGTTTCGGCCTCGAATCCCATCGAGGCCCAGACGTCGGTGTAGACGGCCTGCGCGCCTTTGACGGCGTCGAAAGGGTCGTGGACGACTTCGATTTTCGCGCCGGTTTTGCGCGCGGCTTTGCTCGCCGCTTTCAAAACCTCGTCGTCGGGTTCATAACCTTTCGGGCATCCGACGCGGATGTGCGCGCCGATCTTCGCCGCGCCGAAGATAAGCGAATGGCAGGTGTTATTTCCGTCGCCGACGTAAGCGAGACGAAACTCTCTCAGGTCGGGGCCGACTTTTTCCGTCAGAGTGAAATAATCGGTCAACCCCTGGCAAGGGTGCGAAAATTCCGAAAGGCCGTTGATCACGGGCGCCGACGAATGAGCCGCCAGTTCGATCACGGTCTCGTGGCTGTATGTGCGCGCGACGATCACATCAACCCAGCGCTCCAGGTTGAGCGCCATGTCCTTGACCGATTCGCGCTCCCCGAGCCGCACGTTCTGATGGTCGAGATAGACGCACGAAGCGCCCATCTGTGTCGCGCCCAGGTCGAACGTCACACGAGTGCGCAGACTGGGCTTTTCAAATATCAGCGCGACGCTGCATCCGGCCAGCGCCTCGCCGTAATTTCTCGGATTGGCTTTGAGGTCAGCCGCCGTGGTGAATATCTTCCGAATTTCGCCCGTCGTAAGGTCATTGATCGATATCAAGTCTTTAAGAGCCAACTCACGCTCCTTTACCCTTTACTTACATGGATGTAGCCCGACCGTCGGGAAGGGACTGTAACAAAGGCGGGAATTATATCACTTGAAATTCGGATTCGGGGTCATGAATACCAACAATGTCAATCTCTCGCCGCCGGTGTTCTTCACGCCGTGAGGCGCGCCCGCGGGAGCCATCACGATATGTCGTTCGCCAAGTTCACGCGTCTCGCCTCCGACGACGAACGACCCGCGCCCGGCCAGCACGTAATAGATTTTGTCTTCCTCATCGTGCGCATGAACTTTCTGCTCCTGTCCGGGTTCCAGGCAATAAACATCGCAGAAGAAGTTCTTCGTCTCGAAGAGATTGATTTTCCGCATCTTCTCGGTTGAAAACTCCGCCACCGCGAAAACATCCTTGATATCCATTTTGCTCTCCTACGCTGATCGTTGTTTTGGCGCCTTGGCGACTAAGACCGACCGAACAGAAAAATGTAAGACAGAAAAATGTAGGACGTCATTTTTCTGTCTTACATTTTTCTGTTCGGTCAATGTTTCGGGCGCCAGACAGAAAAATGTATGACAGAAAAATGACATTCTAGTTCCGACGCTATAAACAACAGGCGTTTTATGATTCACCCCGTCAAGGCACAATTGCAATGATCCGCGCCGGCCCGCCGGTTCCGCCTTTGATCTTCATCGGCAGCGCGACGATTGTTGCGCCCTTAGCAGGAAGGCGATCCATATTATCGACGTTTTCCAGGCCGTAAATGTTCGCGCCGTTCAGAATCTGATGCGCGATGAAATCTTTCGACTGGCCGTGGTCAATGCTCGCGGTGTCGATGCCCACGCCGTCGATCTTTCTCTGCTTCGCCAGAAACTCAGCCGCCTCGCGCGAGATGCCGGGGAAATGCAGATTTGCCGTATCGCCTGGCGCGTCCGTTCCAAGATATCGCTTCTTGTCCGGCCAGAACTTTCCCCACCCCGACCGTATAAGAGCGATCGAATTGTCGGGGATTCGCCCGTTCGCCTTCTCCCACGAAGCGATGTCGTCAACCGTCAGGCGATAATCGGCGTTTTTGGCGGCGGCCTCGGAAATATCTATCACGACGGCGGGCGCCACGAGACGCGAAATCGGAATTTCATCCGACGCCCATCTGCCCTCGCCGAAATGGATCGGGGCGTCGAGGTGCGTGCCGCCGTGCTCGCTCGCGGCGTATCGCGCCGCCGTATACCAGTATCCGCCCGCCGACCGCCCCCACGATTCTTTCTCCCATTGAAACGGCTTCGCAGTCGGCCAGTAGACAGTCTTCTCGTCGAAGGCGTATGTCAGATCGATGATCTTCGATTCATCGCCGATGCCGCTCTGCCCGTTGATCACCAGACTGGAGTTATCGCTCACGCCTTTTTCGGGCGCGTGCGAAGTGCGGTTGATGGCGAAGAGAACGACGCCCCCGACGAGCAGCGCCGCGACAATCGCCAGAATCAGTTTATGCATAATCATCCCCACAGATAAAGGTAGGGCAAACTGTCAGTTTGCCCGGTCTTCCCGAAAGACCGCATCGAAGGAGTCAGGGCAAACTGACAGTTTGCCCTACACTCGCGCCGCGATTTTTATTCTTCAGCGTGTCTCAACGCGGCATGAAAGCGCCTCGGAAAATCAACCACGAAGAAACGAAGAACACGAAGATATTCTCTGATCTTTCTTCGTGATCTTCGTTTCTTCGTGGTTGATTTTCATCAGTACGGTCTTGCCACACCACGATACATCTCGGCAAGCATTCGTGGCGTCTTCGGCATTAGAAAGCGATCGAGCGTCGTGATTTCAAAACCGGCGCTTTCGATCAACCCGTCGATCTTGCGGTTCATATTGCACCCTGCGCCGATGATCTTCTGAATAGGATTGAAGCGGTCCTGCCGCCGCGCTACCTTCGGATCATCGCTGCGCCCGTGCTCGAAGAAGACGAAGCGTCCGTCGGGTTTCAGCGCGCGGCGAATCTCGGCTAAAGCCGCGGCGACATCCGATATCGAGCATAAGGTCAGCGTGGTTACTACCGTATCGAACGCGCCATCATCGAAAGGCAATCGCCCTTGCGCGTCGAGCCGCATCCTCGTCACGGGAATCGGGCAGGC
>Ga0126377_10003608_pt1 | contig 11026 bp, 10 predicted proteins | sample PanSoiMetPlot_22_FD_92647 | JGI IMG/M metagenome (GOLD analysis project Ga0126377, IMG submission 92647) | Tropical forest soil microbial communities from Panama - MetaG Plot_22 | ecosystem: Environmental > Terrestrial > Soil > Tropical forest > Bulk soil | place: Panama | collected 2016-02-17
ATCATTAAGATCGAATGGATTTTTACCATTGATTGTTCCGGGTAGCTTTACATCATCCACATAGAAACATTCTTGATTTCATCAATAATAAAATGAACAGGGAAATATATTTTGTCGGTCAAGTCTTTACTTGACCGACATTGATGTCTCGACTTAGCTGCAGTCGTATGGTACCAGTATGCTAGTATCCTATCATCAGTATCAAATGTCCAATCTATAACAGTTTTGGTACATTCTATGAATGTACCAACGAGGACATCTTTTTATTTATATTTATACGGTGTACACTTCAGTCGGATCAAAATATTAGATCATTTTATTCATAGATAGATAGTATTGTTACTAGTAATGCGACAATAATAATTTCATATATTTGATTAATAAACCAAATATTTCGATAATGCTGTTAGGTTGTCAGGAGGATAGAATTTCATAGAATTTCACAGATTAGAATTTCTCTTAGGTTAGCTGGCGCAAAATTGCAATGATTTGTGTCATTTTTGAACTCGATAGAAGCAAAATTCTATTAATTTTGACTAGTGTACTACAATACCTAAATACTGCCGTGTCGCATTTAACTAATCCAAATGAGAAATTATAAAATGATATCAACTAGCATTGCATTAATATTATTAACCGCACTTATACCGACATCAATCCTCCTCGTAAGTACAACACAGTACTCAAATGCACAAGAGACCTCAAAATCAAATACAGTAGTCAGGGATTCCCAGACTATTCTTCTTGAAGGTAAAACCCTTCCAGCAAATGATTTTATTCATCTCTACGATGCCACACCTTATATCATAATGGTAGGTCATGTTGCTGTAAAACTTCCATGCAATGCCAATTCAGAGACTCCATACAAAATACTCATTGGTCAGGCACCTAATCTGGTACCAGCTGATTTTGAGTTGGTCAAAGAGCTTTCTAAACCCGGACAAATGTGTCTATATCACATAGATCTTGAATCAACTATGCAAGGTGAACACGGCATAATTACAGATATAGCGTTACAAAATCCAACTAATACTGAAGTTAAATTTGGCCCTACCGCTACAGTTGTAATAGGTGTCGATGAAATCATGCCAGGTGCTGAGGAACACGAAGCTATGGGTATGAGTAATATGACATCGACTAATAGCACTGGCTAAAAATCGAGCCAAATTCTTTTTTTGTTGCTGGTATAATTTTTTTTAAGGTCCATCATACATGACAAAAAAAGATTTTAACAAAAGACATTTTTTAATTTGTCATAATTGTTATTGGTGTTTATCATATTTACTGGACCTGGAAAACAATGGAATAGAAAATTTCAGCAAATGTCAAAAATGTAACAATCATATAAAATTAATGTATATTTCAGAGCTTGCATCAAAAGAATGTATTTAGTCAAGAAAATAAACTTGCTCTAAGTATGGTATATTAGGTTGTTCAATTTAACCTTCGGATACGAAATATATTATAATACTTAGTTCTTTTAATAATTATTATTCTTTTATTACCTTATTAAGTACTTATCCTGTTTGAATTAATTCGTTTTTTACAGTTTCTATTAATTTGGCAATTGTTATAGGTTTTTTTAAATATGAAACATTATTGAACGGTTTTAATTCTTCCTGAGTTAAGTCGTAACCTGATATCAATATAACTCTAATATTGCTATCAATATGGAAAATTAATTCCATTATTCCAATACCCTCTATCAAGGGCAACCCCCAATCAACTGTTGCCAGCGCGATTTTTGAATGAAATAAACTGATATATTCTATTGCAACTTGTGCATTATCAAGAATAACCGTTTTAAATCCGGCCATCTTCAAGCCCTCAGAAAATAATTCTGCTATGTCTGGCTCATCATCTATAATAGCAATTCCGCTTCGCTGGCCAGCCATCTACAAATTTTGTAGGCATCGCAATATATCAATATTTTAAGACAAATCTAAATTTTAAACTGTACTATAATTTTACATGTGTAGATTACTTTAACTACAAGATGGAATTTAATGACTGAAGTTCAAAATAACTTTAACTACTATGTTGTACAATAATTGATATGTGGTGTGTCCAATAGTTGGTGAGTACTGTACTCTGACCAAGGACACAATGGATCGTAATATTGCATTAGTCGATGACGAACTAGACTTGGTAGAATTATACTCTCTAGTACTTAAAACCGTTGGATTAACATCAGTTGGGTATACGTCTCCGATTAAGGCGTTCGAAGATATTGAAGCAAAACCAATGTTCTATGATATACTGATTACCGATGTCAAGATGCCAACGATGAATGGTTATCAGTTGGTAAAGAAAGTATCAGAATTAAATGATACCATGAGAATAATCATGATGAGTGCCTATGATAATTTGCAGTCCGAAGTTGAATATAATGCCAAATATGAGGTATTGAGAAAACCAATATCTAATCGAAGTTTAATCAATGTCGTAAAGAATAAAATCAGCATCTAGCAAGAGAATTCACTTGCCTCATCAACGGTCAGATCTTTTTTCTGATTATAAAAAGTTAATATGAAAAATATCATATTAAAAATATTAAAATTTTGGCTGACTGATCCGCTGATTACTATTGCAACAAACAGTATAAAATTATCTGGCTACATTTTGAGTTAGAATATTTATATATCTATAATAGCTTTGTGATGCGTGATGACAATAAAAATGTTACTTATTTGTTTCATATTATCAACTTTGATAATTCTTTTTAATAACTCAACCAAATCATATGCAGACATTGATAAAAAAGGACTTGAAGACCTTCTTGCAGCGTATGTTAATTGGAATGTAAATGTGGCTGCAGATGAGCTGCCGGAGGAAGGAAACAATTGTGTTATTAATACCAGTAAAGTCAACTTACTCTTGGACCCATTCTACAAAGGTACAGTATCTCAGACCTGTGATATCAAGGCAGGCAGCTCATTATTTTTGCCCTTTTATGAGGGCTGGTGTGACAGTGGTACCCATGACTTGTATGGTGAAAAAACTTATAAAGTGATGCTTGATTGCACTTTAGATTCGGATAAAGGTATCGTTACTATGGGGGCATGGCTTGATGGAAAGCAAATCGTCGACATCAAAGTTAATAACATAAATTATTACAATCCTTCGGTAATTTATGACAAATTCCCAAATAATAAGTATTATAAAGTAATATTAACTCCTAGTTTTTTCGACCTGACAGTGACGAATAAAACAAGATTTGGTGCTGAGGTTTACGAAAAGCCATCTGATTTCGAGAAATCGCCGGCAGTTTATAAGGCAGTAGCCCATTGTTTTTGTGGATTAATTACTAACATGACCGCGGGTACTCATGAAATTAGATACTCGACTATCATTGAAGGAAGTGCGATTGGTGGGAAAAAAGGATGGGACCAGCAGACCGATATAACCTATAAACTCAACGTTCTTCCCTGAGGAGACGATCAATGTAGTTGGAGAAAATTTGAATACAATCTCAAGTTTTTACTGCTTTGTAGGTTAACTATTTTGAGTGCTAAGCCTAGAAAATATTGGGATTCAAATCAGTTTATTTTCAAACTAGCGATAGCACTCGTCTGTATTTCGAGCATCATATTAATTATAATTTCTTCTAATTTAGATCTGTTCTGCGTTCCGATGAATAATCGAGCAATCGAGATTTCTAATGTAGAATTATTTTTCATATATTCTGCAGTATTTACAATAATCAACTTCTTTCTCTTAAAATTCTCAAACAATATTGGTATATACAATTTGAAAATTAAATCTTATGCGTTTATTGTGATTCTTATCTGCCAATTAATAATAATGTCTAGTCTTTTTGGAATTTATGGACAAATAAAATTATCCGCATTTTATTACAATTCATTATTATACCTAGTTATCTATACATCCCTTTCTGCATCAGCGTTCTTCTTAGGAATATCTGGTGCACAATTTTTGAGGTGGTACTCACATGACAGAAATTATCTAGTATTGATTTATAGCATGGTAATGCTAAGCCTACTTTGTAATTCTGTAATAGCAGCAGTTTACTTATCTCAGGTATCTTCTTCACATCCTGATATTCTGAAACGTATTTCTTGTAGCGTTATGATGAGTGCTCTTAGTAATGCAAATCCAAATCTCACAAATTTTCTAATTAATTTATATGATATTACGTCGTTTATTTCCTTTATTTTAGCGTGGATAGCAACAATCTTTATACTGAAAGATTATTTAAACACTAATACCAAAAACAAATTCATTTATTGGATAATTATTATTTTGCCTCTCATCTTCTTCTTATCAAAATATGAGGTCAGACTCTATTATTTTTCAAATAATCTGGATGTTGATTTTTCATCGTTTATTCGGATGAATTCTGATATATTCGGATACAAGATTTTTGAAATCATAATAAATTGGAATCTGCAAATTGGAGGGGCCCTTTTTGGAGTGGCGTTTATAGTAATAGCCGCAATGCTTCCATCGGTCAAACGACAAAGAAAAACATTAATCTTAACCGGTATTGGCATGTTATTACTTTTTAGCTCAAAAGATATAACTTCCCTTAACTATTCATCTTATCCACCTCTCGGAGCGGTATCGATTGGATTTATTGGTCTAGCATCTTATTTGGTGTATATAGGAATCTATGGGACAGCAAGGCTTTCTGCATCAGACAAGAAGTTGGGAGCAGACTTGCGAAAAAAAATCGAGAATAATTCGGATCTTCTTAGAAGTATAGCTCTCTCTCAAAATCAAATAGAGACAGAAAAAGCTGTAAAGAACATTATGAAGCTTACAACTGAACGGGAAATAGAGGACACTTCAATGTCTCAGGAAGAAATTAAGCAAATAGTTAATGAAGTTATCTCAGAGATAAAATTAAGTAAAGTTAATGGAAAAAAGCAGTGAGGCTTGATATTTCCCATGATATCAACTTATACTCTTATTGAAGTAAATACTACATCATTTTTTATTTTTTTCTCGTTCTGACTATTAGAACCATCTCTAAATCCAGACATTAGCTAGAATATCTTTGGACTTAGCTCCATCGCAATCATAATTTACTGATGCTCATCCAAGCTCCACAATGAGCACCTATTCAGTATTTTTTCTTTTAGAAATTATACTTTATCTATTCGATTGTATCTTCTGCTAATTGGGCTTGCCTGTCATAATTGGAGTGAACAGCAACGATTCTTCAATACTCCTAAGTATGATTATTGGTCCGAATAATACACCTGAATCCTATATGGGTCATTCCTGTATCGATCATCTGTGGTTGTCGAGCTGCAGGACGATATCGCAAACAATAATTTGGAGCACAGATATGCGAACCACCTTTCACTACTTTTCTTGGGATCTTAAATTGTGGTTGCCTCGGGTCATAACTATATTCTGGCGATATGACTCTTGGATTGACAGAAGCTGTGCAACAAGTTTTTACCTTATCAGCAGATTCATCTAAATGAGGGACATACCAGTCTGATGTCCATTCCCAAACATTACCTGCCATATCAAATAAACCATAGCCATTAGGATCAAATGAACCAACAGGAGATGTGCCTTCATATTTATCTATTAACAAATTCTGGCAAGGGAATTCTCCCTGCCAAGTATTAGCCATGGGTTTGGTAAGTTGTGTATCTTCATTTCCCCAAGTAAAATCCATGCCATCATATCCGCCTCTTGCTGCAAACTCCCATTCGGCTTCCGTAGGTAATTCTTTTCCTACCCATTTAGCATAGGCTTCTGCGTCCTCATAAGCGATATGAACTACAGGATGATCATCTAGTCCAATAATGGTACTATCAGGTCCCTGTGGATGTTTCCAATTAGCACCTTTAACCCATTTCCACCAGTTGGCATAGTTTTTTAAATCTACTGCTTCGTTCCTTTTTTCAAAAACCATAGAACCTGGAACAAGATTCTCTTTTGGCACAGTGGGAAAATCAGATGGATTCAATGGTCTTTCTGCAAGTGTTATGTAATTCGTTCCTGATACGAAATCACTATATGCTTTATTAGTAACTGGATATTTATCAATCCAGAAACCGCTTACTGTAACTTTATGTGGAGGTTTTTCTTCGGGATAAAATTTATCGGAACCCATTATAAAAGTTCCCCCAGGAATAAATACCATATTTTCCTGGTTTGGATCTTTTCTTTCTTTATTGTACTCTTTTGCGCCTAACATGTCGTATAGTTTTTGTTGTCATCAATGATTGGCACCGCCTGTTGTTTCCGACATTTTCGCGAGGGCATCACTTACCGTGAAAGTATTTGGCCTTTGAATTGGAGGGAATTCTTTGAAGGTTTCGGCGAACTTCGCTGCACCAGCCTGTGCCAAACTCATGAAATAAACATTATGGAGTACCCAGTCCCAATACGTATTTGAAGTGGTATCTGCGAATTCATAAGGATCTGTACGGAGGTTGAAAATCTTGGGGAAACGAAGTCGGATGAAGGGTTCAGCCCATACCTGCAATGTACCCTGGCAACGTTGTTCCAAAAACACAAATTTCCAATTGTCAAAGCGTAAGCCTAACATATCCCCATCATCGCTGATATAGAAGAAAAAATTCCGAGGACTTTCTGTCACTTCACCAGTCAGGTATGGCAGCAGGTTAAAGCCGTCGATATGGTTCTTGTATGTTCGGCCGATAGCGTTATATCCCTTTTTTAGTTTCTCCACCACTTCTGTATCGCCTGCCATTGCCAGGAAAGTTGGCAGCCAATCGTGATGCTGGACTATTCCATTTGAAATTGAACCCGCCTTAATCTTGCCAGGCCAGCGTACCAGCAATGGAACACGAAATGCTCCTTCCCAATTAGTATTTTTCTCACTGCGGAATGGGGTCGTTGCACCATCTGGCCATGTGTTACTATGCGGACCGTTATCGGTAGAATACATTACAAAAGTATCTTCGGCAATTCCAAGCTCGTCTAGCAGATCCAGCATTTGACCAACATTTTTGTCGTGGTCGACCATCGTATCATGATAGGGAGACTGCCAGCGACCAGCCTGCCCTCTGCTTGAGGCTTTGGCATGCGTAAACAAATGCATATGAGTTGTATTGAACCATACGAAGAATGGTTTTCCAGCATCATGCTGGCGGTTGATAAAATCTTTGGCTGCTGAAACAAATTCGTCATCGCAGGTTTCCATCCGTTTCGCGGTAAGCGGTCCTGTGTCCTCAATTTTTTGCTTGCCAACTTTTCCCCACCGTGGCATTTCTGTTGGATCATCTGTATCTGTGGCCCAAGAATGGATCACACCACGAGGGCCAAATGTTTCAAAGAATTTGGGAAATTCTTCTTTTGAGGGATAGTTTTCCATTTCTGGCTCTTCTTCAGCGTTTAGGTGATAAAGATTACCAAAGAACTCATCGAATCCATGATTTGTGGGCAACATATGGTTGAGATCGCCCAAATGGTTTTTGCCGAATTGTCCTGTTGCATATCCCTGTTCCTTCAGCAATGCAGCGATCGTCACAATCTCTTCGTTCATACCGATCGGGGCACCAGGCATTCCTACTTTTGACAAGCCAGTGCGATAAACGCTTTGTCCTGAAATGAAGGAGGAGCGACCAGCTGTGCAGGATTGTTCACCATACGAGTCCGTGAACATCATTCCTTCTTTTGCAACACGGTCAATGTTGGGTGTTTGATAACCCATAACACCGTGTGAATAGCAGCTAAGATTAGTTATTCCTATATCATCACCCCATATAACAAGAATATTTGGTTGTTTTTGTTTAGATTTTGACATATTGATCGATTAGCTGTATTAATTCCTATTACTTAAAAATTGTTGATCATAGGTATGCCGTAATTATATTAATAAAGAAAGTAAAGATTACACGACGAGCTTTTTTACTTTCATTTTTGTTAATTATTCCAAAGTAAAGCATAAATGTACTGATATCTTAATCTCATCAACCTACACTTGTCTGAGTTTGTAATTAGGAAAGGGCCAAAACAATGGGAGGCCAAAATATTCTCAGGAAACGAAGAAATAGCTGAAATTAAAAAAGGAGAAGGGCTTAGTTTCAAACTAGTAAGTCACAAAAATGGATTAGAGTGGGTACTTACTAATAAAGTACATAGTGAACGCCGTCCATTTTCGTTCTCGGTACGTGTGACTGAAAAGAAGACTCAAGATTCGTATAGTAATGATAACGACTTGGGAGCTGAGATATTTGTAATTCGTGAACAGCTGTTTAAGCACAATGGCAAATTTTATATGCTAGCTAACCATCCAGAAGGCAAATCTTGGGATGAGCATATTCATAGCTCAGTAAGGTACATCTGCAGGCTAGAAAATTTTCCGTACTCTGAACTTTCAGAAGTCGATCATCAGCATTACACGTTACGAGATAAAATCAAAAGATTTCGTGGCATACCAGTAGGAGAATCATCAGGATTAGGAATAGAACACGCAGGACACCATGTAAGAGTTGATCCAGAATTAGAGGACGTGGGATTATTCATTGCTGCAATTTCATACTTGTTATATGCATCGGCCTGATGATAAATAATAGTCTAGTACAGTCTCCCTCAAAAAGAATTAGTAGACTAACTGGAATCCTAATAAGTTAATATGAGTACATTAATTTTACATGATTGAGCCTAACCGAGTGGGTGGATTTCCATTTCGTAAAGCAGATGCAAAACAGCGAAAATCTGATTTTTCAGAAGTTCAGCAACCATATTCTGAAGAAGAAGTTATACGAGAAGCTGAACGTTGCCTACTATGTGGAACACCTGTGTGTATAGATGCCTGTCCCGTTCTTTTAGATGTTCGAGGTATGAATGAGGCTGCTGCCAGAGGAGACTTCAAAACATCCTTTGAAAGGATTAGAGAGACGAACCCATTACTTGGGGTAACTGCAAGATGCTGTCCTCAGTTGCAAGGATTATGTGAAGATGCCTGCGTTTTGAAATGGTCGGGACAGCCAATTGGCATTGGTCTTATTCAAAGATACATCTCTGATTGGGAAAGAAAGAATCGACAACCATCAATATCAATTGCAGAAGATACGGGGAAAAAAGTGGCAATCATAGGTGCTGGCCCTGCTGGTCTTGCGGGGGCTGCTCTTCTTAGAAGATATGGTCATCAAGTAACACTATATGAGGCATCTAAAAATCCAGGTGGGACTGCATGGTATGGCGTCCCTGATTATCATCTTCCCAAAGAAGTTCTGGTTGACGAGATTGAGAAGATCAAAGCCTTAGGAGTTAATATTAGAACCAATGTTACCATAGGTAAGGATACTACTCTCCCTCAATTGCGTGATGAAAATGATGCGATCCTCATTACTACAGGTTCGAAAGATACAGCAAACCTAGACATTCCAGGAGTCGAACTTAAAGGAGTTATGAGCGGATATGAATTTCTTCAAAGTGTTTTCATAGATGGTGTAGATAAATATTTGCTTAATCCAAAATACCATCTTGGAAATGATATTATTGTAATAGGAGGTGGAGATACCTCTCTTGATTGTGCCAGAACAGCACTAAGACTTACACAAGGAAAAGGTAATGTTACCGTATTATGCCTTCAGCCAGAAACCGGATTGCATGTTGATCCTATAATGCTTGAAGAATCAAAGGAAGAAGGCGTGAAATTCAAGTTCCTTGTGCAGACCATATCTTTTGAAGGTGATAGTAATGGACAAGTTGTAGCAGCATTACTAAATAATATGCAAATGGGTAGGCCTGACGAGTCAGGAAGGAGTCACCCAGAACCTGTGCCAAATAAAGAATTTAAAATCACGTGCTCGACAGTACTAATAGCTATTGGAAGAGGTCCAAATTCTTTCTTACAAAAGAACGCTGGAATCAAGACCGGTAATCGCAATTCAATTGCAATTACTGAAGATTACAAGACATCTATGAATGGTGTTTTCGCTGCAGGAGACGTTACTAGTGGTGAAACCCTTATCGTGAAGGCTATGGAGAAAGGGCGTGAAGGTGCACAACGAGTTCATGAATACCTAATGCATTTAGAAGCCAATCACATGTCGTTTTATGAAAAATATTATATTGAATTATCATACGATAGAATGATGGAGGGTGAAGATGGTGAAGAATTACCTCCTGATTAAAATTCAATACCGTATTGTGTAATGTTTTTTCTTGTTGACTTTTTTCTATTTATGTTTCATTATAGATTTGGCTGGTTATTGTCTTCGATGTTTATACTTTCACCATATTTGATATAGTAGCTGGTATTAACGAATATAGAATTGAAATCTATTAAGTTGATGTGAAACCTCCCCTAAAAATTAATTTCTACGAGTACAGAATTATGACAATTTTATTTTGGTGTGAAACTTGAAATCTCATAAAATCCCCCAATACGCGGGTAGTGCATCGTTGCACTAAGAATATATTTAAACGCTCTTCCATGAGTGCCAGTAAGGTATAAGTACTACTATCTCAAGTTCTGTTTTCGGTATTTCCAATTATTTCCAATACTAGAGAAGTCACTGACTTTTTAAATGAATTAAGCAAGATGGGATCTTATCAGTAAATCAGGAAGATTCAATAATGCTTTAGAACTACAAATTGAGCGAATGCAATTTTCTTTATCTTATACTTTATCTTATACTAGATAATTATAAATGGTAAAAAATCGATACACCTTTCATTTTTAGCTTTTCTGCTATGCCTGTACGCAATATAGATTGAAAACTTTGTTTCATAGCGTGTTTTTTGATTGAATAAAACTATCATAATGACATCATTGTTTGAGTATATTCGAAATTCAAAAAGGAAGGGGATAGCGGAGACCGCCATTCAACATTATTTCTTGTCTCATCGTTATACAGCTGCTTTAGGTAGCACCAGTACTTGACCTACCATGTTTGGTAGATGCACGTGACAGATGTATGTTATAGTTCCAGGATTCTTCGCTACAAATGACACAGTATGGATCTGACCTCTTACAAGTTCAAAAGTATCGACTCCTTCAACAGTTATGACGTGATGTGCGCCTTGTACTCCTACAAAGTGTAGAGTGACGTTATCACCTTGG
>Ga0126377_10003609_pt1 | contig 11026 bp, 8 predicted proteins | sample PanSoiMetPlot_22_FD_92647 | JGI IMG/M metagenome (GOLD analysis project Ga0126377, IMG submission 92647) | Tropical forest soil microbial communities from Panama - MetaG Plot_22 | ecosystem: Environmental > Terrestrial > Soil > Tropical forest > Bulk soil | place: Panama | collected 2016-02-17
AGGCAAGAAGCGGCTCATGCCCGTCTCGCAGATTCCGCTGGCAGCACTCGAGCAACTCAAGGCAGCGCTCGGTCCGGGCGGTTTCCTCGAACGCCCTGCGGACACGGCGCCGTTCGTGCACGACTTTCGCGGCCTCTTTGCCGGCGCGACGCCGCTCGTTGCGTTACCCGCGAACACGGAGGGCGTTGCACGCGTGGTGCGGATTTGCGCCGAGCATTGCATCGGGATCGTTCCGCAGGGCGGCAATACCAGTTACTGCGGCGGTGCTACGCCGGATGACAGCGCCTCGCAGATCGTGTTGGCACTGAAGCGTCTGAACCGCATTCGCGAACTCCGACCGCTCGATTACTCCATCACCGTGGAGGCGGGCTGCATCCTCGCCCAGGTCCAGGAAGCGGCGTCGAGCGTCGAGCGGCTGTTCCCGCTCAGCCTCGGCTCGGAGGGCTCGTGCCAGGTGGGCGGCAATCTCGCGACCAATGCCGGAGGCACGGCCGTCCTGCGCTACGGCATGATGCGCGACCTGGTGCTCGGGCTCGAGGTCGTCCTCGCCGATGGCAGTGTGCTCGACGGCCTGAAGGGTCTGCGCAAGGACAACAGCGGATACGACCTGCGGCACCTCTTCATCGGCAGCGAAGGCACGCTCGGCATCATCACGGCTGCGTGCGTGAAGCTGTTTCCGCAGCCCGCCGATTTCGTCACGGCGTTCGTCGCAGTGCGTGATCCCGCGGCGGCTGTCGAGCTGCTGGCCGCTGCGCGCAGCGCCAGCGGCGATGCCGTCACTACGTTTGAGCTGGTTCCGCGGCTCGCGGTCGAGCTCACTGCGCGGCATATTCCCGGAGTCAGTGATCCCTTCACGCAGCGCCACGACTGGTATCTGCTCATCGAGCTGACGTCGTCGCGTCCGGACAGCGGGTTGAGTGGGGCTCTCGAGGCCACGCTCGTCAAGGGCATCGAATCGGGCCTGGTGCTGGATGCCACCTTGGCCGCCAACTTGCGCCAACGCGAGGCCTTCTGGCGCTTGCGCGAGTCCGTGCCGGAAGCCCAGCGCAGCGCGGGAGCCAGCATCAAGCACGACATCTCGGTGCCGATCAGTGCCATCGCGCAGTTCGTGGCGCGCGGGGGCGAGTGGATCGCCGCGCACGTGCCCGATGGCGAGCTGATCGCCTACGGCCACCTCGGTGACGGTAACCTGCACTTCAACGTGCAGCAGCGGCCAGGCACCGATGCGCAGGCCTTTCTCGCCCGCGCCCCGGTCATTCAACGCGCCATCCACGACCTGGTGGCGGGATTCCGCGGCAGCTTCAGCGCAGAACACGGGATCGGGCAGCTCAAGATCGGCGAGCTCGCGCGCTACAAGGACCCGGTGGCTTTGACGCTGATGCGCCAGCTCAAGCGCGCTCTGGATCCGCAGGGGATATTGAACCCGGGGAAAGTGCTCGGCGTTTCCGCGCCCGGCGCTTGAGGTACATCAGCCAGCCGGTGATCGCGAAGAACGGCATCGTGAGACTCGCCGCCATCATCAGGACCTGACCCGGCAAGCCGAAGTAGCTGCCCGAGTGCAGCGGAAAGATGCTGCCAACGAGTCGGGCGCCACTGCCGCGTTCTGCATAGCGATCGTGGCGCAGGACGGCACCCGTCTGCGCATCCATGCGCAGGCTGCTGAAGGCGCGCTCGTGCGGAGCATCGGCAGCGAGGTAGCGGATCTCGAGCGGCTGCCCGGCACGCGATGGCAACGTAACGGTCGCGGTGCGAAAGCCCCCACCCGACTCGCGTTGAAAGAGCTGCCAGTCCCGCTCGAGCATCGCGGCGCTCAGCGGCTGATCCTTGACGACTTCGCCACTCTCGCGATTGGCGGGCTGAGCAGGGCGAGGCGCGCCGCTCCACGAGACGAGCGCGTCGCGATACCAGTCGTACGACCAGTAGAGACCGGTGAAGCCGGCGAGAAGATAGAAGAGCAGCGCCCAGGTGGCGATCACGGCGTGCAGCTGCCACAGGAACTGCCGTCCGCTCGCGCCGAGATTTGGCTTCAGCCACGCACGCCAGTCGCGCGCACGCGCGGGCCAGCGCAGGTAGAGGCCCGAGACACAGAAGAAGAGGAGCGCGAGCGTCGCCGCGCCCACGATCTGCTTGCCAACCTCGCCCGCCGCCAGGTAGCGGTGCACCTGTCTCGTCACCTGGAAGAACTTCTCGCCGCGATGCGCGGCGCCGAGCAGCGCGCCGCTGTATGGATCGGCGAAGCGAATGTCGGCACGGCGGCCTCGCTCGCCTGCGCCTGCCTTGTCACGACGCTCGAAGCTGACGCGCACGGCGGCGCGCGGGTCCGATGACAGTCCCAGCGCCAGGATGCGCTGGCCCGGATTCGCCTGTTGCAATCGGGTGAACAGGTCCCCCAGCGACAACGCCTCCTGGGCCTGCGGTGCGACCTCCATCACCTCGCGATTCAGCCCCCGCAGCAGCTCGTCTTCGAAGGTCAGCATGGCGCCGGTGAAGCCGACGACGCTGAGCACGACGCCCGCGGTAATCCCCAGGATCCAGTGCACCTGGAACAGCGCCTGTCGAAGCATCCGTTACGCCTGCGTCGCCGCGTGGGTCTTCACGGGTCCGCCCACTGACGCAGGAGGTTGTGGTAGAGGCCCGTGAGTTGCACCAACGCAGGGTGATTGGGAGTCACGGCGTTGAGTTGTTGAATCGCGGTGTCGAGCTCCAGCAGGAGCCGGCGCTGAGCGTCATCGCGCACCATGCTCTGGATCCAGAAGAACGAGGCGACGCGTGCGCCGCGCGTGACCGGGCGCACGTGGTGCAGGCTGCTCGACGGGTAGAGCACCAGGTGCCCCGCCGGAAGCTTGATGCTGTGAGTGCCGAAAGTATCTTCGACGACAAGCTCGCCGCCGTCGTACTCCCCGGGCGCGCTCAGGAACAGTGTCGCGGACAGGTCGGTGCGCACTCGAAAAGCCGTGCCGCGCACTTGCCGGATCGCGTTATCGATGTGCGTACCGAACGATTGGCCGCCGCTGTAGCGATTGAAGAGCGGCGGGAAGACGCGGGCCGGGAGCGCCGCCGACACGAACAACGCGCTGCGCTCGAGGGCCGCCAGCACCAAGTTGCCGAGTTCGCGTGCCACGGGTGCGTCTTCCGGCAGCTGCTGGTTGTCCTTGGCGAGCGTCGACTGCGGCCCGGCCGTGACGCGTCCGTCCTGCCACTCGGCGGCATCGAGCGCGCGGCGCATCTGTGCGACCTGCTCGGTGCTCAAGACCTCGGGAACGGCGAGCAGCATGGCGCGCCTAGAACTGCATCGACACGCTCAGCAGCGCCGAGCGGCCGGGGCCCGGCACGCCGTGCGCGCCGCCGCCGTTGAGCTTCTGGAAGTAGAACTCATCCGACAGGTTGTAGATGTTGAGGCGCAGGTCGAGCCTCCTCGAGAAGGTGTATCCGGCCATCGCATCGAACAGCCAGTACGGGTCGAGCTCGGTCGTCACGGTATTGCTCACGGTCCGCTCCGAGACGTATTGCGCCCCGAATCCGAGCTCGACATTCCCGGGCAGTCGATAGCTGGTCCACAGGTTGAAGGTCTGCGGCGGCGTGTTGCCGATCTCGTTGCCCTGCTCGAGCGGATTGTTGGACTCGGTGATCTCGCTATCGAGGTAGGTGAACCCGGCGAACACCTGCCAGCGCTCAGTGATCGAACCGGTGGCGCTCAGCTCGACGCCATTCACGCGCTGTTCGCCATCGAGCACCGTGACCGGCTCGCCGGGAAGGCCTGGCGTGCGCGCGTTCGTCTTTTCGGTGTGGAAGATTGCGGCCGTGAGCGACAGGCGCTCGTCGATGACGTCCCACTTGCCGCCGATCTCGTAGCTCAGCGTCTCTTCCGGCGCGACCAGCGACTGCGCCGCGGTAAGAGACCCCGCCTCCGCTGAAGGGTTGAACGAAGTCCCGCCCGACACGTACAGGCTGGCGCTCTCCACCGGCTTGTACACCACCGCCGCCCGCCACGAGGTCATTTCATCGGTGCGTTCCACATGCGCGGCGGGAACGCCGAGCGCCAGGATGTCGGCCGCCGCATCGAAACGATCCCAGCGCAGCCCGCCGATGACCTGCCACCTCTCGCCGATCTGCAGCGTGTCGAAAGCGTAGACGCCGATGGAGTCGCCGCTGTTCTCGGTAAGCGTGCCCGAGATGAACACGGGATCGTAGGGCGTATCCGGATCCGGATTGGTGAGATTGTCGAGCGGCGCTGTCGGGGTCAGTGTGTAAGCCTGCTGGTCATAGGTCTCGTGCGCGAACTCGAAGCCCGTCGCCACGGTGTGGCGCACCGCTCCGGTGGCGAAATTGATGCTGAGATCCGTCTGGTTGGCCGCGAACGTATTGAGCGTGTCGCGCACGTTCGGATTGCGCTGCACGGTGTTGGCAACCGGATCGGCGTTGCGCGGTGGCGTGACAACGCTGAATAGATCGTTCTCCATGTAACGGAACTGGGTGCGCAGCAGCGCCGCCGCGCCGAAATCATGTTCGACGCGCACGGTGCCGATCTGTGCGCGCTCCTTCTCCTGGTTCAGGTCGCGGAAGCCGTACCAGTTTGCATGATCGATATCGACGACCAGCTCGCCCTGCGTGAGCGGCAAGCCGTAGTCGGGAATATTGTCTTGCTCGAGCTGGTAGTAGCTGAACGTCGTGCGTGTCGGTGTGCCGAGGCCGAACGTGAAAGCCGGGGCCACACCCCAGCGCTCGTTGTGCGCGATGTCGCGCCCCTCGATGTCGGACTCGTGATACATCAGGTTGAGCCGCAGCGCGGAGTCTTCGCCGATCGGCTGGTTCCAGTCGGTCGTGACCCGGCGCGTGTCATCGGTGCCGAGACTCAGCGTGCCGCCCATGAGGGCTTCCTGCTGCGGGCTCTTGCTCACCTGGTTGATGGCGCCGCCGGTCGAGCCCCGACCGGCAAACGCGCCCGAGGGTCCCTTCACGACTTCGAGCTGCTCGAGATTGAAGGGATCACGGTTCGAGTACTGCGCCAGGTCGCGCATGCCGTCGATGAATATGTCGGTGTTGGCCGCGAAGCCACGGATGCGGAAATTGTCGCCGCGCGCACCGCCGCCCTCGCCCGCCACCAGGCTGATGCCCGACACATTGCGCATGACGTCGCTCAGCGTCGTCGCGCCACGCGCCTCGATGACCGCGCTCGGAACCACGGTGACGCTTTGCGGGGTATCGCGGAGCGAAGTGCCGTACTTGAGTGAGGACAGCTCCTCCGGCTTGTAGCCGTCGGCCTCCGAGGTCACGGAAACCTTCGGGAGTTCCTGGGTCTGCTTGACCGGTTCGTCGGCCCAGGCGGCCGAGCCGTAAAGCGCGACCAGTACACCGATAGTGACCGGGCGGCGCGGCAACTCGAGACGAATCGACATAATCCCAGGGCTCCTGTCGTCTGGAAGGCGGCTGGCTGCCGTCAGGCCGGGGATTCCCCTTGCCTCTGCCTCCCGATTAGGCGAAAATATAAATGAGAATTATTCTTATTCGCAAGAGTATTTCGACCCGCGTGAGCGCATCTGTGACACACCGAGGGTTTCGCGGCCCGACGCCGGCCGGTCGCGGGGTCGTGGCTGCGACGATCGCGGTGCTGCATGTCGCCGTCATCTACGGACTCACGCATCTGCGTCCGTCATCGCCCGATGCTTCGCCGGCGCGACCGGTTGAAGTCGTGCTGCTGGCCGAGGCCGTCGCGGATACACCGCCGCCGCCCGCGGCAGTGATGCTCGAGCCCTTCCATCCCGACATCGCGCCTCCCCTGCTGCCCGACATCGAGATCGCTGAAACGCGCCACCCGGACAACGCGATCACGCTCGCGCTGGCCACGCAGCCTTCGGTGCCGACGGTGACTGCGGGTGCGCCCGTACAGGTGTCGCAGGTCGAGTACCTGCGCGCACCGGCTCCGCACTACCCCAGCCTCTCGAAGCGCCTGCACGAGCAAGGCGTGGTGCTACTGCGCGTTCTGATCGATGTGGATGGCCAGGCGCTGCACGTCGAGGTCGAGGAGTCGAGCGGATTCGAGCGCCTCGACGTGGAAGCCCGCAGTGCCGTGCAACGCGCCCGCTTCAAGCCGTGGATGGAAAATGGCCGCGCGCGACAGGCCGTCGTGCTGGTGCCGATCGAGTTTGGACTCGGCTCACGCAGCTCCAGCGGCTGAGACGTTTCTCAACGGTTTGACGTCCAGATGGGGCCGCGGCGATGATCGCGGCCGGTCCGCGGGTGGCGGACCGCGCAAGCCGACAAGAAACACTCGATGGTCAAAATCCTGGCGATCTCGGGAAGCCTGCGACGCGGCTCGTACAACACGGCGCTGTTGCGCGCGGCGATCGAAGTCGCCCCGAGCACGTGCGCCATTGAGCTCACGACACTCCACGACATACCGCTGTACGACGGCGACTACGAAGCAGAGCACGGTATCCCGGAGCCGGTCAGCAAGCTCAAGGATCGATTCGCGAGCGCGGACGGTGTCCTCATCTCCACGCCGGAGTACAACGGGAGCGTCCCCGGCGTGTTGAAGAACGCCATTGACTGGATGTCGCGACCGTCCACGGATATCGCGCGCGTCTACCGGCAGCAGCCGCTCGGCCTCATCGGCGCGACGATCACGCTGGGTGGCACGCGACTCTCGCAGCAGGCTTTGCTGCAGCCGTTTCGTCAGCTCGGCGTGCACCTGTGGAGCGGCTCGATCCTGTACGTCGTACAGGCCAGCCAGGCGTTCGATGCCCAGGGCAAGCTTATCGACGACAAGGTGCGACAGCTCCTGATCAAGTACATGGAGGGATTCGCCGCCTTCGTCGCCGCCAACCGGCGCGCGAGCGGCTAGGGAAGCTTCCAGCGCCGCAGATCTGTCGGTGTTTTTGACAACTCCTGCACAACGCGCGGCGGACGCGTTGCTGGCTGCTGCGTGGTCACCTGTGCAAGAATCCGCGCCAACCGCGATTTGCACACAGCGGAGCGAAAAGAACCACAAATGCCGGGCACCGCTGCAAGCCAGTGCATTTCCGGGAGGCTGTGCGCTCTCCTTTTCGTCTTCCTCGCCGTCACCTTGTCGGTGAACGGGTGCACGCGGCGCGCCGCAGAGCCGCCGAAACCAGCGCCAGCACCGACCAGCTCCAGCGGCGTGGAGCGCACCGTTGCTTCCGACGATGGCGTGGCAATCCGCTACCGCGTGCTCGGGCGAGGCGAGCCGGCGCTGATCTTCATTCACGGCTGGAGTGGCGACAGCACCTACTGGGACGCACAGCTCGATCCGTTCTCACAGCGCTACACGGTGGTGACGCTCGATCTCGCAGGCCATGGCAATTCGGGAACGACGCGCGCCGAGTGGACCATGGATGCCTTCGGCGATGACGTGGTGGCGGTCGCGCAGCAGGTTCCCAATCGACAGCTGGTGCTGGTCGGGCATTCGATGGGCGGGCCGGTCGCGCTCGAGGCTGCGCGCCGGCTCAAGGGCCGCGTGATCGGCATCGTCGGCGTGGATACCTTCGGCAATATCGGGCTGCCGCCCGCCTCTGCGCAGGAGCTCGAAACCCGCCTCGCGCCACTGCGGCGCGATTTTCCAACCGCGATGCGCGACTACGTCACGCACCGCTTCTTCACGCCGAAATCGGACCCCGATCTCGTGCGCCGCATCGCCGATGACATGGCTTCCGAGCCGCCGGGCATCGCCATCGGCTCCCTGATCGGGCTCAACAACATGAACTTCTCCGCCGCGCTCGGCGATATCAGCGTGCCGATCGTCGCCATCAATTCGGATCGCCTGCCAACGGATGTCGAGCGCATTCGACTGCACGCACCCACGTTTCATCTCAAGCTGATGCCGGGTGCCGGGCATTTCCTGATGATTGAAGACCCGGTGCGGTTCAATGCGCTGCTCGATGAGACGGTGCAGGAACTGGTCCGGCGTGCCGAACGCAAGGGCACCTCATAGCTGGCGCCGGAGTCGCGGGTGAGTCAGTCGACGTCCTCACAACTGCCGCGTCGCCTCGGGCTGTGGACTTCCGTCGCGGTCGTGATGGGGATCACGATCGGCAGCGGCATCTTCAAAGTGCCGAGCAGTGTCGCGCAGAGCGTCGACTCCGTCGGCGCGATCTCCCTGCTGTGGGTGCTCGGCGGCATCCTGTCGCTATGTCTCGCACTGTCGCTCGCCGAGCTGGCGTCGATGTTTCCGCGTCCGGGCGGAGCATTCGTCTTCCTGCGTGAAACCTACGGCCCGGTGGTGGCCTTCGTCTTCGGCTGGACGTTTCTCATCGTCAACCCCGCTTCGACGGCCGGGATCGCCATCGTGTTCGCGGAGTACCTGGCGCACTTCATGCCGCTCGGGGATCACGGCCGGCGCGTCGCGGCGGCCGTCATGATCGCGCTCATCACGCTCGCCAACTACCGCTCGGTCTCGCTGGCAGCGGGTGTGCAGAACCTCGCCACCAGTGCCAAGGCGCTGGCACTCGCCGCCCTCGCGCTGCTGATCTTTGCCTTCGGTCGCAGTTCCCAGGGTGCGCTGGCCGCGCCGATCAGTTTCGAAGTGTCGAATTGGGGTGGGTTCGGCGTGGCACTGATCGGAGTCTTGTTCACTTACGAGGGCGCCGCCGCCTTCACTGCGCTCTCAGGCGAAGTCCGCGACCCGGCGCGCAACCTGCGCAGAGTGCTGATGTACGGCGTGGGCCTGGTGACCGCGCTGTACCTGCTCGTGAATGCGGCCTATCTCTACGTTCTGCCACTCGAGGCCATGAGGAATTCCTCCGCGCTGGTCGCTGCGGACGCGATGGCGCGTGTGGCAGGGCCGGTGGCCGCAAACGTGATCGCCGCACTGGTCGTGCTGTCGACGTTCGGAGCCGTGGCTGCAACGTCCATCGCCGACCCGAGGGTGTTCTACTCGATGACCCAGGAAGGACTCTTCTTTCGCGTGCTCGGCAAGGCACACCCGAGATTCGAGACGCCGCACATCGCCATCGTAGTCGCGGGAGTGCTCGCCATTCTGTGGGTCTCCTCCCGGACCTTCGAGCAACTGACCGCGGTGTTCATCCTCGGTCTTTACCCGTTCTACGCGCTCACGGCGCTGGGTGTGGTCGTGCTCCGGGTCCGTCAACCGCAGCTGGAGCGTCCCTATCGCACCTGGGGGTACCCCATCGTGCCCTTCGTGGTCGCAGCGGCGGCTGTCCTCGTGCTGGTGAACTCGTTCATCGAGCAGCGCATGATTTTCCTGGTGAACGTCGCCATCTCGCTTAGCGGGATTCCGCTGTACTACGCCTGGCGTGCGTTCACGCGCAGAAAATCCTGATAAGGTCCAGGCCATGAATCGGCAAGTGAATCTCACGCCCGCGACGCCTGAGCGGCACGCGCGACGCCTCACGCTGCCGATCGCAACCGAGCGGCTCCTGGTGCGCGAGTTCGTGGCGCAGGACGCCGACGCCCTGTGCTCGCTGATCTGCGATCGGCGCGTCACGCGTTACGTGTTCTACGTGCCCAGTGCGCGTTGTGACGCCGAGAGCTATGTGCGAGGGGTCCTCGGCTACCAGCGGCAGCGGCCGCGCACCACCTGGGAACTGGCGCTCACCGCCCGCAAGGACGGTGATTTGCTCGGTTCCTGCAATCTCACCTTGATGTCAGCCGGCGAGGCGGACCTTGGCTACATGCTGAAGCGCGCCGCCTGGGGACACGGCCTGGGCACCGAAGCGGCGCTCGCGCTGATCGACGCCGCCTTCGAACAGCTCCGCATGGCGCGCGTCATCTCGACGGTCGATGTGCGCAATGCCGCCTCGATTCGCGTCCTCGAGAAAGCGGGCCTGCGGTGGGAGGCGACCTATCGCAAGCTGCGCAAGATCCGGGGCGAGTGGCGCGACTGCCACCTGTTCACCCTCTCGCGCGAGGCCTGGAGCGCCGGGATCCGATAAGGCACCAAAGGGCGATTGCGTCACCCCCCGGTCGGACGCGACACTCGCGCGAGGCACTGTCCTATGAAGTACTTGCCGCGCATCTTCACCCGCTGGATCTTCTGGCTCGTCGTGGCCGGCGTGCTGCTGCTGTACACGCTTGGCGGCTTCTTCCTCGTGCCCTGGGTGGTCCAGTCACAGCTTCGCAGCACCATCGCCGACGACTATCACCGCGTCGCCCAGGTCGGGAAGGTCCGCTTCAACCCCTTCACGTTCGTCCTCGAGGTCAACGATTTCTCGATGCCCGACAGCGACGGGCGCCCCATGCTGGGCTTCGCCCAGCTCAAAATCGACTTCGAGCTGATGTCCATCCTGCGGCGCGCGTTCTCCTTCAAGATGATTTCGCTCCAAGCCCCGAACGCGCGCCTCGTGATGCGGCCGGACGGCAAGCTGAATCTCATCGACCTCGTGCCCAAGGAACCGGCATCAGAGGCAGCGCCCAAGAAAGAAGAAGGTCCAACCCGTCTCTTCATCGAGGCCTTCATCGTGAACGCCGGACGGATCGATCTCGAGGACCTGAGCCGACCGTCGCGTTTTGCCACCGCACTCAAGCCGATCACGTTTACGCTGCGCAACTTCAGCACGTTCGGCACCGGCGATAACGCCTACCGGCTCGAAGGGGAATCCGTCCTGGGAGAGCGCCTGTCCTGGAACGGCCGGGTCGACGCTTCGCCCTTCAGTTCGAGCGGTGAATTCGCCTTCACGGGTGTTCACGCGCAGACCGTGTGGGACTACATCCGCGACTCCGTCGGCTTCGAAGTGCCTGCCGGCATGGTGGACCTCACGGGCAGCTACACGTTCTCGCTCGCGCGCGACCCGGTCGATCTCAAGATCGTGGGCAAGGAGATCAAGGTCGACGGGCTCGCCGTACGTCCCAAGGGATCGACCGATGACTATGTGACGCTCGGTCAGCTGATGCTGCGCGATGCGCAGGTGAGCGTCGCCGATCGACGCGTAGAGGTCGCCAGCATTGCGGAAACCGGCGGCAAGATACTCACCTGGCTCGAACCGGACGGAACGTTCAATCTCTCGCGACTTGCCGGTAGTGGCGCGCCTGCTGAGGCTCCGTCCGAGCCCGC
>Ga0126377_10003610_pt1 | contig 11024 bp, 11 predicted proteins | sample PanSoiMetPlot_22_FD_92647 | JGI IMG/M metagenome (GOLD analysis project Ga0126377, IMG submission 92647) | Tropical forest soil microbial communities from Panama - MetaG Plot_22 | ecosystem: Environmental > Terrestrial > Soil > Tropical forest > Bulk soil | place: Panama | collected 2016-02-17
ATCGCGCTCGGCTTCGAGCTGCAGGTCATCGCGGCCTGTCTCATCGGCGGTGTCGCCATCGCCGGCGGCGTCGGCACTGCCCTCGGTGTCGTACTGGGATGCCTCTTCATCGGCGTCATTCGCAATGCGCTGCCGCTGCTCGGGATCTCGCCGTTCTGGCAGATGAGCATCAATGGGCTCGTCATCATCGTCGCAGCTGTGCTGGGCGTACGGCAGCGTACCGAGCGCCGTGCGATCCTGGAGCAGAAGCGGATGACCGAGGCGGGAAACTCATGAACGTCGCACGACTATTGCGCTGGGAATCGACTCTCGCGCTGGTGCTCATCGCCGAGTTCATATTCTTCGCGACTGTTTCACCCTACTTCCTCAATGTCTGGACATTGTCGGACGCGACGTTCAATTTCACGGAGAAGGCGCTGGTCGCTCTGCCGCTGGCGTTACTCATCATCGCTGGCGAAATCGATATCTCGGTCGCTGCGATCATGGCGCTCGCCTCGGTCGCAATGGGACTCGCCGCCGCGCACGGATTCCCCACGTCCGCTATCGCATGCGTTGGTCTCGCTACGGGTCTGGCTGCGGGCGCAGTCAATGGCGCGCTCGTTGCCGTGGCACGCGTGCCCTCGATCGTCGCGACCATCGGCACCATGACGCTGTTCCGCGGCCTCGCCTACGCCATTCTCGGTGACCGCGTACTGAAGGACTACCCGCACAGCTTCAGCATGTTCGGACAGGGCTACCTGTCCGGCCCGGTCTCCATCGAACTCGCACTCTTCATCGTTTGTGCAATCGCGGCGGCCGTAGTGTTGCACCTGACTGCATCGGGCCGGCGCATCTATGCGATCGGCGCCAACGCGATCGCCGCACGCGCCTCGGGCGTGGCCGTCGACCGCTATCGTTTCGCGCTGTTCGTACTGACAGGGCTGTTCAGCGGTCTTGCCTCGATCCTGCTGACCTCGCGACTGGGTTCGACGCGACCCTCGATTGCCCAGGGCTGGGAACTCGAAATCATCGGCATGGTCATTCTCGGCGGCATCTCGGTCTGGGGCGGCAAGGGAACGATCGGCGGCGTCGTGCTGGCGGCAATCGTGCTGGGGCTGATCAGCTTTGGCCTGGGCCTGCTCAATGTCCCTGGTATCGTGATGTCGGTCGTAGTCGGCGCATTGCTGATCGCCGTCGTCGCGATTCCGGTCGCGAGCGAGCGCTGGATCGCGGCACGCACCGCGCGCGCCAACGCGGCGCACCCGCAATGAGTCGGACTCCATGCAATTGATCGCCATCATCGATATCGGCAAGACCAACGCCAAGCTGGTGCTGGTCGAGTCGCAGTCCGGCCGCGAAGTCTTCCAGGCAAAGCGCAGCAACACCAGCCGCGAAACGGCACTCGGACGGCAGCTCGACATCGCCGGCATCGAACAGTGGTTGCTCGAAGCCTTGCGCAGTACGCCGCTCACTGCACAGGTTGCTGCCATCGTGCCGATCGCTCATGGCGCGACCGCCGTGCTGATCGATGGCCACGGCGCCGTCGTCGCCGCGCCCGACTACGAGGATCCGCGTTTCGAAACGATCAACGCCGACTACGAACGCGAGCGTGATGCGTTCGCGGCTACGTTCTCGCCGTCGTTGCCACTCGGCCTGAATCTCGCGCGCCAACTCTATTATCTGCAGGTGCGCGCGCCGGACGTCAGCGCGCGTACGGCGCACATTCTTCTCTACCCGCAATACTGGGCCTGGCGATTCAGCGGCGTGCTGGCGAGCGAAGTGACCTCGCTGGGCTGTCACACCGATCTGTGGCGTCCGCGCGAGGCGACGTTTTCGCAGCTCGCACATTCGCACGGCTGGAGCAGGACATTCCCCGCGCTGCGACAGGCCCGTGAGACCCTGGGCACGATCACGCCGCAGATCGCAGCCGCCACCGGCCTCAACCCGGACTGCCGTGTCGTGTGTGGCATTCACGACTCCAACGCCTCATATCTCGAGCACCTGCTGGACCGGTCGCGCGAGCAGCCGTTCGCCGTGATTTCCAGCGGAACCTGGACCATCGTCATGGCGAACCGCGGCAACCTGACGCGATTGCGCGAAGAACGCGACATGCTCGCCAATGTCGATGCCTTCGGCGCGCCGGTTGCGACCGCACGATTCATGGGCGGACGCGAATACGAGGCCATCGCACGAACCACCGTCCGTCCCGACATCGCAGCGCTCGAGTCCGTAGTGCAACAGTCCGGGTATGCGCTGCCTTCATTCGCCGATGCCGGTCCATTCCCGGCGGCGCGCGGTGTACTCCTCGGTGCGGAGCGATTCAACGAAGCGGAACGTGCCGCGCTCGCGACGCTCTATGCAGCGCTCATGAGTGATCTGTTACTGGAGTCGCTGGAAGCCAGCGGCGATGTCCTGATCGATGGTCCGCTCGCTGCCAACCCGTTGTTCGCACCGCTGCTGGCCGCATGGCATCCGCAAGCACAGGTGTTCGGGAATGCCGGCGCAGGCGGCGTCTGTGCCCGTGCCGCGCGATATCTGGCGGGATTTGACACCGCGCCTGCGATCAGCGGACCTGCGCCACCACCGCTGAACGTCCCGCACCTCGACGCCTATCGCCAGACCTGGCGCGCACAGCTGCCGAGATAGAAGATATGTGTTGGGCGTTGTGCGTTGACCGTCCGCTTCCCGACTCCCGCTTCCCGATTCCCCAATCACTAGTCACTAGTCCCTTCTTCTCCATCACCCCGCCAGCGCCAGACTGACGACGCCGGCGACGATACAGGTCGCACCGATCATGCGCGCTGGCGTGACGTTCTCGCGCAGCACGCGCGCACCGAAATACGTGCCGATGAGCGTCGCCAGTTCACGCGTCGGTGCGACGTGACTGACCGGCGCGACGCGCATCGCGTACAGCACCAGGATGTAGCCGATCGGTCCGAGGACGCTGACCACGAGCACCGGCCTGAAATACCCGCGAATCTCCTCCCGCACGCGGGCACGATCGCGCCACGCGCCGGGCCCCAGCACCGTCAGGCGAAACACGTTGCCGGTGTACTCGATGATGAACGGCGAGATCGCCAGCATCCTGACAGCCCAGCCATCGTTGATGGTGTAGGCCGCGATGAACAGGCCCGTGCCGAGTCCGAACAGAACCCCGGCACGCGGTGCCTTGTGAGATTCGCTCAACAACCCGGACACGAGCAGAATCCCGGACACGACCAGCAGCACGCCCAGCACACCGAGCCAGGTGATGCGCTCGCCGAGCAGCAGTGCTGCAGCAAAGAACGACAACAGCGGTCCCGAGCCGCGGGCGAGCGGATAGACCAGCGACAGGTCCGACGCCCGATAGCCAGCCTGCAGCATCAGTGAATAGCCGAGATGCAGCACCGCCGTCGATGCCAGCGCCACCCACTGCAGCGAACCGAAATGCGGCTGTTGTGTAACCAGGATCCAGAGGATGACCGGCGAATACAGGATGGCCGACGTGGTCGAGTACATCCAGACGAAGTGCCGCGAACCGGCCGCGCGCTTGGCGGCCAGGTTCCATGTCGCATGGGTTGCTGCGGCGAGCAGTACCGCCAGCAGGGCGATCAGCGGCATGCAGGCAACCGGGCTGTGGTCATGATTGCTGCGTAAACAAGACAGTTTCTGTCCTGCCGTGATGGTACAAAGACCACGCGGTTACCCAGGGAGACACAGTCATGATGAAGACGTATCAGGGCAGTTGTCATTGCGGCAAGGTCCGCTTCGAAGCCGACATCGATCTGAGTGCAGGTACCGGCAAGTGTAATTGCTCCATCTGCACCAAGGCGCGGCATTGGGGCACGAGCATCAAGCCGGACGCGTTCCGACTGTTGAGCGGCGAAGGAGACCTTTCGGACTACCAGTTCGGCGGTAACGTCGTCCACCATCTGTTTTGCCGCCACTGCGGTATCCGGCCGTTCGGCAAGGGTTACATTGAGCAGATCGGCGGCCACTTCTATTCGATCAATCTCGCGGCTCTCGACAACGTCGACCCGCAGGAACTGATCGATGCTCCGGTTCACTACTCCGATGGTCGCCACAATCGCTGGGAATCGACCCCCGCTGAAACCCGGCACTTGTAGAACTCTTGTTGTGCTGAGGGCCTGCCATGACGACTTCGCAGAAAGAACGCGCTGAGCGATTCCAGGCTCTGCATCGCAGCGCGCGGCCGTTCGTGATCGCGAATGTCTGGGATGGTGGGTCGGCACGCATCATGGCGGGGCTGGGGTTCGAAGCGCTCGCCACTTCCAGCGGCGCTTCGGCCAATACGCTCGGGCGACTCGATGGCAACGTGACGCGCGAGGAAGCCCTGTCGCACATCCATACCATCGTCGCCGCCACCGACCTGCCATTGTCGGGCGACCTGGAGAAGGGATTTGGCGATTCGCCCGAGGCGGCTGCAGCGACCATTCGACTGGCCGCAGAAGCCGGGCTGGTGGGCGGTTCGATCGAGGATGCCAGCGGCAACAGGCAGAAACCGATCTACGACATCGGCCTCGCCACCGAGCGGATTGCGGCGGCGGTCGCGGCCGCGCGGGCGCAGCCGTTTCCCTTCACGCTGACGGCGCGCTGCGAAAATTTTCTGCGCGGCAATCCGGACCTGGACGATACGGTCCGGCGACTGCAGGCCTACGAAAAAGCGGGTGCGGACGTGCTGTTTGCGCCGCTGTTACCGAGTCTCGAGGCAGTGCGCACGGTTTGCGCTTCGGTGTCCCGACCCGTGAATTTCATGATCGGGGTGCCCGGCACGTCCTTCAGCATTGCGGAGCTCGAAGCCGCGGGTGTGCGGCGCATCAGCCTCGCGACCTCCCTCTACCGCGCGGCGATGAGCGGCCTCATCGCCGCGGCGCAGGAGATCAGGGAGCAGCGGACCTTTGGCTATGTCGAGCGGCTGCCGGACGTCAACAAGTTCATGCAGCGGTAACGAACCGCTTCAGTTCAGGAACTTGCCGACCGAGGCAAGCAGCGAACCGAACTCATCGTGCGACGCGGGAGCGGCGCCGCTCGGTGTGGCCTTGTCGATCACATGCGGTAACAGGCCAGACAGTGCTGCGGCAGCTTCGGGAACGCCGATGCCAGCCTTTTGCGCGATGTCAGCGACGGTCCCGGCCCCGAGCATCTGCTGCAACTGCGACGGCGAGATCGGCAGGTTCTGGCCCGTGCTGACCCACGACTGTACGACGTTGCCAATTCCCATCTGCTGGGAGGCCGACGTAAGACTGCTCAGCGCGCCGGGCCTGCTCAGATAGGCCACGACCTGTTGCAACAGGATAGCGCTGATGTTGCTGCCGCCCTGCGGCGCACCGCTCTGTGCACTGGCACCCGGCATTCCGCCGCCCAGTGCTGCACCGACGATCTGATCGAGTAAGCCCATGACCGTGCCCTCCACGTAGCCGTAATCCCACGCACCCGCGCGATGGGGGCCGGATCATGCGCCCGCAGTCGCCGGATGGCATTGGGGATTACACACATCAGCCGCACGTCCGCCGAACTGACCAACGCCGGCCGCCCGGCATTCGTCGGGTGACATAAACCTCCAGCACCGCATTCGCACGGCTGTCGCGCCCCGCAGACGCAAAAGCCGTCAACCACGGCCGCGCAGGCGCGTTCTGTCAGACGTCACACCAACAGTCGTGGGAGATCCCCAATGTTCAGTCTTCTCCGATTCCGACCCGCCTGGGCATGCGCCCTGGCGCTGGCCGGTCTGCTCGCCCTCGTGGCCTGCGGCGGCGGTGGCGGCGGCTCGATGTCATCGTCCGGTCCTCCATCCGGAAGCGGCTCATCGTCCTGCCCGTCCGCTGACTGCGGTTCCGTCTATATCGCGATGACCGACGCCGACGGCGACTTCCTCAGTTACACCGTCGATGTCGTGTCACTCACCCTGAAACGCGCCAACGGTGCAATCGTCGAAACGCTGCCGGCAACGACGCGCATCGACTTTGCCCAGTACGTGGACCTGACCGAGTTCCTCACGGCCGCCACCGTTCCGCGGGGCGACTACGTGCAGGGAACGCTGCGTCTCGACTACAGCAATGCGGACATCACCGTGGAAAAGAACGGTGCGCCGGTGGCCGCCCAGGCTGTCGATGCAAATGGCCAGCCGCTCGGGGTCGTCGACGTCAACGTGACGCTGGACAATCGTCATCACCTCGTCGTCGCGCCGGGACTGCCGTCGCTGTTCACGCTGGACTTCAATCTTGCGGCAACGAATACGGTGGATCTGACGACCACACCGGCGACGGTCACGGTAACGCCAGCACTCGTTGCCTCGCTCGAACTCGTCGACCAGAAGGATCTGCGCGTGCGCGGACCGCTGGTGAGCGTCGACACGACCGCCGGCACCTACGTGGTCGACGTGCGGCCCTTCAATATGAGAGCGGCACAGTTCGGCCAGGTGACCGTGCACACGGATGACAGCACCAACTTTGAGATCAACGGCACGACGTACACAGGGTCCACAGGGCTGCAGGCGCTTGCCACCGCAGGCGCAGGAACGCCCACCGTCGCTTTCGGCACACTGACGACGGCCACTCGCGAATTCGATGCAACGACCGTGAACGCGGGCACGAGCGTTCCGGGTGCGGGCATCGACACCGTGATGGGCGACGTGGTCGCACGCAGCGGCAACAGCCTCACGGTGCGCGGCGCTACGATCGTTCGCAACTCGGACGGCGCACGCTTCGTGCGTGGCAGCGTGACTGTGACGATCGGCGCCGATACGAAGGTCGTGAAGAGTGGCACGGTGCCGGCGCTGACGGTCGGACCGGAAGCGATTTCGGTCGGCCAGTCGATCGCGGCGTTCGGCACTGCGACGCCGGTGGATCCGTCGGTGATGCGCGGTGACTGGACGCTCAATGCGACCGCGGGGCGCGTGCGTATGCGTGAAACGCGCCTGTATGGATTCGTGAACCAGGCTGCGGACGGCGAACTGTCGCTGAAGCTGGACTCGATCGGCGGGCGCAGGATCTCGGCGTTCAATTTTGCCGGCACGGGTGCGACAACAGCCGATGATGCCGACCCGATGAACTACCAGGTCAGCACCGGCTCGCTGGATTTGTCGCGACTCAGCGCTGGCGAACCGACGCGCGTGATCGGTTTCCCGACCGCGTTCGGTATGGCACCACCGGATTTCGATGCGCGCACACTCGTCGATCAGCCGGCGCTTCCGGCGCTGCTGCAGATCGGCTGGGGTATGTCAGGAACCACGACGCCATTCACCAGCCAGGAGGCCGGCAGCCTGGTGTTGAACCTCGCGAACCCGGCGATCGGCGGGCGTCACTCGATCCTGATCGGGCCGCGCCATGTCGATCTGCTGAGCCTGCCGGCGTCGCCGATCATCGTGCCGCCGGGCGACGGCCGCACCGCTTACCTGATCGTGATGCAGGGCATGTCGGAGTCGTTCCATGACTTCGGCGACTTCGTGACCTCGCTGGGCCAGCACCTCAATGGCTCGACGGTCATGCTCGGCCTCACGGCGAGCGGATCCTATGACGGCAACAGCAACGTGCTTACCGCACGCACCATCGTCGTCGTTCTGAAGTAGACGACGAACAGCACGCAACAGAGCCCGCGGTCACCGGCGCGGGCTCTTTCTTTGTGACGAAGATTTCATCGGGCACGACGGCTGTCAGCCCGTTCGACCGATAGCTCTGCAGCAGTACGCCGGCAACACTTCCCGCGACAGCAGCTCTGACTAATCACCAACCGCTAACCGCTAACCGCTTCATTCTCTTTGGAGGGTCTATGGCGACCAAGGCGAAGAAACGCTCTCAGCGCACGTCCCGGAAAAAAACCCCCACCCGATCCACGCACGTTCCCACGTTCAATCGCATCTGCAACATCGTGCCGTCGCGCGGCACGGAGAAGGACTGGACGCTCAACGATGCGTTGGCGGCAGGTGCACTGACGGCGGCAGCCGCACTGCCAGCGTCCGTCGACCTGCGTCAATCGTGGTGGCACATCGGCGACCAGGAAGCGACGGGCTCCTGCGTGGGCTGGGCTTCCGCCGAGGGCGTCGTCCGCTATCACATGGTCAAGGCCGGCAAGCTGGCGAAGACCACGCAGCTCTCGCCGCGCTTCGTCTGGATGGCGTCGAAAGAAACCGATGAATACACGACGCGCCCCGAGACCTTCATCGAGGAAGCCGGAACCTCGCTCAAGGCCGCCATGGACATCTGCCGCAAATATGGCGTGCCGACGGCGAACTCGTTGCCGTTTCATATCAATACGCTGATGAATACGGGCGAGGAAAACGCCTTCTACGCCGCAGCGGCACAACGACGCACCGCTTCCTATTTCAATCTGCAGAAAGACACGGCCAAGTGGAAGACCTGGCTGGCCGGGCACGGACCGATCCTCGCCGCACTGAGCGTCGACAAGACCTGGGACAATGCGTCTGCGACCGGCGGCAACCTCGACACATTCTTCCCCTCCACCGTGCGCGGAGGCCACGCGATCGCCATCGTCGGCTACACCTCGTCCGGCCGCTTCATCTGCCGCAACAGCTGGAACACGACGTGGGGAGACCACGGCTTCGGTTACGCGTCCGTCGCCTATATCAACGCCGCGTTTTTCAATGAGTCTTACGGCGTGACGGTTTAGCGCCAGGCGCAGCAGATCCGATCGCCGGAGAAGTCCGGCGATCGGTTGCGTGTGCCGTTGACGTCCGCAAGGACGCAGCACTATCTTGGACCGCAACAACAACTACGCGGTCCGGCGCATTGGCCAGCCTGAAATGAGCCCGCAGCTACGACGAAAGGTCGATGTCGCATTCGGCCTGGTGTATCTGTGCCTGGCCGCCTTGTTCGGCTGGCTGTTCTATGTCCGCTACTGGATGTGGCGAGATTGCATCCGCGAAGCGGCCTCGAGCTGCATCACGCCTGACGGAACCAACCTGATCGCAGGTGGCGCGCTCTGGCTTCTACCCTGTGTTGCGTTTGCGGCTGTGGCTGTCCGGCGCATTTTCCGTTGCTGGACGCCACAGCGGTCCGACTGAGCACGGTGAGTCGCAATGGGAGTATCGGGCAAGGACACACACGTGCGATTCAATGTCGCGGCAGCAATAGCACTCGGCATCCTGCTGCCGACGCTGGAAACCGTGCGACGCGGCTTCGGCTACTGGTTCGTGAACTTCACGACCATGTTCGAGGACTACGCCGCGGGTCTCGCGCTGCTTGTGTGTGCTGTCGGTATGCTGCGCGGTGCGCGATGGGCTCCCGCAGCGTTGCTGGTGGTGTGGTCCGGCATCACATTCATGATGTTGATCAGCACCGTCAGCCAGGTCGAGCATCACCTGGGCGAGCATCCGGAACCGCACAGCGGCATCGTCCTGCTCGCAAAAGTGCTCCTGCTGCTGGTGTGCGTGCTCGCGTGCGTGCAGTCGCTGCGTGACCGCAAGGCGACTGGCCGCGACTCCTGACTTCTGCGGGCACGCAGGAATGCGAACTGGATGCGCTCGCGACGCTCAACAAAACCGAATAGAACCAGCGGATCGCGTGCTCGTCTCTTTCCCTGTGCGCGGCGCCGGGCGGGGAGACCCTTCCCGCCCGGTACCGGCACATCACCACCCGCCGGCAATGTCACTCCCGACGATGTCATCTCCGGCAGTCCAGCCGGTAGCGCTTGCCGTCACGTCCAGACCGGAATCAACGTCGATTCAGGTCGTCACGGCCTGCTCACGGGTGCTTCGAGAGACAGTTGCGCTGCGACTTTCCGGTGACGCATCTGGATCTGTGGTGAGCGCGGCTCGCAAGGCCATGGACGGAAGGGCACGACGGCATGCGATGGGCTCAGTCTCTGGAGCACAAGTCAGGTAATGCGTACCTTGCGTCCTACTCCGCTTCCCTCTCCGCCACTCTCGCCACGCGTGCATTGCGCACGCGTTCGTTGAGGACGCGGTCCGCTGCGGGGCCCGTGGACTGACGGAAGGTCAGTGAGGATTCGATGATGTGACCGCCGCGCTCATCGGGTTCGCCGCGCAACTGCCGCAGCAGCAATTCGGCGGCACGCGCCGACATCGCGGGCACAGGTTGTTTGATCGTCGTGAGCGCGGGCCACACCTGGCTGGCGAGCGGGACGTCGTCGAATCCGGCAACGGAGAGATCTTCGGGCACGGCGAGTCCCATGCCGTGAGCGACCGCGAGCACACCCGCGGCCATTTCATCGTTGCTGGCGAAGATCGCGGTGGGGCGACGATCCGCCGGCAGGTTGAGCAGCTTGCGACCGCACTCGACGCCGGAACTGAAGGAGTTGTAGCCCTGCGCCACCAGTTTCTTGTCGAGCGGCAGCCCGCTCGTCTTGAGACCGTCGCGATAGCCGCGATACCGGTCAGCGACGGCGGCGTGATCCGGATTGCCGATGACGAAACCGATGCGCCGGTGACCAAGCATGGCGAGTTGCTCCGTCATGCGTGCGCAGCTCTCGCGATCATTCGTGTAGACGCTGTGCAGGTCGTTCTCGTGCTCGGCGGGTGCGATGCGTACGAACGGCACTGAGTGTTCCTTGAGTGCGCCGATCACCTTGGCGATGTCCGACAGCGGCGGTGTGACGATCACGCCGTCGGCGCGCGAGTGACGCACGTTGTACATGACATCGTCGACCAGCGTCGGCAACTGGTAGTCGCAGGGATGCAGCACCACCTGGTAACGCGCGGCGCGGCAGGTCTCGAGCACACCTTCCAGCACACCGGTGGCGTAGTAGGCGCAGGAGTAGTCGTACAGCACGCCGATGAGATACGAGCGGCTGCCGCCCAGTCCGCGAGCCGAAGGATTGGGGTGATAGTCGAGCTTGCGGATGACACGCAGCACGCGCTCGCGCGTCTGCGGCTGGACGGTCTTGACGTCGTTGATGACGCGCGACACCGTCTTGATGGAAACGCGCGCCTGGGCAGCAACGTCCTTGATCGTGGCATTGGACATGATGGTTATGGCCCGCGGTCGATGTGGCTGCCCGGTTGCCGTGCCGGACCTGGCGTCTCGACTCTGTGCAGGGATTCTACGATAGCGACCTGCCCGCAGGGCGGG
>Ga0126377_10003611_pt1 | contig 11023 bp, 10 predicted proteins | sample PanSoiMetPlot_22_FD_92647 | JGI IMG/M metagenome (GOLD analysis project Ga0126377, IMG submission 92647) | Tropical forest soil microbial communities from Panama - MetaG Plot_22 | ecosystem: Environmental > Terrestrial > Soil > Tropical forest > Bulk soil | place: Panama | collected 2016-02-17
AGTTCTCGGCTAAGAGCAACTGCGCCATCGGCTTGCCGACGAGGTTCGAACGGCCGATGACCAAAGCCTCCTTGCCGGCAAGTTCGTTCGCCAGCGCGTGGCGAACCAGCATCAGCGCGCCCAACGGCGTGCAGGCGATAAGGCCTCGTCCCGCACCGTACTCTCCCGTCATCAGCCGCCCGAAATTGGCGTTGGTCAAACCGTCAACGTCCTTCAGGGGGTCGATGGCATCGACCGCGCGCCGCTGATCGATAGCGGGCGGCAGCGGCATCTGCACCAATATACCGTGTACGGATGAATCGGCGTTGAGCGACTGAATCAGCTCGCTCAGCGCATGCAAGGAGAGATTTGCGGAATAGCGATGGTCAAAGGCGCGAAAGCCCGCTTCGTGCACCGCCTTGCTTTTGGCTGCGACATAGACTGCGCTCGCGGGATCGTCGCCGACGAGAATGACGGCAACGCCGGGCGTGATCCCGTGCTCGGCTTTGAGCCGCCGAGCTTCCGCGGTCACACGCGCGCGCAATCCCGACGCAAACGCTCTGCCGTCGATGACGCGGGCGGTCATCGCTTTGTTTCCGCCGGAGCAAGCCGGGCAAGCAGCGCCTCATCGCCGTCGGCTTCGACGAGCTTGGTGCGCGACGAGGCTCCTGAGACGATCCTCACATTGGACTGCTTTAATTTCAGCGTCTGCGCGAGCAAAGCCACCAGCGCCGCGTTGGCTTTGCCGTCAGTAGGAGGGGCGGCGACGCGTGCCTTGAGCACCGGTCTTCCTGCGGCATCCGACATCCAGCCGTCGATCGCATCCCGGCCTGCTTTGGGCGTCAGCTTGACGCAAAACCGCATCGGGACGCGCCCTTCGCTCTGCGTCTCACAACAACGTGCCGCGGACAATCCAACTTTGCAGGAAGACGATAATCAGGAGCGCGATCAGCGGCGAAAGGTCCAGCCCCCCAATGGGTGGTATCACGCGACGAATGGGCGCGAACACGGGCTCAGTCAGCGAGTGCAGAGCCCGCAGCACCGCGCGCGCAAATTGGTTGTAGGTGTTGATGACGCCAAACGCGACCAGCCAGCTGACGATGACCGCGGCAATGATGACGTAGGTATAGAGATTGAGAATGATAAGAATGACGTCCCGCAGCGCACCGATCATCCGGCAAGCCCCTTGTTTGACTCTGTTCGCCTTTTAGCGGCGCAGCGCTTGATGGGGAAGCGGGCCATTGACAGCGTCAAGCACCGCTCCCTAGATACGGCACCCCTCGCGCGAGCCCGCGCGAGTCCCGCATCTGGGGCTGTAGCTCAGTTGGGAGAGCGCCTCGTTCGCAATGAGGAGGTCAGCGGTTCGATCCCGCTCAGCTCCACCAACCTGCGCAGCAGCGCAGGTTGCCCTCCGAAGCCCGCTAGGGCGAAGGAGGGCCGATGCTCCGGATTCGCAGCTTCGGTTGCCAGGCCAAGTCTTTGTTAGCGCAGCTACGACTCGGCAAGTCTCGCAGCCTGAAGCGCTGCGTTATCCACATCCTGCTGTCTCTATAACCTATTGATTTTTATAGATGAAATCTTCCGGCAATGTCGCCGTCAGGAACACCTGGCCACACTCGCGCGTTTTCTTTTGCCGGAAGGGCGTTTTTTGACGTCCGTCAAATAGCAATTGGAGCCGCACCATGGACCGCAAACTGACCGCCACATTGCTGGCAGCCGCTTTTGCTTTGAGTCCGATACCCTTTGTTGCAACCACCGCGCCTGCCGCCGCGCAGGTGAATTTTTCCATCAGCTTCGGCTACTTCTACGATGAGCTCACGCCCTACGGGCAGTGGTATCGCCATCCCCGTTGGGGCGATGTCTGGCGTCCAACGCGCGTGGAGCGTGACTTCAGGCCCTACTATCGCGGCCACTGGGTGCCGACGCGCGAATATGGCTGGGTGTGGGAATCGGACTACGCCTTTGGCGACATCACTTTCCATTACGGCCGCTGGGTGTATGACCGTTATGACGGCTGGCTCTGGGTGCCGGGTTATGTCTGGGCGCCTGCATGGGTGGTGTGGCGCGGCAATGCCGACTATGTCGGCTGGTTTCCGATGCCGCCTGACGATCGCTTCCTTGCCGGCTATGAAGTGTATCGCACCGACTGGAACGATTGGAATCGCGGCTTCGGCTACGCCGATTGGTACGGGCCGCAATTCGGTCTGAGCGTGTCGCTTGGCTTCTGGTCGTTCGTAGACCGTGCGCACTTCGCGGATCGGGATTACTTCCGCTACGCGCCGCCGCGCACGCAGTTCACCCAGATCATCAACAACACGACCAACATCACCAATTACACGACGGTGAACAATGTCGTGGTCAATCGCAGCGTCAATGTCGAACAGATCGAACGCGCCGCCGGTCGTCGCTTCGAACCGGTGCCCGCGCAGCAAATTGTGAAAGCTCCGATCACGCCGATGAATGTCGGCTCACAAGTGCAGACGCGCGAGCGCCGCTTCCATGGCGGTGATCCGAACGCGTCGCCGCAGGCGCGCGTCGCGGTGCTGCCGCCCAACGTGGCGCGGAACCCGACTCCGCGCGATCAGCAGGCCGCGCCGTTCCGCGAGCCGCAGGCGCAAGGCCAGCAGGGCAATCCGCCTGCTCCACCCGCGGAGCAACGCAACCGTGGCCGCGGCGGAGTCGTTCAGGAGCCGAACCAGCCTGCTCCGCAGTCGGGACCTCGCGAGCTTCAGGGCCCGCCGCAAAACGAAGAGCGGCGCCGTGGCGGACAGCAATTTGGCCGTCCGTTCCAGGAACCGAATCAGCCGCCGCAGGGCGCGCCGACTCGGCCGGAGCAGGGTCCGGCACCTAATGAGCAGGTGCGCCGCGGTGGACCGCCCGAGCAGGCTCCGCAGGTCAGGCCCAATCAAGGGCAGCCGTCCAATGAGCAGGTGCGCCGCGGTGGACCGCCGGACCAGGGACCGCAGTTCAGGCCTAACCAAGGCCCGCCGCCGAATGAGCAAGTGCGTCGTGGCGGACCACCGGAGCAAGGACAGGCACCGAATGAGCAGGCTCGGCGCGGCGGACCGCCGCCGGAAGCTGCTCGTCCCAATCAGGAGCCGCAGGCGCAGCCTGACGAAAACAAGGGTCGCGGCAATAGACGCGGGGCCGAGAATCAATTCGCGCCCAACGGTCCGGCTCCCCAAGTGACGCAGCGCGAGCAGCCTCGTCCGCCCGAAGGCGGTCCGCCGGCGCGGCAGTTCCAGCAGCCGCCGCCGCAAGCAACGCCGCAGCCGCCTCCGCCGCAAGACAGCAATCAGGCGAACGCCGGCAAAGGCAAAGCGCCCAACGATGAGGAGGAACGCAATCGCCGCGGGCGTGGACGGCAGAACTGAGCTGAGCGGTTAAAAAAGAAAAGGCTGCCTGTCACCCAACAGGCAGCCTTTTTTGTTGCCAATCTCGCGCGGCTATCTGCCGTTATACGAGATCCGCCAGACCACATTGCCGCCGTCGTCAGCAATGAGCAGGCTGCCGTCTTTGGCTTGCGCCAAACCCACTGGCCGCCCCATCACGCCAGCAGGAGCCTGGCTCTGGGTCCAGAAGCCGAGCGCAAAATTGTCGTAGCCGCCTTTGGGCCGTCGGTTCTCGAACGGCACATAGACGATCTTGTATCCGCGCGGGTTCGCGGCATTCCACGAGCCGTGATGGGCAACAAAGGCGCCGCCACGATACTGCGCCGGGAATTGCGTGCCCGTGTAGAAGAGAAGCCCCAACGGCGCGGAATGCGAGCGGAAGAGAACGTCGGGGACTTTCGTCTTGGCGACGAGATCCGGGCGCTTGCCCTTCAGCGACGGCTCCTCATGCTGGCCGAGATAGGCGTAAGGCCAGCCGTAAAAATCGCCCTGCTGAACGCGTGTGAGATAATCGGGCACGAGCTCGTCGCCTTCGCCGTCGCGCTCATTCACGACCACATAAAGATCGTCCGTACCCGGATAGAAGGTGATCCCGACCGGATTGCGCAAGCCCGTTCCGTATTGCACCAGCTTGTTGCCCACGACTTTCGATACCGCTGCGCGATGCGGATCGTCATGGTCGTTGATGTTGCCGTTGCTGCCGATGGCGACGAAGATTTCGCCTTTGCTGTTGATGGCGATATTGCGCGTCGAATGGCCACCGAGCACGCCGAAGGCGCCGTGCTCGGTCACCTGCGTGCGCGCACCAGAGAGCTTGGTATCGCCATCCTTGTACGGGAAGCTGTAAATCCCGAGCGCGTCGGCGACATAGAATTTGCCGTTGGCGATGGCCATACTGTACGCGCGCTGGAAGCCATCGGCGAAGGTCGTGTTCAATTCGGCCTTGCCGTCGCCGTCAGCGTCACGCAGGAGCGTGATCTTGTTGGCTTGAGCCTCGGCCAGGAAAACATCCCCATTCGGCGCCGTTAGCAGCCAGCGCGCGTCGTTCAAACCGGTGGCGAAAAGGTTCGCGTGGAAGCCCTGCGGCAGACTGAGCTTTGCCTCGGACGGCGGTTCTGCCTGCTTTGAACGCTGCGCGCTCGCGGGCGTCGCATAAGGAGGCGGAAGAGCGCTTGCCAGGAACTGGAAGTGCTGACCGACGGTTTCACCGTTCATATTCTGCTGCTGCGCGTGACCAACCACGGCGATCAACGCCGTACCCACTGCGGCGCCCAGCGCCAAACTTGCCAGACGTCCTACGCGAGTCTTCATTGGCTATCTCCTTGCCTAAATTGCGTTGCTCGGACCTAAAACGTAACTCTCAATTTACCACGCCGGCGTATGCCATGGGGAGGAGGGGCGGCATGCGCTTTCCACACGGCACCGGTTTGTCACCTTATATACGACTTTCGACCATCGTGGTCGCGCTTGCGCTCGCCGCCGAAGCAACTGCCGCGGAAGCTCCGCCGCAGCCGGCGCAGCGCAAAACCACGCAATCGGAAAGCTACATCGTCGTCGATCCGATCTATTCCACGATTTTGGACGGCAACAAACCTCGCGGTTTATTGATGATCGAGATGGGCCTCGACGTTCCCGACAGCGGCCTGCGCAGCAAGGTGAGTCAGTCCCTGCCCAATCTGCGCGACGCCTATGTCAGAAGCCTGCTCATCTATGCCGCCACCGCGGTCAGGCCATGGCGCCAGCCCGATGTCGACGACATTGCCAAACGCTTGCAGGCGATTACCGATCGCGTCGTCGGCCGCGAAGGTGCGCGCGTGCTAATGGCGCAAGCCGTGATCCGCGTCACGCACTGATCTACTGCAAACCGAAGATGACAATCTTGGCGCTCGCCGGCGCCACCGGAAAGATTGGCGAGCGCGTGCCCGCGACGAAGGCGACTTTCTGCCGACCGTCAACGAGATAACTCACAACCCCGCCGCCCGCCGCGCCCGGAAGCTCGGTCTGCCAGAGGATCTTGCCGTTGTCGGCGTCAAACGCCCACGCGTGATTGCCGAGATCGCCGGCAAACACCAAGCCGCCCTTGGTCGGCGTAATGCCGGACAGCACCGGCGCGCTGCTGCGGTAGCGCCACTTCACTTGACCGGTGTCGGCATCGGTGGCGATCACCATACCGGCCCAATTCGGATCCTTCTTGCCGAAGAGATTGCCGTCGCCGCTGCCGGTCCATTGCTGACCCAAGGAGACGCTGAAGGGCTTGGTCGGGTCCTTGACCACGACGGTCGTGCACCATTCTTCCGTGCCATTGTAGAAGAAGTTGGTATCGGGACTGTAGGCCGTGCCATTCCATTCCGAGCCGCCCGATGAGCCTGGGCAGAAATGCACCGGCTTGCCCGAGAGCGGTGTGTTGACGTTTTCACGCCGCGTGATTGGTACCTCGAACAGCTTCCTGCTGCTGTCGAGATCGAAAACGTAAAGCTGCCCGTCCTTGGGCGCTTCGGCAATGACGCGCTTGCCGGCCTTCGTCGTCACCAATATCGGTGCGTTGGCTACATCCCAATCGTGGAAGTCCTCGGGCACGATCGAGAAGTGACCACGGTACACGCCCGTCTTGGCTTCAACGACGACAACCGAATCCGAAAACAGATTCGCGCCCGGCCTCAGCTCCTTCAAAAAATCCGGACTCGGATTGCCGCCGGGGATGTAGAGCAGTCCACGTTGCGCATCCAAAGTGTACGACGTCCACGTGGCGCCGCCCGAGACCGGAACGTCGCGTGCGTTGCCCCAGGTGGGGCGTGCGATTGCCTGCATGCGCTCATTGTTGGGCGCCGGAGGACCGGGATTGGGCACGAGGTAGGTTTCCCACATCATCTTGCCGGTCTTGGCATCCAGCCCATAGACGCGGCCGCGTCCTTCGTAACGGTCGCCGCCGGCATTGCCGATGAACACCATTCCGTTCCATGCAATTGGCGCGGCGGGAACCGACTCTCCTTTGGCGGGATCGGCAATCTTCACCTCCCACAGCTTCTTTCCCGTGGCCGCGTCGTAAGAGAAAACGCGGCCGTCCTGCATGCCGCGGAAAAGCTGTCCGTCGAGATAGGCGACACCGCGATTGACCGGCAGCGCGCCCTTGATGTCCTCATGCACGCGCCATTTCTGCTGACAGGTCGAAGCGTCGATTGCGAAGGTGTCCATCTCCGTCGTGCCGTAGAGTGTTCGGCCAATCACAACCGGCCCGGTCTGGAAGCTGGTATCGATGCCGAGATCGTAGACGCAAAGCTGCCTCAGCCCGGCGACATTGGATTTGTCGATTTGATCGAAGGGGACGTAGCGCTCCGACGTCAGCGTGCGGTTGTAGCTCGGCCAGTCGGTCATCGCTGCATCCGCTGCACGCGATGGCGCATATGTCAGCGCCCCGGCCGCCGCCAGCACGCACATTGTTCCGGCCGATGCCTGCAAGAGGAAACGGCGCGACGATATCTTCGCCACAGCTCGGCTCATGGCTTGCCCTCCAATCGCTTTCCGGACGAGCTGTTATAGCATGTCGCGCAAGCCCTGATGCTCACGCTCGGGCGTGCAAACGGCGCAAGGCCGGATTAGGATTTTCCGCCGTCAAATCGGGAGGCCTTGATGCTGCGCAGAGCATGGCTGTTGCCGGTCATCGGAATCTTAGTGTCCTGCGGTCCTGAGCAGGCGCAAAGCCAAAGTCCCGAGGTTAAAGTCGTAACCTCGTGCAAAACGGTCGACTTCGCCGATGCGCTCGCTCTCTGCACCACGCTTATTCAATCAGGCAAGATCTCCGGCATGGACCTCGCCATTGCTTTCAACGATCGCGGTGATGCCTACACCAAGAGCGCCGACTACGATCATGCGATTGACGACTACGATCACGCCATCGAGCTGTCGCCGGAATTCGCAATCGCGTTCGGCGGGCGCGCCTTCGCCTATGCGAGCAAGCTCGAATATGAGCGAGCGATCGAGGACTATAATCAGGCGGTCATGCTCGATATCAACTTTGCACTCGCGTTTTATCTCCGCGGCATGGCGAAGCTGGCGCTCTGCGACATCGAGGGCGGCGAGATCGACATCAATACGGCGCGCGCACTCGATCCCAATGTCGGCAGATAGCTCGCCGGCCCGGATGTTCTAGATCGTGCGCTCGCTCACGGTGCGCCGCGAGACTTGGCCGATCAAAGGCAGCTTCCGCATCTCGCGCGGCGCCAAGACCGAAGCCGAGGTCGTTGTCGTCGAAATCGCATCAGGTGATTCCGTCGGCCGGGGCGAATGCGTCCCCTACGCGCGGTACGGCGAGACGGTCGCGAGCGTGATCGCGCAAATTGAAGACGTCCGCACCGACATCGCGAAGGAGATGACGCACCAGGAGCTGCAGAGGCGCTTGCCGCCGGGTGCGGCGCGCAACGCGCTCGATTGCGCGCTGATCGATTGGCAGGCCAAGGCAACACGCACGCCGGCACATGTGCTGCTGAATCTGCCGCCGCCGACACCGGTCCGCACTGCGTTCACGCTCACTCTCGACAGTCCGGAGGCGATGGCCGCCGCTGCGGCCGAAGCGGCGAAATCCTTCGGACTGCTCAAGCTTAAAATTGCCGGCGGAGATGACCTTGCTCGCGTAGAAGCGGTGCGCCATGCGGCGCCTCATGCGCGGCTCATTGCCGACGCCAATGAAGGCTGGTCGTTCGATGATTTTGTTCGGCTTGCGCCAGAACTTGCACGACTCGGCGTGGCCTTGCTCGAACAGCCGCTCAAGGCCGATGAGGACGAGGTGCTGGAAACCGGCAAAACTCCGCTGCCCTTATGCGCGGATGAGAGTTGTCACACACACGCCGATCTGCCGCGACTTCGGGGCCGTTATTCCCACATCAATGTCAAGCTGGACAAAGCCGGCGGGCTGACCGAAGCCGTAGCGCTCATTCGGGAAGCGACCACCCAAGGATTGCGCTACATGGTCGGTTGCATGGTGGCCACATCGCTCGCCATGGCGCCCGCGACACTGCTGACAGCGGACGCCGACTTCGTCGATCTCGATGGCCCGCTTCTCCTAAAACGCGATCGCCAAGACGCGCTCAACTATCAGCGCGATCTTATTTTGCCGCCTTCACCGGCATTGTGGGGCTAGGCCTTGCTATAGGCGGCCCAATCGATCCTGTGTTATGGTGCCTCACGTTTCTGTGTAGGGTTGGGCGGGGGGAGTTCACCGGCTGCGGATGGCGGCGAACAAGCTCTCGAATTTCCGTAATCAAAAAGGAGGCGGGAACCATGAATAGAAAGATTATTTTGTCTGCAGTTGCGATTACCTTGCTTGGCTCGGCCGCCGTGTTGGCCCAGGGCCAGCAGCCACAACAGCCGATGACCTTCTTCGTCACCAGCACGACACCGTCAGGTTCGGGCAATCTCGGCGGCCTCGCGGGCGCTGACCAGATTTGCCAGAATCTTGCTGCGGGCGCCGGCGCGGGCAACCGGACTTGGCATGCCTATCTGAGCACGCAAGCTCAGGGTGGCAGGCCGGCAGTGAACGCTCGCGGCCGCATCGGGGCGGGCCCCTGGTACAATGCCAAGGGTGCAATGATTGCCGCCAACGTCGCCGATCTGCATGGCGACCAGCAGCGCGATCGCAACAACATCCAGAAGGCCACAATGCTGGACGAGAAGGGCCAGTCGATCAAAGGCGCCGGCGATATGCCGAATGAGCATGACATGCTGACCGGCTCGGACTCTGACGGCCGCGCTTTCACCGACGGCATCGACCACACCTGCAACAACTGGACGGCGACTGACGCGGACATGCCGGGGAATAACGCCAACGCACCCCGCGTTCAGACCAGAGCCATGCTCGGTCACGCGGACCGCAGCGGCGGCGGCAACACCTCGTGGAACGCCGCTCACATGAGCCAAGGCTGCAGCAAGCAGCAGCTCATCAACACCGGCGGCGCAGGCCACTTCTATTGCTTCGCCATCAACTGAGCAGCTTTCAATAGCGTTGAGAGAAGGCCCGGTGTTCCCGGGCCTTCTTTATTTTTGGTGCGCAGGCAGCGCTCACAAAATCGTCATCCGACTCGGTTAAGGGCAAAAGCTATTATCGCCGCACCCACCGAGGAGGCATGAATATGACCAAAAATCGCATCATTCTTTCAGCTATCGCCGTTACTCTGCTCGGCTCGGCCACCGTTTTGGCGCAGGGCCAGCAGCCCCAACAGCCCATGAGTTTCTTCGTCGCCAGCACTGTGCCGGGCACCGGCAATTTGGGCGGTCTCGCCGGCGCCGATCAGACTTGCCAGAACCTCGCCGCAGGCGCAGGCGCGGGCAACAGAACGTGGCATGCCTATCTGAGCACGCAGGCTCAAGGCGGCAGGCCGGCAGTGAATGCTCGCGGCCGCATTGGCGCGGGCCCCTGGTACAATGCGAAGGGCCAGATGATTGCAGCCAACGTCGCCGATCTGCATGGCGATCAACAGCGTGATCGCAACAACATCCAAAAAGCCACCGTTCTCGACGAGAAGGGCAACGCGATCAAAGGCGCCGGGGACATGCCCAATGAACACGACATCCTCACCGGCTCCGATTCCGACGGCCGCGCCTTCACCGACGGCATCGACCACACCTGCAACAACTGGACTGCGGCTGACGCCGATATGCCGGGCAACAACCCGAACGCGCCGCGGATTCAAACCCGCGCCATGCTCGGGCACTTCGACCGCAGCGGCGGCGGCAACACCTCATGGAACGCCGCTCATATGAGCCAAGGTTGCAGCAAGCAGCAGCTGATCAACACCGGCGGTGCCGGCCACATCTACTGCTTCGCCATCAACTGACGCAGATTTGCTCAAATGTTCGAGAAGGCCCGGGACAACTCCCGGGCCTTCTTTCGTTTGGCTCACACAAGCGTCAACTGCTTGCACCATACAGCAACGCTAAAATTCGCGCCGAACAGGAGGAGGTACGTCATGACCAAGCAACGCATTTTTATTTCCGCCATCGGCCTTGCAGTGCTCGGCTCCGCCGCGGTGTTGGCGCAGGGCCAGCAGCCGCAGCAGCCGCAGCAACCCATGAGCTTTTTCGTTGCCGCCAATCCCACCGGCACGGGAAATCTCGGCGGGCTCGAAGGTGCCGATCGGATCTGTCAGAATCTCGCAACCGCCGCGGGTACAGGCAACCGCACTTGGCATGCTTATTTGAGCACACAAGCGCAGGCCGGCCGGCCCGCTGTGAACGCGCGCGGCCGCATCGGCGCGGGGCCCTGGTACAATTCGAAAGGCCAGATGATCGCCGCAAACGTCAACGACCTGCACGGCGACCTTCAGCGTGATCGCAACAACATCCAAAGAGCTACGGCTCTCACGGAAAAGGGCGCGCAGATTCAAGGTGGCGGCGGCGGGCAGGGCGTGCAGAACGAGCATGACGCACTGACAGGCTCCGATTCCACCGGGCGCGCGTTCACGGATGGCATCGATCACACCTGCAACAACTGGACGGCGGACGGCATGGACATGCCCGGCAACAATCCGAACGCACCGCGGATCCAAACGAGAGCCATGCTCGGACACATCGACCGAAGCGGCGGCAACAACACGTCGTGGAACGCGGCCCACATGAGCCAGGGTTGCAGCAAGCAGGCGCTCAACAACACCGGCGGCGCC
>Ga0126377_10003612_pt1 | contig 11021 bp, 8 predicted proteins | sample PanSoiMetPlot_22_FD_92647 | JGI IMG/M metagenome (GOLD analysis project Ga0126377, IMG submission 92647) | Tropical forest soil microbial communities from Panama - MetaG Plot_22 | ecosystem: Environmental > Terrestrial > Soil > Tropical forest > Bulk soil | place: Panama | collected 2016-02-17
ACTCGATCGTATACTTGTAGCTGTTCTCGGTGTGGGTGGTCTCACCGGCCGCGAACTCGATGACACGACCGGCAATGCGGACTTTTTGCCGCCGCTCGCTCACGAGATGCATCTCGATGCGGCGGCGCTCGCTGTTGTAGAACGCCCGATGGCTGAACGCGTCAACATCGAAGTCGGCGGAAAGCTCGCGATTGATCCGCGTAAGCAGATTGAGATTGAATTGCGCGGTCACGCCCGCGGCGTCGTCATAGGCGGCGTTGAGAATGTTGGCGTCCTTGACGAGGTCGACGCCAACGACAAGGGTTGAGCGTGCACCCAGCATGCGCCCGGCGTGGCGCAGGAACGCCGCCGCATCCTGCGGCTCGAAGTTGCCGATGGTCGAACCCGGGAAGAAGCCCGCCCGGGAAAGCCCCACGATCGCGCTCGGCAGACGGAACGGCAAGGTGAAGTCGGCCGCCACCGGCAGTACGCGCAGGCGCGGATAGTCATGCTGGAGCTGCTCGGCCTCCTGCCGCAGCATCTCGGCCGAGATATCCACCGGGACATAAGCTTCCACTGTCTTCGCAGCCTCAAGCAGGATGCGCACCTTCCGGGTCGACCCGGTACCGAACTCGATGAGCGCGGTCTTTGGACCAAAGACGCCAGCAATGTCCGCCTTGTGCTGGCGCAGGATCGCGAGCTCGCAGCGCGTCGGGTAGTACTCCTTTAGCTCGGTGATGGCTTCGAACAGTTGCGAGCCGCGCTCGTCATAGAAATATTTCGGAGCCAGCCACTTTTGCGGCGCGGAGAGGCCAGACTGCACGTCGCTCGCAAAGCCACTGTCCGCCAGCGGCCGCGCTCGCGCCGCGTTGGTCTTGATGGTCATGATCAGCCCCTCTGGCGTGTCAGTTGCTGTAATCGGCGAGCCGCACGCCACTGAGCTGCCAGCGCGCCGGCGGATAGAAGAAATTGCGGTAGCTCGCGCGCGCATGGCCCGCGGGCGTGGCGTGCGAGCTGCCGCGCAGCACCATCTGGTTGATCATGAACTTGCCATTGTATTCGCCGAGTGCGCCGGATGCGGCACGGAAGCCCGGATAAGGCGAATAGGCGCTGCGCGTCCATTGCCACACGATCCCGAACGCATCGTCGATGAGACGCGCCCGTGCCGCCACTTCCCATTCGGCTTCGCTCGGCAGATCCTTGCCGGCCCAGCGCGCGAATGCATCAGCCTCGTAGTAGCTCACATGGCAGACCGGGGCGTCAGGCTCGACCGGCCTGAGGCCCGCGAGGGTGAACTGCAGCCACGCGCCATCGACCTTGCGCCAATAGCCTGGCGCGTCCCAGCCTTCGGTCTCGACCGTCGCCCAGCCATCGGAGAGCCAGAGCGAAGACGTCGCGTAGCCACCGTCCGCGATGAAGTCGAGCCATTGCGCATTGGTGACAAGCCCGCGGGCCAATCGCACCGGGCGCAGATAGATCTGATGCGCGGGGCCTTCGTTGTCAAAGCTGTAGCCGTCGCCTTCGTGGCCGATGGTGTAGAGGCCCCCGGGCACGTCAACGAAGCCGCGCGGGGATTTCTGCTGCGCTTGCGGCAGGCGCCAGCTCTCGTCGTAGGCAGGCGCGGTCGGATTCTGTGCGAAGACGTGCAGGATGTCGGTGAGCAGAAGCTCCTGGTGCTGCTGCTCGTGGTGCAGGCCAATCTCGAGGATGCGCAGCACCTCCGGAAGTGTGGGCCCGTCGACGCAAGCAATCAGCTGCTCGACCGCCTCATCGACATAGCTGCGGTAGGCCGCCACACGATCAAGATCGGGCCGGGTGAGCATGCCCCGGCGCGGCCGCGCGTGGCGCGGCCCGGCGGCCACGTAATAGGAGTTGAACAGATAAGCGAACTCCGCATCGAACACCTGATAGCCGGGCAGGTGCGGCAGCAGCAGGAACTGCTCGAAGAACCACGTTGTGTGTGCACGATGCCATTTGGTCGGGCTCGCGTCCGGCATTGACTGCACGACCTGATCCTCAGGTCCGAGCGATGACGCGCGCAGCTCGGTCTCACCGCGCACACCGCGGAACATCGCGGCCCAGGCCGAACGCGCGGAACCGGCTAGCGGCTCAACGGCCCGGATTGGCGTGACACTGCCATCACGCAGATGACGAACAACAGGAAAGGATGATGGCGCCATGCCCAGTTCCAGACTTTGCGGGATTGCGTGCAGGCAGGTAAGGACGGAAAACGGAGGAGAAGTCTGTTCGGTTCCCCATTATACGCAGCTGGAAGGACAGAGGTTTCTCCGGCCCGTGCACATTTTTGTGCGCGCTGTCATGCACGCGCGGGCTTGCATAGCCACGCTCGGGACCCTACGGCCCTGCTATTTTACTCTCGGATTCAACGGACCTTGCGGCAGCGACGGCACCAATCCCAGGAGCCCGCTACCTCATGGCATTGAGGCCGGCCGTGGAGGCAATGCCGTCCTGCTGACCCGTGCCGCCGCTGGTGCCGATCGCGCCGATCAGCTTGCCGTTGACGATGATCGGCATGCCGCCCTCGGAGGCGATGGGCCGGGCATCATCCGGGAAGCTCATGAAGCCCGTATTGCCAGCCGCAAACTGGTCGGCGAACACCTTGCTGGGGCGGCGAAAGAGCGCGGACGTACGGGCTTTCGCCAGCGCCAGCTGGGCGGAAGCATTCTGGGTGCCGTCGGCACGCTCGAAATAAACCAGATAGCCACCTGGATCGACCACCGCGACAGCCATGCGCCAGCCGTTTCGCCTGGCCTCTGCTTGAGCCGCAGCCGCGACCTCCTTGGCCTGCTCGATATTGATCGGCGCTCCATAATCAGGCGACTGCAAGGGCTGGGCGTGCGCGCTCGCGCCCAGCACAGAAGCAGCCGCAAAGGCCGAGATGATCCAAGCGCGTGTCCGCATCGTCGAGGCTCCTCATGATCGGCGCTGTGGCCGGGCGTCATCATGTTGTCGAAAATCCGCTGCGGGATGCACCGCTTACCGCGCGGATTCCCGCTCCCCAGTGCCGCCGATTTGAAAGTTCCTGGACCCACTTGCCGCAAGCTCGGTCAAGGAACGTCAAATCGAAAGCAGCCCTGGAAGCATGGACCCGCTAGTGCCGCTTCCGAAGTTCGTGTGTTCGGTTTGTTGGGAGGTATCACGAGCTTCGGAAGCGGGCACTAGCGAACCTGTGGCAGGATAGGCGAGATGCCACAAGTGCGGCAAGCAGCGCCACCCTTGCCTTGGGACAACCTGCCGGACGGCTTGCAGACGCACCGGTCCTCGACCGACAATGTCTTGACAACAATGGACCCTGATCATGCGACGACTAGGACTGGCGATCGTGGCGGCGCTGATTTCGAGCGCACCGGCCTTGGCCCAACCCAACTGCCGAAATACCGCCGACTTTGGCCGCTGGCTCGCTGACTTCAAGCGCGAAGCGCTGGCGCAAGGCATCTCGGCACGCGCCTTGGAGGCCGCCGGACCCTACTTGGTACTCGATCAGCGCATCATCAACATCGACCGGGGGCAGCGCTTCTTCGCGCAGACCTTCCTGGAGATGTCCGGCAAGATGCTGCCGGGCGGCCGGCTCACAGGCGGCGTGGCCAAGATCAAGCAGCACCGGGCCCTGTTCGACCGCGAGGAGAAGGAGTTCGGGGTACCGGCGGCGGTGATCACCGCGTTCTGGGGTCTCGAGAGCGACTTCGGTGCAGGCCAAGGTAAAGACCATTCGATCAGGTCCATTGCGACGCTCGCCTATGACTGCCGCCGCTCGGACATGTTCAGGGCCCATCTGTTCGACTCTCTGCGGATCGTCGAGCGCGGCGACCTCAGGCCCGAGGAGATGATCGGCTCCTGGGCCGGCGAGCTTGGCCAGACCCAGTTCATGCCATCGGAATACATGGCGCATGCCGTCGACTACGACGGCGACGGCCACCGCAACCTGATCAAGAGCGTGCCGGATGTGATCGGCTCGACCGGCAAGTATCTCGTCCATCTCGGCTGGAGGCGCGGCGAGCCCTGGCTGAACGAAGTGCGCGTTCCGCAGAACCTGAAATGGGAAGAGGCGGACCTGACGATCCAGCATCCGCGCTCGCAATGGGCGCGCTGGGGCGTGACCCGCGCCAACGGCAGCCCACTGCAATCCGACAATCTGAAGGCGTCGTTGGTGCTGCCGATGGGGCGTTTCGGCCCGGCGTTCCTCGCATACGACAACTTCCAGGCCTACCTCAAATGGAATGCCTCGCTGATGTATTCGCTGACCGCGGCCTACTACGCCACCCGGCTTGATGGCTCGCCGGCGATGCACCCCGGCAGTCCCAACATTCCCAAGCTCACCGTCGATGAGAACCGCGAGCTGCAGCAGCTGCTACAGCGGCGCGGCTTTGACGTCGGCCGCATCGACGGCGTGCTCGGGCTCAAGAGCCGCTCGGCAGTCCGCGAAATCCAGATCAAGCTTGGGATGCCGGCTGATTCCTGGCCGACACCAGAGCTGCTGCAGCGGCTGCGCGGCGGCGCATGACTGTAGGAGGCGGGCCGCCGGACCTTCGAACCCTCATGTTCCTAATACTCAAACTGCACAGCGCTGCTCTCGCCCTCCTCACGCTCGCCACGATGGCCCCCGCCGTCGCGCAGACGGCCGGCGACTATCCAAACCGCACGATCCGCATCGTCGTGCCGTTCCCACCCGGTGGCCCAGCCGATCTGATTGCACGCTTCGTCGGGCAGAAGATGAGCGAGGATTTCGGCCAGCCGGTCGTGATCGAGAACCGCGCGGGCGGCAACACCGCTCCCGCCGCGCAAGCCGTCGCGCGCGCAGCGCCTGATGGTTACACGCTGTTCACGCCCATGGACACCACCATGGTGATGAACCCGCTGGTGATGAGCAACTTGCCTTACGATCCGCTGAAGGATTTCTCGCTGATCTCGCTGCTGACGAAAAACATGTCGCTGATCGTGGTGCGCGCGAGCGACGGGCCAAAGAGCATCAAGGAGTTGATAGCCAAGGGAAAGGCAAACCCAGGCAAGCTCAACATGGGTGCTGGCACCATCACGTCACGGCTCGGCGCGCTCCTGTTTACCAAGGAGGCAGGGTTCGACGCGCAGCTCGTCCCGTTCAAGGGCTCCGCCGAGATCAGCCAGGCAGTGCTCGCCGGCACCGTCGACTTCGCTCTCGACTCGACCGGCACCGCACTTCCCCTGATCCGCGGCGGCCAGTACCGCGTGCTCGCCAAATATTCGACGCGGCCGCTGCCGCAATTGCCCGACCTGCCCAGCGTCAATGATGCCGCTGGCCTTCCCGACCTTGCCGAAAGCTCCACCTGGATCGGCCTCACCGGCCCCGCTGGCATGCCAGGTGCGATTGTCGAGAAGCTCACCCGCAAAGTGGCGAGCATCTACGCCGAGCCGGTCATGGCTGACCGGCTCGAGAAAGCAGGCATCACGCCGGTCGCCAGCTCGCCCGCAGAATTCGACGCTTTCATCCGCAACGAGAGCGAGCGCTGGTCCAAGGTGTTCAAGGACAACAGCCACCTCAAGCTCGCAGACTGAATTTCCTCTGCACATCGCCGGCTATGCTAACGGTGGCAAGACACTCGCTCGCCTTCGCGAACGACACAATTCCGACAAACAATCACACGATGTATGTACTAATTGTAACACGCTCATCTCTCAACTGCGGCAACTAAACAGTCTCTATTTCGGCTGGGCGGGAAGGCGACTGTTGAGGTCGGATCAATAGTCACACCATGACTGACTTCGGAAAAATTCCGCAATATGCATCCTACGTCGCGCGCGACCCGTTTCGGCACGGATTGCTGTTTCCCGCGATCGTGAACGAGTTGGGCGGCCTTAACAAACGAGTGTTGGATGTCGGCACCGGGGATGGCCTTTTTCCGAGATTGATGGCCCGCGCAGGTGCAGACGTCGTTGGCTACGACAAAGCCGCCGAAAAAATCGCAGAAGCGAAAGCACACACTGACGCACAAGACTTAAAGGTGAGATACGTTGTAGCCACACCACAAACATTCGCGGCAGACAGCATGTTCGACGCCGCAACATCAGTAATGGTGTTGCCATATGCTTCTGACGTTGACGACTTGCGGGCGTTCTTTCGCAACACAAAGAAGCATCTGGTTGCCGGAGGGAAGTTCGTATCGACCGTTCTCAATCCACTTTTTTCGGCCTTCGAAAAAAATCTAATCGCGCGACGCTTCAAGAAACTTGATGGAAATCTGAGTCAAGCGGAGTTCCTGAATGAAGTTTCCGGTGCGGTTGAAATGATTACCATTGCTCATCAATACTCGAGGCAGGACTATGAAAGCGCTGCCGCACAGGAAGGAATGAAGTGTGAATGGAAGAAGGTGTTCGCACAGCCTGAGGCAGTCAGCCAAAAAGGGGAAGAGTTTTGGCGGCCCTGCCACGAAACCCAACCTTACGCTCTCCTGGTTGCCCAAACGCAATAATCTGAGACGAGGGCGCCGCCCACGCTAAACAGCGGGGCACCGGTCCTACTTCGCCGCTTCGAGCGCGGCGCGCACGCGGGTCGCAACTGCAGTCGGCGTGCGGGCGAGTTCTCCGACCAGCATCTGTACGGCCTCTCCGGTCATCGGTGATACTTCGAGCTGAAGCTTGGCAGCCTCCTCCAGAAAGGCCTTGTCCTTCATGGTGGCGTCGAATGCGCGCCGCAGCGCCGCAACGCGCTCGGCCGGGACATCGGGCGGCAGGAAGAACGGCCGCGCATATTCGGTTCGCGCAAACAAGAGCCGCATCGCCTGTCGCTCGCTGTCAGTCCTGGCAAGGCTCATCACCAACGGCACCCCTGGCAGCTCCGAATACGGCTCGGCATTGTACTGCACCAGGATCCTGATCTTCTTCTCATCGATCCAGTTTTGCGCCAGCGCCTTGACCGAGGCCCATCCGACGCCGGCATTGCCTTCGATCTCACCGCGCTCGATCGCGAGATTGATCTGCGGCGTGCCCTGATAGCCACGCACGATCTTGAATTTGAAACCGAAGAGATCGTTGAGCAGCAGCGGGAAGTCGTTCATGGTCGTGCCCACCGTGGTAGAGCCGACCAGCACCTCGCGATTGGCGGCATCCTCGATACGCGTGACCGGAACCGTGTGCCAGATGAAGCCCACATAGGCTTCGCGGTTGGCGCTGCCGATCCAGTTGAGCTTGGCAGCGTCGAACTGCGCACCGGCCTGGAGCATCGGCGCAGTCGGAATGCCGTTGAGCGGCACACCGATGACGGTGCCGTCCTTGGGACCCTGATTGTAGATTTGATTGGTCATAACCAGGCCACCCGCCGCGGGCTGGTTCTGCACGATAATGGTGGGATTGCCCGGAATGTAGTGAACGATCTGACGCGCCAGAGCGCGCGCATAGAGGTCATATGCCCCGCCCACGGCTGACCCGACGACAAAGCGCAACTGCTTGCCGCGATAAAAGTTTGCGACGTCCTGCGCCCGTGCAATCGGCACATTGAAGACCACAGCAGCGCAGGCCACGACAAGCAGGCGCCTGATCATGAGCTTTCTCCCGAAGCAATCACTCTCGTAGTCAGGCCCGCCCATGCAAGACGTAACGAGACATAACGCGCGTGAATGACGATAACGAGTATTGCAGCCCGCGCGCAACGGGCGTGCGCTGCTGCAGCGTCTCTGCGAGGCCCGCAGCATTCGAACGCTCATCAACGTGCCGATTTCTGAACCAAAGCCATACGAGATCAATGAGTTGCTGCTGTGCTTCAATTCCGAGGCCACGCGTGTTGCAAAATAAACGACCTCCAAAATTGGCGCGCCCGCCGCACGCCTCGCGTACAACCAGAACATAATTCCGACAAACAATCACACGATGTATGCGTTAATTGTAACACGCATTTGCTTCAACTCCCTTTCAAAAATCGATTATCGTTGCACGGACAAGGAGATCGGGTCGCGAAACGAGATGCAGGTGGCGTGAGGGGGCAACATGAGCGCATCTGCACAAGACCCGGTCAATCCGGGTTCAACCAGCGGCCGTCCGTCAGAAGACTCGCGCCCTGAACATGATGCTGGCCACGAGGCCCCCGTTGAGGCTGAGCCCGTGGAGTATCCGCCGAACCCGGGGCCACAGGCCAAGCCAAATCCGATCCTCACCAGTCCGAATGTCGAAAGCGCGTCGGCAACCGGACTCCCCGATGCGCCACAACTCTCCTGGCCGCCCTGGCAGCAGCAGCCGCGCGCTTCCGCTTCCAACACCACGACTGCAGGGGTGCAATCCGGCGTCCCGCTGGATGACAATTGGAGCCAACCTGAAGATCGTTCGAAGCAGACACGCTATGCAACGGGATTGATCATTGTCGTTACGGCGGCAGTGGCTGGAACCGTCTCCTATCTTTGGAGCTCGCACCAGGGGACCAGTCCTCCCGACCAAGCTACTTTGATTACAGCAGCACCACCCAGCGACCCACCTGACCCGGCTCGGCAGCCCGCGGCGCGCGCCGTGGCAGAGTCACCGTCGCTACTGCCAGACTCTGCGCGGCGATCGGTTTTCTCGCCCGCGGATGAAGCGCGCTTGCGGGAGCGCGCCCGGGAATTGACCATCAAGGCCGCACGCCTGTGGCAGGTCGATGCGCCGGCACGTCTGATCGTCTCGGCCACGGATGCCCCCGCGGACGTCGACGTCGTGATCATCGGCCTGGCAACCGGTTCGGTGCTGTCGCTTGGCAAGCCGGAAGCGCCGAACCGTTGGCGTCTGTCAGCCAAGGATCTCAACAGCGTCATGATTCTCCCGCCGCGCGGTTTCGTCGGCACCATGGATCTGATTCTGGAACTGCGTCTTGCCAACGACAGCATGATCGATCGCAAGGGCTTGCTGCTCGAGTGGTCGCACCACAGCGCGCTGGCTACAGGGGCTTTCCCACCGCGCCAGATCGAAGCGGCCGAGATCGAGCTGATGGTCAAGAGCGGACTTGAATTCATGGGAAATGGCAACGTCGCCGCAGCCCGGATGATGTTCCAACCGGCGGCTGAAGCCGGTGATGCGGTGGCCGCGTTTGCTCTCGCCGAAACCTACGACCCGTCGGTGCTCAAGAAGCTGGGTACCATGGGAGGAATTACATCGGACGTCGCGCTGGCCAACACTTGGTACGAGAAAGCGCGCGCGCTCGGCTCACCCCTGGCCCGGGAGCGGCTGGAGCGGCTCGCCCGAGTACCCCAATAGAGGCTTATGCGCAGCGATCGGTCGCCGGCGGCATTCACGCGACGGTCGAGACGGAAGTAGCAAGAGTTTGAGAGTAAGGAGTAGTGCGATGGTCGGATCCCGGTTCATAGCTTTGCTTGCCCCATTGCTGGCGGCGCTGATCGCCGGGCCTTCCCAGGCACAGACGAATGCTGGCGGGCGCGGTGCACAAAGCGCCGCCGCGAGCGGCGAAGGCGTCAAGGTTTCGCGCATCAACAATTGGACGGTGGCGATCGCAGCCGGCCTCCTGGAGGGCAGCTTTATTCGCTTTGCCGCTGAGCTCGGGAAGGCGCTCGATGACGGCGAAAACCTGCGCATCCTACCGATCGTCACCTACGGCGCCTCCGAGAACATCTCTGATCTGCTTTATCTGCGAGGCGTGGACATCGCGATCACGCATGCCGACGTCTTCGACTTCTACAAGAAAGCCGGCGACGTGAGAAACATCGAGCAGCGCGTCAACTATATCTCGCAGATGCACAACACCGAGTTCTACGTGATGGCGCGCGGCGATATCGCCCGCATCGAGGATCTCGCTGGCAAGAAAGTGGGATTTCACGTCAAGGGATCAGGCCCGAGCGTCACCGGCCCGATGATCTTTGAACGGCTGGGAATCAAGGTCGAGCCGGTCTTCATCAACCACACGTTCGCAATCGAAAAGATGCGCACCGGTGAGATTTCCGCAATCTTTCAGCTCGGCGCCAAACCCAACGACCTCCTGGCCAAGCTCAAGGCGGAGGCCGGGATGCATTTTGTTGCAATCAACTGGGGGCCGAAGTTCTCGGACTACTATCTGCCCGCCACGCTCTCGCACGACGACTATCCAAATTTGATCCCGCCGGGCACCACCATCGATACGCTCGCGGTCCCGGTGGTGCTGGCAGTCTATAATTGGCCCAAGAACAGCGACCGCTACCGGCGCGTGGAGCGCTTCGTTCAGTACTATTTCGAGCGCTTCGACAAGCTCAAACAGCCTTCGTTCCATCCAAAATGGAAAGAGGTCAACCTTGCAGCACGCGTCCCGGGATGGAACCGCTATTCGGCAGCGGAAGAGGCGCTGGGGGCATCAAAGGATCTTGGAGCCGCACGGCAGGCGAACTCAAACGAGCCAGCTGCGGCAGGCCCAGCCCGCGCCGAAGCGTCGCAATTGGAGAAATCGCCACTGTTCGAGGAATTCCTGGAGTGGCGGCAGAAGCGGCTGCAGCAGCAAACACAGCAGAAGAAAGGTCGGAACTAACAATCCGGCACGCTCGCGCGAATGATGCTGGTCACTTGACTAGCGGAAAAGGATGGGGAAGCGCCTCAAACATGGGGAATGCGCCAACCGGCGTAAAGGAGCCAGCCGCGCAAAAGCGTGGCTGGCTTTCATCATCTTTGAGGCGGTCCGCAGTACGGCACCTTGAGCTTGTCCCGCAAATCTATCGGCCAGCGCCGGCACGCTCCAGCTTCAGCGAGAAGCCCGGCTTGCTGACGTGAATGAGATTGCATTCGGAGCGCTGCGTCAGCTCCGCCATCAGCTTCACCAGCGGGTGGCGCGTCGTAACGTAGGGCTTGGCCGGGCCCGTTGCGCGCATCGCCGCGATGTCGTCCTTGGTGAGGAGCCAGCGTAACAGCAGTTCCTCCTCCGACACGGTCGCGGCGTCGAGATCGCGCCGCATGTCTGTAATGGTCGGATGCTCGCGGGTCTGCGCCTTGATCTCCTTGGCGCGCGGCCGATCGAGAATACGCGCCCTCACCTCCTGATCCATGGCGGTGACCGCCTCCTCGCCGAAATGGCCGAGCGCGTAGCGGATGACCTGGTCGGTCACCTCCTTGTA
>Ga0126377_10003613_pt1 | contig 11021 bp, 8 predicted proteins | sample PanSoiMetPlot_22_FD_92647 | JGI IMG/M metagenome (GOLD analysis project Ga0126377, IMG submission 92647) | Tropical forest soil microbial communities from Panama - MetaG Plot_22 | ecosystem: Environmental > Terrestrial > Soil > Tropical forest > Bulk soil | place: Panama | collected 2016-02-17
CCAGGTCCGCGCGGCTCACAGCCGCGTCGGCGCGCGCCTGGATCCAGTCGGCCTCTGCGTCGGCCAGCGTCCGGTCGGCGTCGAGCACCGCGACCAGCCCGCCCTGCCCCTCGCGATAGGCGGCCCGGGCCAGCTCCGCCGCCTCGCGCTGGGACGGCAGGACGTCCTGCTCGAGCGCGCGCGCCAGCTCGCGCGCCGACTGATAGCGGCGATAGGCGGCGACCAGCTCCGCGTCGACGGTGGCCAGGGTCCGCTCGCGCTCGATGCGCGCCGCGCGGCCGGTGGCGGCGGCCGCTGCCTCGGCGGCGCCTCGCTTGCCGAGCAGCGGGACCGCCAGGGTGAGCCCCACCCGGTAGTCGGATCCCGGCAGGGTCGGGTCGTCGATCATCGCCTCGAGATCGACGGACAGCTCGGGCCAGCGCGCCGCCCGCGCCTCCCCCTCGCGCGCGCGCTCGACGCCGATCCGCGCGGCGGCGGCGCGCGCGTCGGGGTGGCCGGCGCGCCGGGCGCGCAGCCGGTCGAGCGGCGGCACGGGCGCGGAGGCGGGGAAGCCACCCACCGCGGACAGCGGCCCTGTCGGATCGATCCCGAGCAGCGCGGCCAGGTCGGCCGCCGCGGCCGAGATCGCAGCCCGGTCGGCGGCGGACTGCGCCCGCGCCCGCCGGGCCACGGCGTCGGCCGCCACCACCTCGGCGTGGGACGCGTCGCCGGCGTCGAAGCGAGCGCGCGTGATGGTCGCCAGCTCCGCCTCGCGCCGGATCGCGGCGGCCGACAGGTCCGCTCGCGCCTCGGCCCGCACCAGCTCCAGCCACGCTCGCGTGACGTCGCGCCGCAGCGCCAGGTCGACCGCGCTCGCCTCGATGCGCGCCACCTCGGCCTCGGCGCGAGCGACGCCGCGGCTCGCCGCAAGCGTGCCGAAGATCGGCAGCGGCAGGGACGCGACCGGCGCCGCTCGCTCGGCCCGGTGGGTGGTCGACACGCCGATCGACGTCGCCGGCCAGGCGCCGGCGGCCTCGACGCCGGCCTCGGCCGCGCGCCGGCGCGCAGCGGCCGCGCGGTGGGCCGGCGAACCTCGAGCCGCGTCCAGCGCGGACTCCAGGGTGAGCGCGAGGCCGCGTGGCGCCGCCGACGGGCCCGGCGCCCGGGCCGCGGCCGGCGGGCTGCCCTGCGCCGGACTACCCGCCAGGGCGATCGCGGAGGCGCCGACCCATGCGCAGGTGCGCGCCGCGGCGGCGAGGCACGGGCGCAAGCTCATTGCTCGTCCTGCATCCCGCGAAACCTATTGCGTGGCCGCCGCTCTGTCGGATTAAGACTGAATGAAGACACGAATCGTGTTTGCCCGCATCGGGCGAGCGGGCATGGTAGGTGCGGTCATGGGGCTGCTCCTGGTCGAGGACAACGCGCGACTGTCCGCGTCCCTGTCGCGAGGCCTGGTCGAGGATGGCTTCGCGATCGACGCGGTCGCCACGGGCAGCGAGGCGCTGGCGCGGCTCGGGCAGCGCGACGTCGACGCGCTGATCCTGGACCTGGGCCTGCCCGACATGGATGGGATCGACGTGCTCGGCGCGGCGCGCGCGCTCCGCATCCTCGCGCCGGTGCTGGTCCTCACTGCGCGGGACGCGGTGGAGTCGCGCGTGCACGCGCTCGAGCTCGGTGCCGACGACTACCTGGTCAAGCCGTTCGCCTACGCCGAGCTGCTCGCGCGCATCCGCGCCCTGCTGCGCCGCGCGGCGGCCCCGCGCTGGGCGCCGCTCGCCTGCGACGGCCTGGCGCTGGCGGCCGACGAGCCGGTCGTGACCATCCACGGGCGCGCGGTGCCTCTCTCTCCGCGCGAACACGCGCTGCTGGCGCTGCTCATGCGCCGGCGCGGCGAGGTGATCGGGCGCCCCGAGATCCTGCGCGAGGTGTTTGGCTACGACTTCGACCCCGGGACCAACCTGGTCGACGTTCACGTCGCGAACCTGCGCCGCAAGGTGGGCGGCGAGGCGACGCGGATCGAGACCGTGCGCGGCGTCGGATATCGGCTGCGCTCACGGCCGCCGCCATGACCCGGACCCGATCGAGGTGGTGGCGGCCGCGCTCGCTGCAGGCCCGCTTCGCCCTGTGGATCTCGCTGGCCACCGGCCTCAGCCTGGCGGTCTTCGCCGTCGTCGCGTTCCTGGTCGCCGTCGCCGAGGAGCGCGAGGAGGTGGCCAGCGGAGCGGTGGAGGAGACCGACGCCGACATCCGCAACGAGATCCTGACCGCGATGGCGTTCGCCGCGCCGGTCGGGCTCCTGCTGGCGACCGGGGGTGCCCTGTGGCTGGCCCGGCGCGCGCTGGCCCCGGTCGACCGCGTCATCCGCACCGCCTCCGAGATCACCGCCGAGCGCCTCGATCGCCGCATCGAGGTGCCGGAGCGCGAGGACGAGCTCCGCGAGCTCGCGATGGCGCTCAACGCGCTCCTCGCCCGCCTCGAGCGCGGCTACCAGGGGCTCAGCCTGTTCGCCGCCGACGTCTCGCACGAGCTCCGCACTCCGCTGGCCGTGATCGGCAACGAGCTCGAGGTGGCCCTGCGCCGTCCGCGCACCGCCGGTGAATGGGAGGCGGCGGCGCGGAGCTCGCTCGACGAGCTGCGCCGGCTCGGCCGCCTGGTCGCCGCCCTGCTCGACCTCACCCGCGGCGACGCGACCGCTCCGTCGCGCAGCGAGCGGCTCGAGCTGGCCGCGCTGGTCGACGAGGCGCTGGCCGGTCAGGGGGCGGCGGCCGGTCGGGCCGAGGTGGCGCTGGTGAACCTCGCCGGCCGCACCCGCGCGGAAGTGGACGGGATCCCCGCGGCGCTGGCCAGCGCGGTGTCCAACCTGGTCGCCAACGCGATCCGCTACTCGCCGCCCGGGGGCCGGGTCGCGGTCTCGGTCGACGACGGCTCCGGCGGCAGCTGCGTGGCGCTCCATATCGACGACTCGGGCCCGGGGCTCGACCCGGGTGAGGTCGAGCGGATCTTCGCCCCCTTCGCGCGCGGCACACAGGGGCGCGCCGCCGATCTGCGCGACGGCGGAGCAGGCCTGGGGCTCGGGCTCGCGATCGCGCGGCGCATCGTGGAGCGCCACGGCGGCCGGCTGGTCGCGTCGAACCGACCCGCCGGCGGCGCACGCTTCACGATCGAGCTCCCTGGCGCGAGCGAATCGCCGCGCTGAGCGGGCCGCCACGACGGGCCGCCGCGCTCGAGCGGCGAGGCACTGGTCGACGACGGGCCGCCTAGCGCGGCCCCGCCCGGAGCCAGGGCGCGACCATGTACTGGATGGGCAGCGGCCGCTCGCGGCGGGTCTCCTCCTCGAGGTGCCGGCGGCGCGCGACCAGCAGGTCCTGCAGGGTCACCCTGCCGAGCGCGAGCGACGGATCGGCGCGATCGACGACGGTGACCTCGATGATCCTCAGGTGGGCCATGCGGTACGCGACGGTGCGCAGGGTCTCGTCGGGGTGACAGATGGCCGGAGGCTCGGGCGGCGGCCCGCCCTCCTCGGCCGTCATCACCTCGCGCGCGAACAGGATCTCGAGCGGATCGACGGCGTATTCGCGCGAGATGTGGAAGCCGCGGCGGCTGACCTTCTCGGTCAGGATCGACCGGCGCAGCACCAGCACGGTGAAGAGGTGCGCGATCACCACCGCGATCGCGAGCGGCAGCATCGCGTCCCAGTCGTGGGTGATCTCGACCGCGAACAGGATGCCGGTCAGCGGCGAGCGCATCGTCCCGCCCAGGACCGCGCCCATGCTGATGAGCGGCCAGAAGCCCGCGCCCAGATCGGGCAGCACGTGCCCCTCGAGCATGCCGAGCGCGGCCCCGATCATGAGCAGCGGGGCCAGCACGCCGCCGGAGGTGCCGGAGCCGAGGGCGAAGGACCAGATCGTCCACTTGACCGCGATGAGCACCAGCGCGGCGCCGAGCAGCATGTGGCCGGACAGGAGGTCGCCGATCGAGGCGTACCCGACGCCGAGCGCCTGCGGGCAGATGATGCCGCCGATGCCGATGACCACGCCGCCGATGGCCGGCCACCACATCCAGTGAATGCGGCGGAGGTGCTCCTGGAACAGGTCCTCGAACAGGTAGACGCTGGCGGTCATGAGGGCCGACAGCACGCCTGCCCCCAGCCCGGCCACCACGCAGCCGAACAGCCCGGCGATGCCGATGAACGCCGCGTGCGGCGGCACCTGGAAGAGCGGCCCGGTCGGCAGGAGGTAGTGGCGCGTCGCCATGGCCGCGATGCAGGCGAGCGCGACCGGGATGAAGCTGCGCGGCTTCCACTCGAGCAACAGGAGCTCGACGGCGAGCAGCATCGCGGCCAGCGGGGAGCCGAACGTCGCGGTCATGCCGGCCGCCGCGCCGGCCACCAGCAGCGTCTTGCGCTCGGCGCTGGTCAGGTGAAATCCCTGGGCGATGAGCGATCCGAACGCGCCGCCGGTCATGATGATCGGCCCCTCGGCGCCGAACGGGCCGCCCGAGCCGATCGAGATCGCCGCCGACAGCGGCTTGAGCACCGCGAGCCTCGGCTCCACGCGGCTGCCGCGCAGGAGGATGGATTCGAGCGCCTCGGGGATGCCGTGGCCGCGGATGCGCTCGGAGCCGTAGCGCGCCATGAAGCCGACGATGAGCGTGCCGGCCACAGGGGCGAGCACCACCCACGCGCCCATGTTGTGGCCGGCCGGATCGACGAAGTCCCAGCCCACGCGCTGGTAGAAGAAGAAGTTGGTGAACAGGCCGATGAGGCGAAGCAGGCCGAGGGCGATGAAGCCGCTCAGCACGCCGATGGCCAGGGCGATGACGGTGACCGGCAGCATGCGCCGGGTGGCGGTGAAGTCGCCGAGCGTCAGGTGAGGTCGGTCGGGAAAGAGAGCTTCGAACCAGGATGGGGGACTCTTGGCAGACTCGTCGTCGTTCATCATTTTCGGGTGGTTGCGGTGGCTCCGGTGGTGCGTCGGGGCGGTCGTGCCGTCGGGCGGATGCCCGACAGGTCGTGCAGTGCGTCCATGAGCTGAGGTCTGGCCCGGCGCAGCTCGGCCCGGTGCGCCACGGCCAGGCGGTGGAGGAGGCGCGCGCCGCTGGCGGTGATCTCGACGCCGGCCTGGCGCCGGTCGCGCGCGGACCGCACGCGGCGGACCAGCCTGCGCTGCTCGAGCCGGTCGAGCAGCCCGACCACGCTGTGGTGGCGGAGGATGAGGCGCTCGGCGAGGAAGCCGATGGTGGGCGTCTCGGGCGCCGACGCGCGGACCGCGAGGAGGAGCTGGTGCTGCTGCGGGTTCAGACCGACCGCGCGCGCCTGTCCCTCGGAGAAGGCGAGGAACGTGCGAAGCTGGTACCGGAACTCGGCGAGCGAGCGGTACTCCGCGTCGGATAGTGGCTGGGCTTGCACGGGCCGAACACATATCGCGATGCGATAGTTTTGTCCAATGGCGCCGGAGCGCCCGCGCAGGGTGCCGCCCTGCCACGTCTTGCCGCGCCGCGCCGGGCCGCGCCGCGCCGGCGGGGGCGGCGGGCCGGCGCTGGACCGCTGCAAGGCCGGTGTGGCAGCCCACGGCGCGGGCGGCGCGCTACACTCGAACCAGGGAGATCACGATGTCGCGACTCGTCAGATCATTCGCGCTGGCCGGCGTCGCGGCGCTGGCCGCGGCGGCCGCGCCCGCGGCATGCGTGCCTCGCCCCTCCCCCGGGTCCGCTGCCGATACGGCCGTCTCCGCGGACGACGCCTCGGCGGTGACCGTCGTGGTGGTCAGCCGCAACCCCCACCCGGTCGAGCTCCTCCTCGAGGGGGGAGCGCGGCCGGAGCGGCTCGGCACCCTGCGCGGACACGGCCGGACCACCTTCGCGATCCCGTGGCGAGCGCTGGCCGGGGGCACGCTGCTCCACCTGGCCGCCCGCGAGATCGGAGGCGGGCGCACGGTCTCGAGCTCGGTCGAGGTCGCGCCGGGCGCCCGGGTGGCGTGGACGCTCGAGTCCACCCTCGCCTTCTCCTCGCTGTCGGCCGACTGAGCGCCCGATCGATCGGCGCGGAGATCAGCGCGGAGGATCGAGCGCGTCGCTCAGCGCCGCCAGCCCGGGCTGGCCCTCGCAGCGCGCGAACCCGGCCTCGAGGCGCGACGAGATCGCCAGGTAGCGCGGCTCGCGCGCCTGGAGGACGGCGCGCGCCGCCTCCATCCGTGCCGGATCAGCCTGCATCGCGAGGGCGGCGCCGATGTCCGGCCTGCGATCGCGCGCGACCGCGGCCGCGCGGGCGATGCCGCTCGCGCAGTCGGAAGCGCCGGCGAGCGCCTCGGCCACAGCCTGGTAGGCTCCGTACGCGCGATCGATCGCGTCCTCGGCGTCGCCTCCGGAGCTGCGGCCGCAGGCACAGGCGGCGGCCAGCGCGAGCGCGGCCAGGATCGCGCCCGACGGGCGGCGCGCGGCGCTCCTCCGGCGGTGTGGCAAGCTCCCCATGGGCAGCGCGAGTGTACTCGACAGGAGGCAGCATGTTCATCGCGGTCTACTGGTGGCGGATCAAGCCGGGCAAGGAGGAGCAGTTCCGCGCGGCGTGGCGGCGCGGCACCGATCTCATCGCCGCCCGGTACGGCTCGTACGGCTCGCGCCTGCATCGCGACCGCGACGGCCGCTTCGTCGGCTACGCGCAGTGGCCCGATCACGACACCTGGCGGCGCGCGTTCGACGCCGGGATGCTCCACGACGACGAGGAGGCGCGCCGGATGTTCGCCGACAGCGTCGCCGAGGCGCCGCCCGGCGGCGACCCGGTCTTCGAGATGGAGGTCACCGACGACCTCCTGCGCCGCTGACGTCGAGTCCGCGCGCCGCGATCGGATCGGGCGCGCGGACTCGAAAGAGGGAGAGGGGACGCCTCTCAGCGCGCTTCGATCCGCACGTCGTCGACGGCTGCCTCGACCAGGCTGGCCCCGGCCGCGTCGGCCGCCTCGACCAGGATGCGCACGCTCTGGCCGGCGAACGCGCTGATGTCGACCGAGCGCGTCGCCCACACGGCGTCGTCGTCGCTGGTGGTGCCCAGCTCCTGGAACACGACCTGGTTGGTCGCGCCCACCACCCGCACGCGCAGGAAGTCGGCCGACGACGAGTTCGATCCGTGCGCCAGGTAGAAGGCGAACGACAGCGTGATGGTGCCGGCAGGCAAGGTGATGGCCGGAGAGCGGATCGACGTGGTGCCGCCGTCGATGTCGTTGACACCCGCGGACGCGCCGGCCGACGCGCCGGTCACCAGGTCGAAGGTGCCGCTCCGGGCGGTGCCGAGCTGCTTGGGCCCGTTGTCGCTGGTCGCCTGCGGATCGCCGCGCTCCCAGCGGCCGGTGGTCGCGGTGTCGGTGCCCGACGGGTTGGCGGTCCAGCCGCGCGCCTGCTCGAAGTCGTCGTTGAAGACGACCACCGGGCCGCCGCCCGCCACGACGACGGTGACGGTGTCGTCGTCCTCGGCCGCGCCGTCGCTGACCAGCAGGCGGAACGTGTAGGTGCCGGCCGCCGACGGCGTGAAGCGCGCCTGCGACGTGGCCGCGCCCGACAGGGTCACCGCCGGGCCGGCGGTCTGGGTCCACGCGAAGCCGAGCGGCGAGGGCCCGCCGTCCGGATCGCTCGAGCCGGTGCCGTCGAGCACGACCTGGGTGCCGATCTGTCCGCTCTGGTCGGCGCCGGCGTTCGCGACCGGAGGCTGGTTGCCGCCGGCTCCCGTCGACACGGCGCCGGTCACCACCAGCGCGAACGGCTGCGGGCCGCTCGGCACGCTGAAGGCGCGCACCGTGACCGTGTAGGTCCCGGCCGCCGGGCTGGCCAGCAGCACCTGCTCGACGGTGTTGCGGCGATCAGCGCTGCCGCCGGTCTGCGACACGCCGCCGGAGAACACGTTGCCGCGGAAGGTTCCGCTCGGCCCGCTCACCTCGAGGTCGAGGTCGTTGACCAGGTTCACGCTGGCGGCCGGCGTCGACGGGAAGTCGGTCCACACCAGCGTGGCCTTGAGCGACGTCCCGGCCTGGACCGCCAGGTTGAAGGTCTTCGTCTGCCCGGCGCCGCCGCTCGGGAAGCCGCTGTCGTCGGCCACGAACATGGTGCGCGCCTGGCCGGGGAAGAAGAGCGCGTCGTCGAGCAGGATGCGGCCCCAGCCCTGGCAGTTGCTGGGGATGACGCCCGCCCCGGTCATCTGTCTGGCCGAGTTGAGCAGCGTGCCCTTGACCAGCGCCGCCGACGGCGTGAAGCGGTTCGCGGTCACCGCCGCGCCGGTCGGGTAGAAGCCGTCGGTGTAGTACTGGCGGACCAGCGCGCCCAGGCCGGCCGCCGCCGGGCTCGCCATGCTGGTCCCGCTCATGCTGATGGTGTTGCAGTTGTTGGTGCCGACGTTGGTGTCGTTGCGCGCCGAGATGATGCTCTGGCCCGGGATGGTCAGGTCGGGCTTGATCCGGTTGTCCGCCGTCGGGCCGCAGCTCGAGAAGCCGGCCATCGCCTCGGCGGCGGTGCCGCGCTGGGTCGCGCCGACCGAGACGCCGTTCTTGGCGGTGGACGGGCTGCCCACTGTGGCGGTGCCGGGCCCCGAGTTGCCGGCCGCGAAGAAGACCAGGAAGTCGGGGTGCGAGAACATGAAAGCGTCGACGTCCTCCGACGCCGCCGTGTAGTTGTTCTGCGGGCTGGCGTTCTCCTGGTCGCCCCACGAGTTGGTGTGCAGGCGCGCGCCCTGGTCGTAGGCCTGCTGGAACAGGGGCTGAAGGTCGACCACCGGGCAGCCGATGCCGGGCAGGTCGCCGCAGTTGTCGGTGCCGAAGCCGCCGTCCTGGACGACCAGCTTGGCGCCCGGCGCCATGCCGTCTGCCGTGTCGTGCTCGATCGGGTTGGCGAAGTTGTCGCCGGCGATGATGCCGCCGACGTGGGTGCCGTGGTTCTGCGTGTCCCACTCGCCGGCGCCGATGCCGCCGGCGCACTCGTTCGACCACAGGAAGTCGACCGCCAGCACCTTGCGCTGGCTCGCGTCGATCGCCGTGCCGCCGTTGCAGGCGTTGGTCGGCGGCAGACCGCGCGCGGTGTCGCGGTAGTAGCAGCTGTCGACGTCGGCGCCGGTGTCGATGTAGCCGACCACCTGGCCCTCGCCGTGGATGCCGTGATCGAAGACCGGTGTGGCCTGCCCGCCGCTCACGCCCGACTGGCCGACCCAGATCGTGGTGTCGTTGAAGAGGGTGCGCCGGGCCTCGGCGTCGATCCAGAACACCTCGGGCACGGCGGCCAGCTTCTCGGCCAGCGCGACCGCGCGGTCGGACGGCACCAGCAGGCGGACACGCGAGAAGCGCTCGCCCTTGCCCACGCCCACCACCTCCGCCTCCGGCTCGAGCGCGGCCTGGCCCACGATGCGCTGGAGGTCGGCGTCGGGATAGGCCTGGACCATGATGGTCTGCACCTCGACCTCGTCGGCGGCGAGGGCCGCGTCGCGCAGGCCGCGCGCGATCTTGTACTCGGGCTGGACCACGCCGGCCCACGCGCCGAGCCGGTCGACGCGGCTGCCCGGCGCCACGCGCACCACGAAGGCGTTGTTCGGCACGTAGGTGTAGACCTGCTCGACCGACGCCCGGAGCGCGGCGAGATCGGCCGCGGTCGGCGGCCCGGCCAGCTGGACCAGCACGTACTGGCCGGAGCCGTCGGGTGCGTTCAGCTCCTCGTCGCTGGCGGAGGCGATGGCGCGGGTGTCGATCGACACGGACGCCAGATCGATGTGGCCGTCGCGATCATCCGGCCCCTCGTTGGACGCGCAGCCCGCGGCCAGGCAAGTCAGGAACGCGGCGCAGCCGCGCAGAGTCGACAGCCTCATGGTGAGACGCCCTCCTCCGGTGCTTGAGGCGGGCATCATAGGAGCGACGCGAGCGGCCGAGAAGGCGTTCGCTCGCAATACGCGGCCGGCGATGCGAGGCGACGCGACGCGACGCGATGCGATGCGACGGCGAGCCAGTCCCACATCAGGGCCAAGGACGGACAGCTCGCCGCCTCGATCGCGGCGCGGCGCGGCGCGCGCTCCCGATCAGCGCGGCGAGGACCTCGGCGGCGGCGGGAGCGGCGCCCCGCCCGGACCGCCCGAGAAGTCGAGCGGAGAGATCGCCGCCTCCTGCCCCACGCCCGGCGCGCTCCAGTCGCACACGCCGTCCGGGAAGACCGCGCGCAGCCGATCGATCTGCTCCGCGCTGAGCACCTCGGGGGCGTAGTCGGCCGGGTCGAGCGGCTCGAGCTGACACTTGAGGACGTTCTCGGCCAGCGGGCCGCCGGCGACCTGCCGCGGCGAGGCGTGGCGCGCCAGCAGCGGATCGGCGTCGCACACCGCCGGGTCGGTGACCTTGTTCGAGAACGTCGTGTCGCTGCTCAGGTAGCAGAAGTCGAACGCGCCCGCCGGCCGGTTGCGGGCGATCTTCTCCTCGATGGAGCCGCAGCCGGTGTCGGCCCGGATCGCGGCGACCCACTGGTCGATGGTCAGGAACGACTGCAGGCTCAGCCCGGACGCGGCCGGCGCGATGAGCCCGGTGCCGTAGCGCCACATGACGTGGTTGTCGTGGCCGCCGCTGCCCTCGTCGAGGCGGGCGCGCAGCGAGAAGCTGCGCCAGATGTGGTGGATGCCCAGGCCGGGCGGGGGCGGGATGTTCGAGTCGTCCCAGCCGCGCAGGTCGACCATCGGCGTCTTTGCCAGCTGCGCGCCGTCGGACACGATGCCCGACGCGTACGCGATCGGCAGCGCCTCCAGATCGGCCGACGAGCGCGCGGCGGTCGGCCGGACGTCGGCGTCGGCCCCGCCGATCTTCTCGTTCAGGACCACGAACTCCTCGGGCGTGATGGCGCCGGAGACCAGCGCGCCGAGGCCGTACTGCACGCCCACGTTGTCGCGCGTGCTGCGCGCCCGGCTGCTGCCCTCCGCCGTGCCCCAGATGGAGACCGCATGGTCCTGGCCGGCGCAGCGCAGCCCGCCCGGGTTGGTGACGGGGTCGTACACCATCGAGGGCGGCAGCTGGCAGTTGTTGCGCACGCCCGCGCCCGGC
>Ga0126377_10003615_pt1 | contig 11018 bp, 11 predicted proteins | sample PanSoiMetPlot_22_FD_92647 | JGI IMG/M metagenome (GOLD analysis project Ga0126377, IMG submission 92647) | Tropical forest soil microbial communities from Panama - MetaG Plot_22 | ecosystem: Environmental > Terrestrial > Soil > Tropical forest > Bulk soil | place: Panama | collected 2016-02-17
ACGATGAAGGCGCGGATCAACGCCCCGGCCGATCTGCCGCTGCAGGCGCCGCCGATGGAGCACGGAAGCGGGCCGGCGCTGAATGTCAGTCGCCGCCAGGGGATTGAGATGACGGTGCCGGGCGCGAGCGCGGCCGTGTCGGCGTCGGCAGTTGAGAACGATCTGCAGACGCCGTTCGATGTGCCGGCGTTTTTGCGACGGCCGCATTAGAGAAAGGGGAGGCAGGTCGCCTGAGGGCGGCCTCTGCTGGGGCGAGCAGGCCGCCTGAAGGCGGCCTCTACAGGCGGCGGTGTGGGCCGGTGGTACACTGAGTAGACCCACGGTACACGGGAACGGCGGCGCACGAGCCGGAGTTCCCGCACGACTGTTACTGGAGTCTCGTTCGCAGAATCGCGGTGGCCGCTCCATTGTCGCGGCCAGGGCGCACGCGGTCGAGCATCAGTGTCACTCGCACGACCATTCATGACGCAGTCCTGGCCTCAGCGCGAGCGTGCCCGCGAGCTCCTCTCGAAGGAAGTGGGATACGTCCGCAAGCCGCATGGCGGACGGATGCGCGTCGCCCTGGCGTTCCCCAACACGTACTTCGTCGGGATGTCGAACCTCGGGTTCCAGACCGTCTACACGCTCTTTAACGCGCAGGCCGACATCGTTTGCGAGCGCGTGTTCCTGCCGCCGAAGACCGAGCTTGCCGCGCAGCTGGCCTCGGGTGCGCCGCTGCTCACGATCGAGTCGCAGACGCCGGTACGCGATTTCGACATCTTCGCGTTCTCGGTGTCGTTCGAGTGGGACTACACCAACGTCCTCACCCTCCTGCGGATGGCCGGGATCCCGGCGCGCGCGGAGGATCGCACGCATCACGACCCACTGGTGATGATCGGCGGCGCGGTCACGTTCGTGAACCCAGAGCCGCTGGCACCGTTTGCCGACATCGTAGCCGCCAGCGAGGGCGAGGCGCTCATCCCGTCGTTGCTCGGCGCGTTTCGAGCGGCGCAGGATCGAGACGACCTGCTGCGTCGACTCGTTGCGGAGCGCGGCTTCTACGTGCCCGCCTTCTACGAGGTGAAGTACGCCGACGACGGGACGATCGACGCGTTCCTGCCTCGCGAGGGAACGACGGCGCCGCCGGTCGTTCGCAAAGCCGCACTGAAGGCGACTGAGGCGGTCGATCCGCCTGCCACGACGATCTTCACGCCCGAAACCGAGTTCGGCTCGAGATTGCTCATCGAAGTCGTACGAGGGTGCGCGAACCTGTGCCGCTTCTGCTGGGCGGGCTACAACTATCTGCCGGTACGGGCGTTTCCCAAGGAGCGAATCCTCGAACGCGCGGCTCAGGCGCGGCCTCATTCTCAGCGCATCGGGCTGGTCTCGATCGCGCTGTGCGATCACCCCGACATCGAGGAGATTCTCACCACGCTCGTCGGGATGGGGTACAGCATCAGCCCGGCCTCGTTGCGACTCGACGATCTGACGCCGACCATCCTCCGGCTGCTGCGCGAGAGCGGCGAGCGCACGGTGACGATTGCCCCCGAGACCGGATCTGATCGCCTCCGGCGTGTGATCAACAAGACGCTGACCAACGACGAGATTCTGGCGGCGGCAGATCTGATCTTCGCGAGCGGCATCGAGAACCTGAAGCTGTACTTCATGCTGGGCATACCGACGGAGACGGACGAGGATCTCGTCGCCATTCGCGATCTCACGCTTCAACTTCGCGACGCGATGGTGAAGCATGCGCGGTCGCGCGGCCACGTCGGGCGCATCGTCGGCAGCGTCAATCCGCTCGTGCCCAAGCCAGGTACCGCATATCAGTGGCTGCCGATGGAAGACGATCGATCCATCGAGCGCAAGATCTCCCGGGTGCGCAGCCTCATGGCAGGAATCGACAACGTCTACTTCACGATCAAATCCGAACGCCACTCGCTGTATCAGGCGCTGCTGTCGCTCGGCGACCGGCGCGTGGCTCCGGCGATCGAAGCGGCGGAACGCAACGGCGGCAACTGGCGCGCCGCGATGGCGGAAACCGGCGTCGACGCCGACTTCTTCGTCTTCCGCGATCGATCGCGTGACCGCGTGCTGCCGTGGGACATCATCGATGGCGGGATGAAGGACGCGTTCTTCCGCGCCGAGGCCGACAAGGCGATGCGCGCGGAATGGACACTGCCCCCAAAACGGCAGAAGGAAAACGCGCGCCTGCTGGCCACGCTGCACGAAACGCCGTAAAGTTCCTGCAACGTGGGGCTCGCGCCACTCGCAGGCTTCATCGTTGTCGCCGGAACGACTGCACTCGGTGTCGCGATCGTCGTGTCGATCACGGGCGGCTTCACGATCGACGCCGGCCCGCTGCATGTCTCCGCCCATCGGGTCGTTCCTCCTCTATTGGCAGCTGTCATCGCTCATGCGATTGGAGCCGCGTCGAGCCGTCAGCGAGCACGTGCGACGACGACTGCGATCGATACGCGCCTCACCGTGCACGCCCTGGCCATCGCCATCGTTCTTGGCGCGGCGAGTGCCGGCGTCGGCATCAGATTCGGGACCTACGCGGTCTCCGGTGCGGACGCCGGTGGCTACATCAGCCAGGCGCGTCTCCTGGCCCACGGCGATGTCGCGTTTCACGAGCCGCTGATCGAGCGCGTCGCCTGATCCGATCCGGCGTGGACGTTCGCGCCCCTCGGGTTCAGACCGGGACTTCGACCAACCGAAAGCGTTCCCACATATCCACCCGGCTTGCCGCTGCTGATGTGGCTCGGCTCATCGGTGGCGGGCGACGCAGGTCCGTTCCTGGCTGCGCCCCTACTTGGTGCCCTCGGCGTGATCGCCACGTACTTCCTCGGCGCCCGGATTCACAACCCGACGACCGGCCTCGTCGGTGCTGCGTTCCTGGCGAGCAGCCCGGCCTGGCTGTTTCAGATCGTTCAGCCGATGAGCGATGTTCCCGCTGCCGCGCTGTGGACGTGTGCGCTGCTTGCTGCGACCACCGGCGCGGCCGCGATCGCCGGAATCACTGCTGCCCTTGCCTTGCTGATCCGCCCGAACCTGTTTCCCCTCGCGGCCTCTGCGGCCATCGTCCTCTTTGCGTGGACTCATGATTCGCTCCCTGAATTCAGTCTCCGCACCCGCACGCGACGGGCGTTTGTCTTCGCGATCACTGCATCCCTTGGCATCGTGGGTGTCGCGACGATGCAGTGGCGACTCTACGGACATCCGTTTGCGTCCGGTCACGGCTCGTTCACCGAGCTGTTCGCCGTCGGCAACATCCCTGCAAACGTCCACGACTACAGCGTGCGTATGCTGCGCGGTGAGATGCCCGTGTTGATCGTCGCGGCTTCCTGTCTGGCGGCGCTGATCCTGACCAGACGTTCTACGTCGCTCCCGCCAATCGCGCGGGCGTGTCGCCTCCTTCTCATCACTGCCGTCCCGGTGTTGATCTGCTACGTCCCGTACGGCGTGTTCCCCGACTGGTCGTACCTGCGTTTCCTGCTGCCCGCGTTTCCATTCGCCTTCATCGTCGTCGGGACGCTCGTGAGTGAAGCGTCCGATTGCGTTCCGTCGCAGGCTCGCGGGGTCGTACTCGTGCTGACCCTCGTGGCTGTCGTATCGGCGAACGTGACGATCGCGAAGCGCGAAGCCACCTTCGACCTGCACACCTACGAGTCGCGCTATCAGACTGCCGGCCGGTACCTCGAGGCCGTGCTTCCGCGCGACGTCGTCATCGTGACGTCGCAGCAGAGCGTCGGCGCGCACTTCTACACCGGGCTTCCCATCCTCAGATGGGATCTCCTCAACGCAGACCTCGATGCCGCGCTCGGCACTCTGGCCGGCCTGGGTCGCCATCCCGTGCTGCTCGTCGAGGACTGGGAGGAGCCGCTGCTCCGCGTGCGGTTCCCGACCTCGAAAGTCGCGCGCCTCGACTGGCGTTCACGCGCGATCTTCGGCACGACCACACGCGTGCGGTACGTCGATCCCGACGATCGCGAAGACGACGCCGCGGACTCGGCCGGTCCCAAAGGACCGGCCTTACCTGCGAACGGACCGGCCTTACGTCCGAGAGGACCGACCTTCCAAGATCGACTGCCGTGACCTCACGTGGTCACCGCGGCTTTTTCCTCGTAGTCGGCATACGCCTGCAGGACGAGCTCGCGAATGCGATCCTGCGCGGTGGCGTCACCCGTGATTGGGCGGAGCAGTGCAAAGCTCCGTCGCTCGCCATTGACCGAGAACGTCCTTGCGGGGAACGTGACGTTGCGACCGTTCCCGCTTCGACGCTCCCAGACGGCGAAGCCAATCAGCTTCAATCCAGCCAGCGTGCCGTCGATGAAATGCAGTTCGGCCTCAGCCAGCTTGCCGGGCGGGTTGTTCTTCTCGTTCGGCGTGATTTTCACGACCACGGCGTCCTCCATCGTTGGTGAATGAGGATGGCAAGGCGGCTGCCGATGGGGCCGTGAGCGGAGTGAGGCTGTAAGTGCGGCGCGGAAAGGGATTAGGAAATGGCGCGCGACTCGTGCCGGATTCGCGCGACGGATGTGACGACGGCCGTTGTCAGCCCTTCAGCAGCAGGACGTGCGCGATGGCGAGATCCCGCGAGTGGGTCAACGTGAGCAGCGAACCCGTGGCGCCCATCTTGGAGAAGCGCTCGGCCGCGCCCTCGTGAAACCGCAGCATGGGAGGTCCATGGTGCCGCACGACCTCGATGCCCTTCCAGTAGACGCCGCGCGAGAAGCCGGTGCCGAGTGCTTTCATCGCAGCCTCCTTGGCCGCGAAGCGCGCGGCAAATCGTGCTCCGAAATCGCGCTTGGACCGGCAGTACGCGATCTCTCCGTCCGTGAACACGCGTCGCACGAAATGGTCGCCGTATCGATCGATCGCTTGAATGATGCGGTCGATCTCGGTGGCATCCATGCCGGTCCCTATAATGTCCATGGGACCGCTGGTGCGCCTCGTTGCAAGAGTCTTGTACCTGTTGTGTCCCGCATGGCGGTCCCAGGGCGCGCAGAGCGCGCCAAGAGCTACTGCGATCTTCATCCTACATGAGCCTGCCTTCGCTTCCGGATACCTTCGAATGGACGCATGAATCGTGGGGCGCCGGTCTGCGGTGTCTGCCCCTTGCCGGACTCGCTCCACACCTCTTCACGACGCGACAACTGCCGTTAACCACCCCTGACGACGAGCATCGGCTTGCCGCGGCACTCGGGGTGGAGCGCATTGCGTTGGCCAGGCAGGTGCATGGCCGCGCAGTTGTCGTGGTTCGCAAAAGTCATCGGATTCCAGACGATCGGCCCGAAGCCGATGCGTTCGTGTCCGACGCGACTGATGTGGTAGTCGCCGTCCGAGCTGCGGACTGCGTTCCGCTCCTGATGGCGGATCGGACGCGGGGTGTCGTCGCGGCGGTGCACGCCGGGTGGCGCGGCACGGCCGCCCGCACGGCGGTGGCGGCCCTCGACGCGCTGGCGCGCGAGTTCGGCACTCGCCCGGCGGATGTCGTCGCGGCGATCGGGCCGAGCATCGGCGCGTGCTGTTATGAAGTCGGGAGTGAGCTCGTCGATGCGTTCGCCGCCGCAAAGCACGAACGATGGCTCGTGGATCGCTGGTTCATCTCCGAGCCTCCGCCGCGCGGCTCACGCGAGCACGGGACGCTGCGCCTGGACGTCTCAGGCGCGAATCGAGATCAGCTCGTGCTGGCGGGGGTACCGGAGGAGCAGGTGCACCTCTCGGGCCTGTGCACGGCGATGCACCTCGAGGTGTTCACGTCGTATCGCGCCGAGCGGGAGAAGGCCGGACGGATTGCAGGAGCGATTCGCGCCAGGGCGCGGGCGTAATTCAAAATGCAACATTCAAAATGCAAAAAACACACGCTGGATTCACGCCATGCCCTTTTGCATTTTGCATTTTGAATTTTCCATTACTGCTAGGCACCGGCGTCCATTGCCTCATTGGCCAAGCGATCGGCGTCCCTGTTGAACTCCCGGCGTACATGCTCGAACGTCACGCGACCGATCTTCCGCGTCAGCGATCGGGCCTCTTCGTAGAGCGGCAGGAGTCCCGGGTTCTTCACGCGATACTCGCCGCGCATCTGTTTCACCAGCAGCTCTGAGTCCGATCGGACGCGGAACTCGGTGACGCGGTGCGCCGCCGCCCATCGCAGCGCCGCCAGCAGACCGCGGTATTCAGCCACGTTGTTGGTGCAGCTGCCGAGGAATTCCTTCAGCTCGGTGATCGAGCCGTCAGCCCGTTCGATCCGCACGCCGTATCCGGCAGGGCCGGGATTGCCGCGCGAGCCGCCATCGATGTTCGCGGTCGCGGAGCCACCGCGGCGCTCGCCGAAGAGAGACCGCTGATTCACGCCTCGACCGCTAGGTTACCGGTGGACCACCGCGTGCTCGACGGGTGGAGGGGGTGGGATCCAATACAGGACGCGCTGGCAGCTTTCGCACTGGATGATGCTGTCGTTGTGACGCACCTGCTGGAAGACCGACGGCCGCAGCCGCACATGACAGAGCGAGCAGAGACCGTCGCGTGTCGCGGTGGAGATGGCCACGCCCTTGCGGGCGCGCGCCACCTGCTCGAACAGCGCCATGAGCCTTGGTTCCACATCCTTCACGAGCGCGGCACGCGCCTCGGTCGCTTTGACGAGCTTTGCCTGGTCGGTTGCGAGGTCCTCCGCGAGCGCTTTCTTCTCGGCCTCAATCTCCTTCTGCTGCGCAACCAGGGCGGCTTCCGCCGTCTTCACCTCTGCGGTGAGGCCGTCGGCGTCGACCATGCGCTCCAACACCTTCTCTTCGACGGTGCCGAGGTCGCTTTGTGCCGTGGCGATCTCGTGCTGCATCGCCTGGTACTCACGATTGGTCTTCACGGTCATGAGCTGGTCTTTGAATTTCGTGAGCCGGCCCTGATAGACGGCGACATCCTTCTCGAGCGCGCGACGCGCCTCCTGATTGGCTTTGAGCTGCTCTTTCGCGTGCTCGACCGTGCGCGTCGCGCCATCGAGACGGGCGTCGGCATCGGCCAGCCGCTGCGGATGTGCGGCGATCGCCGCTTTCGCCTCGGCGATCGTCGATTCGAAGTGCTGCAGTTTGATGAGGCGATCTAGATCTGGCGACATGAAATGCAAAATTCAAAATGCAAAATGCAAATGCTGCACGGCGGGTGCGTCGGGGTGATTGTCGTCGCGGCATTCACCCATCCGCTTCGCATCATCACCGTGCGCCCTTTTTGCATTTCGCATTTCGCATTTTGCATTACACGCGACAGCAATTGAATGGGCCCGCCAGGATTCGAACCTGGGACCAACCGATTATGAGCCGGCCGCTCTAACCGCTGAGCTACGGGCCCGCCTTCGCTCGCGGTAGCCCGCGTCGCTGAGTTCTCTCGACGTGGCGAAGGCGAGCTACGGCGGGCAGGCCCATCGTTCGAGCGGGCCCGCCGATCTTTTCTCGAGCAGACTACGTTCGACCTTCCAAGAACGCCTTCAGCTTACGCGACCGCGAGGGGTGCCGCAGCTTGCGCAGCGCCTTGGCTTCTATCTGCCGGATGCGCTCGCGGGTCACGGCGAAGTTCTGGCCCACCTCTTCGAGCGTGTGCTCGCTGCCGTCGCCCACGCCGAAGCGCATCTTGATGACCTTCTCTTCGCGCGGCGTCAGCGTCTTGAGCACTGCCTCGGTCTGTTCCTTGAGGTTCAGATTGATGACCGCTTCCGCCGGCGACACGATGTTGCGGTCCTCGATGAAGTCGCCAAGATGTGAATCTTCTTCCTCGCCGATCGGCGTTTCGAGCGAGATCGGCTCCTGCGCGATCTTGAGGACCTTGCGCACCTTCGACACCGGGATGTCCATGCGCTTGGCGATCTCTTCCGAGGTCGGCTCGCGTCCCAGCTCCTGCACCAGCGCGCGCGAGGTGCGAATGAGCTTGTTGATCGTCTCGATCATGTGCACCGGGATGCGGATCGTGCGCGCCTGATCCGCGATCGCACGCGTGATCGCCTGGCGGATCCACCACGTCGCGTAGGTCGAGAACTTGTAGCCGCGCCGGTATTCGAACTTGTCGACCGCCTTCATCAGGCCGATGTTGCCTTCCTGAATCAGATCGAGGAACTGCAGACCCCGGTTCGTGTACTTCTTGGCGATCGAGACAACGAGGCGGAGGTTGGCTTCGACCAGCTCCTTCTTCGCCTGCTCGGCCTGCGCTTCGCCGCGCTGAATGACTTCGATCGTCCGGCGGAGACGCTCGGGCGTTTCCTCCAGGTCGTCGATCATCTGCTTGACGTGGGTGCGCAGATCTTTGAGCCGCTTCTGCAGCGCCTTCTTTTCGTCTTCCTTCAGCTTGGGCGCCTTCGTCTTCACCCGTGGATTGATATGGCGATCGAGCGTGTCCGCCTCGCGCTGCACCTTCTGCACCGCGTCGACGGCGTCCTTGACCTCGTCGACCAGGCGTCGCTTCACGGTCTCGGTGAATTCGATCTCGCGAATGCGGCGCGAGACCTCGATCCACCCGCGCATCGACTTGATGCGCGCGCGCCGGAACTTCCGCTTGTCTTTCTTCGGCACGAGCTCGAGCTTCTCGTTCAGCTTCTGATAATTGCCTCGTGCCCTGCGCACGGCTTCGATCTGACCGAGCACTTCGACCGCGCGCTCCTGGATCACTTCGTCGGTGATCTCTTCGTCGCTGAAGATCACCAGCTCACGGATGGTGCGTTCGCCGGCGCGGAGCTGATCGCCCATGAGGAGAATGCGCTTCGCGATGGTCGGCGTGCGGGAGATCGATTTGATGACGGCGAGCTTGCCGCGTTCGATGCGCTTGGCGATCGCCACCTCGCCCTCGCGCGTGAGCAGGGGCACCGTCCCCATCTCACGCAGGTACATGCGCACCGGATCGTTGGTCTTGTCCAGGGCACCGGGGGTCAGGTCGAGCTCGGGCTCGTCGCCCGACCCGTCGCGATCGAAGTCCTTGTCGCCGCGATACGCCTTGTCCGAATCGACGACCTCGATGCCGGCGCTGCCGAACGCGTTGAACAGGTCGTCGAGTTCTTCCGAAGAGGTGATCTCCGAGGGCAGCAGCTCGTTCACTTCGTCGTACAGCAGGTAGCCCTTTTCCTTGCCGACATTGATCAGCTGTCGTACTTCGTCGTATTTCTCTTCAATCGACAAGATCACTCCTCCGATAACACCAAAGACTGTATGAGCCGACCGAGTTGACCCTTCAGCGCAAGCAGCGCGTCGATCTCGGCGCCGCTGGCGGCCCCTTCTGTCTGCAGGCGCTCGATCTCGCGTTGTACGGCGGCACGCTCGCGCTCATAGCGATCGAGGCGGAACTCCAGTACACACGAGGACGGCGTCAGCGCAGGCGGTTTTGGCTCGCTCGCTATCCCGGTCACGAGTTGCGCCTCCACCAGCGTTAGACGCTCGAGCAGCACAGAAGGAGAGAAACCTTTATTCTCATGTAACTTGCGCGCAAGATCCAGCACGGATCTGGCCGCGAGTCCCTCGAAATCCGAGGGGTCGAGGCTCCAGAGCGCATCGAGCGCCGGGGCCGGCTCGTGCACAAGCCACCAGATCAGGCCCTTTTCCGCCTTGGTAACCTGCCCCAGCCGTGGCACCATCGCCGCATCGACCACCGTCTTCTTCTGAACAGCAGCCTTTCGAATCTGTGCACGCACGACCTCGTCGGTCACGCGGGCCTTGTGGGCGAGCCGGTCCGCAAATCGATCACGCATCGCGTCATCGGGAATGCGTCCGGCGACGGGAAGCATTTCAGCCAAAAACTTCACCCGCCCCTCGTCGCTGTTCAGGTTGTGACCGGCCGCTGCCCGGTCAAGCAGGTACTCTAAATACGGCCGCGACTGCCGAAGTCGTTCACCGTATCCTTTGGCCCCGTGCTTTTTGATGAAGGTGTCGGGATCGTCCCCAGCCGGCAGGACCGCCACAGCCACTTCAAACCCTTCGGCCACGAGCATTTCGCTCGATTTTGCGGCCGCGCCCTGGCCGGCCGCATCCGGGTCGAAGCTCAGAACGACCTTGCTCGTGAATCGCCGGAGTTGCTGCGCCTGCTGCGCGGTCAACGCTGTGCCGCACGACGCAACGGTGGGAAATCCGGCCTGAAAAACCTGTCCGAAGTCGAAGTAGCCCTCGACCAGGATGACGAATCCGCTCTGGCGGATGGCGGCTTTCGTCAGGTTGAGCCCATAGAGCGTCCGGCTCTTCGAGTAGATCGGCGTTTCCGGTGAATTCAGGTACTTCGGCTGCTGATCGGTGTCAACGGCGCGGCCGCCGAACGCGATGATCGATCCCGTATCCCGCGTAATCGGAATCATCAGGCGGTTCCGAAAACGGTCGACAATCGAGCCATCGTCTCGCTGGACGATCAAGCCCGCTCGTAACAGCAACGCCGCCGAAAACCCCTGTTTCTGGAGCGCGCGGCTCAGGCCGTCGCGCCCGGGCGGCGCGAAGCCGAGGATCTGCGCCGCGGCCGTGGCATCAGTCAAACCGCGATCGGCAATCTGTTTCCGGATCCGTGTGCCGGCAGGCGACAACAGCTGTTCGCGAAACCAGGCCGATGCGACCTCGTGAATCTTGAGCAGCGATTCGCGTTCGGCGGTGTTGACGCGCTGCTCCTCGTTCTGCGGCTCGACCTCCGGAAGCGTGATGCCGAAGCGCTGCGCCAGCTGCTTCACCGCGTCCACGAAGCTGATCTTCTCGTGCAGCTCGAGGAACTTGATCACGTCGCCGCCGACACCGCAGCCAAAACAGTGGAAGAACCCTTTGTCGCGGTCCACCTGGAACGAAGGCGTCTTCTCGCCGTGGAACGGGCATAACCCCTTGTAGTTCGCCCCGGCCTTCTTGAGCGACACGTAGTCCTGGATCACGACGACGATGTCGGCCTGACGTTTGAGGTCCTCGACGAAATGGGGGGGAAATAGCGGCATCAGTCCTTCAACTCCACCACCGTCACGCCGCCACCCCCCTGATCCATCGGTGCGGCGTCGAATCGCGCCACGAGCGGATGCTCTTTGAGGAGCGCCTGAATGCCGC
>Ga0126377_10003616_pt1 | contig 11017 bp, 11 predicted proteins | sample PanSoiMetPlot_22_FD_92647 | JGI IMG/M metagenome (GOLD analysis project Ga0126377, IMG submission 92647) | Tropical forest soil microbial communities from Panama - MetaG Plot_22 | ecosystem: Environmental > Terrestrial > Soil > Tropical forest > Bulk soil | place: Panama | collected 2016-02-17
AGCCGGCTCTCGTATTAGGAAAAACGACCACGTCGCGGATCGGAACCATCGGATACTGTGCAACATCACTCGGCGTCCTATCATGAAATTCTTGCATCTTTGCTTAATCCCTAGAATTGTTCGGATTGAGATTGAGACCAGTTTTCAGTTTTCAGTTTTCAGCTAGAAAAATACTGCTGAAAACTGAAAACTTAAAACTGATTCCGGTTTATTTGCATGAAGACCTTACCCCGCCTTCTCCAGGGGGAAGATCGCACGGCGGTTAGCGACCATCTCGGCAGTAACAATGAACTCTTTGATCTTCTTCTGTCCTGGGAGGGTGTACATGGCTTCGAGCATGATCTCTTCCAGGATCATGCGCAGCCCGCGCGCGCCCACTTTTCTATCGCAGGCCTGCCGCGCGACAGCGCGCACCGCGTCATCGGTGAAGCGCAGTTTGATGCCATCCCACTCGAACTGTTTCTGATACTGTTTGGCGAGCGCATTCTTCGGCTGCGTAAGAATTTCGATCATGGCCGCTTCGTCAAGTTCGTGGAGTGTCCCGATGACGGGCAGCCGCCCGACGAATTCAGGGATCAAGCCGAACCTGATCAGGTCTTCAGGCTGCACCTGTTCGAGCAGATTCGAAACACGCGACTGGTTCATCGGTCGGATTGTCGCCTGGAACCCCATCGCTTTCTGCCCAACGCGCTTCTGAATCACTTTGTCAAGACCGACGAAGGCGCCGCCGCAGATAAAAAGAATATTGGTTGTGTCGACCAGATAAAATTCCTGGTGCGGATGTTTGCGACCGCCCTGCGGCGGAACGTTAGCGACCGTCCCTTCGAGAATTTTCAAGAGGGCCTGCTGGACTCCTTCGCCGGAGACATCGCGGGTAATCGAAGGATTCTCATCCTTGCGGCAGATTTTATCGATCTCATCGATGTAAATAATTCCATGCTGGGCCCGTTCGACATCTCCATTGGCCGACTGGAGTAGTTTGAGGATGATGTTCTCGACATCTTCCCCGACATAACCCGCCTCGGTGAGTGTCGTCGCGTCGACAATCGTGAAAGGGACCTTCAGCATGCGCGCGAGAGTCTGCGCGAGCAGCGTCTTGCCCGTTCCGGTCGGCCCGATGAGCATGATATTCGATTTCTGAATTTCGACATCGCTCCGCCGCTTGACCATCTCGATCCGCTTGTAATGCTGGTAAACGGCGACGGCGAGCTTCTTCTTCGTCTCCTCCTGGCCGATTACGTATTCATCAAGAAAAGTTTTGATCTCGGTGGGTTTGGGGAGCGGTGGGCGCGCGGCAGCTGCCTCCTGCTGGGCGTCATCGCTGATAATTTCTATGCAGATATCAATGCATTCGTTGCAGATATAAACAGTCGGGCCGGCGATCAGCTTCCTGACCTCATTCTGACTTTTTCCACAGAAGCTGCATCGTAGGGTATCGTCGCTTCTTCTCATCACCTTCCGGCCTCCACCTGATAATTGTTTTTCGGCATGTTTGTTTTATGGCATTGAGATATTTTATTCACAATCGACTCTTTCCGATCTCCCTCTCACCCTTGATTCGCTCAATGATAATCAAGAGACCAACTGCGCGCAAGCATACCAGGACAACCTCTCCGGCGCGTGTCGGAGAGAAGGATTGATCTCATCCAAGTATCAGGTTTGACTTGAGGAGATCACATGCGCGAATACATTTATCGCAGATGTTCGCATTTATTCCTGGAAAGATGCGTTCGCCCTGTGGGTTAGTGCGGTCGTGAAAATTAAAACTGCAGGAATTATTTCCTTCACCTTCATCGCCGAGAATTTTTTTATACCAGGGCTGACTCACTCTCGGCGGCCTGATTCCCATTTCACGGTAGTCTTGTAACAATTGAAGACAAACATCAACGCACTCATCGCAGATGTAACCCGAATGTCCTTCAAATAGTCGCGCAACTTCGCCTTCACCTAAATCGCAAAAAGAACAACGTAAGGTCTGTCTTCGCGATTGTGGTCCAAGTACCCCACCAAAATCTGAGTGAGGGTTGACCGAGGAGCTACGGTTATTCATAAATTCCCTTTAAAGGTCCAGGGAGTAAGCAGTAGGTAATATGAGAGAGAGGAGGAAAAATTAATTATTCCTGCTCGCCACTCCCTACTGCAGATTTCCTACACCTTCATAATTACTCTCGGTGTTTTATGACCTGGTCAATGATTCCGTACTCTTTGGCCTGTAAGGCGCCCATGATTCTGTCGCGCTCAACATCGCGTTCGATCGTTTCGAGCGATTGCCCGGTGTGATTCGACAGTATTTCAGTGAGCCGTTCGCGTAAACGCAAAATCTCCTCTGCAGCGATCTTGATATCTGTGGCCTGGCCGGAGATCCCTCCGGCCGAAGGCTGGTGAATCAGAATTCTTGAGTTGGGCAAAGCAAATCGCCGTCCTTTGGTGCCGGCCGCGAGCAGAACCGCGGCCATCGATGCGCATTGCCCGATGCAAAATGTCGTTACCGGACAGCGGACAAATTGCATGGTATCGTAAATCGCCATGCCGGCGGTAACCGATCCGCCCGGCGAATTTATATAGAGTGAGATTTCCCGATCAGGGTCTTCTGATTCGAGGAAGAGCATTTGCGCAACGACGAGATTCGCCACCGTATCGTCAATCGGTGTTCCAATAAAAATAATATTATCCTTGAGCAGACGCGAATAGATATCAAAAGCGCGCTCACCGCGAGCTGTCTGCTCAACTACCATCGGGACTAGATGTGCCACTGGATTGTTCATATTCAACCGTCACCTCTGCTTTACTGACGACCGCTTCAAGAGCCATTTCAAACCGCAATCTATTTTCGATACTAGAAAGCGCATCTAGCTTTGTCAAGCGGGCTTTCAATTGCTCGAAGTTGTCACCGGAGCGCGCCGCGACCCGCGCGACTTCACCGTCGACCATTTCACTGGTCACCACGATGCCTTCTAATTCTGCGATCCGATCCATGACCAGCGCAAGTCGTGATTCATGAGAGACCTGCGCCTCCGCCTCCTGGTATCGCTGATCCCAGTCTATTTGCTGGAGAGATTCCTTGGGAATTCCGCTGCGGACGAGATGATTCGCCAGTTGCTTGAGCCTTTGTTCAGTTTCCCGCTCGACCAGTGATGGCGGTAGTTCGAAATCATAAGCGCTGACAATCTGTTTCATTAACTCCTCGCGCATCTCCGATTCGGCTTTCTGCAGCGCATCTTCCTGAAGTCGCTCGCGAATCTTTTCCCTCATTTCCTCCAGTGTTTGAAATTCGCCTGTCTCGCGGGCGAAATCATCGTCAAGTTCCGGCAGCTCTTTTTTCCGGACAGCCATGACCGTCAATCTGAAATCGATCGTCTTGCCGGCGAGATTTTTCTCGGGGAAATCCTCCGGAAGGGCGGTGCGGAATTCGCGGAGATCCTCCGCGAGCACGCCGCGCAGGTTTTCATGAAATTCCGGGATCAACTGTTCCGATCCAAGTTCGAGGAGGTTGTCTTCGATTTCCAGATCATTTTTTCCTCCCGGATCATGCCAGGGGGCCTCTTCCCGGTCCGGATGAACGAATCGGCCGAGCAGATTGAAGGAGACAAAATCTCCGTCTCGTGCCGGGCGATCCAGGATCGGGACAAACTCAGCCGCGGATTCGCGCATATGGGCGAGCACCGATTCGAGTTCCGGCTCGGTCGCGGGGCGGATCCATTTGGAAACTTTCAGCCCCTTGTATTCTTTCAGTTCGAATTCAGGCATGACTTCGACGCTCGCGGTAAACCGCAACGGTTGGCCCTCATTGATCGTGACCTCATTGATCTGTGGTTCGGAGATGACGCGAAGTTTTTTGTCGTGAATCGCATGTTGAAGGGCATGCGGGATAAGCTGATTGATCACTTCCTGGGTAACTTCCTTGGTGAATCGTTGTTTGATCATACCCAGGGGCACGCGGCCTGGACGAAAACCGGGTAATTTGAGATTGCGCATGAAGGCATCATAGGTCTTCTCGAACTCGATCTGTACTTCGTCGGCAGGGACCTCGATCGTCAAATCTTTTTTGGATTGAGTTATGTCGGCAACAGCAACTTCCACTTTCAATTTCGCTGAACCTTTCTTGGTCACTGAAGATCGATCATTGCTGATCTCATTGCTGATCTCTCGCTGATCCATCATGGCCCGGGTGGGATTCGAACCCACACGCCGCGAGGCACAGGATTCTAAGTCCTGCATGTCTACCAATTCCATCACCGGGCCCGACCTTCGTTTTAGTCATGTCTTTCTTAGTCATGTCTTTCAACGGTGATATCCAGTCGCTTGAGTCGCGCCCTACCGTGCAAAGTTATTGAGGAAGATCAATTGCTATACAAATGCGATATAAAACTTTAGTTGAATATTGAGACTAACAAATTTCGCATGGTGGCGCAACCGTTGATCAGTAGCCAGTTTTCAGTTTTCAGTTTTCAGTCTCAAAGAGTCAGTAGTCAGTGGTCAGTGGTCAGTGTTATTCTTAGAGATTGAAAACTGAAAACTGACCACTGGAGAAAAATAATGTCCATGCTGGAGAGCATCAACGAGGACCTCAAGAGTGCGATGAAGAGCCGGGAGACCACCAGGCTTTCCACGCTGCGCATGATCAAGACCGCCTTGAAAAACCGGGAGATCGAAAAGATGAGTCCGCTCAGTGAAGAGGAGGAGATCAAAGAATTACAGCGACTTGTTAACCAGCGGAATGAAGCGATCGACCATTATAAGCAGGGCGGGAGAACGGACCTCGCCGAAAAGGAGGCGGCCGAGATTGCTGTGATCGAGCAATACTTACCTCCGGCGGTCGACCTATCTACCATTATCCGCATCGTCGAGGAGACGATCGCCGAGATCGGCGCCGCTTCGAGCAAGGAGATGGGGCGGGTGATGAAGAATGTTATGACAAAACTTGCCGGTCAGAGAGTAGACGGGAAGGAGGTCAATCAGATTGTTAAATCAAAATTGGGTGGCTGAGACTGAACATTTTACATTTTTTACATCTTTTTTTGATATTTGTCTTTATCCATTTGAAAAAAAACGTTCGCTCGGATCTTCTTCCCAGGTTGATGGAGAATCTTTTTCTCAAAGTCTAAAGTCTCCAGGAACAAAGATTCCCAGCTTGTCGTAAACTTGTCATAAGGTTGACTGCGCGAGTTATTCGCGTTGGAAACCATTATTTTGGAGGCAGGAAATGCGATGAAGACCCTTTTACTGATTGCTTATGCAGCGCTCAGTTTTTACGCGATTCTGGACGTTTTGAGATCATCAAGAGATTGGGCGACGAAAGTGGTCTTGATCGCGATTATCCTCATCCCCTTCGTCGGCGCCGGGCTCTATCTTTTCGCCTTCCGTGACAAGGGATATGCATAGCAATCCCATCCCCCCCCCTTTTTATCTATTTTGCCGAAGATCAATTGATTATCGGTTTCCAATCTATTTACAAAGAAAGTTGAGATCGAGACTTGCAATCAGGGGGTAACTCGAAGTAATTTTAATAGGAAGCCCCGCTCATATCCCCGCTATAAAATAAAACCAGCAAGGACTCTGATTTGATCTAAGTCTATCTGGGACGTTGTCCCGCGCGATCGAGTCGCTGCGCGCGGTAATGATGGTTGCGCAAGAATTCTTGTGTAAACTTCAAAAACGCTCAACAGCATGATTTGAAGGAGAAAAGTAATGAATAATATCTCGAGACGTGAAGCGATTGAGACAATGACGCTCGGCGGCGTTGCGCTTTCGCTTACAAATCTGGTGACAGCAGAGGCTCAAATCAAAGAGGCTCAAACGATTGGCGCCCCCGCTCAGGTCAAAGCCTTTGCCGGTCTACATCAACCGAAACCACTCACGTTTAAACCCGAGAAACTCAACGGGCTTTCAGAAAAGCTGATCAAGTCGCACTATGAGAACAATTACGGGGGCACGGTCAAAGCGCTCAATGCCGTCGAATTGAAACTCGCAGCCTTAATTAACGAGAAAGACCTACCTCCCTATATGTATGCAGACATCAAACGGGAGGAATTGATTCGCACGGGCTCGGTGGTTATGCACGACCTTTATTTCGGCAATCTGGGTGGCGACGGCAAGGCAGCCAGTGACATTCTCTTTGCCATCAGACTGACCTGGGGCAGTTACGAGGCATGGGAGATTGAATTTAAAAAGGTCGGGAACGGACTCGCCGGGGGATCAGGCTGGGTGACACTCGGTTACAACTTCCACACAGGCGTTCTCCATAATTACTGGGGGTGGGATCACATGCACAACTCGCCCTTCAGTTGCCCGCTGCTCGTCATGGATATGTACGAGCACTCCTATCATATGGACTACGGCTCGGCTGCCGCCAAATATGTAGATGCATTTATGCTCAACGTGGACTGGGAAGAGGTCAATCGCCGCTTCGTCCGTTCACAGAAGGCCGCAGCTTCGCTCAAGGCATGAACGATTGTGAAAAGGATGAAGGATGAAGGATGAAAGTTTTTTGAAATGGATTTCATCCTTCATCCTTCATCTTTTCATCTCTCATCCCTAATCCTTATAAATGTCGGTATTAAAACTTCCGCTGCCTAACCGACTGATCTCTCATCTCCCCTTATATTTTGAGAATTGAGACAAGCTGTGCCATGCTTGTTGCGCAGGTTGATCTCCGGCTAAAGGGCCCAAACAGAGGAACCAAAATCATGCCTGGACAGCTGCCTTCAATTACTCCATCGAGATTTGTTCTTCATGATTCAGGATTTCGAATAAACCATGACCAGTTCGCTCATGACGTGCGGCTCGGCTTGACTGCGAGCCCTAAAACTTTAGCTCCGAAATATTTCTATGATGCGCTGGGATCCCAACTATTCGAGGCTATCTGTCTTTTGCCCGAATATTACCTGACGCGCTCCGAGACCGAGATTTTCGCAAACCACGCGGCAGAGATCGTCGCCAAACTGCCGGGACCTCTGACCATCGCAGAGCTCGGTAGCGGCAGCTCGCTCAAGACGAGGCTCCTGATCGAAGCCATCCTCAAACGCCAGCATCAATTACATTATCAGCCGATCGATATTTCTTCGACGATCCTCGAACAGAGCGCCATTATGTTGCTCGGATATTATCAAAACCTGCGAGTCACAGCGCTCGCTGCTGACTACACGCGCGGACTCCATTCGATCCTCAGGAACAAGGGGGAGAAGGTCCTCATTCTCTTCCTCGGTTCGAATATCGGAAATTATAAACCGGATGATGCCCTCGATCTGCTCAAGGCTATTCGGAAATCGATAGACAATGGTGATGGATTGTTGCTCGGAGCTGATCTGAAAAAATCTGCCGCCGTGCTCGAACCGGCATACGATGACTCGCTCGGCGTGACCAAGGCTTTCAATCTCAACCTCTTATTGAGAATCAACCGCGAGTTGGGAGGCGATTTCGATGTCACAAGCTTCGCACACCGGGCGACCTATAACCAGGGGCTCGGATGTATCGAGACTCATTTAATCAGCCGCTCAGCGCAATCAATCGGAATCGCCGCTCTCGGATTGCAAGTCGATTTTTATCAAGGCGAGACTATCCATACAGAGAGCTCGTACAAATATGATTTCTCGCAACTCAAATCGCTCGCGAAAAGCTCAGGCTTCGAAAGTGTCGGAACCTGGCTGGATCAAAATGAAAGATTCAGTTGCAATTTGTGGATTGCCATTTAAGAAGGATTACGAAATAAACGAAAATAACGAAACAAACGAAAATCTTCAAAAACTTTCGTTTGTTTCGTTATTTTCGTTTATTTCGTAATCCTTCTTTATTTCACTACCATGCTGATCTCGATTATCATCCCGACATTGAATGAAGAGAGGGTAATCAGGGAACTGGCGGCTTCCATTACCGAATTACCGGGGAATTTTGAAGTTATTGTGGCGGACGGAGGAAGCGAGGACAGGACGGTTGAATTAGCCGGCGAATGTGGTTTGCAATCAATCATTGCGCCACGCGGACGAGGCCCGCAGATGAATGCCGGCGCTGCCGGTGCCAGGGGCGATGTCCTGCTATTTCTGCATGCCGATACGCGCTTGCCGCACGAGACATTTTGCCTGATCGAACTGGCGCTCCAGGATACTCGTGTCAGTGGCGGAAATTTTGGCCTTTTATTCGATGGCGGAACACATGAGGCAAAATTTCTAACGAAAATTTATCCGCTGCTGAGATTCGCTGGAATGTGTTATGGCGATTCAGCTATTTTCACCCGGCGCGCTATTTTTGAATCACTCGGCGGATTTCGAGATTATCCGATCTTCGAAGACCTGGACCTTTATCGAAGGTTGAATCGCGCGGGAAAGTTCAAAAAATTGAGCGCCACTGCCGTCACATCTTCGCGCAGGTTTGAGGGCCGCTTCATTCGCACATTCGCCCTCTGGTCCATACTCCAGGTTCTTTACTGGTTAGGTGTCAATCCCAGAAGGTTATATCGCTTTTATCACCAGTCACCTTTCCGCTCCTTGCCTAATAAGAACCGCAAGAACTGACCAAAGTGTCGCGCTGATGAGTTGTTCAAGTCGCCCCCCGCCATGCTGCTAGTGGCAGAAGCATCTGCTAAAATGGAGCGCGAGCATGAGCTCACGCTCCATTTCCATAAGAGGTACCTGTGAAGCGTCTGATTGAAATCCTGATCTTTTTTCTGGCAATGACAACCGCTCCGCCTTCAGGGGAACGGGCGACAATACGCCAGAACGCTCAACCGGAATTCCTTTTGAGAAATGCAGCCGCTCCGAGCATCGATTCAGCTGAGCAGAACGCTCTCCAGATTTCATCCGATATTCAATCGCGCCATATGCCGTTTGGCGCCTTAATTGACCCGATTTTCTCTTCTCCTTACAGCAATCGAATTATTGGTTATACAAGGGCGGGCGATTCCGCCATCTGGACCGGACATTACCTCGCAGCCGAAGCCTTTCGATATCGTGTGACAAAATCTCCCGAAGCCTTAGAAAACGTCAAAAATGCAATTTTCACAATAAAATCTCTGGTCGATGTGACGGGCAATAATTTGCTGGCGCGATGTTTCATCCCGGTCAATTGGCGGTTTGCCCAGTCGATCATTGATGAAGAAGAGCACCATGGCATCTACCAGGGCAGGTTGTCCGGAAAGGATTATTACTGGCTCGGCAATACCTCGCGCGATCAATATACGGGGGTATTTTTTGGGCTCGGGGTTGCTTACGACATGGTCGAAGATGAGAAGTTGCGCGAAGCTATTTCGGCGCTCGTGACGCGGATGCTCGATTACCTGATCGATCACAACTGGAGTGTCTTGATGCCGCAGGGATTTATCAGCACGACCTTTATCGCCCGGTTCGACCAGCGTTTGAATTTCCTGCAAGTCGGTCAACGGGTTCATCCCGGCAGATTCTCTGCCACTTATCAGGTCTACCGTTTTTTGGACTCCGGGTCAGTCGCCGCTCCGATCGCATTCGATCTGCTCTCTGATCACAAATCATATTTCAAATTCAACCTCAATGCGATCACCTTCTATAATTTGATCCGGTTAGAACCGGACGGGTTTTTCAGAAAACTATACATGAGCTCATACAATCTGATGAGGCGGACCACTGACGACCATCGCAATGCGCATTTCAATATGATTGATCGGGGACTGCGAGGGGCCGATCTGCGCCGAGACAGCGAAACTGTTGAGTTGTTATTACAATGGCTCTCACGTTCTCGCCGTGACCAGTGGATTGATTGGCGAGTCGCTAGTAAATATCAGGTCTGTGGTGATGACCGCGCTTGCGATCCGCTCCCTATCGAAGATCGAATCCGCACCGATTTCCTCTGGCAGAGAAGCCCGTATATGCTTTATGGAGGTGGATATGGGAGGATCGAATCGGCCGGCATCGATTTCATCTTGCCCTATTGGATGGCGAGATATTATGGAGTTATCAAAAATTAAAAATCAAGGATTACGAAAAAAACGAAAATAACGAAATAAACGAAAACGGTTCGTTTGTTTCGTTATTTTCGTTTTTTTCGTAATCCTCTTTAGATTCCAGTTATTCTGATCCCTGCATGTGTCTTGTAGCGCAAATTTATTCCGATGAGGAAAGCTGTCATCGCCTCGATTGTTCTGGAATTGGCCAGCGCGCCCCCATCGATATAGCGGCATCCCGGAATCACTTCCACCAGTGGCCGCAATCGCTCCTTGGAATTTTTGTCGTCACCGCAAACGATAATGTCGCAATCGACATCCTGCTCAAGAGCAGCCAGCGCCGCCGCGCTGGCATTGTGAAATGCGGAAACGGTGTTGACACCCGGGGGAGCCATTTCGGCGCACTGCTCGGCCGCAGAGCCGGCCCAGAGACCGAGCACTCGAGCTGGTTTACCTCCGACTGCAGTTTCCAGCGGGACCGTGACATCGACGATCAGGGTTTCCGGCTTGATCCCCGGGCGAATCTCTTTGAAAATAGCAATTTGCGCTTCAAATGGAACTGTCAGTACGAGGATCGAGGCGGCCGCGGCCGCCTCGGTATTGAGCGCGCCGCTAATCGAAGGATTCGCCTGACCATGACTGCGAACGGTCGAAATCATTTCCTCCGCGGCTCGCCGGGCGCGCGACAGATCGCGAGACCCGATGGTCACGGAATAACCGGCAAGCGCCCATCTCAAGGCCAGTCCTTTGCCCTGATCGCCTGTCCCGCCGATAATAGCAATTGGTTGGTCTCCCATATTCGGATTTTAAACTACATCGAGAAAGCGCGCACGAGTGAAGGACAAGGTTAGAAGTTATCGAGATCGATTGAAATCCGGCATTGTTAGTGGTTATCACCAGTTGCGCTCCTGGATCTCCGATCAGTTGACTCCGGAGGGCGTGACGATTGAATGGAGATCGCTCGCAAAGACATTCCTCAAAGTCGGGTTAACCGGCTTTGGTGGAGGTGTCGCCGTCATTTCGCAGCTCCGGCGCCTGATTGTGAGGCAACGGCGCTGGTTATCGGAAGAGGAGTTTCTCGACGCGGTCTCGCTCGCTCAGAGTCTACCC
>Ga0126377_10003617_pt1 | contig 11013 bp, 8 predicted proteins | sample PanSoiMetPlot_22_FD_92647 | JGI IMG/M metagenome (GOLD analysis project Ga0126377, IMG submission 92647) | Tropical forest soil microbial communities from Panama - MetaG Plot_22 | ecosystem: Environmental > Terrestrial > Soil > Tropical forest > Bulk soil | place: Panama | collected 2016-02-17
CCAGGACGAGCGCGCACGCCAGGAAGACGATCAGGGAGGCTCCGCCGCGGCGAGTTCGCACGGGCGACATCGCCCGAACCTATCGAGCCCTCGGGCGCGCGGTCAATCCAATCGGCGAGCGCGCCCGAGCCATGCCGGCTGGGGCAGCCCATCGGTAGCAAACACCAGCCACCAGAACCGCCCGAACCCGGATGGGTCCGCGAGCAGGCTCGCGCGGCTGCGGGCTTCCCACACGCGCACCGCCTCCGAGTTCCGGCCCCGCTCCTGCAGCATCGACTGCATCTCTCGCATCGTGCGTTCCCATCGCTCGTGTCCGAGTGCCGCGAGGGCGGTCGCCTGCTTCACCGGTTCGAACACCCGGAATCCGACCGATCGCGCGTTCGCGGCCACCATCGACAGGTCGACGCCGGCCGTGACGTCGGTTCCCCCCGGGTCCGACAGCACGTCGGCGACCAGCCGATGCTCGCGGAACCCGCGCACACCGCCCGCAGCCCCCTCGGGCGTCCCGTAGTCGATCGCTAGGACGTACCCACGGCGAAGGACGCGGGCGAGGACCTCGAACATGGCGAACGCCCCGACCGGCACCGCGGTCGTCTCCCCCGGGACGAGAGCGGGTGGCTCCAGGTCGCGGGTCCACGGCACCTCGATCTCGACAAGCGAGGCGCCCGCGACGCCGACGCGGACCTCCACCGGACCGTCCGGTCCTCCGCGGGCGACCAGGAACGGCAGGTTGTCCAGGAGCTCGTTCGCGAACGCGACGCCCTCGAACGGCTCGAGCTCGCCGATCACAGAGGCGGTCGCGTACCCGGATGCGGTGAGCGCCGCCCGCGCGCCCTCGCTGATCTCGATCCCGACGTAGGCGGGCTCGGGGGCGGGAAGCTCCCCGAAGGCCGACAGCAGCGCGCCGGCGAGCGTCCCGTCGCCCGCGCCGAGCTCGACGATGGGGAACGGATCGGGCTCGCCCAGGGCGAACCACGCGTCCAGCAGCGCATCGCGCACGCAGTGGGCGAACACGAACGGATGCACGTGGGGGCTGGTCATGAAGTGCCCGCGGGGGCCGACCGGCGGCGCCTCGAAGAAGCCGCCCGGCCCGTACAGCGCGATATCCATGTACTCGTCGAACCCGATCGGGCCACGGTCGGCGATCGCGGCGCGGACGCGTTCGGCCACTTCCTCGCTCACGCGGCCAGCCTAGTTGCGCTCGCGTGTCGGGGGTTCGGGAGCGTGCAAGGATGCCGGCGTGGACGAGGAGATCCGCGAAGCAGCATCCGCCGTGGTAGCGCGCGACGGCGCCGCCGGGCTCGAGGTCTTGGTGCTCGAGCGTGGGGACTCGACCCGCTTCCTTCCCGGCTATGTGGCGTTCCCGGGCGGCTCGACCGACGAGGAGGACCGGGAGCTCGGGCAGCGGTGGTTCGGCACGGCCGAGGAGGCCCGGCGTGCATGCGCCGTACGCGAGCTGGTCGAGGAGGTCTCGCTCGCGCTGACGGCTGGAGGACTCGTCAGCGGAGGCGACCTCGACGTTGTCGACCGCGAGCCGCCCGAGGCCGGCCAGTTGTCCGAGCTCGCGCACTGGGTCGCGCCGCCCCGGGTGCCGGTGCGATTCGACGCGCACTACTTCGCTGTTCGCGCCCCCTCGGGGGTCGAGCCGAGACCCGACGGAGGCGAGACCGCAGACGCGTGGTGGGCCTCCCCGGGCCGGCTCCTCGAGGACTGGGCGGAGGGTCGGCGCCGGCTGTACTGGCCGACGTGGTTCACGGTCAACGAGATCGCGGCATGCCGATCGGTCGACGACCTGTTCGCATTGTCCATCGTCACCCGCGAGCCCGACGACGAGGAGCTCGAGCGGCTCCCCCGATCGACCTTCTGGCAGGACTGAGCGATGCGCGTGATCCGCGTCCTCGCCCCGAACCCGGGCGTTCGCGAGCTCGAGGGGACGAATACGTGGATCGTCGGCGGCCCGCCGGCGATCGTGATCGACCCCGGGCCGGAGGACGCCGGCCACCTGGACGAGATCGTTCGGACCGCGGGCCTGGTCGGCGCGATCGCCCTCACGCATGACCACCCGGATCACGCGCCCGGTGCGCTCCCGCTCGCCTCGGTCACGGGCGCGCCGGTGTTCGCCGGGCGGCCGGCCGAGGGGATGCGGCGGATCCGCGACGGGGAGACGGTGAGCGCGGGCTCGACCGCGCTCTCGGTGATCGCGACACCGGGGCACTCGCCCGACCATCTCGCGTTCCACGTGCCCGCCGCGGGTTCGCTGTTCACCGGCGACGCGGTGCTCGGGCGGGGCACGAGCGTCATCGACCCTCCGGAGGGTGATCTGACCGCGTACCTGCGTTCGCTTCGGCGGCTGCACGACCTGTCGCCCAGGACGATCTACCCGGGCCACGGGCCGATCGTTCTTCGCGCGATGGCGACGATCGACGAATACCTCGAGCACCGCGCGATGCGCGAGGAGCAGATCCTCACGGCGCTCGACGGCGCATGGTGTTCGATCGACGAGCTGGTGGAGAGGATCTACGCGGACTACCCGGCCGAGGTGCATGCGCTTGCCGCTCGCTCCGTGCTCGCCCACCTGCTGAAGCTCGAGGCTGAGGGCCGCGCCGAGAAGCGGACCAAGGCAGGTGTCGTTCGGTGGACGCGGATCGAGCCGAGGTCATGCGAGCGGTGCGGCCGGCCGGTCCGCGGCCGGGCGCGCTACTGCGGCTCGTGTTCGCTCGCGGTCCTCCAGGAGTCGGGCTAGGACTTCAGGGCGCCGCGAGCGCGCCTGGATCCGCGATCGTGACCCGTCCGCTCCTCGAACGCAGCACGCCCCGCGCCGAGAGCGCGCCGACCGTGCGGTTCACCGATTCGCGCGAGGCGCCGACCATCCGCGCGAGCTCGTCCTGCGTGAGCGGCACGCGCAGCCGGATCCCGGTCGGTCCGGGCTCGCCGTGGCGCTCGGCGAGCTCGCGCAGGCGGCCCGCGATCCGCCGGGGCACGTCGGCGGTGAGCGCGTCCTCGAGCGCCGCGGAGGTGCGGTGCAGCCGGGAGGCGATCAGCCGCAGCAGCTGCTCGGCGGCCGCCGGGTGGCCCTCGAGCAGCGACCCGAGCGAGGCGATGGGCATCGCCAGCAAGGTGGTAGGCCCCACCGCCTGCGCGCGTACCTGCGACGGATCCCCCAAGAGGGCGGCCTCGCCGAAGAGGTCTCCACGGCTGAGCAGCCCGACCACGATCTCCCGCCCGGACACCGTCACGGCCGAGAGCCGCACGACGCCCGACGTAACGAGGAACAGGCTGCGCACGGCGGCGCCCTGCCGCGTGATGACCGAACCGTCCGGGAACCGGCGAGTCACGCCACCACCCTGCATCTGGTCGAGCGGAGCGCCCACGCGCCGACCCTAGCGGCACCCGCCGACACCTCCTTCGACAGGGGCCTGCGCGTCGGGGTACGCTGCGCACCCGATCGGTTGGAAGGAGCGTTCACCGGTGGCCATACGCGCACGAGACGTCCTGGCGCAGGTCCCGCTGTTCGCCGGTGTCCCCTCACGCTTCCTCAAGCGGCTGGCGGGCGAGATGGACGAGCAGCGCTTCATGGAGGGCGCGACGATCGTTCGCAAGGGCGACCCTGGGGAGACCTTCTACGTCGTGGTCGAGGGCGAGGCCAAGGTCACCGACGAGAACGGCAAGCGTCTCGCGGGCCTGATCCCGGGCGATTTCTTCGGCGAGATCTCCCTGATGGACGGTGGCCCGCGGACGGCGACCGTGGTCTCCGATACCCCGATGACCGCACTCGCGCTGTCCCGCAAGGACTTCCGGGCGATGCTCGAGTCCGAGCCGCATGTCACGGTCGGGCTGCTCAAGCATGCCGCCCAGTTGCTCCGGCGGCTCGAGCACCCCGCAAGCGGCTGACGGGTGCGGGCCGAGCTCTTCCGCGCCGACGACCCGCAGGCACTCGTCGCCGTCGCGACGTGGTCCAAGGGTCGCCCACGCCTCGAGGTGCTCGACCCCTCCGTCGAGGGGCTCGACGGCCTGCTCCGGCCGACGCCGGTCGTGGTGGACGATCCCTCGCTGCGCGGACCGGGTACCAGCGGCGAGTCGCTGCTCGAGCCCGGTTCGCTCGAGTGGCTCCGGGCCGCGCTTGCGACGCGCGCCGAACCCCTGGGGCTGCGGCTTCGCTTCGTCACCACACAGATCGAGGGCGGCTGGGATCCGGCCGCGAACGACCGCACGTTCGACCAGCAGGTCGAACGCCTGGCCTCCTCGTGAAACGCGAGCCCTAGGGGTTCGCCTCGACCCACGCCTTGCCGGCGTCGCAGAACGGCCGGAAGTCGCAGACGCGGCAGTGCGCGCTCGGCGCCGGCTCGAACTCGGCGGCCCCGATCCCGCGCAGCCACGAACGGATGTGCCCCCGAACCCTCTCCACGTCCTCAACCGTGTGCGAGCGCTCTTGCCCGGCCGACAGGTACAGGTACGTGAGTCGAAGGTCTTCCGGCGCCTTGTGCCACACCTCGATGCATGCGAGTGCGTACAGGTCGAGCTGCAGGCGCGCGATCGGATCGTCCTCCGGCGGAACCTTGCCGGTCTTGTAGTCGACGACCTCCCATGGACCGTCGGGTAGCCCGTAGATCGCGTCGATGCGTCCCTTGATCGTGATGCCCTCGACCGGCAGCAGGAACGGGCGTTCGGCGTACAGCGGGACCATGTCGGCGAACCTGCTGCGAGCATAGGCCTGCCGCAGATCCTCGAGCCGCCCGGGCGCGCCGGCCAGCTCCTCGGCAGTGACATCCGGCTCGTCCTCGACCTCGAGCAGCGTGGCCTGCCCGCGCGAACGCATCTCGATCCAACGATGGATCTCGGTGCCGATCCGTGCGCTCGGTCCGGCGAACGTCGGAAGCGGGCGAACCGCGGTCCAGTAATAGAGCTTCGGACACCGCGCGTACCCGATCAGTCCCCCGACCGAAACCGAGCTGGGGCCGGGCGCTGGCCGGTCGATCGATGCCTCCTGGTCGACCAGGTGCGTGGCCAGTGTTCGGCGGGCGGTCGACGCGGTCGCGAACGCCTCTCGCTCTTGAGGGGAGAGCGCGGCGAGCCGGTCGTTGCCCCCGGCTCGGACGGCGGCGGCGTGACGCCACCCCTGCGGGAACAGCTGGTCGCGATCGTCGGGCGCCGCCGGGCCGGGCCACGCCCGCACGAACCGCTGCCGGTAGCCCTCGAGCGGATTCGTCTGCGAATCCTCGTCCCCCACGCCCTCGAAGCTCACCCGCGCGCCCGCCTGTTCGGCCCACTTCTTGAGCTCGATGTAGAAGTTCCCGACGCCCCTGGCATCCAGCGTCTCGCCGTACCAGTTGGCCGAGGACACGAACAGCTCACGCCGCGCGCGCGTGAGCGCCACGTAGCAGATGCGGCGCTCCTCGTACTCCTCCTGTTTGCGGAGCTCGTCGGTGAACGCCTTCATGTTGTCCTGGAACACGGGCAGGAGGTCACGGTCCCGGCGAAGCTCGACGTCGAGCGAGCTCCCCTTGCGCGTCGGGTTCTGCTGGATCCGGGTGTCTGGGAACAGGCCGCGGGCCAGGCCCGGCACGAACACCGCCTCGAACTCGAGCCCCTTGGCCGCGTGAACCGTCATGATCTTGACCGAGTCGTCCTCGCTCGGTTGCACGGGATTCCACTCGCGGTCGTCCTCGATCGAGTCGACGTAGTCCAGGAACGCGCGGAGCGTGAGCTCGCCCTCGACCGGCTGGAACGCGTGCACCTGCTCGAGGAAAGCGGCGAGGTTGCGCCGGCGCGCGGCGGCCATCTCTACGTCGTCGGACGCATCGAGCTCGGCCAACAGGCCGGTGTAGCGGATGATCTCGGCCAGGAACTCGCCCACCGGGCGCCTGGCCGCGGAGCGCAGCTCCTCGAGCTCGGCGCCGAACGCCGCCAGGCGCTCCTTTCCCTCCTCCGTCAGCTCGTCCACCTCGTCCAGGTGCTCGAGCGCCTCCGCCATCAGGAACGGATGGTCCTCGAGCAGGTCCTCGTCCTCGGGCAGCTCGAGCTCCTTCAGTACGTGCAGGAACGCGTGCGTCTCGCGCCGCGACCACGCGGCCACCCGAGCGAGGTCCCGCAGGCCCACCCGATAGCGCGGGCCGGTCAGGATCCGCGCGAGCGCGACACCGTCGCTGGGATCCTCCGCCGCGCGCGCGTACGCGAGGACCTCGACGATCTCGGGCAGATGGATCAGGCCGGCCAGGTTGACGAACTCGGCCGGTATCCCGCGCTCGGTGAAGGCGAGCTGCAGCGGCTCGAACAGCCGATGCGTGCGGCACAGCACCGCACAGTCCCTCCATGCGGTGCCGCCCTCGTGGAGCCGCCCCAGCCGCTCGGCTACCCCCTCGGCCTCGGAGATCTCGTGCTCGTACTGGGCGACCTCGACCGCGCCGGTCCCATTGGGTCCCCAGGGCCGGAGCACCTTGTCGGGGTCGGGGCGCTGGGCGTCCGGGAGCTCCTCGATCACGCGGTCGGCGGCCGACAGGATCCGCGCCCCGGAGCGGAAGTTCGTATACAGCGGCAGGCGCGCGGACTCGGACCCCTCGGCGGTTCGGAACGCATGAGGGAACTGCAGGAGGTTGCGAAGGCTCGCGCCGCGCCACGCGTAGACGTTCTGGTCGGGGTCGCCGACGGCCGTCACCGGATGCCCGCCGCCGAACACGGCCCGCATGAGCTCCGCCTGCGCGTGGTTCGTGTCCTGGTACTCGTCGAGCAGCACGGCGCCGAACCGCTCACGGTAGGCGTCGCACACCTCCGGATGCGCGGTCGCGATGCGAACGGCGTGCGCGATCTGGTCTCCGAAGTCGATCACGCCGAGCTCGGCCTTGAGCTCTCGGAAGATCCGCACAGCCCTGGCGATCTCGATGCGTTCGATCGCGGCCCGCAGCGGCTCTTCGGACTTGGCCCTGCGCAGCACGTCGAGCTTGCCCTCGACGTGCTCGATCACGGTCTCGGGCTCGACCAGGTGGTTGGCCAGCTGCTCGTCCAGCGACAGGATGTACTGCACGAGCGTGGGCTGCCATCGTGTGTGCTGGTCCTCGAACGTCATCCTGTCCAGCACACGCGCGGCGATCTCGGCACGCTGGGCCTGACCGAGGATCCGGACTCCCGGCTCCAGCCCGATCAACATCCCGTGTCGTTCGAGCACCTGGGCGGCGAACGCGTGGTAATTCACGATCTCGGGCTCCTCGCCCTCCTCGAGCTCGAGCGTCCGAAGCGCGCGGCGGATCCGGATCATCAGGTTCTCGGTCGCCTTGTTCGTGAACGTCAGGCACAGGACGTTGCCGGGCATCACGCCCGGGTGATCCGCGTCAAGGGCGCCGGTCGCGACCATCGCGAGGTAGATCACTCGCCCGGCCATCACCGACGTCTTGCCCGACCCGGCGCCGGCAACGACGACGCACGGCTCGAGTGGCCACGAGATCGCGCGCCACTGCTCGGGCGTTGGCTCGCCGCGCAGGAACTCGACGACGGGTTCGGGGAAGCCGCTCATGTCACCAGGAACAGCCGAGGCCGTTCCTCGGACGGATCCGGTTCCTGCGCCGCGGGCGTCGCGTCGGGGATCGGGAAGACCGCTCCCCCCTGGGGGTATCGCGTGCATAGCGGCTGGAAGCGGCAGAAGAAGCAGTTGGCCTTCGTGCTGGCGACGTACCGGCGCACATCGTCCAACTCGCGGATCCGCGCGATCAGCGCCGAGACACGTTCGCGCATCCGCGCCTTGTAAGCCTCCTCCTCGTCGGGGGAGACGGGCCACTCCTTGACGTCCAGCGACGGGTCGTTGCGCCTCCCGCCCAGGTACGCGAGTTCGACAGCCTCGACGGGCCGGTGGTCGGCGAGTTCCTCGCATGCGTCCACGGCCAGGTAGTACAGGCCGAGCTGCAGGCTCTCGGCCGGCCGGGGCGCGCCGTCCGAGCGGCCCGTCTTGTAGTCGGTGATCCGCGTTCCGCCGCCCGGGCTGGGGCCGATCCGGTCGATCTTGCCTCGTATCAGCGCGTCTTCGAATGGGAACTCGAATATCTGCTCGGTCGCCGTCGCCGGAGGGTGGTCGTACCGCGAGAACCAGTTCGGCACCAGCACGCGCCTGGCGTTGGCGCGTTCGGACTCCGAGACCGAGCGGGAGGGGAACCGAGCCGGCTCCCAGCGCTCGTCGATCACGGCCTCGAACGCCTCGGGCGTGCGCTCGACCTCGCCGTTCTCGCAGTCCTCGATGACCCGGTGCACGAGCCGGCCCACCCACGCCTGGTAGCCACCGCCCGGGTCCAGCCCCAGCTCGCTGCTCAGCACGAACTGGAGCTCGCAGTTCTCCAGCGTATCCAGTCGCGAGTACGACAGGTACATCGCGTCCCGGGGTTCGGCGCCGAGATCGGTCCAGTCGCGCTGGAACCACCAGCGGTTCGGGTCGTCGCCGAGGGCGAGCAGGCCGTCCATCGATGAGAGGCGTTCGGCCGGCGCGGCGCCGGGGTCGGCGATCGTCCGGCGCCAGGCCGCGGTCGCCTCCGCCACCGACACAGGCTCCGAGTACGGCGTTGCGGGCAGGTCGGCCCACTCGACGCCGATCTCCTCGACGAACCGCGAGCGTAGCGTCACGCCGGTGCGGTCCGCGTGCGGATCGGTGGCGGTGAGCAGCACGCGGCGCCGAGCCCGTGCCAGCAGCATCGTGAACAGGCGCCGTTCGTCGGCCAGCCGCAGCCGGTTGATCTCGTCGCGTCGGTGCGTGCCGTCGAGCGCGCCGAGGTCGAACATCGGCTCGGGGCGCGACAGGCTCGGGAAGTCGCCCTCGAGCACGTCAAGGACGATGACCGTGTCGAACTCGCGGCCGGCGGTGGCGTGGGCGGTCAGCACGCGGACCGCGTCCTCGCCGGCGTCCGAACCCGCAAGCAGCTCCTCGGTCGCCTCCGAACCCAGGGCGTGCACGAACGCCGCCGCCGACGGATCGGCCGATGCGCCCGCCTGCCCGATCGATCGCGAAAGCTGCACGAGGGCTTCGAGGTCGAGGCGAGCCTGGTGATCCTCCTCGGCGCGCCGGACGAGCTCGCGCGCATATGGAAGCTCTCGCCAGAGCACCTCGAACGAGCGCAACACCGAGGCCTGCACCCGTTCCGCGTTCGACAGCAGCGCGGCGAGCTCGACGATGGCGCCGGCCTCCTCGGTGGCCGCCAGGTCGGCGCGGTCGAGCGCCTCGCGCTGTGCGAGCCCGTGTGCGCGTACCTGACGCAGCAACGTCCTGGCCGATGCCGGGGACAGCCCCCCGAGCTCGGAGGTGAGGACGGGCTCGACGAGCGCGTCGCGTTCGTCGAGCCCGCCCACGATCCACCGGAGGGCAAGGATGAACGGTCTCGTCGCCGGCGCCCGCCACACCGCTCCCTGCTCCGAGGCCGCACGCGGAACGCGTGCATCATCGAGCGCGCGGATCATCCCGGCCTCGTGCGCCCCGTGCCGGCGCATCACGATCGCGATGTCTTGCCAGGCCACGCCGTCCTCCACGTGGACGCGACGGACCTCCCGGGCGACGGCGGCGTGTTGCTCGGAGACGTGCGGCGCCCGCCATGCCTCGATCGTTCCGGGCGCCGGGCGCCGGGCGCTCAGGAGGTCGACCTCCGTCGCGCCGGGGAATGTCTCCGTGAAGCGGCGCAGCGGTTCGTCCGTGGTCCCCTGGAACGAGAACAGATGCGCGCCGAGGTTGCCGGCGACCACCAGGCTGGCGGGCCGGAGCCCCGACAGAAGGCGCTCGGCGCCGAACGTCACGTCCTGGTAGTCGTCGACCAGGACGTGATCGAACGACGGCTCGCCCGAACCCGCCGCGCGCGCCGCCTGCTCGACGAGCCCTGCGAAGTCGACCTCCTTGGACCCATCGAGCACGGCGAGGTATTCCCGCAGGAACACGGCGAGCTCGCCCCAGCCGGTCAGTCCGCGTTCGACGGCCCGGCGCTCGATCTCCTCGGGCGGTAGCAGCGCCTCCTGCGCCCGGATCACGAACTGCCGCACCTCGTCGGCGAAGCCGCGAAGCCCGAGCAGTCCGCCGTACGCCGGCCAGCGGGATGCGTCCTGGTCCTCGAGCAGCTCCCGAACGCGCTCGAGCTGTTCGGACGCCGACAGGACGCGCGGCGGCGCGTCGTAGCCGAGCGTCTCGAACCGCTCGCCCACGACGTGGAAGGCGAGGCCTTGCAGCGTGACGACGGTCAGGCGCGGAAGGGCGACGCTCAGGCGTTCGAGGAGCGCGGCGCGTGCCTCGTCCCGCGCCCGCCGGGAGCCGACGACCAGGGCGACGCGTTCGGGATCCGCTCCCGACTCGACGAGCCGCGCGAACCGCTCGTGCAGCGCAGCGGTCTTGCCCGCGCCGAAACCGCCCGAGACCAGCATGGGGCCCTCGACATGGTCGAGGACCCGGCGCTGTTCGGGATCGGGATCGAAGGGTTCGGCGCCTTCCGGGGGGGCCATCGCCGCGATGCTACCCCCGAGCTCGGACACGCCTGGTCAGAGGATGGTTTCAGCGGGCGCGCGCGGCCCATCGGTACAGCCCGCTCCCGCTGATCGAACCGACCAGCTGCCTGCCCCGGAGCACCAAAGCGGCGCGTTCGGTTCCCAGTCTCGCCGCCACGTCGGCGAGGCTGTCGTCAGGGCTGGCGACCAACACGTGATCCAGGGGGATCACGGCGTCGCGAGCAGGCCGCAGGGGATCCCGAGCCCCCAGCTCCCGCGCCGAGGTGAACGAGATCATCCCGATCACCCACCCGCCGTCGAGGACGGGAAACGCCTCCTCCTCGTGCCTGCGTAGGAATCGGTCGAGCACCTCCGACAGGGTCATCTCCGCGGGGACGGCGGCGGGCGGCGGCTCCATCGCGTCGGCGACGGTCGCGTTCGCGAGGCGTTCGTCCAGTCCGATCCGCTCCTCGGAGGCCTTCGCGCCCCGGAAGATGAACATCCCGATGATGAAGCCCCAGATCGCGCGGAACAGGTCCTGGCGCGCCAGGTAGTAGATCGCGAGCGCGACCACGACGCCTC
>Ga0126377_10003618_pt1 | contig 11012 bp, 8 predicted proteins | sample PanSoiMetPlot_22_FD_92647 | JGI IMG/M metagenome (GOLD analysis project Ga0126377, IMG submission 92647) | Tropical forest soil microbial communities from Panama - MetaG Plot_22 | ecosystem: Environmental > Terrestrial > Soil > Tropical forest > Bulk soil | place: Panama | collected 2016-02-17
AACGGGGCCAACGGGTCCAACGGGTCCAACGGGGCAGGCGGAGGGGCGGGGCTTGGTTTGTCAATCGCGCAGTGGGTAGCCGAGGCGCACGGCGGGACTATCAGGCTAGTCCGTTCCGATACTGCGGGGACCATCTTCGCCGTCACGCTCCCGCTCAGACAATCCTGATCGCGCAACTTCGCATTTTTCTTTTGCGCATTTTGCCCTCATCGGGTAAAGTTACACCAACATCGCTTCCCATTCTAATAAAAAGTAAGTAGCCATGTGCCCCTCTCCGTTCCGTAGGGACGGTTTGAGTTCAGTCAGGTGTTTCAACGCCTGCATTCTACATAGAGTCTTCCGCGTCTCGTAGCGACGGTTGAATTCACTATGTCGTCCAATTCAATCGGCGCTGTGCGGCGCATGGATCGTTTGCTATCGCAGGCAGGCTATAAATGATCTCCATGAACTCAAACCGCCAAACGAAGAGGGGTCGCAGCGGTTACATTCGCTCAATTAATTAAAGGAGGTGTGTTCACTGATGAAACGCCGAGCTTTTCTGGGCCTGCTCTCCGCAACCACTGCGAGCGCTTTAGCTCCCACGGCATCCGCCAACAATACATTACGAACCATGGGCGCCGACTTCTCCCCGGCGACGGCCTTGTCGTCCGACGAGGTCGTGCGCTTCATCGTTTTCGGCGATTCGGGAAAAGGAGACACAGCCCAATATGAGCTGGCGCGCATGATGGTGGCTCATCACTGGGATCGCTCATACGATATGGCGCTCATGCTGGGCGACAACATCTACCCCAATGGCGAGTGGGAGGATATGGCGGCCAAGTTCGAACGGCCGTACGCGGAACTGCTCAAACGCGGCGTCTCGTTCCACGCCACGCTGGGGAATCACGACATCAAGAAAGGGCGGGAAGCGCAGATCAATTACCGCAATTTCAACATGGGCGGGCGCTCTTATTATTCATTCACCAGAGGCGATGGGCTGGTGGAATTCTTCGCGGTCGACTCGACTCATTTCAATCTTCCCCAGCGGCGCTGGCTGGAAGAGGCGCTCCAGGCGTCGCAGGCGAAATGGAAGATCGCCTTTTTCCATCACCCTCTCTATTCATCGGCTGATCGACACGGATCGAAACTGGATTTGCGCGCCGAGCTCGAACCGCTCCTGGTCAGGTACGGCGTGGACGCGGCTTTCTCAGGCCACGATCACGTTTACGAACGCATTAAACCGCAACAAGGCGTGCATTATTTCGTCTCTGGAGCGGGCAGCAAGCCGCGCCGTGGAGACCTGGAACGCGATTCCTCGATTTTCGTCGCCGGCAATGATGAGAACAGCAGCTTTATGTCCATCGAGATCACGCCGGAGCGGTTCGATTTCAAAACGATCGATATGACCGGGAAGGTGATAGACAACGGCGAAGTGGCGTCGCGAGCCATGGCTCGAGGCGCTGGGTCGAGCGCATGACCTTCCGCGTATGGATGCTGGGAGTTTGACCGCACAGGTAATGAAGAATTAAATCGAATGGCTCCCCAGCCTCTTTCATTACTGCCGCTGTCGCTCGCCGGACTAATTGCCGCGCTCAGAAACCACCCGACTCTACCCGACGGCGCCGGAATCGTCCTCGACCAGGCCGCCGCCGTGTTAAACAGATTGCAACTCTCCCCCAACTGGCCTTTTAATCCTCGTGTTTATCCTCCGTTCATCTTCTTTTTACTAGACTGCGCCTACCCAAATACTTCTGTCGGTTAGCTCCCGCATCGTTAGAACTATTTCCGCGGAGGCGTAGATGAAACACAGATTCCTTTCACACAAAGTGTGGGGAGCGGCCACAGCCGCAACCCTGATATGCTTAATAACGCTGACGGCCGGCGCGATTCCGGATCATAAGCGGACGGGAGGCGACCGTGTCGGTGTCGACATCGAGAACTTCGGGAAGGTCAATGACCATTTTTACCGGGGCGCGCAGCCCAAGGGGCGTAACTATGAACAACTAGCCGCGCTCGGAATTAAAACGATTGTTGATTTGCGAGATGACGCCAGGGACGAAGCCCGATCGGCCACGGAGCGCGCCGGAATGCGTTACATCAACCTGCCAATGAAGGAAAAGAGCTACCCGCAAGCTGACACGGCGGCGCGCTTCCTGCAGATCGTCAACGACGAGGCCAACTGGCCGGTCTTCGTCCACTGCGCCGGCGGGAGGCATCGCACTGGCGTGATGACCGCAGTCTACCGTATGGCGGTTGACGGTTGGGGTGTTGATCAGGCCTACCAGGAGATGAAGCGATTTGACTTCTCCACCAGTTGGGGGCACGGATGCTATAAAGACTATGTCTTCGACTACTACCGCGATCTGCGAGCGCAAGCTCAAAGGCGGCGGATTGAGTCTACAAGAAGCGACAATTGATTGAAGTAGTGGAGAGGCGTTGAGAACTGTCTAGAGGTCAAGCGTCGGCTCGGGATCCTCCCCTGCAGCCCAGTCTTTTCCATCAGCCGGGGAAATCAGTTATGATACATGAGCCTATAATGATCACTTGCAAACGATACATCGCCGTTGCGTCATCTTTCACCGCCTGCATGCTGTTGGCGGGAACGACTCTGGCGCAGGAAACGGAGCGGCCGGCGCGGATGAAAGACCTTCCTCAAGCGGTTCAAGCTGCCGTGCGTGAACAGAGCCGGGGCGCCGCCGTGCGCGGTCTTTCGATAGAGACTGAAAAGGGCCAGACCTTTTACGAAGCCTCGCTAAAGGTCAAAGGCCGCATCAGGGACGTGCTGATTGACGCCAACGGCAATGTAGTTGAAATTGAAGAGCAGATCACACTAGCTTCACTCCCACCCGCGGCCAGGGCCGAGATCGTGAAGCTGGCTGGTAAGCGCAGAATCCTTACGATCGAATCCATTACCAAAAACAATGCCATCGTAGCTTACGAGGCGCATGTCAAGACCGCGGGCAAAATTGAGGAATTCAAAGTTGACCCAGACGGCAAGCTCTTACTACCCAAGTAACGCAGCGTGTGAGTGCCGATACATTATCGCGCGCGACTGCTGCGCGGCTGACCGATGAGCCAGCCGCGCAGCAGTCGCGCTAAGTACCATGTGCGCCAGGATAAGGGTGAAGAGCACGGGCCGAATCCCCCCAACGGCAGTTGGGGGATCGTTAAAGCCCAGCCTACACCAACAGACGAACTTTTCCTGACCCCCCCAACGGCAGTTGGGGGATCGTTAAAGCCCGGCCTTCCCCCTACGGCAATGGGCGATTGAGGTTGGACCTTAACAATCCCCCAACTGCCGTTGGGGGGATTCAAGCGCGGACCACGCTTTTGTAGGCCAGACCTTAACGATCCCCCAACTGCCGTTGGGGGGATTCGCAGAATCGTCCAGTCTTATCCTGGCGAACATGCGCGCGGCACTGTAATGACGGCGCCGCCGCCCGCCGCGTTTGGAGCTGAAAATCAGATGAAGTGGTTAGCAACGTTTTTTTCACTGATCCTGTTGTCTTACCCCGGCCTATCTCAAAAGAAGACTCAACCCGCCGACGTGTCGAAAGAGGTCGAGGCCCGCACAGGACATAAAATCAACACGGCGGCGAAAGCGGCGAGTTGGGCATTGCCGGAGGGCGTCTCGCTCGACGACGGCTTGACCGAAGACGATGCCGTAGCCGTCGCCTTATGGAACAACCCGGCGTTGCAGGCCGAGATGACGGCGTTGGGGCTGGCGCGCGCCGACCTGATCGAGGCCGGCCAGCTGCGCAATCCCTCGCTCACGCTGATCTTCCCCTTCAGTACGAGAATACTCGAATCGGTCGCCAACTGGCCGTTCGAGGCGCTCTGGCAGCGGCCAAGGCGCGTGGCGGCGGCAAAACTCGAACTGGAGCGTGTGGGAGAGTCTCTGGTCTCACGAGCGCTCGACCTCGTGCGCGATACTCGCCTTGCCTATATCGACTACGCGCTCTCACAGCGCCGCGCGAGCGTCGCCGCCGAGGCCACGCGCGAACGCGGCGAGATCGCCACGATCGTCAACGCCAGATTCCGCGCCGGCGACATCAGCGAATTGGAGACGAGCGCCGCTCGTCTCGACGCGCGACTTGCCGAGGAACAAGCGACTCGATTCACACATGATGTCGTGATTGCGCGCGACCGCCTGCGCGCGCTGCTCGGCGTCGCCAACAGCGAGCCGGGTTTTGAATTCATCCTGGCGCCGCCGACAGAACCGGCGGGGGAGCCGGCGGGCGTTGATCAGTCAGTCGGTCTGAGGGCGCGCGCCGCGACTCAGGCCGTGTCGGTCGCCTCCGACCCGTCGGAGACTCTCAACGGACTCATCGAGCAGGCGCTGGACGCCCGTCCCGAATTGAAGGCGGCGCAGCTCGCCATCGAAGCGGCGGGTCAGCGCGCGAAATGGGAGCGCTCACGTATATTGGCCGTCACGGCCATCGCCAAGGAGTATGGGCGCGGCGCCGACGGATTCGAGCAAGGTCCGGGCGCGCAGATCGAACTGCCCATTTTCAATCGCAATAAGGGCGGAATCTCGCGCGCCGAGGCCGAGATCGACCGCGCGGCCAAACAACTGATCGCCGCACGGCAGCGCGTCGTGGCGGAAGTGCGTGAAGCATACGCGCAGTTGACGCAGGCCCGCGAATCGGGCGACCTGTGGCGGGCGCGCCTGCTGCCGCCGCTCGAAGACGACATCCGCAGCGCCGAGCGCGCATACAAGGCGGGCGACGCTTCTTACCTTTTCGTACTTGAAACCACGCGCCGTTTGACCGACGCGCGATTGCGCGAAATCGAATTGCGGGCGGCGGCGGCGCGCGCCCTCATCGCGCTCGAACGCAGCGTCGGAAGGAGGCTGATTGCGAATCATTGATTTTCTATTGCTGTCTGCGAATCTGCGTAGGGGCAGACCTGTGTGTCTGCCCCGGATTGGGTTTACGCGCAGGCGCCGGGGCGGACACACAGGTCTGCCCCTACCGCCGCTTATCAGCGTCATCATCTTTTCACTCTGGTTGTCCGGTTGCGCGGGGCCGCAAGCCGCCGAGAATCACCCTCCGCCGGCCAAGGTCGAGAACGCGGTCAAAGAGCCTGACCTCGCCACAATCAAACTCACGCAGCAAGCCGAGGCTCGGCTCGGCATCGCCACCGCGGCCGTCGCCATAGAACGCGTCGCGCAGACGCGAGAATTCGCGGGCGAAATCACACTGCCGCCCGATTGCGTGACCGGCATAGCCGCGCCGACGTCCGGAACTCTGGCGGCGGACGGCTCGCCGCTCACAGTCGGCGCATTCGTACGCAAAGGGCAGCCGGCCTTCCGTCTGACGCCCTTCCTGGCGCCGGAACGCGACCTGCGCCTGCAGCTCGACCGCGACATAACCGCCGCGCAAACTCGAGTCGACGCCGCGCGCGTTCGCCACAACCGGGCCGAGCAGTTGTTGCGCGACAAGGCTGGCAGCGAGAAGGCGCTGCAGCAAGCGCGCGAAGAACTCGACCTCGCCGAAAACGATTTGAAGACCGCGCGCGAACGCATTGAACGCTTTGAGAAAGCGCCGATAGCCGCGGACGTCGCAGTCACAATCACCACCCCGCGCGACGGCCGTATTCAAAAGGTCTTCGCAAATCCGGGGCAGACCGTCGCGAGCGGAGCGCCGCTGTTCGAGGTGGCAGATCTTTCCAGGGTCTGGATTCGCGTGCCGGTTTACGTAGGCGACCTGCGATTGATCGACCGCCAGCAGACCGCCAGAGTCCATGCGATGAACGAAGCCCCCGGCGGAGCTTCACGCCCCGCTCGCCCGATCAACGCGCCGCCCACGGCAGACCCGACGAATAACACCGCCGACCTCTACTTCGAGTTGGCGAACGGCGATGGCTCGATGCGTCCGGGACAGAAGATGAGCGTGACGTTATTTGAGCGCGCGTCGGAAGAGAGTTTGGTCGTGCCCTGGTCGGCGGTGGTCCACGACATCAACGGCGGCGCATGGGTTTATGAAAACGTCGCGCCGCAACAATACGCCCGGCGCCGCGTCGAGGTTCGGCGCGTAGTCGGTTCGCTCGCCGTGCTCGCGCGCGGCCCTGCCGTAGGCGCGAAGATTGTCACTGCCGGCGTCGCCGAACTCTTCGGCACAGAATTCGGCACGGGCAAATGAGGTGTCAGGTGTCAGGTTCCAGGTGTCAGGTTCCAGGTGTCAGTTAGGAGTGATCCCTGAACCTGAAACCTGAAACCTGAACCTGAAACCTGGAATCTGAAACCTGACACCTGAAACCTGACACCTGGCATATGAACTGGATTGTCTCTACATCTCTCCATATGCGCGTCATCATCGTGGCGCTGGCCGTCGCGCTGATGATCGTCGGCGTTCGCGTCATTCGCTCGACGCCGCTAGACGTCTTCCCCGAATTCGCGCCGCCGCTGGTCGAAATCCAGACCGAAGCGCCCGGCCTTTCCACCGCCGAAGTCGAAAGCCTCATCTCGACTCCGATCGAGAATGCGCTCAACGGCGTGGCGCAATTGAAGACGTTACGCTCGAAATCGGTGCTCGGCCTCTCGTCGGTCGTCTTGATCTTTCAGGAGGACACGGACCTGATGCGGGCGAGGCAACTCGTGCAAGAGCGGTTGGCGTTGGTCGCGCCGCAACTGCCCGCGGCCGCGCGACCGCCTGTGATTCTGCAACCGCTCTCGTCCACTAGCCGCGCGATGAAGATCGGCGTTTCTTCGAAGAAGCTCTCACAGGTGGAGCTTTCGACGCTGGCGCGTTGGACGATCCGCCCGCGATTGATGGCCATTCCCGGCGTGGCCAACGTGGCTATCTGGGGACAGCGCGATCGCCAGCTCCAGGTTCTGGTCGATCCCGACCGGCTGCGCAATCACAACATCACGCTCGACGACGTCGTGCGCTCGACGCGTGACGCGGTCGCGGTCGCCGCCGGCGGCTTTGTGGACACGCCTAACCAACGGCTGCCGGTCGCGCATCTGTCCTCCATCACGCAGCCACAAGACCTGGCGCGCGTTCCGGTGGCTTTTCGCAACGGCGCGCCGCTCGAACTCGGCGCCGTCGCCGAAGTCGTCGAAGGATTTCCGCCGCCCATCGGCGACGCGGTGATCAACGACGGGCCGGGGTTGCTGCTGATAGTCGAGAAACAGCCGACAGGCAACACGCTCGACGTGACGCGTAACGTCGAGGCCGCGCTCAACGCGCTCAAACCGGGACTGAAAGACGTCGAAATCGATTCGACAATCTTTCGACCCGCGACCTTCATCGAGATGGCGCTTAGGAATCTGCGGAGCGCGCTCCTCATCGGCTGCCTTCTGGTGATCGCGGTGCTCGTGGCCTTCCTGTTCGAGTGGCGGACGGCGCTCATCAGCCTGCTCGCGATCCCGCTTTCGCTGCTCGCTGCGACTCTGGTGTTGTATTGGCGCGGTTACAGCGTCAACACGATGGTGATCGCGGGCCTGGTGATCGCGCTCGGCGAAGTGGTTGATGACGCGATCATTGACGTCGAAAACATCATGCGGCGGCTGCGGCTCAACCGCGATGAGGGACGTCCCGAATCGGCCTTCTCGGTAGTGTTAAAAGCCTCGCTCGAAGTGCGCAGCGCCATAGTGTACGCCACACTGATCGTGGCGCTGGTCTTCCTGCCGATCTTCTTTCTCGACGGATTGTCGGGGTCGTTCTTCCGCCCGCTGGCGGTCTCTTATGTGCTGGCGGTATTGGCCTCGCTCGCCGTCGCGTTGACGCTCACGCCGGCCCTGTCGCTGCTGCTGCTGCCGCGCGCGGCGAACCGTGAACGCGCCGAAGCGCCGCTCGCGCGATGGCTCAAACGCGGTTACCGGCGCGCCCTTCCCGCTTTCATAAATAAGCCTCGGATGGCCGTCGCCACGATGCTTCTCCTTTTCACGATGACGGCGGTGGCCGTGCCGCTGATGGGCGAAGAGTTCCTGCCGAATTTCAAAGAGACCGATTTTCTTATGCACTGGGTAGAGAAGCCCGGCACGTCGCTCGAAGCGATGCGGCGCATCACCATACGTGTTAGCAAAGAGCTGCGCGACATCCCCGGCGTGCGCAACTTCGGATCGCACATCGGCCGCGCCGAGGTCGCCGACGAAGTGGTCGGCCCCAACTTCACCGAGTTGTGGATCAGCATCGACCCCGACGCCCCTTACGAACCGACTGTGGCCAAGATTCAATCGGTGGTGGACGGATATCCGGGGCTGGTGCGCGACCTGCTGACCTATTTGAAGGAGCGCATCAAGGAAGTGTTGACCGGCTCAGGCGCTTCAATCGTCGTGCGCGTCTACGGCCCCGATCTGGAAGGGCTGCGCGCCAAGGCCGTCGAAGTCGGCAAGACGATCGGCGGCGTCGAGGGCGTGACCAATCTGAAAGTTGAGCAGCAGGTCCTGGTTCCGCAGATCGAAGTGCGATTGAAACCCGACGCGGCTTCGCGCTTCGGCCTGACGCCGGGCGACGTGCGCCGCGCGGCGACCACGCTCATCAAAGGCCAGAAAGTCGGCGAGCTTTATCAGGAGCAGCAGATCAACGACGTTGTCGTTTGGGGCGCGGCGAACACCCGCGCCGACCTCGAATCATTACGCCGGTTGCGCATCAGCCTGCCGGCAGGAGGTGACGCGCCGCTCGGCGATGTGGCCGACATCAGGATCGCGCCGGCGCCTAACATAATCCAACGCGAAGGCGCGTCGCGACGCATCGACGTGACCTGCGACGTGAAGGGGCGTGACCTAGGTAGCGTGGCGCGAGAGATCGAAGGCAAAGTCAAAGCGCTGTCCTTCGATCGCGGCTACCACCCTGAATTCCTCGGTGAATACGCGGCGCGGCAGGCGTCGCGAAACCGGCTGCTGGCGCTCTCGGCCTTCGCGCTGCTCGGCATCCTGCTCCTGCTGCACGACGATTTCCGCTCGCCGCGCCTGGTGGCGCTGGTCGCCGTGAGCCTGCCCTTCGCGCTCGTCGGCGGAGTGGCGGCCGCGCTGTTAACGGGAGGCGTCCTGTCACTCGGCTCGCTCGTAGGCTTCGTCACAGTGCTCGGCATCGCCGCGCGCAACGGCATTATGCTGGTCAGCCATTACCACCATCTCGAAGCCGAAGAAGGTCAAACCTTCGGGAAGGATCTGGTCCTGCGCGGCTCAGAAGAGCGCCTGGCGCCGATCCTGATGACGGCGCTGGCGACCGGGCTGGCGCTGCTGCCGATTGTTGTCGGGGGGAACAAACCGGGCCACGAGATCGAACACCCGCTGGCTGTGGTGATCCTGGGCGGTCTGGTGACTTCGACGATTCTGAATTTGTTTCTGATGCCCGCGCTTTATCTGCGGTTTGGGAAGAGCAGGCGTGACGCAATTGGCGAAGGTGGGTGAAAGGCTTCTGGAGCTCTACCGTGGCTAATGCGGCCTAACGACTCATTTAGGTCGATGTGCCTTGTATCTCTAGCCTGAGTTGCTGAATAAGCGCTTGTGTCAATTTGGCGATAGCCACGATCATCACCCTCGCTTCCCCAGAAACCCGCTCTTCCCATCCATAGGCAACTACCTTCTCTTGATTCATCTTCCATTCGCCGTGGAACGCGGTCACCTCAGGTGAGTAGTTCTTCCAATTGATTTCTTCGTAGCGAAGTAAGAGTGACTTCAGAATATCTTTGCATATCTTCGACGCTTGAGCCGAGTCATGCAGCCTCAGAACGTTCAGATCAGAGTTCAACTGCCAGTACAGATCTTGAACGCCTTGTCTCTTCAGCAGATCGGCGATCCGATCTTGGATGGCCTGGATCTCACTATCCGTCGCTAAATGATCGGCAATTGCGCCAATGCTTAATAACTGGCTTATGACAGGAGCCTTGTTGCTACCAGCGGGGCGTCCTTTCATATTACGTGTCCCGACATCAGGCATGATCGTAATATCCGCAGTCGGCCGCGATTTTGGCCCAGTTCTTGCCGTAAAAATTTCTTGCTTCACTAAGCTGCTTTGCTATAATTACATCGCTTCGGCCTTGAGCCCAGTCAGTTTCGGTCATTACTCTTGCTCCACAACCGGTAGCAAGCTTATTGGCTCAGCTTCTCTACCAGCTTGCAGGGTAGCCGCCGGCCGGATCTCAAGTTTGGTGTATTAACCTAGCGATCAGTGGAAAGATGGAGGCCGTTATGCCTTACTTGCCCAACTTCGACTACGACATCTTCATCAGTTACGCGCACGCCAATAACGATTACCCCAAAGGCTGGGTAACGGATTTTCACGAGGCGCTACAACGCATGCTCAACGCTTCGGTCCGGGGTGTGACGATCTGGCGCGACAACAACCTCGACAGCAACACCTGCTTCGACGCGGAGATCGAGGAGCGGATCAAGAACGCAGCAATCTTCGTCACGCTTTACTCAGGGGCCTATCACGATTCCGATTACTGCCGGAAGGAGTTGCAAACGTTTCATAGCAAGGCGCAGGTGGACGGCTGGGGGCTGAGCATTAAGAGTGGCAACCGGAGTCGCATCATCAACGTTCTGCTGCGCAACATCGGTCATGAGGAGTGGCCGGTTGAGTTGAAGGGCACGACCGGGCGGAAGTTCCACGGGCCTTCGAACTGGCCGCTTAACCAGAAGACCGAGGCGTTCGAAAAGCAGTTGCAGGGGTTGACAGACGAATTGGTGTCACTCTTGCGCGCATTCAAAGAGACGCCCATCGCCACGACGCCCGCGCCGCCATCCAACTCGCCGACGCCCATCCCGCCCGCGCCGCCCGCCGATGGCGCTCTAACGGTCTTCTTAGCTACCGCCTCGAGCTCGCTGGAGGACGAAGTCGAACACCTTCTGAACGTCTTGAAGGAGCCTAAGCATGGCGTCGCCGTGACTACCGGCATTCCGCCGCCATACTCAGCCGAAGAGCACGACCGGCAGGTCCAAGCTGAACTGGGTCGCTCTCACCTGGCCATCCACCTGCTGGCCGGCACGCCGGACGAGCCGATCCGCAACCTGAGTGACGCCGCGGGGCAGCCGCTCAAGACCTACTACTCTCACCGTCAGATCGAGCTGGGATTTGCGA
>Ga0126377_10003619_pt1 | contig 11012 bp, 9 predicted proteins | sample PanSoiMetPlot_22_FD_92647 | JGI IMG/M metagenome (GOLD analysis project Ga0126377, IMG submission 92647) | Tropical forest soil microbial communities from Panama - MetaG Plot_22 | ecosystem: Environmental > Terrestrial > Soil > Tropical forest > Bulk soil | place: Panama | collected 2016-02-17
ATCTGCCGCTTCAATGAGTTGATATCGGTATGGCTGCCGGTATCGTTTCCGTCGGAGATGATCACGAGCGCCTTCTTGCGGTTGTGCCCGGCCTGTGCAAGCGGGATCGCCTCCGCCACCGCATCGTAAAGTGCGGTGCCGCCGTGCACCTGGATGCGCCCGAGCTCGCTGCTCACACGACGTTTGTCGCGGGTCCATCCCTCAACCAGCTCTGGATAATTGCTGAACCGATACAGAAATACTTCGTCTTCCGGATCGTTGAGCAGGTCGAGGAAGCTGTTGAGGGCTTCTCTCGCGGCGACCATCTTCTCGCCGGCCATGCTGCCGCTCGTGTCGAGCAGGATCCCGAGACTCACCGGCACACGTTCGTTGCTGAAGTGCGTCACCGTCTGCAGCTCGTTGTCCTGGTAAACGCGGAAGTCTTCCTTCTGCAGCCCGGATACGAACCGGCCGTTCGCGTCGGTGACCGTGGCCGTGACGTTGATCAGTTCGACGCCGGTTCGAAAGCGGAACGCCTGCTCGCCTGAACCCGATTGCTGACCCTGCGGATCCTGCTGCTTCGGTTGCTGACCCTGCGAATCCGGCGGCTTCGGTTGCTGACTGCTGGAGTTCTGGCGCGCGTACGGATGCGCGCACACGAGCAGGACAGCAGCGGCAACGATCGCGAGCGCGGGAGATGTGCTGCGAGCCATGACGGGACCCTATTTCTGGGCGAGTGCCTCAGGCGTGCGCTTGTCGACATGCGGCAGTACGCGCCCGTCCTCGGTCCTGAACCCAACACGATAGCGAGTGACCTGCCCGGTAACCGGAACGTTCACGACGAACGGCGACTCTTCGCCCGGCGTCAGCGTGATGAAGTCCAGCGGCGCGCGGCCGCTCGTGAGGAAGGCCCCGTCGCCGCCGAACACGAACACCGTGGCCACGACGTGCGACACCGGTGACGCTCCCCGCGGATTCTGGACCATCCCGCTGATCACGAGCCGATCTGATTCCTGCGAGTAGCGGAGCGACAGCAATTCGAGCGGAGAACCGCCCGTGCTTGGCGCGCCCTGCGCTACGCTCGCGCCTCCACCGATCGACGACGACCGATCCCGGCTGAACACCAGCGTCATCCCGATCACGAGCACCAGCGCCGCCAGGCCGCCAATCACCGCGAATCGTCGTCCCCATGGAGACGCCGGTTCGGGTTCCGAGAAGAGATGCGCGACGCCGGTGACGCCCGGGCGGATCTCGAAATCGTTGATGTCGTCAGCGACTGGTTCTTCCGAAATCGCCTGAACGACCGTCGGGGCAACGGCAGGTCGGGGCGCAATGGCCTCCGGTCGCCTCGGCTCAGTATGCAACACCTCGCGATGCGTTGGCTCGGGACGATCCTCGATCGCTTCGGCCGCCAGCGCGCTCAACGCGGCCACGCGCGCCTCCGAACGAGTTCGTTCCTGACGAAGCACCGTCACGAGGATGACAGCCATCGTGGCTGTCATCGCCAGTGCGACCGCGGTTACGGCGAGCAGTATCGTGGTCATCTCAGTTTGAACTCCACGGCGACCTCAACCATCACATCAACCGGAGTGCCGAACCGTTTCGCTGGCGAAAAACGCCACTGTTTCACGGCGTCAATGGCCCGTTGATCGAGCCCGCCGCCGAGGCCGCGGAGCAGCCTCACGTTTCCGACCGAGCCGTCGGCGCGGACGACGATCTCGAGTTCGACGTCACCGGAAAGTCCTCGCCGCCGCGCTTCCTCGGTATAGTCGGGCCGCACTTCCCGCATGATGGCCGGCGGCGTGATTCCTGCTCCCGGACGATATGGACCACCGCCCGTCCCACCGCCGCTGCCGGGCCCGATTCCTGATCCTGTGCCTTCGCCAATGCCTGTCCCTTGACCCGTTCCGACCCCCGTACCGGTCCCAGGCCCGTGGCTGTCGGCATTCGAAGCGTCCGCGAGGACACCTGCTTTGTCGACCGGGTCGGGTGCGGTCTGCGCAACGGGCGCCACAACCTGCGGAAGCGGCTTCGGTGGTTCCGGCGGCGGCGGCTCCACCGGTTTCGCGACTGGTTCCGGCGCGGGCGGCGGAGGCGTCGGCTTCGGTTCCGGCTCCGGAGGTCGGGTCGTGACGGGTCGCGGCTTTGGCACCGGACTCCGCTCGAGCGACGCCCCCTTCACCTGGGCCTTTGGCGGAGGAAGAGGCTGCTTGAGACCCCCGCCTCCACCGCCACCACCCGGACCCGGCGTCGCCAGAAACACGAGTCGCATCGGCGTGGCCGTGATTGCCGTGGGGGCAGCGACCCCTAGCGTCAACAGGACAAACAGGGCAACCGCGCCGGCGTGCGCGGCTCCCGACGCGACGAACGCTGCGCCAGGGGACCGTTGTGCCGAGTGGGCCTGTGTGAAAATGGGCCGATCCGCGTCGGGCACCACCATCCCCCGCAGGATCCGCACAGCGCGCACGGCGTCGGAAAGAGCGACGAACCGGCCGTCCACCGTGGCAATCGCGCCGTCCTCGATCATCGTCTTCACGACATCAGGCCGGACTCCAGCGGCATCCGCGATTTCTCGAGGATTAAAGACGTCCGGGACCCTGACGGAGACGGAGGACATGGATCGTGTCGCGAGGTAGGGGCAAAACCCTTGCCGAGCCGGGCGGACCGATGCGCCGAGGCTCTCCCTAGTTTTCGGCCGGTATTCGCGCCTACTGTTGTCAGACCTGCCGCCGGGCTGTGCACTCGAAGTGACAAGCGAAAGTGAAAAGGGACATCCGCCTTCGCTCGAGCGCTAGCCGAAGGCCGGCCCGACTGGTAACTGGAAACTGGCAACTGGGAATTGTGCTAAAACCCTCGGATGCCAACAGTTCAGCAGGTCATTGTTACGGGGGCGTCGAGCGGGATAGGGCGGGCCACGGCGGTGCGGTTCGGGCGCGACGGGGCTTCCGTGCTGGCGGTGGGCCGCGACGCGAAGGCCCTGGATGAGGTAGCAGCAGCGGTCGTCAAGGAAGGCGGCCGAAGCGCGACGCTCGTGGCCGACGTCACCGAGAGCTCGGCGGCCGCCACGATTGTTCGGACCGCCCTGGATCGGTTCGGAGGCTTGACCACCCTCGTCAACGCGGCCGGGATCATCGGGTCCGGCAACATCGAGACGACGACCGACGAACAGTGGGACACGATGATGGACATCAACTCGCGCGCACCGTTCCGGCTGATGCGCGCAGCGGTCCCCGCCTTGATTCAGTCCCAAGGCTCGATCGTCAACGTCTCGAGCGTGACGGGACTGCGCTCATTTCCCGGTGTCCTCGCGTACTGCGTCAGCAAGTCGGCGATCGATCAGCTGACGCGCTGTGCTGCGCTCGAACTCGCAGCCAAAGGCGTGCGAGTCAATGCCGTGAATCCCGGTGTCGTGATTTCAAACCTTCACCGCCGCGGCGGGATGAACGAGGAGAGCTATTCTGCATTCCTCGAGCACTCAAAGGCGACGCATCCGATTGGACGACCCGGTGAGCCGCACGAGATCGCCGATCTGATCTTCTTCCTCGCGTCTCCGAACGCTGCGTGGATTACAGGGGAGACAGTCTCTGTTGATGGTGGGCGCCACCTCACCTGCGCGAGGTAATTTCCAAGTTGCGAACCGCGAACCGCGAATGGCGAATCAGGCGGGCTTCACCGCCTCCGCAAACAAGAGCCCATCGCGTTCGGCAATCACTCGTGCCGCTTTGAACCCCTGCGCGCTCAAGATGTCCGCGGGGCTGCCGGCGGCGGCGTAGTCGCTGACGACGGCGTCGTTTCGGCCGACGTGAAAGAGTCCTTTCTTCGCGGTCCCGTCAATGACGAGGCATCGCCCTCCGGGCCGCAGCACGCGATGCGCTTCGGCGAGGCACCACGCGCGCTTCGTCGCGTCGACGTGTGGCAGGACGTCGCGGATGAGGACCACATCGAATGTGTCGCCGTCGAGCGGCAACGCGTTCCACGGCGCGGTGAACGTTTCGAGCAGCACGCCTTCACGCGCCGCGACGTCCGCCGCCGCCGCGGTCCCACTCTCGCTTGCATCGATTGCCGCCGCGCGTCCGGTCAAGCCCGTCTTGCCCGCCAGCTGCGCGATCAACATCGGATCGCTGCAGCCGATCACGAGCAGGCGATCACCGAGCTTGACACCTGCCATTGAGACCGGCAGCGATTCACCGGTCGACTTCCTGAGAGGCCACCAGGACATGGAGTTCTCGATGATATAGTTTTCGGTTGTGAAAAATCCGCCAAAGATAGACACCGCTACAGGAAAACTCGGCATTCTCCTCGTCGGGATGGGTGCCGTCAGTACCACAACTATTGCCGGCGTGCTCGCCGTGCGCCGCGGGCTCGCGCCGCCGACCGGATCGCTCACGCAGATGGGCACGGTTCGCCTCGGCAAACGCACCGAGGGCCGTTCGCCGCTCATCAAGGATTTCATTCCGCTGGCGTCGTTGAGCGACGTCGTGTTCGGCGGCTGGGACATCTTTGAAGACAACTCCTACGAGGCGGCGAAAACCGCCGGGGTCCTCGAGGAAGATCTGCTGCAGAAAATTCGTCCGGAGCTCGAAGCCATCAAACCGATGTCCGCGGTCTTCGACCGGCGTTACGTCAAGCGCCTCGACGGACCGAACGTCAAGAAGGGGAAGAACAAGAAGGACCTCGCCGATCAGTTACGCGAGGACATGCGGCGCTTCAAGGAAGAGCATCGCTGCGATCGGCTCGTCATGATCTGGTGCGGCAGCACCGAAGTGTTTCTGACCGAGTCGCCGGCGCACGCCTCGCTGGCGGCGTTTGAGAAGGCGCTCGAAGCCAACGACGACAGTATCCCGTCGAGCATGGTGTACGCGTATGCGGCAATCAAGGAAGGGATTCCCTACGCGAATGCCGCACCCAACCTCAGCGCTGACGTCCCGGCGTTGATCGAGCTTGCCGATTCGACCGGCTCGCCGCTGGCCGGCAAGGATCTCAAGACCGGCCAGACGCTCATCAAGACGATCATTGCCCCCGGACTCAAGGCACGGCTGCTTGGCGTCGAAGGCTGGTACTCGACCAACATTCTCGGCAATCGGGATGGGGAAGTGCTCGACGATCCGGAGTCGTTCAAGACGAAAGAGGAGAGCAAGAAATCGGTCCTCGACTACATCCTCCAGCCGAATCTTTATCCCGAGCTCTACAAAGATCTTTGCCACGTCGTCCGCATCAATTACTATCCGCCGCGAGGGGACAACAAGGAGGGCTGGGACAACATCGACATTTTCGGCTGGCTCAATTACAAGATGCAGCTGAAGGTGAATTTCCTGTGCCGCGACAGTATTCTCGCGGCGCCGATTGTGCTCGACGTCGCGTTGTTCCTCGACCTGGCGAAACGTGCGGGGATGGAAGGTATTCAGGAATGGCTCTCGTTCTACTTCAAGAGCCCGATGCACGCGGCCGGCTTGTATCCCGAGCATGACCTGTTCATCCAGATGATGAAGCTGAAGAACACGCTGCGGTTCCTCCGCGGCGAGGATCTCATCACCCATCTGGGACGGGAGTATTACGACTAATGGACTCAGGCAGACTGCAGCCGGCGTTTTACGGCGGTCTCCTTATTGGAGTGCTGTCCGCACTGCCGTTTGTCAGTGCCGGCAACTGCTGCTGCTGCCTCTGGGTCATCGTCGGCGGAGTGCTCGCGGTCTACCTCCGTCAGCAGAACTCGTCATTTGCAATCACGTCCGCCGAGGGAGCGCTCGTCGGGCTTCTCGCCGGCCTGATCGGCGGCGTGATTGGGGTCACCCTGTCGATTCCCGTGGAGGCCGCCATGGGGCCCTTCATGCGGAACATGATCGAGCGCATCGCCTCGCGCCCGGATTTCCCGGCTGAAATGCGGGACGTCGTCGAGCGTGCCGGCGAGCCGGGGCGAGGACTGGTGGCGATCGCGTTCAAACTGTGCGTCAGCCTGGTCGCCGGCGGCGTGTTCGGCATGCTCGGCGGTCTCCTCGGCGTGGCGATTTTCAAGAAGGACGGTCCCCCACCTCCGCCGCCCGCCGGAACCGTCGATATCCTGCCGCCGGAGTAAGCCCCGTACCCGAGGTCAGACCCCTACAGTTCTCCGGGTTCTGCACCGAAACTCCCTGCAGAAAAACTGTGCAGTTGTGGGCGATTCTGGCTACAGGCGATAAGTTAATGCAAAACAAGGGCTTTTGCTGATGGATGCCCGCCTGGGGTGGCGCCTGTTCTTGCCGATTCCGCTCATGCTCGCGTTCAATCAGCACGAAGGGCGGGGTCAGACCCCGGAGGCGCCGCGTCCACCGGCTCTCTTTGTGACGAGGTTGCAGGGACCTCCATCGCAACAGGCAGGCGCCGGGCCAGCCGCGACACCGCGCTCCGCGGACCTTCCGCCGCTGCCAGCAACGACGCTGGACGTCCGTCAGCCGGCGGCAAATCTCGACGGGCCTCGGCGCATCACGCTCACCGTCGCGCGCCCGATGCCGCTTGGCGATCTGCTGCTGTTGCTCGTCAATGGCACCCCGTTCAGCCTGGTCGATGCCGATGCGGTCAGCGGCGCGACGTTCGTCGGTGACCTCAAAGACCTCACCATGCGTCAGGCAATCGAGGCCGTCCTCTTCCCTCGCGCGCTCGACTACGACGTACAAGGGCTGCTCATTCGCGTTTTCCCGCGGAGGACCTCGACTCGACTGTTCAACGTCAACTATCCCAACACGCGTCGTACCATGACGCGCGAGGTGCGAGGCTCGTCGTCTTCGATCACGCAAAGCGATTTCTTCGACGATCTCGAGAAGGGCGTCCAGGCGCTCCTGTCAGCATCCGGTCGCATGCACGTCGATCGGACCGCCGGTCTTGTTCAAGTGACCGATTTCGCCGATCGACTCGATCAGGTTGGCGTGTACGTGGAGGCTGTGCAACTTCGCGCCGCGCGTCAGGTGCGAATCGATGCGCAGGTGTTCGAGGTCGCGCTCGCTGACGGAGGGGGGACCTCGATCGACTGGCGGACGCCAGCGATCCGGAGCGCCACCGCCGCACGGTCAACTGCCTCCGCGGGCTCTACAGCCGTCGCCGCTACGGACATCGCCGCGTTGATCAAGGCAATCGCGCAACAGGGTGCCATCACCCCGATTGCCGCGCCCCAGGTGCTCGCGATGAACAACGAGCCGGCCATCATGCGGTTCGGAAACTCGATCGCCAGCCCCGATTCATCGTCTGGTCAGCACATCGAAGGCCTGACGCTGACCCTGGTCGCACAAATTTCAGCTGACGGCATCGTGCAGATGCACGTGGCACCGTCCTATGCGTCACGAACCGGGGCTTCATCGTCGGCCGCGCTCAGGGTCAACGAAGCCGACACGCTGGTGCGGGTCCAGGATGGTGAAACGGTCGTGCTCTCCGGTTTCTTGAGCGAGCGCGAGAGGGCCGGGCAGTCCGCGGCGACGCCCACTCAATTGATGCAGACGACCCGATCGGAGCTGGTGATTCTGCTGACGCCGACGATTGTCCCCTCCGCCGGATCGCCCCACTGACGGAGCATTCGAGAGAAAGGCAGCCCCATGCATGAGGAATACTACGGATTCAGCGACAAGCCCTTCAGCCTGACTCCGGATCCCAAGTACCTCTACAAGAGCGAGTCGCACGCCAACGCGTTCGACCTGTTGCAGTATGCGATTCGCCGGCGCGAAGGTTTCGTTGTCGTCACCGGCGATATCGGAACCGGCAAGACGACGTTGTGCCGGGCCATTCTCGAACAGCTCGATCGCAAGACGTTCACAGCGCTCGTGTTGAACCCGTTCCTGTCCGAGGAAGATCTCCTGCGGGTGATTCTCCAGGACTTCGGGGTTGTCTCACGGGAGGAAATCAAGCGCGGCCGGCTCGCCGGTGTGACCAAGCAGGAATTGATCGAGACCCTGAACGAGTTCCTGCTGTCCCTCCTGCCGCTCGGAGCGGGAGCCCTGCTCATCATCGACGAGGCGCAGAACCTTCCCCGACAGGTGCTCGAGCAGGTACGCATCCTCTCCAACCTGGAAACAAACAGGGAGAAGCTGCTGCAGATCGTCCTGGTCGGCCAGCTCAATCTCAAGGAGCTCCTGCGCTCCCCCGAGCTGCGTCAGCTCGATCAGCGCGTCTCGATTCGATATGAGTTGAAGCCGCTGACTCGCGAGGAGACCGCCGCGTACGTTGCCCACCGGCTGACGATAGCGGGTGGCAGCACCTCCGTCAGCTTTGCCCCCAGGGCGCTCGATCTCGTGCACCAGTACACCAACGGCATTCCGCGCCTGATTAATCTCCTTTGCGATCGCGCACTGCTCGGCGGTTACTCGGCCCGAACGAACCGCATCACGCCTGAAATCGTTGCTGCAGCTGCGAAGGGCGTCGACCTCGTCGCTTCGAGGGATTCGATATTCAGCCGAGTACGACGTCACGCCGCCGTGTTTGCCGCGGGTGCCGCGATGTCGGCGGTGTTGTCGACGGCAATCATGTATACCGTCACCACGATTCAGGCTCACGTGAGCGCCGCCAAAACGGTCGCGACTCCGGCGACGCAGCCACCTGCGGCAGCGCGCGACGCTGCATCGACGGCCACCGGCGTGAAAGGAACGAGCGGGCCGGCCACGCCGCAGCCCGTCGACTCCCAAGCGGCGGCGGATCCGCATCAAGTGAATGGCGCGCCCACGATCCCTCCAAGCCGGACATACTCGATCCTGGTCGGATCCTTCAGATACGAACCGGAAGCCGCGGTGTTGATTGGTCAGCTGAGCGGGCTTGGTTATCAGACACGCAGCGCGCGAGTCAGCTCGGCGACTCGCGGGATATGGCACCAGGTATTTGTCGGCCCGTACGCGGAGCTGGACCTGGCGAAGCAGGATCAATCGCGCGTGCGGCAACTTCCTGGCTACGCTGACGCGCAGCTCGTCACCCAGTGAGCCAGCTTTTTGATTCGCTGCGACGCGGTCGGAGATCGTCGGATCGCGCGAACTCGACGCGATCGGCACAAGGGGATGCCGTTCTTGCGACGTTGGGGTATGCGCAGAGCCAACGCACCAACGGACGCGCGTCAGTCGTGGTCGCCGCGCTGCTCCTGCTCGGCCTCGCCGGAGCCCTCTGGCTTGGCTGGCACAATTACCTGGGTGATACGGCCGGACCCGATGCCGCGTTGCGCGCGCCAGCGCCGGTGATCCCCAGGTTCACGCCGCCACGGCCGAGCCCGGTGGACGCGCCGCTGCCCGAATCGCCGCCTGCAAAGCGCCCATCGACGCCGCCGGACGCACCAGTAGCCCGGCGGGCCGTTCAGCCGGCGGTCGAACCGCGGCTGCCGGCGGCGCCTACACCGTCCGCAAAGGCGGCATCGCCGTCACTCACGGTCCCCAGGGGCGACCTCGACGCCGCGCTCCAGTCTCAGCGCGCGGGCGATTTCGACGCCGCTCTCCAGCGCTATCGGGCACTGCTCGACCGCGACGAGCAGAACGCCCAGGTGCACAACAATCTGGGGCTCCTGTACCAGGAAAAAGGACTGCTGACGGAAGCAGCCCGCGAGCTCCAGCGAGCTGTCGCGATCGAGCCGCGCAATGCCGAGACGCACAGCAACTACGGGGTGACCCTGCTCATGCTCGGACGAACCGACGAGGCCGTGGCTGAGTTTCAGTCGGCCCTTAAGCTCGATCCGGGCAACCTGGACGCCCGCGTCAACCTCGCGCTGGCCGAGCGCAGTTCAGGTCAGCTGGACCTGGCGAAGGAAACATTGCTCGACGTTTTGAACCGTGCACCGGCAAACGCCCCGGCGCATTACAATCCTGGCCAGCTGTACGATCAGACCAACGAGCCGGCGCGAGCCGTAGAGCACTACCGGTTGTTTCTCGAAAACGCGGGGGCCGAGCATGCGAATCGAGCGGCCCCGGTTCGAGCCCGGATTGCCGCGCTGAGTAAAATGCCCGAGTGACCATGTCCGAGATTGACAATCTTCTCCAGGAAGACCGTCGTTTTCCTCCGTCAGCGGCTTTACAGAAATCCGCAAACATCTCCGACGCGGGGGTCTACGAACGCGCCGCCCGCGATCCTGAAGCCTTCTGGGCGGAGTTTGCCCGCGAGCTGGAGTGGATCCGGCCGTGGGACTCCGTCCTGCAGTGGAAGGCGCCGTACGCCCGATGGTTCGACGGCGGGAAGATCAACGCGAGCGCGAACTGTCTCGATCGGCACATCCGTACCGCGCGCCGGAACAAGGCGGCGCTGATCTGGGAAGGAGAACCCGGCGATCGACGCACGCTGACCTACTGGGATCTCTTCCGGCAGGTGAACCAGTTCGCGAACGTGCTCAAATCGCTGGGCGTGAAGCGCGGCGATCGCGTCTCGCTGTACTTGCCGCTGATCCCGGAGCTTGCGATCGCCATGCTCGCCTGCGCGCGCATCGGCGCCATCCATAGCGTCGTCTTCGGTGGCTTCAGCGCCGAGTCGCTTCGTGATCGCATCAACGACTCAGAATGCGTGCTGCTCGTGACCGCGGACGGTGGCTACCGCCGCGGCCATGTCGTTCCGTTGAAGAAGACCGCGGATGAAGCGCTGCGTGAGACGCCGTCGATCAAGAACGTCGTGGTCGTTCGGCGGCAGCGCGGCGGCGAGAACACGACAGCTATGACGCCCGGCCGCGATCAGTGGTACCACGAGTTGATGCAGAAGGCTCCGCTTGCCTGCGAGCCGGAGGCGATGGACGCGGAGGACATGCTCTACATCCTCTACACCTCCGGAACCACCGGCAAGCCCAAGGGCATCGTGCATACAACCGCCGGCTATCTGGTCGGCACTTACGCAACGACGAAGTGGGTATTCGACCTGAAGGAAGACGACGTGTACTGGTGCACCGCGGACATCGGGTGGGTCACCGGGCACAGCTACGTTGTCTACGGTCCGCTCGCCAATGGCGCGACCGTCGTCATGTACGAAGGGGCGCCGGACTGGCCCGAGAAGGATCGCTTCTGGGAGATCATCGAGCGCTACGGCGTCACGATCTTCTACACGGCGCCCACCGCCATTCG
>Ga0126377_10003620_pt1 | contig 11010 bp, 12 predicted proteins | sample PanSoiMetPlot_22_FD_92647 | JGI IMG/M metagenome (GOLD analysis project Ga0126377, IMG submission 92647) | Tropical forest soil microbial communities from Panama - MetaG Plot_22 | ecosystem: Environmental > Terrestrial > Soil > Tropical forest > Bulk soil | place: Panama | collected 2016-02-17
AAGCAGCCGCCGTACCAGCATGTCTGGTTCCGGCTGATCGACAAGGCGCCCGACGATCCCGTCATGCAGCGCGCGATGCTCGCGTACGCGTCCGACTTCCACCTGATCGGCACGACCACGTTTCCGCACGGCATCTCGTATCTGCAGAAGAACGTGCAGATGGCGAGCCTCGATCACGCGCTGTGGTTCCATCGTCCGTTCCGCGTCGACGAGTGGCTCTTGTATTCGTGCGACAGCCCGACCGCGCAAGGTGCGCGCGGTCTCGCGCGCGGCATGATCTACACCGAAGACGGCCGGCTGATCGCATCGACGGCGCAGGAAGGCTTGATCCGCCTGCGCGCGGAGTAGAATTCGCTCGATGCGCCAGATCTATTCATCGCCTCGCCAGGCCAACATCGACCGCGTCGTGCAGCTCATGGCCGAGCACGGCATCCAGACCTCGGTCAGCAACCGCCGCGCCTACCAGGGCTCGGACTGGAAACGGTTCAGCTACAGCGAGCGCGGCGATCGCGAATCGTGGCCGCAGGTCTGGGTCGTGCGCTCCGAGGACCAGACGCGCGCGCGCCAGGTGCTGCGCGACGCCGGGCTGGAACCCGCGACGCGCTTCGCCGACGAGCTCGCCGCCGCGCGCAGCGCCGGCGACACCACGCGGCACAAGCAGGCGTCGACGCGCGTCAAGTTGGTGGTCTTTGCCTTGATCGCGGGAGTGATCGCCCTGATTGCATTGACGGAGCTGTCGCGCTAAACAGGGCGCATGCGCTCGGACGTCGTCCGCCTGTTCCAGACCCTGCCGCACGCCTGCGGCTATTACGGCGAGCGCACGGCGCAGAATCTCGTCATCGATCCGAGCGCGCCGCAGCTGCCGCAGCTCTACGATCTCGCGGTGCTGCGCGGTTACCGCCGCGCCGGCGGCCACGTCTACTACCCGCATTGCGCGAGCTGCAAGGCCTGCGTCGCCTGCCGCGTGCCGGTCGCGCGCTTCCAGCCGAGCCGCAGCCAGCGCCGTTGCCTGGCGCGGAACGCCAAGGTCGAGATGCGCATCGTGCCGGCCGGCTACAGCGAGGAGCACTTCGCGCTGTATCGCCACTACCTCAAGACGCGCCATCCCGCCGGCGGCATGGACGATGCGCGGCCCGAGGACTTCGCGCGCTTCCTCTACACGTCGTGGAGCCCGACGCGCTTCATCGAGTTCCGCGAATCGCATCGCCTGCTCGCCGTCGCGGTCACGGACTTCTGCGCCGGCGGCCTCTCGGCCGTGTACACGTATTTCGACACGACCGAGCCCGAGCGCGCGCTCGGCACGTTCGCGATCCTCACGCAGATCCGCCTCGCGCGCGAGCGCAGGCTCGAGCACGTCTATCTCGGCTTCTGGATCCAGAGTCATCCGAAGATGGACTACAAGTCGCGCTTCCGGCCGCTCGAAGTGCTGCGCGAAGGCGCGTGGACAACGCTCTGATTTTCCCCTCTCCCGCTTGCGGGAGAGGGCAGGGTGAGGGCAAGACGGCAGCGCCTCTCAAGAATGCCCTCATCCGCCTTCGGCACCTTCTCCCACAAGCGGGAGAAGGAAACATCACCGAAACCCGATCTCGTGCTCGCCGTGCATCGACATGACGAGCTTCACCATCGACGACGGCAGCATGATCTCGAGCGACAGCGGCTGCCCTTGCGCGCCCTTCCCCGCGAGCGTCATGCCGAAGAACGCGCCCGAGGCGTCGATCTCGCTGCACACGATATGCGGGCCGAGCGGCTCGTCGCGCACGTACGGCTTGATCGGATCGCCGAGTGCTTCGAGCGCCTGCGGAAAGAGGAACACGGCGTAGTTCGGCGAGTCGGGCATGCGTGCTCCGTGAAATGGGTTCGGATCAAAGTTCGATCGAAAGCTTGGCGGCGGCCCGACGCGCCTTTGCGCGAGCTGCATCGATATCGACATCGCGCGCGAGCGTGACGGCCATGCGGCGGTGGCCGCGCACCTCGGGCTTGCCGAAGAGTCGCAGCATCGTATCCGGCTCGGCAAGCGCTTCGGCGACGCCGCGATAGCGCGGCCGGTTGCCGTGGCCGTCGGCGAGCACAGCGCACGACGCCGACGGACCGAGCTGGCGGATCACCGGAATCGGGAGGCCCAGGATCGCGCGCGCGTGCAGCGCGAACTCGGACAACTCCTGCGAGATCAGCGTGACGAGCCCGGTGTCGTGCGGGCGCGGGCTCACCTCGGAGAAGATCACCGCGTCGCCCTTGACGAAGAACTCGACGCCGAAGAGGCCGGCGCCACCGAGCGCCGCGGTCACCGCGCCGGCCTGACGCTCGGCTTCGGCGCGCGCGACCGCGCTCATCGGCTGCGGCTGCCACGACTCGCGGTAGTCGCCCTGCTCCTGCCGATGCCCGATCGGCGCGCAGAAATCGGTGCCGCCCGCATGGCGCACGGTCAGGAGCGTGATCTCGTAATCGAAATCGACGAAGCCCTCGACGATGCAGCGTCCCTGGCCCGCGCGGCCGCCCGACTGCGCGTAGTCCCACGCCGCATCGGCGTCCGCCGCCGTGCGCACGATGCTCTGGCCCTTGCCGGAGCTCGACATCACGGGCTTGATCACGAACGGAAATCCGAGCCCGTCGATCGCGGCGCGATACTCGGCGAGCGTGTCGACGAAGCGGTACGGCGACGTCGGGAGGCCAAGCTCCTCGGCCGCGAGCCGGCGAATGCCTTCGCGATTCATCGTGAGCCACGCCGCGCGCGCCGTCGGGATCACGTGCAGGCCTTCGCGCTCGAGCTCGAGCAGCGTCGGCGTCGCGATCGCCTCGATCTCCGGCACCACGAGGTCGGGCTTTTCCAGCGCGATCACGCGGCGGAGCTCGGCCCCGTCGAGCATGTCGATCACGTGGCTGCGATGGGCGACCTGCATCGCCGGCGCGTTCGCGTAGCGGTCGACCGCGATGACCTCGACCGCGAAGCGCTGCAGCTCGATCGCGACTTCCTTGCCGAGCTCGCCGCTGCCGAGCAGCAGCACGCGGGTCGCGGTGTCGGTGTAGGGCGTGCCGAACGGCTTCATGCGGATCTCTTTTTGTCGTGCCGTCGGGCACAATGCGCGTCCCGACCGGATTCTCGCATGTCCCGCTTCGTCCTGATCGTCCTCGCCCTGGTGTCGTCGGGCCTGCCTTCGCTCGCCGCGTGCGCCGAGCCGCCGCCCGACCAGTGGTTCACGGTGCTGCTCGACGGCCGCAAGATCGGCTCGTTCGAATCGACGCGCGTCGAGCGCGGCGGGCGCGTGGTCACCTCGCAGATCCTCGACCTCTCGATCGAGCGCGCCGGCGTCGGCGTCGCACTGTCGAGCCGCGAGACCAGCGAGGAGACGCCCGACGGCAAGCCGCTCGGCTTCGAGAGCGTGACCAGGCTTTCCGGCGGCGAGACGACGATCGAAGGCACGCTCAAGGGCCGCACGCTCGTCGTGAAGACGAACACCGGCGGCGCGGCGCAGCAGCGCGAGATGCCGTGGCCCGACGGTGCGTTGCTGCCGGAAGGGCTGCGCCTCGCCGGGCTCGAGCAAGGTCTCGCGCCGGGCACGAAATACCGCTCGCTCGCGTTCCAGCCGTCGAGCCTCGACGTCGCCGAGATCGAGACGCGCGTCGGCGCCGCGGAAACCGTCGATCTTCCCGACGGCAAGCGTTCGCTGACGGCCGTGCAGCAGACGCTCTATCTCTCCGGCACGCCGGTCGAGAGCCGGCTCTGGGTCGACCCCGACCAGACCGTGCGCAAGCTGACGATGCCGGTGATCGGCGTCGAGCTCGTGCTGCTCGCCTGCGACCGCGCGTGCGCGACGGCGCCGAACCAGGGCACCGACATCTTCGACCGCACGCTGATGATGTCGCCGCGCGCGTTGACGCGCGCCGAGCTCGATCGCGGCATGCGCTACGTGCTCGCGCCGAGCGACGGCGGCGCCGCGCTGAAGCTCCCGGACACCGGCGAGCAGCGCGTGACGTCGACCGGCGGCAACGTCGTCGTCGAGATCACGCCGGCGCCGCGCGCCGCGCACGAAGCCACACCCGCGCCGCAGGACTTCGCGCCGAACGACTGGCTGCAGAGCAAGTCGCCCGAGGTCGAAGCGCTCGCGAAGAAGGCCGCAGCAGGCGAGCAGGATCCGGGCGCGCAGATGCGGCGTCTCGAAACGTTCGTGCGCGGCTACATCCGCAACAAGACGCTCGGCGTCGGCTACGCCTCGGCGCTCGAGGTCGTGCGCAAGCCCGAAGGCGATTGCACCGAGCACGCGGTGCTGCTCGCCGCGCTCGGGCGTTCGATGGGCATCGCGACGCGCGTCGTCGACGGCCTCGCCTACGCGCCGGGCTTCGCCGGCAAGGATCGCGTGTTCGTCCCCCACGCGTGGGTGCAGGCGTGGGTCGGCGGCCGCTGGCAGAGCTTCGACGCGGCGCTGCCCGGCTTCGACGCGGGGCACATCGCGCTCTCGGTCGGCGACGGCGATCCGTGGCGCTTCTACGCCGGCCTCGACATGCTCGGCCGGATCGCGCTCCGCGAAGCCGAGCCGCTGCAGGCCGAAGCCATCCGCTGAACATTTCCTTCCGGATCAACGGCCTGATCGACGATTCGCGTGCGCCTCCTCTGATATCTTTATGATATCATTCTGCCACCAGTGGAGGCACAGCCATGAACGAACGCAACGCGTTTTCCCTGCCCGGCATCCCGATGGCGCTGCTGATCATCGCGGCGTGGGGCGCGCTGGGCTTGTGGTTCTTCGACACCGTGAAGTCCGTGCCGCAGCCCGGCGCGATCGTGCCGATCGCGATCGGTTTCGTCGTGCTCGCGTTCCTCAGCAAGGGCTTCTTCCAGGTGCAGCCGAACCAGGGCCAGGTCATGCAGCTGTTCGGCCGTTACTCGGGCACGGCACGCGAAGAGGGTCTGCGCTGGACGAATCCGTTCTACGCCAAGCGCGCGGTGTCGCTGCGCGTGCGCAACTTCGAATCGTCGCGGCTCAAGGTCAACGACAGCGACGGCAATCCGATCGAGATCGCGTCGGTCGTCGTCTGGCAGGTCGTCGACACCGCCGAAGCCGTGTTCTGCGTCGACGACTACGAGAACTTCGTGCAGATCCAGTCCGAGTCGGCGCTGCGCCAGATGGCGCAGAGCTATCCGTACGATTCGCACGACACCGGCCTGCCCTCGCTGCGCAGCCACGGCGACGAAGTCAACGCGCACCTGCGCAACGAGATCCAGACGCGGCTCGGCAAGGCCGGCGTCAAGGTCGTCGAGTCGCGCATCAGCCACCTCGCCTACGCGCAGGAGATCGCGCAGGCGATGCTGCAGCGCCAGCAGGCCGGCGCGATCATCGCGGCGCGCACGCGCATCGTCGAAGGCGCGGTCAGCATGGTCGAGATGGCGCTGACCGAGCTCGGCAAGCGCGGCGTCGTCGAGCTCGACAACGAGCGGCGCGCGGCGATGGTGTCGAACCTGCTCGTCGTGCTCTGCGGAGATCGTGCGACGCAGCCGGTCGTCAACGCCGGCACGCTCTACACCGGCTGAGCGACGTGGCGGACAAGAAGGCCTATCCGCTGCGCATCAGCACCGCGGTCCTCGACGCGGTGCAGCGGTGGGCCGACGACGAGCTGCGCTCGGTCAACGCGCAGATCGAATACGTGCTGCGCGAGGCGCTGCGCAAGGCCGGCCGCCTCAAGGCCGACGAGCCCGCGCGCGACCGCGAGCGCAAATGATGCGCTAGAGTGCGCGCACCATGACGATCGGCTACCCGCTCCTGCTCGCCCTCGCCGCCGCCGTGCCGCTGCACGCCGAGACCGACGGCTCGCCGCATGCGCTCTGCGATGCGCACGCGAACGCGCTGATCGATGCGCTCGGCGACGCGAAGTACGACGCGGCGACCGCCGATTTCGACGCGGCGCTGCGTGCACGCTTGTCCGCGGCGCAGCTGCGGAAGGACTACGAAGCGCTGCCGGCAAGCCTCGGCAAGCTGCTCGGCCGCGGGCGCCCGCACCTCGGCGACGTCGGAGGCCACACGGTCGTCATGGCGCCGCTGATCTTCGAGCACGGCACGGTCACGGCCGAGGTGCACTGCGACGGCGAAGGTGCGGTGTCGGACGTGCGTCTCCAGCCGACGCAGGCGATGGGCCGGTCATGAGCACGCGGGCAAGGTTCAGCCGGCGCGTGGTTCCATCTGCGGCAACGCAACCGGCCTCGACCGCGACGTTCGCCGCGGACGCCAGCGCCGTTCCGAATCCGCACGGAGCTCTCCCCATGTCGATCCGAATGCTTGCACTCGCCTGCCTCGCCGGCGCGTCGATCGCAGTCGCCGCGCCGCCGAAGAAGGATCCGACCGACACCGCGCAGTCCGCCGAATCGCTCGACGTCGATGCGATGGCGCGCGCGAAGGACGAAACGGGCGCGACGCCGAAGCCCGAAGACGCACCGCCAGCGGCGCCGGTCGAGTCTGCCCCGACCGAAGCGCCGCCGCCGGAAGCCGCGCCGACCGAGGCACCGCCGGCGCTCGCCCCGCAAGCCGACGCGCCTGCACCGGCCGTCGAGGACGCGCCCGCGCCCGCCGTCGAAACGGCCGCGCCCGCCGCCGCAAGCAGCGCGCCGAAATCGCTCGAGGCGCCGCCCGGCGTCTCGCGTGACGAGGAGCAGAAGGTCAGCATCGCAGCAGCCTGCTCGTCGCGCGCATCGAGCCTCCTCGACGACGCCCAGAAGGCCGACTACGGCAACGCGACGCGCGACTTCAACGCAACGATGCGCAGCCAGATGCCGCCGGCGAAGCTGAAGGAGCAGTGGGAGTCGCTCGCGCAGTTCGGCAAGCTCGTCGCGCGCGGCCAGTCGCACCTCGGCACCGGCGACGGCTACACGATCGTGATGATTCCGCTGATCTTCGAGAAGACCAACCTCGTCGCGCAGATCGCCTGCGGCACCGACGGCCGCATCGCCGGCTTCCATGTCAACCAGGCGCCGAAGCCGAAATACTGATTCGAAGCGCGCCGCGACGGCGCCGGTGCCGCCGCCGCGGTGCGACACGGCCGCGCGCCGCGCGGCGATCGAAGCGTCGGTCCGGCTCGGCGTGCCGCGCGACTACGGGCGCGCGCGCCGGCTGCCGGTCGTGCGCGAGCCGCGCGAGCTCGCTTTCATCGGCATCGACGTGCACGAGCGCGCGCAATGGCTCGCGCCGCGCGCCGCGCGTGCGTTGACGCGCCTGCGCGAGGCCGCGCGCGAGGCCGGCGTCGCGCTCGACATCGTGTCGGCGTTCCGCTCGGCGGACTACCAGCTCGGCATCGTGCGCCGCAAATGCGAGCGCGGCCTTCGCATCGACGAGATCCTGCGCGTCAGCGCGGCGCCGGGCTACAGCGAGCATCACTCCGGCCGCGCAGTCGACTTCACGACGCCGGGCTACGCTGCGCTCGAGGAGGAATTCGAGCACTCGCCCGCGTTCGCATGGCTGAAGAAGCACGCACGGCGTTTCGGCTTCGCGATGTCCTATCCGCGCCGCAACAGGCACGGCATCGCGTACGAGCCGTGGCACTGGTGCTGGCACGCTAGCGCCGGAGCGCGTGCATCGCGAGCGCGATCCAGCCGGCGATGAACGCGACGCCGCCGAGCGGCGTGATCGCACCGAGCCCGCGCGGCGCACCGAGCGCGAGCGCATAAAGGCTCGCACAGAAAAGGACGATGCCGGCGACGAACGCGATGCCCGCGACGCGGAGCAGAGTCGTCGCGCCCTCGCGCGCGAGGATCGCGACGCCGACGAGTGCGAGCGCGTGCCAGAACTGGTACTCGACCGCGGTGTGCCACGTCGCGAGCGCGTGCTCGTCGAGCGTGTCGCGCAGCGCATGCGCACCGAGCGCGCCGAGCGCGACGGCCGCGGCGCCCGTGAGCGCCGCGATCGCCAGCAGCGTGCGCGCGAATGCGCTCATCCGGCCTTCGGCGGCGGCGCCTTCGGCTTCTTCGCGACGTCGCCCTTCTTGTCGTCGAGCGGCTTCAGGAGATCGTCGAGCGACTTGTTGAACGCCGCGTACTTGTACGCCGGCAGCACGAAGGTCCAGTCGTTGAAGCGCTTGTTGAGATCGGCGACTTCCTTGTCGAGCGCGGCGAGCTTCTCGCTCCGATCCTTCGCGGCATCGGCGACCGAGGCGGGCTTGACCGGCTCGTCAGCGGACTTCGACGCATCCGCATTCTTCGCGTGCGCGGCGACCGCCGCGTCGTAATCGGCCTTCTCCTTCGCCTGCGTCGCGTCGATGTGCTTGCCGGCACGATCCTGATCGGCCGTCGCGGTGAACTGCGCGTAGTCCTTGCCGTCCTTCTCCCACGCGACGGCGTCGACGACGAGGCCGTCGAATGCCGCGAAGCGCGCTTTCAGCAGCTTGTCGCCCGGCATCGCATCCTTCGCCGGCACGACGTCGTCGAGACGCAGCGCGCCGAGCGAAGACGCGAGCCCGTTGACCGTGTAGTCCGAGCCGGCCTCGCGGCCCTTCGGCACGTCGGCGAGCTTGAAGTTCGGGTCGCCCTCGGCTTCCTTCGCGATGCGCACGACCTTGCCGTCGGGACGCGTGACCTCGACCGCGGCGATGCGCGCCGCCGGCACGTCGACGAGATCCTTGCGCAGCCAGTTCTCGGCCTTCCTGTCGACCGTGATGTTGCCGGAGGCGAGCCAGCTCTCGGCTTCGCCGGCGCGGCGTACGAACGTGCCGCTGCGTGCGTTGGCGGTGCCGACGATGACCTTCACCGGCTGCGCGAGGCCGCCGAGATCGACCTCGACGCTCTTCGCATCCTTCGCGGCGACGTCCTCGACGCCGAGCGTCGCATACTTGTCCTTGTTCGCGGTCTTCTGCTCGAGAAGCTTCGCGTCGGCGAGCTTCAGGAGGAATTCCTTGAGCTTGCCCGTGTCGGCGGCGTAGCCGCCCTTCTCCGCGAGCGACCAGCCGTCGGCGCCGCGCGTCAGCGTCGCGACGGTCTTGCCCTCGGCGCCGGTGACGGCGACCTTGTCGACGTCGTTGACATGGTCGCGCAGCGCCGGCGCGAGATACGCCGCCGCCTCGCCGCCGCCTTCGCTGCGCGGCTTGTTGGCATGGTTCACGGCGACCGCGATGACGATCGCGACGAGCGCCGCGACGGCGAGCCCGATCAGCGTCTTCTGGTTCATGCGGGCTCTCCCTGCGCGGCGCGACGGCGCTGGTTGCGCCACCACGCGAACGCGAGCGCGGCGAACGTGACCAGCAGCGGCATCAGCACGATGTTGACGAGCTTCAGGCGCGTGCCGAGCGATTCGATCTCGGCGTCGAGCTGGCGGCGCACGGAGCGGAGCTCCTTGCGGATCTCGAGCTTGCGCTTCAGGAAATTCTCGAGCTCGGACTTCTGCTCCGGCGAGAGGATCTGCGCCTGGTCGGCGCTCTTCGCGCTCTGCAGCTCCTGCAGCTTGCGCTCGGTGTCGGAGAGCTCCTTCTGCAGCTCCTGTTCCTTCGCGCGGAATCGCTCGTCGGCGCTGCGCTTCAAGGCCTCGACCGTCGTGAACGGCCGCTGCGACGTCGCGCGGCCGCGGATCGAGATCAGCTCGCTCGAGCCCGCCATGTTGTCGAGCGCATTGACGGCGAAGTCGCCGTTGTTCGCGAACGCGTTCATGAGCTTCTGCCCGAAGAACGGCCGCACCTGCACCCACATGCGGTCTGACAACAGATCCGTGTCGCCTACGAGGATGATCTGGCCCTCGTCCTTGGATTCCTTGAGCGCGCCGTCGTCGTTGCGCTCGGGGAACGCGGTCTTGAACTTGCCCGACAGGCGCGCCGCGACGATGAGGTGCTCGCCGCCCGGCTTGTAGTCGGTGTAGAGCACGCTCGGATCCTGCAGGAGGCGCAGGCGATCGGTCGGCACCGTCATCGCATCGCCGGTGGTCTGGATCAGCGGCGTCAGCTTCTCGTCCTTGACGTCCTTGGCGAGCTCGAAATAGCCCGCCGACGAGACGTTGATCGTGTCGAGATTCGCCGTCGTGACCTCGTCCTTGTTGAGATCCTCGGCCGTGAACCCGAGGATGCCCGGATGGCGCACCGGCGCCTGGCCCTCGCCCATGCTGATCGGCAGCGCGCGCATGCGGTCGAGCACGACCTTCTTCGGGTCGTACTGGATGCCCCAGGCCTTGAAGAGCTTGGGCAGGTCAGACGACTTGTCGGCCATCATCGCCGCCATCGGGTTCTGCGGATCGGCGGCGGAATCGTCAAGCTCGGCGTTCGGATCGACGAACACGAGGAGATGCCCGCCGCGCAGCACGAACTGGTCGATCGCGTACTGCGCGTCCTCGGTCAGCTGCTTCGGATGCACGACGACGAGCACGCTGATGTCGGCGTCGATCGACTTCAGGTTCGCCGCGTTGAGCTGCTTCATCTCGAAGAGCTGGCTCCACTGCTGGTCGACCGCCCACGGCTCGCGCATCTGGCGCGTCTCGGGATCGAAGCCCGTCGCGATCGGGAGGGTCGACAGGAGGCCGATCGTCGGCTTCTTCACGACGCTGAGCTCGTGGATCAGCTTGGCGATGTCGTATTCGAGGAACGCTTCCTTGTCGGGCTGCAGGAACGGAATCGACGACTGGCCGTTCGTCGAGTTCGTGCCGGCGAGGCCGAAGAAGATCTTGTCGCCCGCGGCGCCGACCGGCACCGACTGGAGACCGAGGCTCGCCGCGCGATCCTCGTCCTCGGAGAACGGCAGCGGATCGATCAGCTCGAGCTTGATCTTGCCGCCCGAGCGCGAGGCCATTTCTTCCAGCATCTCGCGCACGCGCGTGTAGTACGTGCGCAGCTGCGGCAGGTCCTGCGTGCCGTGATCGGAGAAGTAGAGATAGAGATGGATCGGCTCGTCGAGCGAGCCGATGATCTTCTTCGTGCCGTCGGACAGCGTGTAGAGATGATTCTGCGTGAGGTCGATGCGCGCGCCGCGGAACGCGACGTTGACCAGCAGCATCACGGCGACGAACAGCACCGCGATCACGACGAGCGCCGTGCCGGAAAGGGCCTTGCGATTGAATG
>Ga0126377_10003621_pt1 | contig 11009 bp, 12 predicted proteins | sample PanSoiMetPlot_22_FD_92647 | JGI IMG/M metagenome (GOLD analysis project Ga0126377, IMG submission 92647) | Tropical forest soil microbial communities from Panama - MetaG Plot_22 | ecosystem: Environmental > Terrestrial > Soil > Tropical forest > Bulk soil | place: Panama | collected 2016-02-17
GACGCTGGGAATCCTCCGAAGCGACCTCCGCACCTGGACGAGCACGCACGCGAATTTGAACGTGCTGCCCGATCCGATCTGCGACGAGTGCATCAACGGGTCGATCTCCCTGATGCAGGAGGCGCACCCCTTCCGGGGGCAGGAGACGACGTCGCTGCCGCTCGCCTATCCGGCGACCACGGAGTGGATCGCGCTCCCCGACGACTTCGTCGCGCAGCGCGCAATCTATCAGGTGACCGACAGCGGCACGATCCCACTCCTCGCCTACGTGGAGAAGACGCTGCGGGACGAGTGGGTGCGCTCCGAGAAGCCGGTCGAGGGGCTGCGCGATCCGGAGTATCCGCAGGTCGCCCCACCGGGCACGCCGATCGGTTGGCCCGTGCAGTACGCGATCTGGCAGGAGCAGCTCTACCTGCTGCCGGTGCCCTCGCAGGACATCCAGCTCGTCCTCGACTACTACCTCCGCGTCCCGCCGCTCAGCGATCCGAACACCGACAACTTCTTCACGCGCCGCTACCCGCACGTCGTCCGCATGGGCGCGCTCGCGGATGCGTACGCCTACCTGCAGGAGGAGGAGCGCGCCGCCGCGCACCGCCAGCTGTTCGAGTCCATGCTCGCCCGCGTCATCCTGGACGACAAGACCACGATGCTCGCGGGAGGCTCCACAGAGCGGGGAGCGTGATCCGTGGTCGGTGACTGGGTCACCGTTCCCACGTTCGGCGGCGGGCTGAACTTCAACGCGCTGCCGTCGGCCATCGCGGACAACGAGTGGTCATGGTGCAACGGCTTCCGCCCCGACGAGCAGGGAGCAATCCCGCTGCCGATTTACAATCAGCTGATCCCGGCGTCGTTCTTCTCAGGCAAGACGCCCGCGCAGACGGTGTTCGGCGTCCTGATGAATCCGTTCAGCCCGGCGACGCCGCTGCTCATCCTGACCTACGACACGACCGGAGCCGATCCCGCACCGATCTATTTCTACAAGTCCGACGGGTCGCCGGGCGGAACGACCGAGATCACCTGGGACGGCGTCGGGAGCCGGCCGACGCGCTACCAGGCCCACCAGACGGCTCCGATGAGTGCCTTTCTCGACGGCTGGCTCTGCATCACGGTCGGCAGTGGCGACGTCGGCTACTCGATCTTCCGCTGGAACGGGACGGCCACGTACTCGACGCTGATCCAGGGCTCGACGTTCCGCTGTGCGTATCTCGTCTCCTTCGGCGGGTTTCTCATCGGGGCAGCGTGGGGGACGGCGCAGGCAGACATGCGCCGGGTGAAGATCAGTGACTCGAACTCGACGACGGTGTGGACGCCTGCGATCTCGAACGCGGCGGATGACCTCGTCCTCGATGACTCCGTCTCGGGCATCGTCGGCCTCGGGCTGCTGAACGCGAACGCGCTCGGGATCTACACCCGCGCCGCGCTCTACGCGCTCGCACCGACCGGGAACATCCCCCCCTTCACGCGTGCCTACGCCGGCATGTATCCGGCCGCAGACGGGGGATCGAAGCAGGGAGCCTCGACCGCCTTCTACGCGCAGTCGACCCCGCTCATCGGAGAGACGCCCTACGGGACGGCGCACGTCGGCTACTCGAACGTGTACGTCGGGCTCGAGAACGCGGTCGGGACGAAGATCTGGCGCTTCCTCTCCTATCAGATCGATCCGCCGACGAATCTCCCGATGACCGTCCCGCGGCTCCTCTGGCACCATCGGCTGCGGGCACTCATCGTCCCGACCATCGCGCATCCGTCCCCGAACGACGGCTTCTTCTACTACGACCCGCTGACGGAGGCGTGGGGGTGGCAGCATCTCGCGGGCGTGACGATCGGCCGCGATCACGCGCTGGTGCATGTCGGGACGGGGACGGGGGTGCCGACGTGGACACACATCGTGGTCGACGTGAACGGCAACATCCTGGGCGAGCAGCCGCCGCCGTCGCCCCGGCCCGGCATCTACGTCGATAGCAAGGATTTTGCGCTGCCGGCGGAACGCTACATCGACGCGATCAAGGTGGATTGGGAACCGCTCTTTCCGAATACCGTCCTCCGCATCTCCTGCCTCTCGCGCGGGGGGATCAACGATGGGATGAACCAGCAGGTCGTCTACGGGACCCCGGGCTACGAGCAGAATCTGACGAATCTCTTCGCTACGGTCCCCGACTGCCAGCGATGCAGCTTGTCGGCTGGCGGGAGTGAGAACGCGCTCCGGGCACGGGGGAAGTACAATCGGTTCCGGTTCGAGATCATGAGTGGCTTGGCACGCATTCGCGGCTTCTCGTTCCGGCAGACGGTGGCGAGTGATCGGCTAACGAACGTGCGCGTGATCGTGCAGCCGACGAAGCCGGGCGTCTGGAACCAGCCCGCATGGGATCAAAGCAACTGGACGTCGTACTGAGAGGGAGTGAGGGATGGCAACGATTCAGCGGCCCGTGAAGACGTACGGCAACCGGAACTATGCCGGCGAGGTGGCGTCCGCGCCGAACAACACCGATCCGATCCTCGCGAACGAGGTGGACGGGGATTTGGACACCATCTACGCCGCGTGGAACGGCGGCACGGACACGGTGAACATCAAGGACGGGTCGGTGACGGAGGCGAAGCTCGCCACCGACGCGCATCTCTGGACGATCTCGGGGACGACGATCCGGCCGGTCGATGCAACGAAGGCGGTTGCGATCCTCGGTGGCGCGGCGGGTGCGGGCGTCGCGACGGTCATCCTCGGGAGCAACACCGCGAAAGCGCGGGTGCAGACGAACAACACCACGGCCGCGCCAGCTATCTTTCTCACGGCCAACCGTGACGCCGCTACGGGAGCGCAGGACGATACCAGTAAGCCGTCGTGGCAATTGCAGTTGAACGCGACGTCCGATCAGGTGAATCTGACGCGCAACCCGCCCGGTGGCGCAGGAGTGACCCTGCTTACGCTCGACAACGCGGGCAGCATCGCGACCCCGTCTCAAGCTGGTACCGGGGCGATCATCTGCGGCAGCGGCGGCGGAGCCGCTACGACGCGCATCCTCGCGGGCGGCGGATATGCGGTGAATTACTATTTTTCCGGCGGCTGGCAGCGGGACGATACCTCCAAATCAGGGTGGTACGTATCCGGTGACTCGGTAAACGATCAACTTATGATTTATCGCGCCGCTCCTGTTGGCGGCGCGCAAAGCTCTCCGCTCAAAGTGACTGGTATTGGTGATCTTACAATCAGCGGGAACAACGCGACCAAGGCGACCGGCACGACGTGGATTAACCCCTCCGACCCACGTCTCAAGCAGGACGTCGCCCCGTACGCCGCCGGCCTCGCGGAGCTCGTGCAGCTTGAACCGATCACCTATCGGTTGAAGGCGCAGCCCGACGGCCCGCTCTGCTACGGCTTCGATGCTGAGAAAGTCCGCGACGTCTTTCCCGAATGCGTGACGAGCACGCGGATGAAGCTCGATCCGACCGACGAGGAAGAGACGGAGGACGTGCTCGTCTTCGACATGCACCCGATCCTCGTGGCGCTCGTGAACGCGGTGCGGGAACTCGCAGAGAAGGTGAACGCATGATCGACCAGGAGTGGCTGCAGCAGCGGCGCCGCGAATTGCAGCGCGACCTGCACGCGGCGCTGGTTCGCGCGGAGCAACTGAAGGGCGCGCTCGCGATGCTGGACGAGATCGACGCGGCGACGGTCGTCGCGGCCGAGGGGAACGGAGCCGACGCGACGCCCGCATGAACACGGTCAAGGTCAGCGGCACGGGTCGGCTCGAGGATCGCGTGCGTGCCCTCGAGCAAGCCATCAACTACGGTGAGGTCGTGCTGCCATTCAATATCGCGGACGGTGGTGGTGGTGCTGGAGAGCCGGGACCACCGGGCCCGCAGGGACCGGTGGGGCCTGCCGGTCCGGGCGTGCCTGCTGGTGGGACGACGGGACAGGTATTGGAGAAGCAGAGCAACACGGACTACGCCACGGTCTGGGCCGATCCGCCGGTTTCGCAGGGGCTGTCGGGCATTTGGAACTACAAGGCGACGGGGGGCATGACCGACCCGGGCAGCGGAAATATTGCGCCCGATGTCGTCGGGGCCCCGACGGTCGACCGCTTCTCGACGTTCACTGTCGGGGGGACCGATGCCCGCAATATCTTTCTCACGACCCAAGTCGGGGATGTGCTCGTGCTGCAGCAGAAGTCCGACTCGACGAAGTGGGCGAAGCAGCAAGTGCGCGCCCCGGTGGTCGACCATGGAACGTGGTTTGAGGTACCGATCACGACGCTGGCAGGCGGCACGGGCGGCGCGCTCGCGAACAACGCCGATGTCGTCGTCGACTTCAACCGCACGGGCACGGCGGCGGCGACCTCCTACCGCCATGTGCAGGCAACCGCCGCGACGACGTGGGCGATCACGCACAATCTCTCGTATCGACCGAATGTGACCGCGGTCGATTCGACCGGCCGGGCGATCTGGCCGGGAGCTTTGGACTATGTGAGCGATACCAGCGTGCAACTCACGTTCTCAGCCGCGGTCGGCGGCGAGGCCTACCTCTCATGAGCTTGAAACTGCCCACGTCCCCGACCCTTTGCCATCATGTCGGCTACGTTGTCTTTTCGGCTACCCACGAAAAGGTGGGAAGGTCGCGCGCACCGTCGGTTGTCGCAGCGATGGCAGACGTCGCGGCCCGGAGGGATCGGCCCGACAAGTCGCGCATAGACGAATCGATGAACGCGCCACGTTTTGTGCTCGATATTGATTTCGCCGTAGCCGCCAGGCTGCGTCGCACCCGGCCAGATCAAGCAATCATCCTCGACGACGAGCCGAGAGAAAATACGAATCAACGGATCGGTTCCCTTTGGGGCCCTAGGGATAATCAGCCCTTGGACGGGGCGGTCGGTTCGCCATCGCTGGTAGTGTGCGCTGCACCATCCCCGTGCATAAAGCGTTCGATGGCATCCTCTAATAGCGCACGCCCTCGCCACCTCGCGCATGCTTACCTAAGTTAGGAGGGGATTGCCATGCCCGTGATCTACGGGGCCGTCGATCTGGTCAAGAACGAGCTCCGCAACGCCGTCGTGCAGAATCTTGGCAGTGCGCCCGCGAGTCCCGTCAAGGGGTTGATGTATTTCAACTCCACCGACAATACCTTCTACTGGTACGACGGCACGCAATGGGTGGCCGCGAAGGCGGGCGCAGCCCTCACTCCGGCCGGCACCGTCACGACGCAGGCGATTGGGGATGCCCCGGTCGTCGGCACCGGCACGAACTACGCCCGTGAGGATCACAAGCACGGGATGCCGGCCTTCGGGAACATCACAGCGGAGACGACCTTCGGTGGTTCCTCCGCGAACGGCGCGGCGGCGTCGATTGCGCGCTCCGATCACACGCACGGCAACCCAGTCCACGATGCGGCGGCGCACTCGACGATCCCCATCAATTCGCTGGCCACGGCCACGGCCCCCATCAACATGGGCAACTTCAAGATCATTAATCTCGGGTCGCCCACGGCCACCACGGATGCGGTCAACAAGTCCTACGTCGATGCCGCCATCAACGGGCTCGCGTGGAAAGATGCGGTGCGGCTCGCCTCGACGACCAACGTGACGCTCTCGGGGCTGACCGCGATCGACGGCGTGACGCCAAGTGCCGGCGACCGGATTCTCTTGAAGAATCAGACCACCGCGTCGCAGAACGGCATCTATGTTGCGGCGGCGGGCGCGTGGTCCCGCTCCACCGACGCCGCCGCCGCGAACGACATCCTGAACGCTGCGGTCTTCGTCTCCGAAGGCACGACGCAGAGCGATACCGCCTGGGTCATGACGACCAACCTCCCCATCACGATCGACACGACCGCACTCACCTGGACGCAGTTCGGTGGTCCCACAGCATACATTGCGGGTGCGGGCCTCACGCTGACTGGCAACACGTTCGACGTGGGCGCGGGCACGGGCATCACTGTCGCTGCCGACAGCGTCGCCGTCGACACGACCGTGATCGCTACGCAAGCCTACGTGAACACCGCCGTTACCGGCATGGCGAAGAAGTTTGCCGCCGCATTGACGGGGACGGCGTCGCCTGAGACCGTCACCCACAACCTGAACACCCGTGACGTGCAGGTGACGGTGCTGAACGGTGCGTCGCCCTACACGGCAGTCGAGGTGGATTGGGACGCGACCACGGTGAACGCTGTGACCGTCAGGTACAATCCGAATCTCGGCGCAGGCTACCGCGTGGTGGTGGTCGGCTGATGCGCGCGTTCGGCATCACGAACGCCGCGCCCTACGCGAGCGCCCCGGCAGTCGGGGCCGCTGGGGATACCTACTGGAACACGACATCGAAGGTGCTCTACGTCTCCGATGGGACGTCGTGGATCGCGGCGGGGCCGGGTGCGGGTGGCCCCCCGTCGGGCAGTGCCGGCGGGTCGTTGGCGGGCACCTACCCGAATCCGACATTGAGCACGACGGGCGTCACGGCAGGCACGTATGGCAGCACGGCAAAGATCGCGACGATCACGATCAACGCCGAGGGCCGGATCACTGTTGTGACCGAAGTGAAACCGACCGCCTACTGGGGATGACCGGTGGCATCGATCTCCGCGACGACGCCCACGGTAGTCGGTGGCTTCTCGATCCCGTGGGACCAGCTCCGTCGCCTGCTGCCCGACGAGCGGTGGGCGCTCTACGGCGCAGGCTACGTGGTGCTGGGCGGGCCTGCGGTCGTGGCGACCCTCACCTACCAGAAGGACGACGGGACACTCATCACGCTCGGGACGAAGACCTTCTCGAGCAGCGGGAAGGTGGAGCTGGGACCGTATCCGCTCCGTGGCCAGTTTGCCGAGGCGGCAGGCGTGCCGAATGGTGAGAACGTGATCACGGTCGCGCTCCAGGGGGCGCTGGCCTCGAGCGGTACCGCTGCCTCGATGACGCGCTGGACGCTCTGGCTCCGGATGACGCCGAGGAACACATGATCCGGATCTACGAGATCGTGACGCCCGTGCAGTTCGACCTCCTCGCCACGGAGCTCCGCGCGACCATCCCCTCGATGGCGCAGGAGTTCGAGCTGGACAAGACGGTCGAGGAAGCGTGGATCGATCTGACGAAGTATCTCGCGCAGCGTCCGCACGCCGGGATCTGGGTGGCGCTGGATGACGGGGCCCTGACGGCGTGGTCGGCAGCGAAGGTGTACGTCGACCTCCCGAACACGATCACCGCCGCTGTCACCTGGGCCTGGGCGCGGGCGGGTGCCGGCGAGGCCCCGACGCTCTTGGCTGACGTCATGTGCGCGTGGGCGCGGGGGCACGCCGCGACTGCGCTGTACGCGGCCAGACGGACCCGACTGGATGCCTACGCCCGCTGGGTCGGGCGGCATGGATACGTTTTCGATAGAGTGATATTCGTCCGCAGGCTGACGGAGAACGCCGCTGCCCCGGCGCTCGAGGAGGGTGCTTCCCATGAGCTTCGGCGGGCGCGGGAGTTCGTACCAGTGGGAGAAGGGGACGACCACGCGGAAGGCCCCCGCGCGGCTGCAGATGCCGTACGACCAGCTCGTGCGGGGGCTGATCGGGCAGATGGCGGAACCTCCGGAGACGGCCATCTCGACCCCGCTCCAGCAGGCGATCTCGAACCTCCAGAGCGGCGACGTCGGCCGCGCGTACGGACTCGGCGGCGGGATCGCCAGTCGGCTGTCGGGACAGGCGACGGACACGGGCGCGACCGGCGGCGGCTCAACGGGGGCACCCAGTGGCGGGACCACACCTGGATTCCGACCGGGGTCGTTCCTCCCCGGCGCGGAAGGCGGGCAACAAGGCCTCCAGACGCGTGAGCAACTCGGGCTCCCGTCCCGCGAATCGTACTTCCCCTTCACGCCGACGAAGGAGGACATCGAGGCGATCGGGATGGCTCCCGTGCGGTCACAGGTGAAGGAGAGGACCGACTTGCAGAACCGGATCGACCGCCTGCAGGCGCGGATCAGCACGCGCGAGGCGATGGGGAAGCCGCACGAGCAGGCCTCGAAGAAGATCGAGAAGGCCAAGATCAAGCTCGCGGCACAGCCGAAAGGGCCGACCTACCGGCAGTAGGAGGTCGCGATGCCCTTCCTCGCAGCTGTCGTTCCAGCCCTCGCCGCCGCAGGGAGTGCCGTCGGGACCGGGGCGGCTGCGGCAGGCAGCACGCTTGCCGGGCTCGCGAGCACGGTCGGCAGTGCGCTTGCGGGCACGGCGGGTGCAGCCGCACCAGCAGCAGGGGCTGGCCTTGCGACCGCAGCGCCAGAAGCGGCGGCAGGCGCAGGCCTTGCGACCGCGGCAGCACCCGCCGCTGCGACTGGCCTCGGCGCAGCGGGTGGGGCGGGTGCTGCCACGCCGCTGCTCGCGGCGGCGGGCCCGGAGGCGGGGGCGCTCGCGTCGGGCATCTCGACGCCGCTCGCCGCAGGCCCCGCTCCGCTGCTGTCGGCAGGGGCTCCCGGTGCCGAGGCACTCACGTCGGGCGCAAGCGGGGCGACGGCACCGGTCACGGTGACAGCCGAGATGACACCGCAGATCGCGCCAGCGACGCCTTCGACTACCCTGCCACCGGCTGCGGGAACCCCCAGTCCCTCAAGCACCTCGAGCGGCTGGGGCAATCCGCTCAAGACGCTCAATCGGTACGCGACCGAGTACAAGCCGCTGATCGACATCACGCGGTCGGGCATCGGAGCGGCGGGTGGTGGGCGGAAACCCGGTACACCACCGCTCCAGGTGAACGTGCCACAGTTGCCGGCGGTGACCCCGCCGCCGCAGCTCGACCGGCTCGCCTTCCTTCGCGCGTTCGGGATGCAGGGGTGAGCTGATGGCTGGCGGTGGCAAGGGCGGACAGTCGATGCTGGGCGGGTTGATGTCCCAGATGAACGACCCGACAAGCGGCGACGTGCAGAGCATGCTCGACCCGATGGGGATCTTCTACAAGCCGCCCCCGCCGACGCCACCGTTCCTCGAGGCACAGCAGGCGCTGCCGACGATGGCGACGCCACAGTCGACCGATCGGCTCGCGTTTCTCAAGTCGTTCGGTCTGCAGGGATAGGAGACATCGATGGCACAAACCAACCAGCCGATGGGCTCAAGCCCGCTCGCGAACATGCAGGCGCAGCTGGGCGCGAACATGCTGCCGGGACAGGCGATGCCCGCAGGGTGGCAGAACCAGATGCTTGCCGGACGCGCCATGATGCCCGGGGCGACCGGGTTGGGAACGCCCGCGACGGGGGCGGCACAGCCGGTGACCCCGAACCCGCAACTCGGTGGATTGATGGCTGGGCAGATGGGCGGGCTGATGGGGGGCCAACAACCACAAGTCGCCGGTGGTCGTCCGATGATGCGACCGGGACGCCTGAACACGATGCAGCCGATGCCGCTACAGGGTGCGACGCCGCCCATGGGGGCACCGGGACGCGGGGCGGCACCGGGAAAGGGTGCCGGCAATCCCGCGCAGATGCAGGCGATGAAGCAGCAGATCGCACGACTGCCTGGTGCACCGGGAGCCGCGACGCCGAGGTAAGTGATGGCGCAGCGAAAGAAGCCTGCCGCTGGTGCGCCGGCACAGGGCGCGGGAGGCCAGAAGGCTGCGGGACAGGCCGCGCCGCCGTCAAAGCCGAAGAAGCCGAAGGGTGCGCCCGCGCAGGGTGCGGGTGGGAAAGCTGGACAGCCCGCACAGCCGAAGGCGAGGCCGCTCACCGGGCAGCAGACGAGGCAGCTCGCGAAGGCGCAGGCGGGTGGCACGGAGGCACAGTACCTCGCCGCCCATCCGGGCGTCGCGAAGCATCAGTTGAGGATCGGAGCCGCGCCTGCTGCGGCACCGGGCGCGGCACCCGCTGCACCCGCTGCACCGGGTGCGCCCGCGCAGGGAGCGGGCGGCAACAAGGGCAACGCGGTGAACGCCGCGACGCAGCCACCCGCACCGGGCACGGACGCGGCGGGTGGTGGAGCGGCAGCTCCTGCGCCAGCGGCACCCACGGTCCAAGACATCCTGAATAAGCAGTACGGCTCCAACGCCGCGCAGACCTTCCAGCAGAACTGGTACGGCGACAATCCGCTGACGACGGCGTCGGCGGCGGCGAATCGTCTCCTCGGGCAGAATCTCGCGGACGTCCGTGCGCGCTACGCCGGCAGCGGGTTCGGGAACTCCGCGCGCGAGGCGCTCGCAGAAGGGACGGCGATCGGGGACGTGAGCACGAACCTCGGCGCGAATCTCGCGCAGTTGGGGACACAGGTGCGGGGAGAGGATCTCAACCGGCTCGCGCAAATGTTCCAGACAGCCGGTGAGCAGGACATCCAGCAGAAGCAGATCGGGGCCGATCTGAACCAGCAGCTCGCGAACCTCGGGACCGGCATCACCGGTATCGGCGCGAGCGAGCAGCAGATCCCCGGTGCCGATCTCATCACGACGCTGCTGACCAACATGTCGCAGCAGCCGTCGTTCTCGCAGGGCGCGCAGAAGCAGCCGAGGAAATGAGCGACTTCCAGGACTACGTCCAGGGGCTCCAGATGCTGGGTGGTGTGCTCGCGCTGCCCCGCAGCGCCCAGTACGCGCAGGAGTCGGCGGAGGCGCATCGCCGGATGCTCGAGGACACCGGCATGGATCCGGCCGACATCAAGGCGATGTACCCCGACGCGCCGCTCCAGTGGCTCGCCGCGAGCGACAAGGGCATCGGTGGGAAGATCCTCGGCGGCGTGGGCGACGTCGGTGCGTTGCTGTCGACCATCGCAGGGCAACCCATCGGCCCGCCGCGCATGGGGATCAGTGACATCGCGAGCGCGTCGAAGATGCGGAAGCAGTTCAAGGAGGAGCAGTCGCTCGGTGAACTGGCAAAGACCGAGACGGATCCGGTCGGCAAGGCGCTGCTCGGCACCGGCAGCATGGATGCCTACGGACGCTACAAGGCGGCGCAGCTGCGGGCGCAGGGTGGGGCGGGTGGTATGTTCGGCACCAGTAGCCTTGGTATGCGAGCTCGTCTCGCTTGGCTCAAGCAGAACAAACCAGACAGCCCAGAGATCCCCGCGATGGAGCAAGCGATTA
>Ga0126377_10003622_pt1 | contig 11008 bp, 8 predicted proteins | sample PanSoiMetPlot_22_FD_92647 | JGI IMG/M metagenome (GOLD analysis project Ga0126377, IMG submission 92647) | Tropical forest soil microbial communities from Panama - MetaG Plot_22 | ecosystem: Environmental > Terrestrial > Soil > Tropical forest > Bulk soil | place: Panama | collected 2016-02-17
CTCGGGATCGGGGCGGATGCCGGGAAATTTTTCGATCGCCGCGAGCACGTCGAGGGTCGCGGCGTCGCCATCCGGATCCTCGCCGGCGGCGAGCGCCTTCGGCTTCTGCCGGCGACCGCCGCCCGTCAGATAAGAGAAGAGCTGGAACAGCATATCGGGCGCGGTGCCAAGCGACACGCCGTCGATCAGCACGTTGCGCAAGGGGCGCCCGCCGATCGGGAAATCGGCCGGTGCGCCGAGCGCGCGGATCACCGCGTCGGCCAGCGCCGGCTCGTTGGCGGGGGCGATGCCGAACGAGTCGCCGACCGTGTAGTCGAGCCGCAGTCCGGTGAGATCGATGTCGATGTGCCAGGTCTCCTTGTTGGAGCCCGGCTTGTTGAGCCGCGTGCGCTTGAGGAAGACCGCCTCGACCGGACGGTCGCGCGACGTGCCGGGCGCGCCATGCGGCGCAGGCATCGGTGCAGGGGCAGGCGGCTCGGCTGCCGGCGTCTCGGACGGCGCGAGCGCGGGCGCCGCCAACCCGGCGACCTCCTCGCTGAGCTTCTTGAGCGTGCGCAGCGTGTCCTTGCCGCCCGGCACGCACAGGTTCAGCCGCTCCTCGGTCTTGAGAAACAGCGCGTTCGAATAGTCCTCGCAGGTGTAGCCGCACTGGCCGCAATCCTGCTGGCCCATCGCGGCCATCATGCGCCGGCGCAGCGGCCGGCCATCCGCGAGCTTCATGCGCTCGGCGATCGCCAGTGTCTGGTCGTGCCAGGGCGCCTCGCCGTCGTCGCCGTCGTCGAGCGGCCCCTTGGCGGCGGGCGCGACGCCCGACATCAGTTTCGCGCTCTCCTCGGGCGACAGCGCCGTGACACCGCCGCCGTCAAGGCCGAGATAGCCGGCAAAGAAGCCGTTGAGCCAGGCGCGCTGCTCGGCCGTGAACGGCGCGGTTTCCGGCAGCAGCGCCGGGATCGGCGGCGGCAGGCGCTGGGTCATGACACGGCCTCCGCGTCGAACATCGCCTGCAGCGCTGCGATTTCGTGGCGGCGCGCGAAGGCAAGGAAGGTCTCGTCGGGAGCGGCGCGATGCCTGAGAAAAGCCCGCAGCATCCGCTCGACGGTCGCGGGGACATGTTCGGCCTTGACGTCGCGATGGACCTCGCGCGCGAGGCCGGCGTCGACGCCGAAACCGCCGCCGATCAGCACGTGGTAGCCCTCGACGGTGTCGCCCTCGTCCGAGACCGCCACCTTGCAGGCGATGAGACCGATGTCGCCGACATAGTGCTGGGCGCAGGAGTGGTGGCAGCCGGTGAGGTGGATGTTGATCGGCCCGTCGAGCGCAACGCGCGCCTCGCACCACGCCGCGATCTCCTCGGCGTGCCGCTTGGTGTCGGAGGCCGCGAACTTGCAGCCGACATTGCCGGTGCAGGCGACGAGGCCGGCGCGGATCGAGGTCGCCTTGGTGGAAAGGCCGAGCGCCTCGATCGCCGCCTCGGCAAGCGCGACCTGGTCGTCGGCGACGCCCGAGATCAGCAGGTTTTGCCACACCGTGAGGCGGATATCGCCGTCGCCGAGATCGGCCGCGATTTTGGCAAGCCCGCGCATCTGATCGCCGGTGAGCTTGCCGACCGGCAGCACGACGCCGATCCAGTTGCGGCCTGTCTGCCTCTGCGCATGCACGCCGATATGGGCAGCGCGGTCATAGGCGGGCCGCGCTTTCAGCGCCTCGGACGGCACGTGGGCGAGCTTGCGACCGAGCTTCTCCTCGGTAAGCGCGACGAACTTGTCGATGCCCATCGCGTCGAGCACGTATTTGAGCCGCGCCTTGGTACGGTCGGTACGGTTGCCGTGGTCGATGAACACGCGCACCACCGCGTCGGCGACCTGCGTCGCTTCCGCCGGCTTGACCACGACGCCGGTCTCGCGGGCGAAATCGCGGTGGCCCGTGATGCCGCCGAGCATGAGGCGAAACCACACGCCGGGCTCGACGCCGTGCCGGTCGGCGACCTCGACGGCCTGGAAGCCGATGTCGTTCGTATCCTCCAGCACCGGAATCGTGCCGGCGCCGTCGAACGCGACGTTGAACTTGCGCGGCAGCCCGTAAAGGCCGCGGTCGTTGATGATGTGGAAGTGCCAGTCGCGCGCATAAGGCCGCGTGTCGATCAGCTCCTTCGGGTCGATGCCGGCCGTCGGCGTGCCGGTGACGTTGCGGATGTTGTCGGCGCCAGCGCCGCGCGAGCACAGGCCGAGATCCTGGATCGCCTCGATCATGGCGACCGCGTTCTTCGGCTCGATCTCGCGGATCTGCAGGTTGGCGCGGGTGGTGACGTGGGAGTAGCCGCCGCCGTGGCGCTCGGCGAGATCGGCGAGCCCGGCGAGCTGCCAGTGGGTGAGGATGCCGTTCGGCATGCGCAGCCGGCACATGTAGGAGTTCTGCGCCGGCGCCACGTGGAACAGTCCAAAGAACCGCCAGCGGAAATTGTCGGCGGGCTTGGGCGCCTCGTTGTGCTCGGCCTGCGCCTTCAGCCGCGCATAGCCATCGAACGGATGCTCCTCGCGCTTGAACCTCTCCTGGTCGGCGAGCTTCTTGCCCTCGCGCAGCAGCCGATCCTGCGCCTTGAGCGCGGCCGCGTCCGGCCCCGTCGGCTCGACATCCTGCTTTGCATCCGGCTTGGCGGCGGCCGGCCCGCGCGCGGCGCGCCCGGCCTGCAGGCCGGACGCGAATCCCTCGAGGTAGCGTTTCTGCTCGGCGGTGAACTCGCCGCCTGATCCGGTCATGACCGTCATGGTGTCGTCGCCCACGCCGACTCCCATGCTATTCGGCCGGCACCTGCGCGGCGGATGGAACGAACACGGATTTTCCGTTCGCCGGCTTGTGCGTGAGATAGAGCGCGAGCCCGGTGCAGACGAAGCCGCCGACGATGTTGCCGAGCGTCACCGGGATCTGATTCCACAGCCACCAGTCCGCGACCGTGACCTTGGCGCCGAGCATCATCCCGGTCGGGATGATGAACATGTTGACGACCGCGTGCTCGAAGCCCTGGGCGAAGAACACGAAGATCGGCATCCAGGTCGCCGCGATCTTGCCGATCGTCGAGTTGGTGGTCATCGACATCACGACGCCGAGGCAGACCAGCCAGTTGCACAGGATCGCCTTGACGAAGGCCGTCACCAGGCCGGCGAAGCCGAACGTCGCGTAGCCGGTGGTCTTGGCCTCGGCGATCGCAACGATGCGCGCCGCGATGCCGGCCGGCTCGATCTTGCCCATGTTGGTGAGCACGATCGCGAGCAGCGCGCCGTAGATCACGCTGCCGATCAGGTTGCCGAGAAACACCCACGACCAGTTGGCGATGATCCGGCGCGTGTCGATGCCGTGCTCGAGCCGGGCCAGCGGCAGCAGCGCGAAGCTGCCGGTGACGAGCTCGAGTCCGAGCAGCACGATCATCACCAGGCTGACCGGAAAGATCAGCGCGCCGACCAGCGGCTGTCCGGTCGACAGCGCCCCCGTCAACGCGAGGCTGGTCGCGGTGCCGAGCAGCGCGCCCGACAGCATGCCGCGTATCATCAGATCGCGCGGCGCCAGCGCGAGCTTGTTGCGCGCGCTTTCGATCATCGTTGCCACCACGTCGATGGGCTTGGCGTAGTCCATGGTCCTTGCTCCCGGCTCTCGATCGCTGTGCTGGGAGCGGCCTGGCGTGAGCCGACAGCCAATACCTGCCCCCTCGGACCCACGGTGGAGTCCGGCTCAGCGGCTTTGCTGGTGTGCTGGCCCGTCGGCGGGCAGCGGCCGACGATCCACGGTGATCGGGCGGCGCTTTCTACCATTACAAGGAGCGTGCCAGGATGGCGTAAGGATCTATCGCCAATAATATCAATAGTTTAGCGAGTGGGCGGGGGCTGCTCGAAATTTCAGCAGCGGAAATTCTTGCCGCTTCGCGCGCCAATCCGCTCATCATTTGTGCTGCAACGCAGCAAATTTGCGCATGGTCGTGCCGCCGCTTTTTGCGCAGCAATCACGCGGCTTGCCGGTCGCACCGTTGCGCATCTGCGTCACGCCGCCCGATCGACCAGCGCGGGTCCGAACGCCAGTGCGTCGCGAAACCGATCGACCGGACGTCCCGTACGGATGAGGTCGAGATACCAGGGGGCGTCCGTCGTATCGCCGCAAAGCACGGCCCCGACGAGACGATCCTGCGCGATCACGAGCTTGCGATAGACGCCGAGGCCGGGATCGTGCAGCAGCACTTGCTCGGCGCCGGGCGCCCCGAGGAAGTCGCCGGCCGAAAACACATCGACCCCGGAGACCTTCAGATTGGTGGCTGGCACCGAGCCGGCATAGCGTACGTCCTCGCCCGCGAGCCGGCGCGCCAGCACGGCGGCCTGCTCATAGGCGGGCTCGACCAGCCCGTAGCATTCGCCGCGATGCTCGGCGCACTCGCCGATCGCGAACACGCCGCATGCGCTGCTCGCAAGCCCGTCGTCGACCACGATGCCGCGATTGACCGCGAGACCAGCGGCCGCGGCGAGCGTCGCGTTCGGGCGCACGCCGACCGCGACCACGACCAGATCGGCCGCAATCGTGCGTCCGTCCGCGAGCTTGACCGCCTCGACCCGTTGCGATCCGACGATCCGCTCGGTTTCGGCGCCGAGCAGCACCGTCACGCCGCGCGCCTCGACGGCCGAGCGCAGCATGCCGGCCGCCGCCGCATCGAGCTGGCGCTCCATCAGCCGGTCCATGAGATGGACCAGGGTGACGCGGGCGCCCGATTTGACGAGGCCGTGCGCGGCCTCGAGCCCCAGCAGTCCGCCGCCGATGACGACGACGCGCGCGCCCGGCGCCGCCTGCGCCCGCATCGCGCCGACGTCGCCGATGTCGCGGAACGTCATGACGCCGGCGAGCTCCATTCCGGGCATGCCGAGACGGATCGGGCGCGAGCCGGTCGCGAATACGGCCTTTGCAAAGGGAAGCCGCGTTCCGTCGGCCAGCGTAACGACACGCGCCGCCACGTCGATCGCGCTCGCGGGCGATCCGTAGCGCAGCGTGACGCCGCGATCGCGCCACCAGCGCGCCGGCTTGAGCTCGAGGTCGCCCGCCGCCACCTCGTCGGCGAGCAGCGAGGAGAGCAGCACGCGGTTATAGGCGAGCCGCGGCTCCTCGCCGACCACGGCGACCGCGTGACGGCCAAGCGCGCGCTTGGCGATTTCGTCGACCAGGCGGGCGGCCGCCATGCCGTTTCCGATGATGACCAGCGGTTCGCTCATGGGATCCGATTCCTCATCACTCGGCGGCGGCCTGCCGCCCATGGGTCTGATCGCTTGCCGTCTCACACACGCGCGTCGGCGAGATGGGCCGTGCTCGGCGCAAGAAAGCTCCTGCGCAGGTAGTACCACCATGTCAGCGCCAGGCAGGTCGCGTAGAACGCCAGATAGATGGCGAGCGCGAGATGCGGGCCACCGGTGGCGGCGATCGATGCGCCGAAGCCGCGCGGGATCAGGTAGCCGCCGCACGCGCCGATCGCTCCGATGAATCCGAGCGCCGCGGCGCTGGCGATGCTTGCCGCCTTCAATGCGGTCGCTCGACCGGCCTCGCCCTGGCCTCTGAACTGGCGCAGCTTCTCCTCGCGGAAGATCGACGGGATCATCCGGTAGGTCGAGCCGTTGCCGATGCCGGTCGTGACGAACAGGACCAGGAACATCGTCAGGAAGCCCTCGAAGCTCTTGATATCGACGAAGTACATGACGCCGACCGTCGCCGCACCCATGGCGATGAAGTTCCAGAACGTCACGATCGCGCCGCCGACCTTGTCGGCGAGGTAGCCGCCGAACGGACGCGACAGCGAGCCGACGAGCGGCCCCAGGAACGCGACCGCCACGGTGACGGCGGGGAACTGAGTCTTGATCAGCAGCGGGAACGCGGCGGAATAGCCGATGAACGACCCGAACGTCCCGATGTAGATGTAGGACATGATCCACGTGTGCTTGTTGCCCACGATGGCGAGTTGATCCTTGAAGGTGGAGCGCGCCGACGTGAGGTTGTTCATGAAGAAGTACGCGCCGATCACTGCGACGATCAGCGGCAGCATCCACATCAGCCCGGCATTCTGGAGATAGATCCCGCCCGGGCCCGGCGTCGCCTGATAGAGGTTGATGATGCCCAGTCCCAACAGAATCGGCGTCAGCAATTGCACGCTGCTGACGCCGATGTTGCCGCCCGCCGCGTTCAAGCCGAGCGCCCAGCCCTTCATGCGGTCCGGGTAGAAGAACGAGATGTTGGCCATGCTCGACGCGAAATTGCCGCCGCCGAGACCTGCCGTGGCTGCCACCGTCAGCATCAGCCAGAACGGCGTTTCGGGCTGGGTCACGAAATAGGCGAGCGCGGTCGTCGGGATGAACAGCACCGAGGCGCTGAAGATCGTCCAATTCCGGCCGCCGAACGTCGTGACCGCGAACGTGTACGGGAATCTCATGAGCGAGCCGACCAGGCCAGGCAGCGCCACCAGCTGAAACAACTCGTCGGTCGTATAGTGAAAGCCGGCCTGCGGCAGCTTGGTCGCGACGATGCTCCAGATCAGCCAGATCGAAAACCCGAGATGCTCGGCGACGATCGACCAGATGAGGTTTCGCTGCGCGATGGCTTTGCCCCCGGAATTCCAGAACTTCTCGTCTTCCGGATTCCATTCCGAAATCCAACGCGTATTCCCCTTGCTCATCGAAAGCTTCCTTCTGAAGTGGCTTGGACTGCACGGCACGTTCCGCGTTGGCCGAAAGCAAAAAGCCGCCGCGATCAGACGCATGCGCGTCTCCTCAATGCGGCGGCGTTGCCTGTCGGCCCGTCGTTGGACCCGCGGCCCGGCCGAGACCGTCCCGCGCGATCAGCTTTTCAAGCTTCGTGCCAGAACCTGAATTTTCGAGATTCGTACGTAAGATCAATTCATTGCGCGGAAAGCCCGAAACCCCAGCAGGGCGTTTCTGCACACCGGTTCTGCCCAACCGGACTTCAATTCGCGAAGTTATTGTGCAGCGCAAAAAATGAGCAGCCGGCGCTCATCGCTTTATATCCCAGGCCGCGAGATGGGTGGCGACATCGCTCGGATCGAATGGCGGTCCCGCAAACGCGCCGATCCCGTCCGCCGGCTCGCCCACGAAAGACGCCGGCGCCGCCAGCGCCGCGTCATAGAGATCCGGCCTGAACACCGCCTTGGCGGCGGTGAGCAGCTCCGCTGACAATGGCGCCTGGCCCCAGCGCACCATCTGCGCGTAGAGCCAGGCGGCCTGCGCCGGATCGGGACGTGCGGCGCCGCATCGTCCGACCAGGAGATAGTGCTCGCTCGCGCGCATCGTGCCGTCGGGCGCGACCTTCATTCGACCGTCGAGCGTGCGGCGAAGCACCTCCGGCGCAACCCCGATTCGGTCCGGCGCAGCCAGTATCGCGGCGACCTCCTCGCGATTGGCGACGTCCTCGACGAAGTCCGCGGCGCGCTGGTGCGCGCGAACGAGCCGGCAGACCAGGTCGGGATTCTCCTGCGTCCAGCTGCTGCGCATGCCGAGGACTTTCTCGGCCGCGCGCGCGAGGATGTCGGAGACGAAGTGCAGGATGAACCCGATGCCGAGATCGACCGCGACCGAGTTCCACGGCGCGCCGACGCAGAACGCGTCGACGTGCTTGCTGGCGAGACTTTCGACCATATAGGGCGGCGGCAGCACCACGAGACGCACGTCCTCGTCGGGATCGACGCCGCCGGCGGCCATCCAGAACCGCAGATGATAGTTGTGGGTCGAGAACGGAAACGTCATGCCGAAGGTGAGCGGCCCCTCGCCCCGCGCCTTGCGGTTCGCGACCACGCGCGCAAGCGCGCGCGCCGACACCATGGGGTCGAGAATGCTGCCGTCGGCGGCGGCGGCTATCGCCGCATAGAGGCCGGGCGACACCGTGATCGCGTTGCCGTTCATGCCGAGGCCGAACGGCGCGACGATCGGCACCTTGACGTGGCCGAGCCCCAGGCTCGATGCGATCGCGATCGGCGCGATCAGATGGGCGGCGTCGAACACGCCGACATTGAGCTTGTCGCGGATGTTCGACCACGAGACCTCGCGCACCAGCTCGACGTCGAGGCCTTCCGCCGTGGTGAACCCCCCGTCGACCGCAACGATGAGCGCGGCCGCGTCGGCCAGCGGGATGTATCCGATGCGCAGCCTCTCGCGGCTCATTTGAACAGCTCCGCGGCGGTGATCACTGACTGCGCGACCTCGGCGATCTTCTTGCTCTCGTTCATCGCGGTCTTGCGCAGCAGCGCATAGGCCGCCTCCTCGCTGAGGCTCTTGGCGGTCATGAGGATTCCCTTGGCGCGATCGATCACCTTGCGCTCCTCGAGCGCGCTGCGCGTGCGGTCGAGCTCGTCCTGCAGGCGTGCGAAGGCGTTGAAGCGCGAAATGCAGAGATCGAGAATGTTCTTCACGCGCTCCTTGCGCAGGCCGCCGACGATGTAGGCCGACACGCCGGCGTCGACCGCCGCCGCGATCGAGGCGGAATCGCTCTGGTCGACGAACATCGCGACCGGCCGCCGCACCGCCCGGCTCACCTGGAACATCTGCTCCAGCACGTCGCGGCTCGGATTCTCCAGATCGATCAGGATGACGTCGGGGTCGGTCGCATAGACGCGCGCGAGCAGGTGCGCGGTGTCGTCGATGCGCACCACCTGGACGTGGCCGGCTTCGCGCAGCCCATCCTCCAGGATGGCGGCGCGGATTGGATTCTTGTCGACGATGACGATCTTGAGCGACGCATCCATGGGCTGGCGGTCTTCAAGCCCCATGCCACTGCCGGACGCGGCTGCGTTTCCTGATACATATCAACGAGATATGAGAGGGACGACGGGCTGCCTGATAGGACGGCATCCGGCCGCTGGCGTAAAGCTGGGCACCGCCGCCCAGCGATCACGCAGGGTGCGCCGCGCGCGATGATCACGACGCGAAACGCGGCGTCGCCGGCTCGCACGGGTGCGAACGATCGGCCCGCCACGGCATGCCGGCCCGGCAGGTGACCCCGCAGCGGCTACCCGCGCGAACCAGGCCGCGCGTGCTCAGCTCAGCCCGTGTTGGCGTGGTAGTTCAGCCCGGGGCTCGGCAGAATGGTTGACGTGGCGACCGTCAGATTGTTGGTCGTCCAGATCAGCGGCGAGCCGTCGATCGTGCTCTGGAACAGGATGTCGGCCTTGCCGTCGCCGTTGAAGTCGTCGGTCCCGATCGCCTGCCAGGTGGGACCCGGATTGGGAAGGGCCACGCCGGCCGTCAGCGTGGTGCCGCTCACGGTCCAGATCACCGGCGTGCCGTCGCTGGCCTGCAACAGGAGATCCGACTTCCCGTCCCCGTCGAAGTCACCCATCCCCACCACCCGGGTGGTTGCACCGGGATTAGGAAGGGCCACGCCGGCCGTGATTGTACTGCCGTTCATGGTCCAGATCACCGGCGTGCCGTCGGCGGCCTGGAGCAGGAGATCGGATTTGCCGTCGCCATTGAAGTCACCGGTCCCCACTATCCGGGTGGTTGCGCCAGGATTGCCGAGCGTCGCTGAGGCGGCGACCGTCGTGCCGTTCATGGTCCAGATCAGCGGGGTGCCGTCGCTGTTCTGGAACACCAGGTCCGAATTGCCGTCATTGTTGAAGTCGCCGGTTCCCACCAGGTGCCAGCTCGGGCCGGGATCGGGCAGGATGGTCAGGCGCACCAGCGCGAAGCGTCTGATGCCGACGCATCTGATTTCCGGCAACCGGACCGCTCGCCTGCCTATTCGATGGCCACCCCGGCGGTCTTCGCGACGCCGCGCCATTTGACGGTCTCGGACGCGATGAAGCGCGCGAAATCCTGCGGCGATCCCGGCGTCGTCTGCGCGCCGATCCCGGCCAGCGTCTGCTGAATCTGCGGCGTGCGCAGCCCGGCGTCGATCGCGGCATTGAGCTTTTCCACGATCGCGGCGGGCGTGCCGGCGGGCGCGACCACGCCCGACCAGAAGGTCAGCACGAAATCCGCAATGCCGCTTTCCGCCATGGTCGGCACGTCGGGGAGCTGCGGGTGGCGCTGCGGGCTCGTGACCGCGAGCGCCTTCACCTTGCCGTCGCGGATGAGCGGGATCAGGATCGAGACGTCGGGAAACGACAGCTGCACCTGCTCGCTCAGCACCGCCGTCACCATCTCGGCGCCACTCTTGTAGGGAACGTGCACCGTCTCGATGCCGGCCTTGGCCTTGAACAGCTCGGCCAGCAGCTGCGTCTGGTTGCCGGCGCCCGCCGACGCATAGCTGAGCTTGCCCGGACTGGCCTTGGCGTAAGCGATGAAGTCCTGCACCGAGTTGGCCGGGAATTTCGCCGGCACGATCATCACCAGCGTCGAGTCCGCCACCTTGGCGACCGGCGCAAAGCTCGCGATCGGATCGTAGCCCGGGTTCTTCACCAGCGCCGGCACCACCGCGAGCGTCGCGCTGGTGCCCACCAGCAAGGTGTAGCCGTCCGCCTCAGCATTGGCGACCGACTTCGAGCCGGTGGCGCCGCCGGCGCCCGGGCGGTTCTCGACCACGATGGTGGCGCCGAGATCCTGCTGCACGATCTGCGCGACGAGACGCGCCGACACGTCGGTTGGGCCGCCCGGCCCGAACGGAACGACGAGCTTGATGGTGCGACTGGGCCAGCCCTGTGCGTGCGACGGCCCGCTGCCGCCGAGCGCGAGCGCGACGAGCATGGCCGGGACGGCGGCTGACAGCCTCGCCATCATGCGCGCGCCTCGACCCGATGGAAGCCGAGCCGCTTCATCACCGGCTCGTCGGTGACGCGCAGCAGGATCGCATCGTCCGCGGCTTCGTGGAAATGCGGCCGCCAAGCGGGCGCCGCCATCACGTCGCCGCGCGTCCAAGCAAAGCGCTCGCCGTCGATCGTCGTCGTTCCGCTGCCGCGCACGACCGCGAAGACGTTGCTCGCGGTGGTGCGATGGGTCGCGGTACGCCGCCCGGGCGCGAGGCGCATCATGTAGAGCGCCATGGTGTC
>Ga0126377_10003623_pt1 | contig 11006 bp, 14 predicted proteins | sample PanSoiMetPlot_22_FD_92647 | JGI IMG/M metagenome (GOLD analysis project Ga0126377, IMG submission 92647) | Tropical forest soil microbial communities from Panama - MetaG Plot_22 | ecosystem: Environmental > Terrestrial > Soil > Tropical forest > Bulk soil | place: Panama | collected 2016-02-17
AGCGAGGTCGATCTGCTGCTGCTGCATTGGCCCAACCCGCGCATTCCCCTGTCGGAAACGCTGGGCGCGCTGTGCAAGGCCAAAGAGGCCGGGCTTGCCCGCAACATCGGCGTGTCGAATTTCACCGTCGCGCTGATCGATGAGGCGACGCGGCTGTCGAGCGAGCCGCTGGTGTGCGACCAGGTCGAGCTGCATCCATTCATCGATCAGTCGAAGGTGCGCGCGGCCTGCGCGGAGCACGGCATGGCGGTCGTCGCCTATTGTCCGATCGCGCGCGGCAACGCCAAGAACAGTGCATTGCTGGCGCGCATCGGCGAGAAGCACGGCAAGAGCGCCGCACAGGTGAGCCTGCGCTTTCTGGTGCAGCAGCAGATCGTCGTCATCCCGCGCACCAGCAAGCTCGAGCGGCTGTCGGAGAACGCCGCGATCTTCGATTTCGAGCTCGATGCCGACGAGATGGCCGAGATCGAGGCGCTCTCCCAAGGTGATGGGCGCATCGTCGACTATGCTTTCTCCGGCTCGCCAAAATGGGATTGAGAAACTGCGGTGACTGAGGTCTCCACCGACACCGCGCTTGTGTTGTTTTCGGGCGGGCAGGATTCGACAGTCTGCCTGGCCTGGGCGCTCGAGCGCTTCACGCGGGTCGAGACCATCGGCTTCGACTACGGTCAGCGTCACCGCGCCGAGCTCGAGGTGCGGCCACGCGTGCGTGCGCGCATGGCGGCGCTGCGGCCATTCTGGGCGGAACGCTTCGGCGACGACCATGTGGTCAAGCTCGATGCGCTGCGGGCGATCTCCGACACCGCGCTGACGCGCGAGGTCGAGATCGGGATGGGGCAGGGTGGACTGCCCACCACCTTCGTGCCCGGCCGCAACCTGGTCTTTCTGACGTTTGCGGGCGCGCTCGCCTATCGGCGTGGCGCCCGGCACCTGGTCGCCGGCATGTGCGAAACCGACTTTTCCGGCTATCCCGATTGCCGCGACGACACCATGAAGGCGATGCAACTGGCGCTCAATCTCGGCATGGAACGGCGCTTCGTGATCCATACGCCGCTGATGTTCATCGACAAGGCGGCAACGTTTGCGCTCGGGCACGAGATCGCCGGCCCAGATTTCGTCGATCTCCTGGTAGAGGAAACCCACACCTGCTATCTGGGCGACCGCTCGCGGCGCCACGACTGGGGCTATGGCTGCGGGAGCTGCCCGGCCTGCCGGCTGCGGGCGGATGGATTTGCGCGCTGGAAGGCGAGAGGATGAGGCGAGACGATGTTGCACCCGCACGAGCAGACAACCGACAGGCGGCGCATCATTGAAGGCGTCGTGTGCCTCATCCTGTTCGGCCTCACCATTCCGGCCGCGAACTGGCTGATCGGCCATGCCGGCACCGAGTGCGTGCCGAAGGGACCCTGTCTCATTCCGGTGGCGCCTGGCCTGACCGCCCCTTCAGGCGTCACCATGATCGGGATTGCCCTGGTGCTGCGCGACCTGGTGCAGCGGCGGCTGGGCGTGGGCGTGTCGGTGGTCGCGATCATCGTCGGTGCGGTGTTGTCGTCGCTGATCGCCCCGACCGCGCTGGTCGTTGCATCGACGGTGGCATTCCTGATGTCGGAATTCGCCGACCTTGCGGTCTATACGCCGCTGGCGCGCCGGCGCCTGGTGACGGCCGTGGTGGCCTCCAGCATGGCCGGGCTGGTCGTGGATTCAATTGTGTTCCTTTATCTGGCGTTCGGCTCACTCGACTTTCTTCTGGGCCAGATCGTCGGCAAGGCCTGGATGGTGCTGGCCTCGATCCCGTTCGTGGCGTGGCTGCGCCGGCGCGACGAGCGGCTTGGCCTTATGCCGGCCTAGTGCCCAAATATGTCGATGTATGTGCTGTCGAAGATCGCGGGCTTCTTCGTCGTCCCGTCCAATCTCCTCATCCTCATCGGGATCGCCGGGGCTTTGCTGCTGCGCTCCCGCCTCGCGGTTGCCGGCCGCCGGCTCATGGTGACAAGCGTGGTGCTGCTCGCGATCGCGGGCCTCTCGCCGATCGGCAACATCCTCATTCTTCCATTGGAACAACGCTTCCCGGCTTGGGACGCGTCGCGCGGTGCACCTGACGGCATTGTCGTGCTGGGCGGAGCGGTCACCCCCGACATCGCAGCCGCACGCAATGACGTGGCGCTCAATGAGGCGGCTGAGCGGATGACCGCGACGGTCGAGCTTGCCCGCCGCTATCCCAATGCCCGCATCATTTTTTCCGGCGGTGACGGCGGCCTCCTCTATGGTGGCAACGAGTCCGAGGCGGCGTTGCGGCTGTTCGAGCGCCTGGGCCTTGCGGCTGGCCGTGTCACGGTCGAGGACCAGTCCCGCAACACCTTCGAAAACGCCTTGTTCAGCAAGCGGATAGCGGCGCCGAAGGTGGGCGAGCGCTGGCTCCTGGTGACCTCCGCTTATCATGTGCCACGCTCGGTCGGGATGTTCCGGGCGGCGGGCTTCGCAGTTGAAGCCTATCCGGTCGATTGGCGCACGCGGGGTATCGAAGATGGCTGGCGAGCATTTCCGACGCTGGCCGAGGGGCTGCGGCGAACCGACACCGCGGTGCGCGAATGGGCCGGCCTCGTCATCTACTGGCTGAGCGGTCGATCATCCGAGCTGTTCCCCGGTCCATCGGCGCGTGAGTGACCGCATCCATCAAACGGGTGACGTCGTGGCGAGAGTGCGACCTTTTTGCATCGTGGCGCCACTTAAGTCTTTCATTTGGTGAATCTGAGTCTTTCTTTTGGCAAAGATGTGTGGTTGGATCACGCTGCTGTTGAACAGCAGCGCGCACGCAGGATGTGGCAATTTGTGTCGTGCGCTCTGGAGGGAGTTGTTCATGCGTACTCTCCGTTTGGCCCTGGTCGTGAGCCGGGTCACGTTAGAGCAATCCAAAATCTTCGCCTGGACACGCGTCGTTGCGATCGTTGTCGGAACCACCACGATGGTGCTTGGCGCCTCGTTCGTGGCGGTGGCGCTCAGCCTCGCCTGATTGGTCGCGAACACGCGCTTGGCATCGCGTCGATCGATGCGAAGACCGAGCGCGCACGCTTGCGGCCAACTCAACTCGCATCGTCGGCGACCGCGCGCAGTGAATCGGAGGCGAATTGGCGCCGCCAGATCACGATCACGACCGCGGTCGTCGTGACCAGGAACACGATCGGGCCGGCGTACCATCCGAGATAGCCGAGGGCGAAGAAGAAGGCGCGCTGGCCGTGATTGAAATGCGTGCCGGCGGCCGAGAACAGCCGCGCAGTGCGCGTCACATGGGTCTGCGCCTCTGGGTTCTCCTGCTCGGCTGCGCTCGGGGTCGCGCCGAGCAGGATCGCCACGTAATTGTACAGGCGGTAAGCCCAGGCGAACTTGAAGAACGCATAGACCAGCACCACTGCAAGGCCGATGGTCTTGGCCTCCCACTGCAGGCGTGAGGTCGAGACGCCGAGCGGCAGCGTCGAGAGCAGTGCGACCATGTCGTCGCTCGAGCGCAGCAGCGTCAGCGCGCCGCCAATCGCAATGAGCGATGTGGAAGCAAAGAAGGCGGTGCCATTCTGCAGCGCCGCCATGATCTGCATGTCGACCATGCGGTTGTCGCGCGCGAGCATGCGCCGCATCCACATCTCGCGATAGCCGTTCATGCGCGCATTGAGGCCGAGCCGCCCATGCGGCGTCCAATCGATCAGGATCGAGTAGCCGCCCCAGGCGACGATGAAGCCCGCAAGTGCGATAAGATCGAGGACGGTGAATAGCCCCATAGTGCTCTGCCCCTCGCAATTTGCCCCTTGCAATTGCCTGGCGCGGACCAACGCCCAGCTCTTGCTCGGCGCTGCAATGACCGCTATCGCACGCACGAGTGCCCACTCGACAGTGAGGCTGCTATGGCGCTGACTTTAGTTCTCGGCAACAAAAACTATTCGTCGTGGTCGTTTCGGCCGTGGATTGCGATGCGGACCGCGGCCATCCCGTTCGAGGAGGTTGTGATCCCGCTCTATGAGCCGGGCAGCAAGGAGCGCATCCTCGCCTTCTCTCCCGCCGGCAAGGTGCCGGTGCTCATCGACGGCGATGTACGAGTGTGGGAGTCGCTCGCGATCATGGATTACCTGGCGGAGCAGTTTCCGCAGAAGGAGCTGTGGCCAAGGGATCCAGCAGCGCGCGCGCATGCGCGCGCGATCGCGGCCGAGATGCATGCGGGCTTTGCGCCATTGCGCCGGCACTGTCCGATGAACATGTGGCGCCCAGTCAAAGCGCGCGAGCTGCCGCCGGATGTCGCAGCCAACGTCAAGCGCATCGAGGCGATCTTCTCCGAGTGCCGCAAGCGCTTCGGGCAGGGCGGATCGTTCCTGTTTGGCGCCTTTGGAGCGGCGGATGCGATGTATGCGCCGGTGGTGTCGCGGTTCCACACCTACGGCATCGCGGTTGGACCGGTCGCGGAGGCCTACAAGCAGGCCATCATGGCGCTGCCCGCCTGGGCCGAGTGGCGCGCCGCAGCGCTCAAGGAGCCCTGGATTATGGCTAACACCGAGGTCGATTGGCCGGTCGTGCTGCGAGAATAAAAGAGAAAGTGCGTCATTGCGGCCCAAAAAATGTCGCGGATGTGTATTGATTCCGGCGCGGGGACGAAAAATATAGGCCGCGAACCCGTACACCTTGATCCGACAAGTGATCTTGCAGTGTTAGCGGGCGCGGGTCATAGAGACGGGTCAACTGCTTTTCTGTCGGGAGTTGTGCTATGCGATGTCGCGTTATCGCCCTGGTTTCTGTTGCCTTTTTGGCTCTTTCCGGGCTCAGCCCGGCAGCTGCCGAAGAGAAGAAGGACGACGTCAAGGGTCTGTTCCTGCTGACAGACTATCCGGCGGTCACGCTGCGACCCGGAACCAACTCGACGATTAACCTTAGATTGCAGAACTACAATCTACCGCCTGAGCGGCTTGCGCTGTCCGTAGCCGGAGCCCCCCAGGGCTGGACCGCAACGCTGATCGGGGGAGGGCAGCCAATCGCGGCCGCCCTGCCAGCCACCAATTCCAGCGTCTCGTTCGAGCTGCGCGTTGATGTCCCGAAGGAAGCGCCGGTCGGCACCACCAATCTCACGGTGACCGCGAAGGGCCCGACCACCGAGGTGGCGCTTCCGGTCGAGGTGCGGCTTGCCACCGACCTGCCGGCCAAGCTGTCGGTCTCACCACAGCTGCCCGAGCTGCGCGGGACCTCGAAGTCGACATTCGAGTTCCAGCTGTCGGTCAAGAACGAGAGCGGCAAGAAGGTGACGGTCGGTCTTGCATCGACTGTGCCGGAGAACTGGGACGGAACCTTCACGGAGCAGTATGGCAGCCAGGAGCTCAACGCGCTGCCCCTTGATGCCGGCCAGTCCAAGGACGTCAAGTTCAAGGTGCGCCCGCCGAACACTGTGGCCGCCGGTAAATTCAAGGTCGCCGCGAAGGCGACTGCTGAAGACGCCGTGGTCAACAGCGACCTCGTGGTCGACATCACCGGCCAGCCCAAGATCGACATCTCCGGCCGCGACGGCATCTTGAGCACCAAGGCAAATGCCGGGCTCGAGACGTTGGTGCCGATCTTCGTTACCAACTCCGGCACGGCTGCGGCCGAGCAGGTCGAGCTGTCGGGCTCGGGGCCGAGCGGGTGGAAGGTGGAGTTCGAACCGAAGACGGTCGACCGCATCGCGCCCAACGAGAACAAGGAAGTGCAGGCCCGCATCACGCCGACCGCGAAGGCGATCGCCGGTGACTACGTGGCGACGCTGCGCGCGAGTGCCCGCGGTGAATCCGCGTCGGCGACGTTCCGTGTCGCCGTTGGTACCTCCACGCAGTGGGGGATTATTGGTGTCGGCATCATCGGGGCTGCCCTCCTGGTGCTGGTCGGTGCAGTGGCAAGGTTTGGACGCCGATGAGTGCGGATAAGGTCATCGAAGCGCAGGGCCTCACCAAGCGTTATGAAGAGGCCACTGTCGTCAAGGGGATCTCGTTCTCCGTAGCGAAGGGCGAGATCTTCGGGCTGCTCGGCCCCAATGGGGCGGGCAAGACCACGACCATCTTGATGCTGCTGGGGCTGAGCGACATCTCGGACGGGCAGGCCCGTGTGCTCGGGTTTGATCCCGTGCGCGAGCCGCTCGCGGTCAAGCGGCGAGTCGGCTACCTGCCGGACCAGGTTGGCTTCTATGACAACCTCTCGGCTTCCGACAATCTGCGCTACACCGCGCGGCTGATGGGGCTCGAGCGGGAAGAGCGCGAACAGAAGATCGCGGAGTCCCTCGATCATGTCGGGCTGCACGATGTAGCCGATCGGCCGGTTGATACCTTCTCGCGCGGCATGCGCCAGCGGCTGGGGCTCGCCGAAATCCTGATGAAGGATGCGCAGATCGCGATCCTCGACGAGCCGACGTCCGGTCTCGATCCGCAGGCAACCGCTGAGCTCTTGCAGATCATCCGCAATCTTAAGGATCGCGGTGTCAGCGTGCTGCTGTCGTCGCATCTGCTCGACCGTGTGCAGAGCATCTGCGACCGCGTTGCGCTGTTCAACCAGGGCAATATTGCGCTCCTTGGCACTGTGGCCGAGCTCGGCCGTCAGGTTCTCGGCATTGGCTACTATGTCGATGTGGAGGCCGAAGGGCCGGGCATCGTGGAGAAGCTCAAGGCCGTACCGGGCGTGAAATTGGTCGAAACCCCGGCCGCCAATCGGATGCGTATCTATGCCGAGAGCGACGTGCGCTCGGATGCAGCCGCAGCCGTAGTCGCCGCCGGTGGCCGGCTGCTGCGGCTTTCAGTCGAGACGCCCAGTCTTGACCAGATCTACAACCGCTATTTCGAGAACGTGATGGGAGGACGCCATGCAGCGTGAAGGCTCAGCCCTGCACGGCCTCGGGGTCGTCATCCTCAAAGAGCTCAGCGACCATGTGACCAGCATACGCATGCGCGTGCTGGAGTGGCTCGTCGTGCTGTTCGGGATGTTGGCTGTTTTCAACGCGATACAGCAGGTCAAGGAAACGACGGCCGAAGATCCGTTCCTGTTCCTGAAGCTGTTCACGACCGCGCCCGACTCTTTTCCGTTCTCGTTCGTCACCTTCCTCATGATCCTCGTGCCGTTGGTCTCCATCGGCATGGCTTTCGACTCGATCAACGGCGAACACAACCGGCGTACGCTCTCGCGGATTTTGTCACAGCCGATCTATCGTGACGCGTTGCTGTTCGGGAAATTCCTCGCCGGGCTGTTCACGCTGTCGGTCAGCCTTGTCGCGCTGTGGTTGCTGGTCATCGGGCTGGGTCTCTTCGTTCTTGGCCTTCCTCCCAGCGGCGAGGAACTGGCGCGCGCGTTCATCTTCCTGTTCATCACGATTGCGTACGCGGGGGTGTGGCTCGCGTTGGCGATGCTGTTCTCAATCGTGTTTCGCTCCGGCGCGACCGCCGTGCTGACATCGCTGGGCCTCTGGCTGTTTCTCACACTGATCTGGCCCTCTTTGTCAAAATTTGTTGTCGAGGCGTTCTGGCCGTCGAATGACAATGAGACCATCCTTCTCGCCTCTCAATTTTTTTCGCGGCTGTCGCCAGCCACGATGTATGGCGAGGTGGTGGTGGCGATCCTCAATCCGACCACGCGCACGCTCGGGCTGATCTATCTGAGCCAGTTGCAGGGCGCTGTGCTTGGCGCGCCAATGGCGTTGGGCGAGAGCCTGATCATCGCCTGGCCGCAGATCGTGGGCCTGATTGCGAGCACCATCCTGCTGTTCGTGGCGGGCTACGTCATCTTCCAGCGTCAGGAAGTGCGCGCATAGCCACACGCTTCCGTCACATGCCGGGAACAGGCCGCGTGCCCGTTCCCGGCATTTTTATTTCATCTCGTTGTCTTGACGTTGAGTGGGGATTTTGGCGGTCCTCACAGCGCGGAACACCGCGGCCGCTTGAATCGTTGTGTGTCAGACAAAGGAGGACTGGCCATGCGATATCGAGTGTTCAGCGGTCCACCCGGTTCTGGTCCAGTATCGCCCCTGGAAAAGGAGCGGCTGTTGTTCAAGGAATTCGACAGCCTCGATGGCGCCCTGGCCTGGGCGCGCCACCTGCAGGAGAGTGGCCGCGTCGCGCTATCGATTGATGGTGACGACGGGACGAGCCTCAGCAAGCAGGAGATCGCTGCCGCGCTCCGTCACTCGGAAAACGAGCGAGCTCCCAAAGCGTCCTAGGGCAAGCTGAAAAAGGAACCGTGGGCGGGGCCGCGGTCAGCCAGCGATCTTTTTCCATCCGTCACGGGCGAGCGCGACAACGCCGTCGATGTTCTTGGCGACCACGTCCCAGTTGACCATCGGACGTGCCGCAGGTCCCGAGCCCATATTGTCGACGAGATAGGCTCCGCCGATGGTGAGGGCAACACCGAGGATCAAACCAAGGAAAAAACGCATATGGCTCTCCCGCGATTAGGGGCTTGCCGTTAGGCCATGAACGCGGCGCCATTGTGATAGGCGACCACACGAGATGCGTTAGCGTTGCCCAATACCATCCATCACGATCCTTGATCAAATCGTCAGGGACTCGCCAAGAGTCAAAAGTCTCGCCAAAAGTCCGGCCAAGCCTCTGCAAGATCAGTCAAAGATCAGGGAGCCTGCGTCCTACGCATTGCTCCCCAGCGTCTAGGCCGGAAGGAAGCGGATAGGGGACGGGCGCCTAAGACATAAGTATTTGAAATATAACAACATTAACGGATAGCCGGGCCGGCTGGGTAGCGCGCTATGGCGGTCGTAACGCTAAGTTTTCTGCGCAACGCCCCGATTTCGCTGCTATAATTTCATTTATAGGCCAGAATGAGGGGCGCCGCGTAACAAGCGTAACAAGAAGGTGGTTCGAATGTTGGAGTCCAAAGTTTCGGCAAGGGAGCACAAATTCCAGATCGGTCAGACTGTCTACTTCACGTCCCGCCCGGTTGGCCAGATGTCGAGCGATAGCGCCTATCAGATCGTGCGCCTGCTCCCCTCAGACGGTGCCGACTATCAGTATCGCATCAAGAGCCCCGGTGAAGCGTTCGAGCGCGTCGCCAAAGAAAGCCAGCTCGAGGTTTCGCGGCTCTAGCGCATGATCCCGAAAGGCATGCCCCCGGGCTTGAAACCGGGGTGGGAACCGGTTTTCGGAAAAGATGATGCGCAAACAAGAAGCTACGCCAATACTGCGATAGGTCTTGCGCTTCCTTGCGGGGTATCCACAAGTCGTCGGATGCCCACGCTGGCTCCATTGAGCGCCATAATCCATAGTTAGTAATCTGCCGTGAGGCAGTGGTTGGGGCGGCAGGTGGACGGGCGTCATGTCCGAGATGCTCGGACGTATTGTGGGGTTTGAGTTCGTGGCGCTACCCAGCCTGCCTGTGTGGATGGCTGGCGCAGTGGCCGCGCTGCTTCTGGTTGTTTGTTATTTCTCTTTCAGCCATGCCGGCCGCGCTGACCGGATTGGCATGGCGGCGCGAGCCGCATTGATCGTCGTCGGGGCGGTTGCTGGATTTCTCGCTCTTGAGGCCTGGTCGAGATTGGATCTGCGCAGCGAGCGGCGCGAGCTTGATGCGCGCGCGCAGGACCTGTTCATGCGCGCTACAATGCCCGGCTCTGCATTCGCCTGTCTCGATCCCCTCGTAGGCGATGTCGTCGAATCCGCCTGCGAGAAGGCCGTCTTCCAAACGCCGGAGTCGACTGCCGCAGCACTGTCCTATGTGGCAGCCGAGCTCACCTTGCTGGCCGATTTCACCGTGCATGCCCGCAAGGCGGGCTCCGAGGTTCCGCTTGCGCTCGGCAATCTTCGTCGCTCAATCGAGGGCGATCGCTTCGGCCTGGTGGCGCGCGTGCTCGCGGTCCGCGATGGTTGCACGCCGGGTTCCTGTCCGGCCTTTGCGCTGCTGACCGATCCCGGGCGCGTCGCGGTCAATCTGTCCGGCCGCAGCTACGAGCTTTATGTCGAGCGCCACGCTGCCGCCTGGCCTGCCGGCACGAAGTCACCGGCCGTCGCGGCCACGGCCGCAGCTGCAAACGCAGGCGAGGCCGATCCGCAGCCTCCGGCTCCGTCGACGCCGCGCAGCGGATTGTTCTTTCCGTCCGCTGCATCGATCCCGCCAGTCACGATCATGAATGCCGAGCCGCAATTGCCGCCCGAGACGACCGGCTCGACGTCGTCGTCCACGCCCTCATCAGCTGCTCCCAAGCAGGCCCCCGCACGCCGGTCAGCGCCCGCCAGGGCCGGCACCGCGCAGCCGGCGCAGCAACCGATCGACCTGAATGCAACGAGCCGCACCAACCCGCCTGCCTCTGCTCCGCAATGATCAGCGCGGCTGATCATTGCAAGCTCTGCGTCCACCCTCACCAAGATCTCTCGAACACTTTCTCAGCACATTTCTCCAACACTGGGCGACATGACACTGCATCTGATCAAGCTTTGCGTCGGTTGTGACTCGGTCAAGGATCTTGAAGCCTGGATCCGCGAGAAGCGCAGAAAGACCCGCGGCAAGAAGACCGAGCACCTGCACCGCACCCGTATGGTTCCCAAGCGCGCCGATGAGCTTGTCGACGGCGGCTCGCTCTTCTGGGTCATCCGCGGCGAGATCGCCTGCCGGCAGCGGCTGCTCGCCGTGCGTCCCTATGTCGACAAAAGTGGCATCGGACAGTGCCACCTGGTGCTCACTCCGAAGGTCGTGCCCGTGAAGCCGCGCCCATTCCGGGCGTTCCAGGGCTGGCGCTATCTCGAAGTGAAGGATGCGCCGCCTGATCTCGATCGCGCCGCGCCGGGCGCCAAGCAGATGCCGGAGGCGATGCGGCGCGAGCTGCGCGAGCTTGGGTTGCTGTAGGCAAGCAAAGCGACCCGATCGTCATCCTGAGGAGCGCGTGCTCTTGCACGCGCCTCGAAGGATGCACGCCGCGGCGTTGCGGCCGATCATCCTTCGAGGCTCCCCCAACTAAGAGGCCATCGCGCTTCGAAGACGCGTGTAAACGCGCTTATGGGTTGCACCTCAGGATGACG
>Ga0126377_10003624_pt1 | contig 11004 bp, 11 predicted proteins | sample PanSoiMetPlot_22_FD_92647 | JGI IMG/M metagenome (GOLD analysis project Ga0126377, IMG submission 92647) | Tropical forest soil microbial communities from Panama - MetaG Plot_22 | ecosystem: Environmental > Terrestrial > Soil > Tropical forest > Bulk soil | place: Panama | collected 2016-02-17
CCGACTCCGTATTCGCGCGGCGACCTCGTCGCCTGGCCCAGAACGTACCGTCGGTTGGGCCTTCGGCCCGCCCTCCGCTAGCGACCGACTCCGCGTGCGGTGCGGCTACAGCGCCTTCTCGATCGCCGCGCGCAGCTCCGCCGGGGTCCACTGGGCCAGCTCGTCGCGGGCGGCGCGCAGGTGGAGCACGCGGCCGACCAGGCGCGCGCTGGACTCCTCGCCCGCCCCGAGGCGCAGCGATTCGATCTGGCTCGTGACGGCTTCCCTGCCCATCGGATCCGCGATCACCGCCGCGAGGGCGTCGTCGAGGATGGCGAGCAGCGCGGCGACCGCGCGCAGGTCCGGATCGCCGGCGACCCCCTCGTCGAGGGCGATCGGCAGCTCGGCGCCGAGCGAGGAGGCGAGGGCGTGCGAGCGGGCCTTGAGCTGGCGCGCGAGCTCGAGGCGGCCCGGCGCCGGCGCCGCGGTGCGCGCCGGCACGATGGGCTCGTGCACCGTCACGGCGGCGACCAGGTCGACGCGAACATGCGCGAGGTCGGCGTCGCCGCCCACGTGCAGGGCCGCGACCGCGGAGCCGCCGTCCTCGCCGACGGCGACCAGGCGGCCGACCAGATCGCGCCCGGTCGTGAGGTGGAGGGTCACGCGCGGCCGCGGCCGCCCGGTGGCGGCGAGCCGCTCGGCGGCGCCGGCCAGCTCCTCGAGCAGGCGACGGGGCGAGCGCGGCCGCACCCGGGCGACCGGGTCGGCCGAGGCCATCAGAGCCCCTTCTCGAGCGACTTCTGCACCGCGTCGGCCCGGTCCTTGACGTAGTCGACGTTGGTGCACGGATCGTGGTCGATGGTCAGCTCGCCGCCGGTGAAGCTGACCGCCGCCTCGGCCGAGTAGGTGTCCTTGGTGTTGCAGAAGACGATCTTCTTGAGCCCGGCCGCGAGCGCCTCCTTGCCCAGGTCGTCGCGGCAGATCGACTTGAGCGCGTCGAGCACCGGCTGGAAGTACACCTTGCGCCAGTTCTCGTCGTAGCCGTCGGCGTGGCTCTCCTTGGCGAGCTGCTCCCAGTTGATCTCGAGCGGCACCGGGAAGCCGGCGAGCTTCTCGATGTCCGCCTGGAGGGCGGGGAAGCTCTTCTCCTGGAATGATTTCGTCGCGCGTCGTTCAGCGAGTCCCATGCGCCTTATGACGCTCGAGGTTCGCCGACGCTTCCCGCGGCCCCGGAAAAATCACCGCCGCGGCACCGTCACCTGGTGCCGTCACTTGGTCCGCAGCTTGGTCGTCGCCAGGACGACCTCCTTGCCCTTGACCTCGCAGGTGAGCTTGACCGCGTAGCTGCGATCGGCCGCGAGTCCGTCGTCCTCGCTGAGCTCGACCTCGGCCTGGAGCAGCGTGAGCGTCTGGTCGATGCCGGCCAGTCGCTTCTGGGCCACGAACGCCTTCTTCTTGTCGTCGGTGTAGAAGTCGAGCGAGACCTGGGTCGCGGACGGCTTCCGGTCCATGAAGGCCATGAAGTGGAAGCGCCACACGGGGACGCTCTCGCCCTTGCTGTGGGTGAGCAGGCCCGTGTGGGCCTTCTTGAGCTGGCGGATCAGCTCGGCCTCGTCGGTCGCGCTGTCGGGCAGCGGCTCGGACGAGACCAGGATCTGACCCTTGAACTTCTTCTGCACCGCCTCGGAGACATCGGCGCGGGCAGCGGGGCTCGCGAGGAGCAGGAGCGCGAGGACGGCGAACGAGCCGCGGATGGACCTCTTCATGTCACACCTCCAACTACCGGGTCTCGAGACCCGCCTCACTCTAGCGCGAGGGCGGACTCGAGACTCAGACACCGTTGGCGGCGCCGCGGTTTTGGTTACGTGTCGTCGGACGACGGATCGGGCTTCCTGTCGTCCCGCTCGTGCGGCTGGTCGGGCGCCTGCTCGGGGGTGGCGTGTTCGGGGGCGGCGTGCTCGGTCGCGGCGTGCTCGGTCGCGGCCTGCTCGGTCGCGGCCTGCTCGGTCGCGGCGTGCTCGGGAGGTGGAGCCCCATAGGGACGGGTCTCGCCCTCCGCCGACGACTCGCCTGGCACCGGCGCCTCGCCCTGCACCGGCGTCTCTCCCTGCACTGAGGCCTCGCCTTGCGCCGGCGCCTCGCCCTGCACCGACGACTCGCCCTGCACCGGCGACTCGCCCTGCGCCGGCATCTGTCCCGGTGCGCCGGTCGCGCCCTCGGGGCGCTTGCCGCGGCGCCGACGGCGCTTGCGCTTCGGCTTGCTCGGGTCGGCTCCTGCCGGATGCGGCCCGGCGCCGCCCCCCGGAGCTCCGCCCGGCACCGGCAGCATCCCCGTCACATCCGACGGCTGCGGACCCACGGCGCCCAGCGGGCGAGGAGCGCCGCCCGGGCCGCCCGGCCTGCGATCGCGCCGCGGGCCGCGACCGCCCGGACCGCGGGCGCCTTCCGGCCCGCCCGGTCCGCCGGGCCCGCCGCCCGGACGCGCGCCTCGCGGCCGATCGCGATCGCGATCGCGGTCGCGCCGCGGAGGTCCGCGCCTCGGCCCCCGATCGCGCCGTTCGTCCGCCGGATCGCGCGGCGCGCGCGACAGCATCCAGCCGGCGCCGGCGACCGGCACCTCGCGCGGATTGACGCGCTCGCCGCGATCGCCGCCCGGTCCGCCGAAGCCGCCGGGGCCGCCGAAGCCGCCGGGCCTGCGCGCTCCACCGCCGGGTCGGCCCGGTCCGCCGCCGCCCGGTCCCCCCGGACCGCCCGGTCCGCCGAACCCGCCGGGTCGGCCGCGGCCTCCGCCGGGCCCGCCCTCGCGCCGCCCGCGACCGCCGCGTCCCTCGTCGTGACTGCGCGCGGGCGCGGCGCTCGCCATGCGGTCGAGCTGGTAGTGAAACTCGCCGACGGTGATGGCGCCGCTCGGTCCCGACTCGCCCTGGTACACGCGCACCAGGCGCACGTCGCGGAGCCGGTCGCCGGCCGCGCCGACGACCTCGAGCAGCCGCGCGAGCCGGTCGCCGGACACGCCGACCTCCGCGCCAACGGCGTCGGCCAGGGCGTCACCCTCGAGGCCAGTGGCAACCTTCTCGGCGCGAACCACCTGCGCCCGCCTCACGACCACACCAGAAAACTCGGTCAGTGTTCTCACGGTGAAACGCTCACGATGAAGAGCCCGAGGCGAAACAAATCAAAAGGCCGCCGCCCGCTCGCGGACGACGGCCGACAAAGAGATGAGTTCACTCGAGCCACGCCAGTTCAGTACCGATGATCCGGGGGGAGCGCCGGCGGCCCGGCGCCGATCCGCAGCGGCTCAGCCGCCGCTCGCGCCGGCCGAGCTCGACACCGAGGCCGACGCCTCGACCGACACGCTGACCGACCCCTTCACCTTGCCAACCATGTTTGCTGCCGCCGCGAGCTGTCCGCCCACACAGGCGGCCTGGTCGCCGAGCGACTTGTAGAGCTTGGCGCTGGCCTTGGCCAGGTTCTTGGCGGTCTTCTCCCAGTTCTTGACGGTGAGGGCGATCGGCCCCTCGAGCTTGGCATGGGCGCTCACCAGCTGGGGCAGGCCGGCCTTGAGGGCCTCGGCCACCGCCTCGACCTTCGGCTTGTCGACCACGACCTTGGCGTCGTACTCGATGTTCAGCTCGGGCTCGGTGCACTCGGCCTCGACGTTGGCCGACACCTCGGCCTTCGCCTTGCACTCGGCGCTCGCCTCGACGTCGGCCGAGCCCTCGCAGCCGCCCGAGCAGCTGCCCTCGCACGTGCCGCTGCACTTGCCCTTGCACTCGCCCTTGCCGCCGCCACCGCCGGCCGAGCCCTCGCACTTGCCCTTGCACGCGCCCTCGCACGTGCCCTTGCAGGTGCCGCTGCACCGGACCTTCACGTCGGCCGATGCCTTCGCCTCGCACTTGGCCACCGCGTCGACCGCGAGGTCGGCGTTGACGGTGCAGACTGCGGGCTTGTAGTCGACCTTGAATGCCGCCTTGCCCTTGATGCCCGCCTTGAGGTTGGCCTTGATCGCCTCGGACACCGCGTGGCACACCGCCTCGGTGTCGCCCTCGGCCTTGACGCCGAGCTTCTCGGCCATCGCCGAGCAGGAGACCTTCACCTCGGCCTCCATCTTCACGACCGTCTCGTTGAGCGCGACGGTCGCCTCGAGGAACGCCTTCAGCTTGGCACCCGCCTCGCTGGCCGCGTAGTTGCCGCACGTGTTCGGATCCACGGAGCTCGCCTTGTCTCCGCCCTTGCCCGGAAATCCAGGAGGCGTCGCGCCGCCCGGGCAACCGGCAAGAGCCAGGACAACCAGGAGCGAACCACCACCCAGACCAAACAGGCCAGCTGTCACGCGTCGCATCGATCTCTCCTTTGGACTTCCGCGGCGGCGGGGCGGGCCACGAATGAGGCCAGGGACGGAAGAGCGCGACCCCGACCGGCGGTACCCCCGCGCGGAGACTCAGCGCATATCACACCCATGAAGAGACTTTCCACGCCTCGGGGCGCTGCTTTGGCAGCGCGCAACCGCTGCGCGCCGGAGCACACCTCGCTCGGGTCGCTCAGGTCGCGTCCGGGCTCTCGCCCGGCGAGGGGTGCGCCGCAGAGGTGCCCGCAGACCGCCCGGGCTGATCGCCGCTGGGTCCGGGATTCGCGGTGCGCGCGCGCGACCAGGCGATGCGCCGCTGTGTTTCGAGGCAAACGGACACGATGATGGGTGGTTGGACGATCTTCACGGCCCCTCGCGAGATGGGCATCATGTGGCGCTCGCACCTCGAAGTCAACTCGACTCGCGTAATTTGAATTACCGGTATTGCTTATCCGCCGTCGCCCTCGTCGATCCGCCGGGCCGCCTCCATGAGGAGGTGCGTCGTGCTGGCGCCGATCTCGTCGGTCATGTCGACCTCGACCTCGTTGAACTCGAAGCTGCCGGCCGACCAGCGCAGCATGTGATAGATGCAATCGGCGTTGACCGGCCGGTCCTGGTTGTCGATGCGCGCGGCCATGACCTTGCCGCGATCGAGGAAGACGCGGCCGGTCGGGCCCAGCCGGCGGGTGCCGCCCGGACGTCCGGCCTCGCGCTCGACCACCAGGATCCCCGTCTTGCGCTCCATCTCGAGCAGCGTCAGCAGGGCCGAGAGGCCGACCTGCTCGAGGCGGCCCAGGAGGCCGATCTGCGGCCCGCTCCCCTCGGTGTCGACCGGCTCGGGGATCGGCGGATCGACCGCGCCGATCTGCTCCCGCGCCACCTGCTCGACCATCCGGCTGCGCCCGAGCGTGCGCTCGACCCGCAGGTCCAGCTCCTCGAAGCGAAACGGCTTGGCCATGTAGTCGTCGGCGCCGAGCCGGAAGCCCTGGATGCGGTCGTCCTCCGAGGCCAGGCCGGTCAGGAAGATGACCGGGAGGAACGCGAGCTCCGGACGCGCGCGCAGCGCCTTGACCAGGCTCCAGCCGTCCATCTTCGGCATCATCACATCGGTGATGAGCAGGTCGGGGGTGGCCTGGAGCGCCTTGCCGTAGGCCTCCTCGCCGTCGCGAGCCAGGTCGACCTCGTAGCCGCGCTGGCCGAGCACAGCGGCCACCATGCGGAGGATCCACGGGTCGTCGTCGGCGACCAGAACTCGAGTCATTGAGCAGTGTCCCGGGCGGACAGCCTATCGAGCCGCATCTCGCTGGTCAACGCGTGCGCGCCGGTGCTCCCGAACGCCCTCCAGCTGGCGGCGATGGCAGCGGCGGCAACGCGCTGGATGCGCTGCCCTCGCTCCACGTCCCCTTCTTGTCACGCACTCGCACGACGCCCGCGGCGGTGGCGATCAGGATCTCGCCGGTCGACGGCTGGCCCAGCACCACGACCACGCGATCGCCGTCCGCCACGGCCGGTATGTCGGCGGCCGCGACCATCCGGTTTCGATCCGCGCGCAGGAGGAGCGCCCGCCGCCCGCCGCCGGCCGGCGCGGTGCCGGCGAGCCACAGCGCACCGTCGGGGCCAGGCCCCCACGCGTGCTCCTCGAAGCCTGGGACGTCGCCGGCCGGCGCGATGGCGACCGCGCCGGAGCGATCGATCCGGATCCAGGTGCCCTTCTCGCTGCGCCCGAAAACCGCCGCCGGCGTGGCGCCGCACAGCGCGACGATCGACTCGCCGGCAGGCAGAGGGGACCTGAGCGGGGTGAACCGGCGCCCGTTGGATCGCGTGACGCGGCCGTCCTCGACGGCGACGATGAGATCGGTGGGGCCGGCGGCCCAGGCCGCGGTGACGCGGTGGGCGGCGCTGGCGCGGCGCACCCACGCGCCGCCCTCGAGCGTGTAGACGTGGCGTCCGACCACCAGGACCGGCAGCGGGCCGGTCGCGGTCAGCGCGGTCGGGCCGCGATTGGACAGCGGCTCTGCATGCCACGCGCCGCCGGCGAAGCGGAAGGGCGGGGTGTCGGCGCCGATCGCGAGGACCTCGTCGGCGCGCGCGCGAGAGCGGACCGCGCCGCGCAGATCGACGGCCACGCCCCCGACGGTGCGCCGCTGCCAGCGCCCGGGCGCGACCGGGTGATAGAGCTGGCCGGATCGGCCGACCAGCACCGCGGTGGCGACCGCCGCGCCGGCATCGGGCGCCAGCGCGGCCACGAGATCGACCGGAGCCGCGGCCGGGTCGCCGGCGCGCGCGCGCGCGGGCGCCAGGGCCGCGAGCGCCGCGATGACCACGACCGCCCCGCGGCCTCGAATCACCACCCGCTCGATGATCCAGTTCCGGAGCCTGCGCCGGATGCCGGCTTCTCTCCTGCGCCCGCGCCCGCGCCCGCACCCGCACCCGCGCTCGCACCCGCGCCGGATCCGGCGCCGCTCGCTCCGGCGGCTCCCCCCCCGGCCGGGCCGGCCGAGTCGAGGCGCTTCTTCTCCGCCGCGCGCACCGGGCCGGCCAGCTCGCCGCCGCACTGGAACAGCTGGTCCACCGACTGAGCCGCGATGTAGCACTCGACCGTCTTGCGGTTCGACTGCGCGCGGCACGACCGCACCGCCGCGCCGCGGGCGCTGCCGCCCTCGGTCTGGCTCTGGCCGGTCACCTTGCGGATGTTGGTCACTGCCTGCTCGCACTGCTCCTGGGTCGGCTTGGCGTTGCACGCGGCGAGCGCGGCCGCGAACCCGAGAGCGCAGACGAGATTGCGTGCTGGTCGCCTCATCTCCATGTCTCCTTGGCCGATCCTAGCATCGCGCGCGCTCGCTCCAGGTCCTGCACGGTGTCGATCTCGCGCCACTGTCCATCGATCGCCACCGGGTGAACCGGACGACCGGCGTCGATCAGGTGCTGCAACATGTCGGTCAGGTACGCGGCCCGGAAGCTGGGCGCGCGCTGGAACGGCTCCGCCTCGCGCCCGCGATAGGCCGCGCCGAGCTCTCGCCACGCCTGGCGCATCCACGCCGCGCCGGCGGCCGACAATCGGGCCAGGCCGATGAACTCGCCGAACGCCTCGTCGGGCGGAAGCGCCCGCTTGCCGACCCGCCGCACCAGCCCGCGCTCGTCGAGATCGGCCACCTCGGCCTCCGGCAGCGGGTGATCGCTGCGCCCCTCGTACACGTCGCGGAAGGCCCGATCGATGATGAGGCTGATGTCGCCGTCGGCCGCCATGAGGGCGCCCACCACCTCCGGGGTGAAGATGATGTCGCTGTAGGTCAGGAGCACGGGCCCGTCGATCTCGTCCTCGGCGCAGAACAGCGACTCGAGGATGTTGTTGTGCTCCCACTCGCGGTTGTCCACGAAGCGGATCCCTCCGCCCACCTCGCCGGTCCGGGCCGCCAGCACGTCGCCGAGATAGCCCCGAATGAGGACGATGTCGCGCACCCCGTGGGCCCGGAAGGCGTCGACCTGGATGCCGAGGATGCTGCGGTGGTCGACCGGGACCAGGCACTTGGGCATCTCGTCGGTGTACGGCATGAGCCGCCGCCCGCGACCCGCCGCGATGATGATCGCCTTGTCGACCCGCGTCACCGGGCCGCCTTCTCGCCGCTCGCGAGCGGCGCCGGCTCCGGCGCGGTGCGCCCGAGGCGCAGGTACACCGAGAGCAGGCAGCGCGCCAGGTAGAGCGCGTTCACCGCGGCGTAGGCCCAGAAGTAGATGTCGATGCGGTTCACCAGCGCGCACAGCCAGATGTAGCTCGGGTAGTGAACGACGATGCGGGCGCCGTGCTCGAGGGTCGACACCGCGAGGCCGATCGGCCCGCGCCGGCGCGCGACGACGGCCGGCTGTCCGTCGGCGGTGGGCGGCGGCGCCCCGTACTCCGGCCGGCGCATGAACGAGGTCAGCGTCAGACCGGAGGCCAGCGAGAACAGCCCGCCCAGCCCGGCCACCAGGTAGAGATCGTCGCCGCCGCCGTGCCACAGGCGGTAGGCCACGCAGGCGAAGATGAACATCGCCTTGATCTCGTCCATGAGGAAGTCGAGCAGGTGCCCGAGCGGCGACGCCTGGCGGCGCAGCCGGGCCAGCTGACCGTCGGCGCAGTCGAGCACGAAGGAGAGCTCGAACACGAGCGCAGCCAGCATGAGCCACGCGTGTCCGGGCAGCAGCGCGAACATGAGGCCGGAGCCGGCGGCCACCACCAGCGAGAGGAAGGTGACCTGGTTGGGTGTGATGGGGGTGTTGCGCAAGAAGTACACGACGACGGCGGCGGGCGGTCGACACACCCTCTCGGTCCACCAGTTGATGTCGCGGCGCTTCTTCGACGCGCGATAGATGGCGACGACTTCATTCCACATCGAGCTCGCTTTTATACCGCGCCCGGCGCGGCGGACGCGGTCTGGAAACCCCTTGCGTCAGCCGGGAGCGCGGGATACCGTGCGAGCGGTCGCGGGCCGGGAAAGCGGAAGGATCGCTGGGGGTTCAGGATGCTGGAGCACACGATCCCCGAGTCACTCGTCGAGAATATCCGCAGCGGCCGGGCAGTGCTGGTGGTTGGCGCCGGAGTGGGCGTTCCGGGCTGGAAGCATCTCCTCGAGCGCATGGCTCATGCGCTCATGCAGCGCGGCGAGGTCGGCGACGAGTGGGCCGCGCGCGACGTGTTCGGCCTCCTGCATGCCGGCCAGCTCGTGCGCGCGGTCAGCCTGCTCGGGCGCACGCTCGGCAACCAGGCGTGCGACCGGCACATGGCGCAGAGCTGGGGCGCGGTGCCGGCGCTGACACCGATCGCGCGCGCGCTGGCCCGACTGCCCTTTCGCCAGGTGTGGACCACGTTCCCAGGCGACCTCATCGAGCGCGCGATGGAGCAGGACCTGCCGGACGGCTGGCCGCCGCCGCGCGTGCTGAGCTGGGAGCAAGCGGCCGAGCTCGACCGCCGCCGGCGCACCGTGCTCAAGATCCTCGGCGACGTCGGCTCCTACGTCATCACGCCGCGCTCGATCCGCCTGATGCTGGCCCGCGCCGAGCCGCTGTGCCGCCACCTGCGCGGCTACTACTCCGAGGGCTCGCTGGTGTTCGTCGGCTTCCGGGCCGGCGACCCGGATCTGTCGGCGCTGCTCGATCGCCTGCTCGGCCAGTTCGAGCCGCCGCAGAGCGAGCACTTCCTGGTCGCCTCCGGTCTGAACCAGGTGGCGATCGACGAGCTCATGAGCGAGCACGAGATCCAGGTCATCAACCTGGAGGGCGCCAGCTCCGAGGAGGAGGAGCGGGAGGCGCTGCTCGAGTTCCTGCGCGAGCTCGGGCGCGCGTGCGCGGTGGCCGGCATCGGGCTGGGCCACGGGCGGCCCGAGCGCGACGACCTGGAGGGCTGGCTGGCCCTCCTGCAGGACGACCCGTTCGACGAGGAGGCGGCGGCGCACCTGGCCGCGATCGAGGAGGCGTCGCGCGCCGGCGGCGAGTGGGAGCGCCTGGTCGAGGTGCTCATGGCGCGCGTCGAGATCGAGGGCTCGGCGCCGGGACGGGCGTCGCTCCTGCGCGAGGTGGCCGACGTGTTCGAGACGCGCATCGGCGACCTGCCGCGCGCCTTCACCGCGCTCAGCGCGGCGCTGCGCGAGGACCCGTCCGATCCCGACGCCCTCGACCGGGCCGAGAAGCTGGCCGACGACACCGGCGGCTGGCCCGAGCTCATCGGCGACATCGCGCAGGTGGCGGGCGAGATCGAGGACCGCGAGGTGGCGGCCGGCTACTGGGCGCGGCTCGGCAGCTGGTATCACCACAAGCTCGACCACGTGGACTACGCCCTGGCCGCCTATCGCCAGGCGGTCAAGCTCGACGGCAGCCGGGTCGACGCGCGGCGCGGGCTGGTCGAGCTGTGCCGCCAGCAGCAGCGCTGGTCGGAGCTGGCCGATCAGCTGATCACGCTGGTCGACCTGGAGCCGAGCGCCTCCGGCCGCATCGAGCTCCTGCTGGCGCTGGGCGAGCTGCACGAGACCCAGCTGGCCTCGTCGGCCAAGGCGATCGAGGCCTACCAGCGCGCGGTCGACGTCGATCCCGACTGCGACGACGCGCTGGCGGCGCTCGAGCGGCTGCACCGCAAGGGCGAGCGCTGGTCGCTGCTGGCCGGCGTGCTGGAGCGGCGCGCCGAGCTGTGGGAGGCGACCGGGCAGGCCCAGCGCGCGGTGGTGGCGCGGCGCGAGCTGGCCACCCTTCGGGCCGAGAAGCTGGGCGACGTGGAGGGCGCGATCGCGCGCCACGAGGCCGCGCTGGCCGGCAACCCGCGCGACGTGGCGTCCCTGCGCGCGCTCGAGGACCTCTACGCGCAGGTCGGCCGCACGACCCTGTACCTCATGACCATCGAGCGCCTGTGCGACGCGGCGTCGTCGAGCGAGCGCATCGGCCTCCTGCGCCGGCTGGCGATGGAGAGCGAGTCGCGCGAGGGCGGCACCGAGCGCGCCATCCACAGCTACGAGCGCGTGCTGGAGGCGGATCCGCACGCCGAGGACGCGCTGGCCGGGCTCGAGCGGCTGTACCGGCGCGACGGGCGCTGGGATCGCCTGGCCGGCGTGCTCGAGCGCCACGCCGCCGCGATGCGGGCGCCGTCGGCGCGGGCCGACAAGTGGGGCGAGGCGGCCGAGGTCTACGAGCGCGAGCTCGACGACGTCGCGCGC
>Ga0126377_10003625_pt1 | contig 11003 bp, 9 predicted proteins | sample PanSoiMetPlot_22_FD_92647 | JGI IMG/M metagenome (GOLD analysis project Ga0126377, IMG submission 92647) | Tropical forest soil microbial communities from Panama - MetaG Plot_22 | ecosystem: Environmental > Terrestrial > Soil > Tropical forest > Bulk soil | place: Panama | collected 2016-02-17
CCGCCGCCCACGGTCACGCCCGCACCGCCGCCACCCACCCCCACGCCCGCGGCGGCACCTCCCACGAAGGCGCCTACCGCACCGCCCGCTCAGGCGACCGCGGTGCGGACGGCTGCGCCAACGGCTGTTCCCGCGAGGCGCTAACTCGCTCGACGTCGGTCGCACTCTGGTGCGATCGCTCCTCCCGAGTAAACTTGAGTGCGGGGGATTTACCAACCTTCGGCAGAGGAGGTGGGTCCATGCCGTTGTGGGCCGCCGCGGTTCTCGTCTGGTGCGTCCTGGTCTGGGCCTACCTGATCCGCCGTCGCAAACGTCGAAACAATCGCACGCCTGAGTGATCGGGCCCTAGCTCGGCTGCGCGAGACCCTCCAGCACCTCCAGAGCGATCGTGCCCGCCTGGCTCAGTGCCTGGGAGTCGACCAGCGCTGCCACGTCGCCGGCGGTGTGGTAGTTCGGGTCCTCGATCCTATACAGGAACACCGCGGGTATGCCCGCCTCCAGAAAGCTGGCGTGATCGCTGCCGCCCAATTGCGGTCCGCGCAGCGGCAATCCTCGCTGGCCCAGATCGTTGGCCGCCCCGAGCGCGAGCTGCACCAGGTCGTCAGTCCCGCCAAACCGCCAGGCGTCACCCACGCCGACCATGTCCAGGTTGATGTCCGCGCGAATGGCGTGCCGCTCGGCGTCCGACAGACTCTGGACGTAGTAGCGGCTGCCATACAGTCCGAGCTCTTCGGCACCAAACAGCGCAAAGCGCAGGGTCAGTGGCCGCTCCGCCGGGCTCCGTTTCGCGAGCTCGTGGGCCAGCTCGAGGACGACCGCCGAGCCGGAGCCATTGTCGTTGGCGCCAGGACCGGCCGGCACGCTGTCCAGGTGGGCGGTGAAGATGACGACGCCGGCGTCGGGTTGGCTCCCTGGCAGCTCGGCGATCACATTCGTCGCTGAGACCTGTTCTGTCTGACCGTCCACGCGAAAGTCGACCGAGACAGGTCCGCTGGCAAGCATGCCGAGCAACTGCTCGCCACTGTCGCCCGAGATCGTCGCGGCTGGGACGGGTTGTGCGTCAGCCAACACGCCCTGCACGCTGCCGGCGGAATCGTTGTAGACGAGGACGCCGACGGCGCCTGCCGCCGCCGCATTGGCCACCTTGTCGGAGAAGCGCTGGACGCCGCGCTCGACCAATGCCACCTTGCCGCGCGCGTCGATAGCGGCGAAATCCGACGGCTGGCCGAGTCCCGCGGCTACGAGCGGCGCCTGGATCTGACCTGCGACCGAATACTGCAATGTCGATGCCGGGACGTTCAGGGAGCTACCGTCGGACGACGTCACGTCAAGCTGTGAGCCACGATCGTCGTAGACGCTGACCGGGAGCGTCTGCAGGCTCGGCGCATAGCCCCACTGCACGAGCTCGTCGACGGCGTACGTGACCGCCTGGTCGTAAGCCTGCGACCCCGCCGGCCGCGAGCCGATCTGCACGGCGAGGGCGTCGACCTGCTGCCTGGCAGCGCCGCCATCGAACGTTGGAGCTGCCTGCTGCGCCGCCAGAGTAGGTGGAGTGACGGCCAGCAGCCCCACGAGCAGGCTTGCCTCCGCCAGACGCCACGCGCTTCGCACGCGGTGCAGTATGCCGCCACGCCGTTGCCCGTGTACCGTTTCGGGCGACAACGCGATCCATGGAGGAGGACCCAGAGGGGAGCTGGCGTCGACATGATGGATTCCACCGATAAACCTCGGGCAGCGCACCTGTACGAGATCCTCGTGCAGCGCGCCCAACGCTACCCAACAGCAACAGCATTGGGCGCTCAGGAGGGGCTCCGCTGGCGGACCGTGGACAGCGCTCAACTACTCGACCTGGTGGACGCCAGCGCGAACGACCTTGCTTCGCGTGGGGTGCAGCCAGGCGATCGTGTAGTGCTGTGGACACCGAGCGGCATCCGCACGCCGGTGTTCCTTTTCGCCCTGTGGAAGCTCGGCGCGGTGGTGGTGCCATTCGACAAGGACATGAACCCGCAAGCGGCGTCCGCCATCCTGGAGTCGGTCGAACCGCGGATGGTCATCCTTGGCTTCGACCAGCGGCCCACGTGGGCGCCGTCCGATGCGGTGGCGTGGTGGGAACCAGACCGTGTAACTACACCGCAACGCGAGTGGCAGGCGCCGGACGAAGAGCTCGCGGCCATCTTCTTCACCTCGGGCACCACCGGGCAGCCGAAGGGCTGCATGATCACCCACGCCAACCTGTGCTCGCAGTTGGACGCCTTCGACGATCGCATTCCGCTGGATGCCACTTGCCGGCTGGGCAGCATCCTGCCGCTATCCCACCTGTTCGAAATGACGTGTGGCCTGCTGTACCCGATGCTGCGCGGCGCGGCGGTGCACTACATCCCGAGTCGGCGCGGCTCCGAGGTCGTGCGCGTCATGCAGGAACAGCGGATCACGCACATGATGGGCGTCCCGCAGCTGCTCAGTTTGATGGCCGGCGCCCTCGAAAAGCGGCTGCGGTCCAGCCTGCCTGCCCCGGTGTATCAGGGGTTGATGCAGCTGGCGGACCGCTCGCCGATGGGAGTGCGTCGGCGCCTGTTCTTCATGGTCCACCGCCAGATTGGCGGCCACCTGCGCTTGATGGCCGCCGGTGGTGCGCCCCTGCCCATCGAGACGCAGCGCGCGTGGGAGCGTCTCGGGGTTGATGTCGTCCAGGGGTATGGGACCAGCGAGTGCTCGCCAGTCGTGGCCTGCGGGGTTCCGCGCGTGACGCCCGCGGGTAGCGTCGGACCGGCACTGAAGGGCGTGCAGGTCCGCCTGTCCGACAGCAGCGAGCTGCAGGTGCGGGGTCCGAACGTTATGCGTGGCTACTGGCGCGACCCCGAGCGCACGGCCGAGGTGCTGTCGAGCGATGGCTGGTATGCCACGGGCGACCTGGCCGAGATCGACAACAGCGGCAACATCTGGCTGCGTGGTCGCGCGCGCGACCTGATCGTGCTGCCCAATGGCATGAACGTCTGGCCGGAGGACGTCGAGGACGCGCTGCGCGCGGAAGCCGCGATCCGCGACGCGGCGGTCGTGGCGGTTGCAAGTCCGGACGGTGGTCGTGTGCGGCTGCACGCCTACCTGATTCCAGAGCAGTTCAACACGCGTGCGAGCGATCCCAGGAGCCTCCTGGCACGTGTCAACTCGCGCCTCGCCATTCACCAGCGGGTTGCCACGGGGTCGTGGTGGCCGGATGCCGATTTTCCGCGCACGACCACCCTCAAGGTGCGGCGCCACCTGCTGCCGAAACCCTCAGAAGAAAGCGAGGCCGAGGCAGGCGCGCCGCCAGTAGAGGGGGATCCTATCGCCGAAGTCGGCGCTGGCGTGGCACACGTCGACACGGTTGCCGCGGGTCAAACGTTGGGCCAGCGGGGCCTGGACAGCCTCGGACTGGTCGAGCTGTCGGCGCAGCTCGAAGAGCGTACCGGCCGAGCCGTCGCTGAGAGCGCCCTCAGCACCGAGATGACGGTGGACGAGCTGAGGAGCGCGGTCTCGGCGGTACCTGCCACCGCCGATGGCCGGGAGCTGGACGGGGCAGGGGCACTGCCGGTGCCGGCCTGGTTCTACCGGCACGGCGCGCCGGTCCGGCCGCTGCTCACCGCGCCCTTCGACCTGCTGTACGCCGTTGCCATTCCGCGCACGATCGTTCTCGGCGCGGATCAACTGCGCGATTTGCCGTCGTCGGTCGTGTTTGCCGGCAATCATCGCTCGTTCGCCGACATGCCGCTGGTCCGCGTTGGACTCAGTCGTACGGCCGCGCGGCGTTTCTCGCGCCGACTGGTGATCGCGACGATGGGTGAGGGCGCGGGCTGGCACTCGCCGCTGGCGCGCTACGTGTCGGCTGGCTTTGGACTCTACCCCCTGGACCGACTCGCGCATCGCGAGGACAGTCTTAGACGACTGGCCGACCTGGCGCGCGGTGGTGGCAACGCCGTTCTGATCTTTCCGCAGGGAACCCACGCCCGACCCGCCGACGAACGCGGTGATCCGCCGGCGGTGCGCTTCAAGACGGGCGTGGCGCACATCGCCAGGGCGCTCGACGCACCAGTGGTGCCGTTCGGTCTGGCCGGCACGGAAGCGGCCATGCCGCCGTTTCTGGACGACTTTCACGGTCTGGTGGTTGGTGGCGTGCCCGTGGCGCTCCACCGAACGCCGCTCGTGATCGAGTTCGGCGCGCCAACACGTCAAGCAGCCGATGAATCGACGCAGCAATTTACCGAGCGTCTCGAGAAAGTCAGTTACGCGCTGGCCGCGGAGGCCGACGCGGTCCGCGTTGAAATCGGTCGGTCGGAGCGGCGGGCGTAGCGGCTGAGCTGGCGAGATAGCTGTCGGATGGCGTCACGCAGCTCGGGCGGGTGGAGGACGCGAAACGGGCAATCGATCTGGACGAGGAAGCGCGCCATGAAGTCCAGCGCGTCCACCTGCGTGCGCAGCAGCACACCGCCGCGCGTTGCCTCCAGGGTACCCATGTCGGGAGCGATGCGCCGCTGCGCCTCCTCCAGCGTCAGCTCCAGCTTGATCTCGATCGGCCAGCCCCACTGCATTGTCGCCAGCGACTCGAGCACGTAGTCCACACAATTGAAGTCGAGCGGCTTCGAGAATGTCTCGTTGCGCGGTTCGAGCGCGACGATGCGGTCCAGCCGGAACATGCGGACATCCTCGCGCAGGTGGCACCAACCGACCGTGTACCAGCGCCCACGATGGACCACCACGCCGTACGGGTCGATGGTGCGCTCGGTTTCGTCATCGGCGGCTCGGTAGCGCAGCCAGACGCGTCGATTCTCCTGCGCGGCTTCACTGATCTCGAGCAGGGCGTTCGGGTTGGACGCCGCCGAGTAACCGCGCAGCGGCGTGAAGGCGAGTGTGCCTTGCACCGCCTGGACGCGGCCGCGCAGTCGGTCGGGCAGCACGCGGTCGATCTTGGCCAGCGCGCCCTCGACGGCTGGCGCGGCATCCAGCAGACCCGCGCGCCGCGAAGCCAGCAGTCCCAGGATCAGCGCCAGGGCCTCCTCTTCGGTGAACATCATCGGCGGGAGCTTGTAGCCCGGACGCAAGCGGTAGCCGCCGTAGCGACCTGGCTCGGATTCGACGGGCACGCCCAGGTCCTGGAGGGCGCTGACGTAGCGGCGCACGGTGCGCGGATCGACGTCCAGGCGGTCGGCGAGCTCGCTACCGCTGAGACGTGGGCGTGACTGGAGAAGCTCGAGAACGGTCAGGACGCGGGTGGTCGGATGCGACATGCTGGCCTCGAAAATTGGGGGAAACTGTTACGCCAACGCGGACCGATTCTGTCCTATTTCAAGGCTATCGTCTAGGGGTTGAGAAGCGAGGTATCGCCCATGCAGAGCAACGATCCCTGGGAGATCGCGAGCTACCACCAGCAGGACCTGCTCGCGGAAGCCGAAAGCGAGCGACTGCTGACCATGCTGCCCGAACGCCCGCCGCTGCACCTGCGTCACAAGCTAGCGATGGCGTGCTTCCGTCTGGCGAGTTGGCTGGACACGTCGGCGCCGTACTTTCCGCCGGCGGACTGCGGCGGCGAAGACTGGGCCACCCCGCCGGCTCGCGCGTAGCCGGATGGCCTTTTCTTCGGAGCGGCGGCACTGGGCCGACGCTCGCGCCTCGGCACCGGGCCGAAGAACTTGCCGCGCCGCCGGCTCGCGCACAGGTCCCGGCCTATTGACCCCGAGCGGCGGCCTTCCGTGAAGGAAATGGCCGCCGCCCGGGTGCTAGTCGGCGGCGAGGGCTGCCACTCGCGGTTCGCCTGGCAAGGTATCTGAGACGGCGGCTGACTCGGTGATGAAGGCTTCGACCATCTGCCGCGCTTCTTCGTCGCGGTGCTGGATGGGCGGGCTCTTCATGAAATACGCGGCGGGTCCCTCGAGCGCCCCGGCGAGCCCGCGGTCGAGCCCGAGCTTCGCGCAGCGGACGGCATCGATCACCACGCCGGCGCTGTTGGGCGAGTCCCAGACCTCGAGTTTGAGCTCCATGTTGAGCGGCACGTCGCCAAACGACCGGCCCTCGAGCCGGATATGGGCCCACTTGCGATCGGTCAGCCACGGCACGTAGTCGCTGGGTCCGACGTGAACGTCTCCGGCCGGCAATTCTTCCTCGAGCTGGCTGGTGACGCTGGTGGTCTTGGAGATCTTCTTGGATTCGAGGCGGCTGCGCTCCAGCATGTTCAGGAAGTCGGTATTGCCGCCGACGTTGAGCTGACTGGTGCGCTCCAGGCGGACGCCGCGGTCGCGGAACAAACGCGCGAGGACGCGGTGGACGATGGTGGCGCCAACCTGGCTCTTGATGTCGTCGCCAATGATTGGCAAGCCATGCTCTTCGAAGCGGTGGCGCCAGATGGCGTCCTTGGCGATGAAGACCGGAATGCAGTTGACCACGGCGCAGCCGGCGGCCAGCGCCTGTTCCATGTACCAGCGGGTGGCCTGCTCGCTGCCGACGGGCAAATAGTTGACGAGCACATCCGCGTGCGTCTCGCGCAAGACCTGGGCGACGTCGACTTCCGGCTCAGTGGACTCGTGGACGACCTCGGCGAGGTACTGGCCGATCCCGTCGAGGGTGCGGCCGCGGCTGACGGTGACGCCGAGATGGGGCACGTCGGCAAAGCGGACGGTGTTGTTGGGCTCGGCGAAGATGGCCTCGGAGAGGTCGTGGCCGACTTTGCGGTCCTCGACGTCGAAGGCGGCGACGAACTGGATATCGCGGACGTGATACCCGCCGAGGTTGACGTGCATGAGACCGGGGACGAACTCGTCGGCGGACGCGTCTCGGTATTTGGAGACGCCCTGGACGAGGGCAGAAGCGCAGTTACCGACGCCGACGATGGCGACGCGGACGGGCGAGGACATGCCCTGAAGATACCATGGAAAGCGGTTACCGGTAAGCGATTTCCGGTAAGCGGTTTCCGTGTGTGACGCCTTCGGACGCATTGTGTGCCGCGCGCGGCTAGGTGCCCAACGCCGTGGCCAGCACGTCACGCGCCTCGATCAAGCGTCGCAGCGCCGTCTCGCCGGCGAGATCCGGCGGCGCGGACAGGTTGAGCTGCGTCACGCCAATCCCCTGGAGCTTTCTGGCGGACTCGATCCACTCCGTCTCGTGGGCCGCACCGGCCACGACACGCCCCGTGAACCCGAAGCCGGCGCCGTCTCGGCCTGCTTCGCGCAGGTACTCCTGCACTTTTGGGATGGCCGTGAACGGGTCGCCCAGCGGCATGAAACCGTCGCCGACACGCGCGGCGCGCCTCAGCACGCGGTCATCCGAACCGCCGATCCAGATCGGAATGGGCACCGGCGTCACGCGGTTGAGTCCGACGCCCTCGAGCGTGTGCCACTTTCCTGAGAACGTCACGTACGGCTCGCTCCACAGCTGGCGCAGCACGTTCACCTGCTCTTCGAGTCGGCGCCCGCGGGTGCCGAAATCCTGCCCGAGCGCCCGGTACTCGGCGGTGTTCCAGCTGATGCCGATTCCGAGCTCGAAGCGTCCGTTGCTGAGGTGCTGCAGCTCGGCGGCCTGCTTGGCGACGATGGCGGTCGGGTAGAGCGGCAGGATGAGGATGCTCGGTCGGAAATGGATCCGCTCGGTGATGGCGGCCAGGTAGCCGAAGGCCACGAACGGGTCGTGGAACGGTCCGGTGTAGGTGGCCGGCGGACGGTCCGTGTAACGCTCGGCCGGCACGGCAAGGAGGTGGCCGGCGCTGGACAAGACGTCGAAGCCGGCGCCGTCGAGCGCCTGGGTGAAGTCGCGCAGGGCGATGACATCGCTCATCGCGGTGATCGGCAGTCCCGCTCCGAATTGCATGTGCCCCATCGTACGCACTCGAAGATTTGGACCCTCGTTCGGCACGCAGGTCGCGGTCGTGCTTTGCGCCGCTTTGGCACTCCGCGGCTCTCGTCTCAAAGCAGAAGAGCGCGCCGAGCCTGCGTACAACTTCAAAGCTCACTAAGATCGTGAAGGTGGCCACGATCGCCGACGTTGCGCGCGCGGCGGGCGTATCGATTGCCACCGTCTCGCGAGTGCTGTCGCCCGGGCCGGTGCCGCATCCCGTGCGGGCCGATACGGCCGATCGTGTGCGCGAAGCAGCGAGACTGCTGAATTTCATTCCCTCGCCATTGGCGCGCGGGCTGGCCGCGCGGCGCTCGGGACTCATTGGACTGGTGGTGCCAGACCTGGCCGATCCGCACTATCCGCAGATTGCCATTGGCGTCGAGGATGGTGCGCGGCGAGCGGAAATGGGCGTCCTCATCTGCAACACGCTCGGCGAGCTGCAACGCCTGGCCGAGTACATCCAGCTTCTCGAAGCTCGGCGAGTGGACGTGATCGTGCTGTCGGGCGCCACGAGCCTTCGCGCGCTCGAGCTGCGGACGCTGCAGCGCTGCCAGATTCCGATCGTCTTGATTGGTCGGCCGGCGATTGCCGTCCCGTGGCCGCACGTGAGCGTCGACAATGTGCTGGGCGCGCGGCTGGCGACCCGCCACTTGCTGACTCTTGGCTACAGGCGCATCGCGCATCTGAGCGCGCCAAGTACCCAGACGACGATGGCGGACCGCAGGCGCGGCTACGTGGTCGAGATGGACACGCGGTTGGAGCTGGACATCATCGAGTCGAACGGAACGCCCGACGACGGCTACGCGCAGGTGCAGGCGCGCCTGGACATTACGCCGCGACCGAATGCGATCTTCGCGGCCACTGACCGCCTGGCGATTGCCGCTCTGGCAGTCGCGGCCGACCGCGGGCTGCACGTGCCAGCCGAGCTGGCCATCGTGGGTTTCGACGATATCCCGCTTGCCGCGCAGCTTCGGCCCACGCTGTCCTCTGTCTCGCAGCCGGCGTACAAGCTCGGCAGGGTCGCCATCGAGATTGCGGGTCGATTAGCCGCGGGTGAGACCGTGCAGCCAAGTGTGCTGGAGCCAGAGCTGATCGAGCGCGAGTCGACGCTCGGGCCTGGGGGTCGTTTTCTCATCTAGGTCTAGGGCTGCTCGCTCGCTTTCGGGCCGATCCGAGTCTTGTCGTTGGCCGAGATCCGCCATTCACGGACTGACCTGCATGCGGCCGAGCCTTCTTCACGTGGCTCGGCCTGATCGCGCCACGCGTGGGAAGCGGCGGTGCGCCTCTGGTCGTCGCGCGGCATCCACTAGTGTTCTGGGTTGCAAGCCGCACAGCGCGCGACGCTGGCCACCAGCGGGCCCCGATTTCACGTCGATTTCATCGGTTCATCACGTGAAACTGAACTTCGCTGCCTATAGTTGGCCAACCCTCGCGTCCGGGATTGCTGCTCCTCCCCATTGGCTCGCGGCTCGCCAGGTGACCTGTAGACATGCTGCGCGGACTGTTGAGCTATTTCGCAGGCATGCTCATCGACGTGGTGGGCATGCTGATCTGGAAGGACGACAACGACCAGGCTGCCCCGTGGTGGCTGGGGGACAAAAACTACCGCTAGCCCAGGGCCTGCGCGGCATCCGGGCGCCGAGTTCTCCCCAGCTGGTACTTGACCCCGCCCGACAGTGGCGATGCCGGTGTGCTGGCCGACGCACGCGGACCGACGGCCGCGGCATTGCGTCGAGAGGCTCAGGTTGGGGCGGCGTACAGCGACTGGAACGGCCCGATGTGGGGGTACAGGTCCGTGGCGAGCACCGCCAGGATCTGGCGCAGGTGATCCAGATCGTGATACGCCCACTCCGCGACGTACGTATCGACGCTGATCTCGCCGAAGCGCGGGTGCTCGACGACGTGCGCGCGCTGCTCGGGGGTGAGCTTACGCAGCCAGACCAGGTTGGCCGCGCGGGCATCCGCCCAGTCGTTGGACATCTGGCGAGGGTTGCCGGGCGGTGCTGGCTCGGGCGAGGGCTCGTACTTCAGGTTGTTCTGCTCTGAAGCGTGCTTGACGCGCGGAGCCATGCTGACCGTCTCGGTATGGAGCAGGTGGGCCAGGACCTCGCGCGGGGACCAGGCGCCTTCCCTGGGTCGCTCGTCCTGCGCCGAGCGCGGCAGGTTGGACACGATTGCTGACAGGACCGGCGGCGTGCCCGCCAGAATGTCGAGGGCGCGCTCGAAGTTCAGCTCAGCCACGATCGTATCGATTGTAGACGCAGCTCAGGCGCATCTCGCTGCAATTCGAACCTACTGTTGAGCTCGAGTCGCAACGCGTTCCGCGCTGTTGGCGGCGCCAAGCTCCTGGAGGCGTTGGGCGGCGGCCGACCAGTCTGGTGGGCGAGTGTCGGGCAGCGTCACGGTCAGGTCCTGGGGGCGCATGCAGACGATCTCTTTGAAGGTGCGCAGCTGGTCGGCGAGCGGGGGGCCCAGGGTGTCCTGGCGGGCCTCGAGGATGGCTTCCAGAGTGCCGTACTTCAGGAGTAAGGAGGACGCGGCTTTCGGGCCGATGCCCCGGGCGCCGGGGATGTTGTCTGAGGCGTCGCCGGCAAGCGCTTTGAAGTCCGGGATTTGCTCGGGCAGCACACCCATCCGCTCGACCACCTGGGCCGGGCCGATACGCACCAGGTCGCGCACGCCGCTGCGTGGGGCGAGCACCGTGACACTCTCGGACACCAGCTGGTAGGCGTCGCGGTCGGTGGTAAGCAGGAGGCTGTGTCCGCCGCGCGCGGTTTCCGCCAGAGCAGCGGCGGCCATGAAGTCGTCCGCTTCGTAGCCCGCTTGCTTGCCGACCCCGAAGCCGAACGCGGCCGCCAGTGAGGGCAGCAGGTTGAGCTGTTTGACGATGGCGTCGTCGAAGACGCGACCGCCCTGGTAGGTGGGCCACAGCTTGTGACGGTAGGTATCCACGCCGAGGGTGTCCCAGGCGGCAAAGATCGAACGCGGCTGCTCGCTGTCCCACAGGGTGAGCAGCATGTTCGTCCAGCCGACGATGGCGTTGATGGGTCGCCCGTCGGACGACTTCAGCGTCTTCGGCATCGAGTGATAGGCGCGGTGCGCCAGGTTGTCGCCGTCGATGATGAGCAGCGGACGTTCGTCAGAGG